>Ga0209379_10000235_pt1 | contig 58010 bp, 43 predicted proteins | sample tdDd001_FD_187124 | JGI IMG/M metagenome (GOLD analysis project Ga0209379, IMG submission 187124) | Marine sediment microbial communities from the Atlantic coast under amendment with organic carbon and nitrate - tdDd00.1 (SPAdes)... | ecosystem: Environmental > Aquatic > Marine > Coastal >... | reverse complement strand
ACAAAAGATATAATTACTTTTTAACAAGTGAATCGCTGAGTCATATGAATCTTATTGAAACTTTTTCAGAATTTAAAGAGTTAAAAAACATCGATCGTGCTACCATGATGAGTGTTTTGGAAGATGTTTTCCGAAACCTTCTTTTGAAGAACTACGGTACAGATGAAAACTTTGACATTATCATTAACCCTGATAAGGGAGATTTGGAGATTTGGAGAAATCGTGAAGTCGTAAAAGATGGAGATATTGAAGACAAGAATCTTCAAATTTCGTTATCTGAGGCGAAAAAAATCGATGACGATTATGAACTAGGAGAAGAAGTAACAGATGAAGTTAAATTCTTAGATTTTGGACGTCGTTCAATTCTAACACTTCGTCAAAATTTATCAGCTCGTATTATGGAGCTTGAGAAAGATAATATCTTTAATACTTATAAAGATCGAATTGGTGAGATTATCACTGGTGAAGTTTATCAGATTTGGAAAAAAGAGATTCTTGTTATCGATGATGAAGGTAACGAATTAATAATGCCAAAAACGGAGCAAATCCCTTCTGATTACTTCCGAAAAGGTGAAACATTAAGAGCTGTTGTAGTTCGTGTAGAAGTGAAAAACAATAGTCCTCTTATTATTATATCAAGAACATCTCCAGTTTTCCTTGAGCGTTTATTCGAACTTGAAGTTCCAGAGATTTTCGATGGTTTAATCACCATTAAAAATATCGTTCGTGTTCCTGGCGAAAGAGCTAAAGTAGCTGTTGAGTCATACGATGAACGCATTGACCCTGTTGGGGCTTGTGTCGGAATGAAAGGATCAAGAATTCACGGAATTGTTCGTGAATTGAAAAATGAGAATATTGATGTAATTAACTTTACAACTAATACCTCATTGTTTATTTCACGTGCTCTTAACCCAGCGAAAGTAAACTCGGTTAAATTTAACGATGAAACAAACAAAGCTGAAGTATACTTAAATCCAGAAGAAGTATCTTTAGCAATTGGTAAAGGTGGTTTAAATATTAAACTTGCAGGTCAACTTACTGGTTACGAGATCGACGTATATCGCGAGAAAGTAGAAAGTGAAGTTGAAGGTGAGGAAGATGTAAACTTATCAGAATTTGGTGATGAGATTGAAGCATGGATCATCGAAGAATTTAAGAAAATAGGTTGCGACACTGCCCGTTCTGTGTTGGAACTTACTGCAGAGGAATTAGAAAAAAGAACAGATCTTGAAATCGAGACAATTGAAGAAGTATTAAACATCTTGAATTCAGAGTTTGAATAATGATTCTCACGCCTCAATATTTTTAGTTTAAGATACAGACATTTAACAGTTAACTTCAGAATATGACAAAAGTCAATAAAAATATAAGACTTAGTAAACTCGCACGAGAATTCAATGTAGGTATTACTACCATCGTGGAATTCTTAAATAAAAAAGGAATTGAAATGGATTCAAATCCTAATAGTAAAGTGTCCGGAGAGGCTTATGATATTCTTGCAAAAGAATATAGTTCAGATATTAATCTGAAAAAAGAATCCGAGAAAGTAAATCTGAAGAGCACTCGTGAGAAGAAAGACCCTGTATATCTAGAAGGTTCTGAACCGGTGAAAGAAGAAACTGTTAAAGAACCTGAAGAAGTTAAGCCAAAAAGTGCTGTTAAAGTCGTTGGTAAGATTGATTTAGACGCCGTATCAAAACCAAATAAAAAAGAAGAGGCAAAGGTAAAAGAATCGAAAGTTGAGGAGAAGCCAGAAAAGAAGAAAGAAGTAGAAGCTCCTGTATCTGTAGAAAAAGTTGCAACACCTAAGGCTGAATCTAAAGAAAAAGCTAAACAACCTTCGGAATCTACTTCCGAAGAACAATCTGTGAAAATGGAATCGCCTAAAAAAGAGGAAGCAAAATCTGAAGCAAAAGCTTCTGATAAAAAAGACGAATTTAAAGTCATCGGTAAGATTGATTTAAATGCGATGAATCAAAGAACTCGTCCTGCTAAGAAAACTAAAGCAGAAAAAGATGTAGAGAGAAAAGAGAAACAAAAAACAGTTACTCCTCCTGCTTCGAAAAAGCCTGTTGAAAGCAAACCAGCTCAAAAAACAGAGCCTACTCCTGCTACAAAGTCTGTGAAAAAAGAGGAAGAGATTTTCAAATCTTCAACTCAAAAATTAACTGGACCTAAAGTTCTTGGAAAAATAGAACTCCCAGTTGAAAAGAAAACATCTCAGGCAGATAAAGATAAAGCCAAAAATCAGCGCAAAAAACGTAAGCGTATTAAGAAGGATGGCGAAAAGGTTAATGTTGCTGCTCAAAAAGGCACAAACCGTCCTAAAGGTACTGGTGCTGGTGCAAATAGAGCTAATGCTGGTGGCGATAGAAACAAAGGTAAAGATTCCAAATTTAATAAGCTGAAGAGAAAAGCACCTGTCAAAAGAGAGGTTAGCGAAGAAGATGTTCAGAAGCAAATTAAAGACACTCTAGCTAGATTAACATCTAAGGGTGGAAAATCAAAAGGATCTAAGCACCGTCGTGATAAGCGTGATTTAGCCAGTGTTAAGCAACAAGAAATTGCTGAAAAGAAAGAGGCAGAAAAGAATACTATTAAGCTTACTGAGTTTGTTACAGTAAGTGAACTTGCTTCGATGATGGAGGTTACAGCAACTCAGATTATTGGTACATGTATGGGACTTGGTCTTTTTGTATCAATCAATCAACGATTGGATGCTGAAACAATTTCAGTTGTTGCAGATGAGTTTGGTTATGAGGCTGAATTCGTAAGTGTTGAAATTCAAGAGTCGATTGAAGAAGAAGTTGATAAAGAAGAAGATTTAATTTCTAGAGCCCCAATTGTTACTGTAATGGGTCACGTTGACCACGGTAAAACTTCATTACTTGACTACGTGCGTCATGCGAACGTTATTGACGGTGAAGCCGGGGGGATTACTCAGCATATTGGAGCATACAATGTAACTCTTGATGATGGAAGACGTGTTTCTTTCCTTGATACTCCAGGTCACGAAGCCTTTACAGCGATGCGTGCTCGTGGTGCTCAAGTAACCGATATTGCTATTATTATTGTAGCTGCTGATGATAACGTGATGCCACAAACAATTGAGGCAATCAATCACGCCAGTGCTGCAGGTGTACCTATTGTATTTGCGATTAATAAAATCGATAAAGATGGTGCAGATCCAGAAAGAATTAAAAGTGAACTTGCAAATATGAACTACCTGGTTGAAGACTGGGGAGGTAAATATCAGTGTCAAGAGATTTCAGCTAAAAACGGTCTTAACATCGAAGAATTACTTGAAAAAGTATTACTTGAAGCTGAAATGCTTGAATTGAAAGCAAATCCAAAGAAACGTGCTATTGGTTCAGTAATTGAATCATCACTAGATAAAGGTAGAGGTTACGTTACAACTTTATTAGTTCAAGCTGGAACTCTAAAAGTTGGTGACATTCTATTAGCGGGTAGTTACACTGGTCACGTTAAGGCTATGTTTAACGAGCGTGGTAAGAAAATTGATGCCGTTGGTCCTTCGGAACCAGCATTGATCCTTGGTTTGAATGGTGCACCACAAGCGGGTGACAACTTCAACGTTATGGAGAGTGAAAAAGAAGCTCGTGGTATTGCAAACAAACGTGAGCAATTACAACGTGAGCAGGGTCTAAGAACTCAGAAACATATTACACTTGATGAAATTGGTCGTCGTATTGCAATTGGAAACTTCCAAGAGCTTAACGTGATTGTGAAAGGTGATGTGGATGGTTCTATCGAGGCACTTTCTGATTCATTAATCAAGCTATCTACTGAAGAGATTCAGGTGAATGTGATTCACAAAGCTGTTGGACAGATTTCTGAATCTGATGTAATGCTTGCAACTGCATCGAATGCAATTATTGTTGGTTTCCAAGTTAGACCATCAATTGGAGCTAGAAAGCTTGCTGAGAAAGAAGAAATTGATATCAGATTGTACTCAATTATCTACGATGCTATCGAAGAGTTGAAGTCAGCAATGGAAGGTATGCTTTCTCCTGAAATTAAGGAAGAAATCGTCGCAACTGTTGAAGTTACAGAAACCTTTAACATCAGCAAAGTTGGTACAATTGCAGGTTGTATTGTTCGCGAAGGTAAAATCAAGCGTAACTCTAAAATCCGATTAATCCGTGAGGGTATTGTGATTTACTCTGGATTACTAGGTTCGTTGAAACGATTCAAAGATGATGCTAAAGAGGTTGCTAAAGGTTACGAATGTGGATTGAATATCGAGAAATTCAACGACATTAAGATTGGTGACATGGTTGAAGCTTTCGAAGAAGTAGAAGTTGCTAAGAAGCTAAAATAATAGCTTAAAATATAATATTCTAAAAGAGGCTGTTTCTAATGAAACAGCCTCTTTTTTTATCTTAATGTCTCGTCCTGATATAGCGTTACACAAGAGTTAAGGGTATAAAAAAAGCTTCGATAAATCGAAGCTTTTGTATTTTGTAAAGAAAAAGATTAAAGTAATTCCTTGTACTGCTCAGCAGTTAAAAGATCTTCTAATTCAGAAGTCTCTGCAATATTTACTTTAATAATCCATCCTTTTCCATAAGGATCAGTATTAGCAAGATCTGGAGTATCCTCTAGCTCTTCGTTGAATTCTAATACTTCGCCACTAAGTGGCATAAACATATCAGAAACAGTTTTTACAGCTTCAATAGTTCCAAAAACTTCTTCTCTGTCCAAAGTCTCACCTTCAGTTTCAACTTCAATAAAAACGATATCTCCTAATTCTCCTTGAGCAAAATCAGTAATACCAATAAAGGCTGTATCTCCTTCAACACGAATCCATTCGTGATCTTTTGTAAACTTTAAATTTTCAGGTACGTTCATGATTAATTCTTGTTTATATCTGGTTCAATATTTGCCCCAAATTTACATTTTTTTTTCAACTATTAATTAATCTCTTATTTCAATTTAAGCATTTGTTTATGTTCTTGGACATAAGTCTATTGAGCCAAAGTAAAGCGTACACTCACTCCAAATTCGGTTGTGGTTGTTGGATACGATAGCGATACATAAGGTTCATTTACAACTCTATCATAATACAGCCTCAAATTAAAACGACTGCTTAGAACGTAATCTGCCGACATTTTTATCGTTATAACCTTTTGTCCTGATGTGAGTTGATCAACTTCATCAACTATTTTCCTGATAATGGTATTATTTTTTCTAATTGATAAATCACCTCGAAGATTCAAATTACTATTGAACTTCTTTTGCCCAGAGCCTGATCCAATAATCAATCCTAAATTATCAAAACGATAACCTAGTCCTAAAATAAACTCGCTAGAGGCTACTTCGGTTAATTGTGTATTAGCAAGGCTTAAAATCAAGTTTCTAGTTCTCTTGAGTTCGAATGTTGTAGAGAAGTTATTCTTCCACATCATATCAATATTAATCAAAGGATTAAATTGTTCATTTATTGAAATTGAATTTGCCTCATATAGTGGTAAGAAATCACCAACTAAATCAAACTCATCACTAAGTCCATTACCGTTGTCAACGTAATTAAGGTTATTATTATATGAACCGATATTATATGTTGAGGTATAAGAGTGGTTCATATTAATTGATTTAAAATAACGCTTCACAAAAGGTATCTTAGATAAGCCATCGAACGTTACTCTCCAATTTGGCACCATCTTTTCTATACCTGGGAAAAGCTTATTATACTTACTTCCTCCTCCACCATAAGCTTTCAAAAAAGCAGGAATAAGCACATCTTGTGATGTTGGTCCGTAACCTGTATAATAGCCTGTCTTTTTATCTCCAACTTTAATCGCTTTTTCTTCATAACTTTCTCCGTAGGCTTTCTTTGCTAAACGCAAAGATTCCGCCTTTCTTGTTTCTAAAAATTCATCGAAATAAGTCGAGGAATAATCTCCAGTATTTCCAATACTGAAAAAGGCAGATTTCATACTCATAAAAGTCATGCTAAAATTACCTGTTAAGGTTTTATTTTTAGCATCGAAGATAGGTTGACCCACACTTGATTCTGTGTCATTATAAATATAAAACTCATTAATATTCTTAGAATAAGTTCTATTTGCATTCAAATTGATTTTTAATCCTTTTATAGGCTCAATGGTCGACCTAAATGTAAAATTCTCTGTATGTGTCATTACAAAGGGGGCATTCAGAGTTGCATCGGTTGTAATCCAACCTTTTCGTGCTGATTCCGCAGCAAAATTACGGTTTTGATTACCAATTAAGAAATTAAATCCTGGAGCCTTAGAACCATTATATGTTTCTCCTCCAAAGAAGTTTGTTTGCGGCAAGTATCCCGGTAGAGTTGTTGAATTTGTTTCTGAGTAGCCAAGTGAAATATTTCGAACACTCATACCCAATCTTAGAATTCCTTCCCCAGCCTTCACGAAAATATTATCTTTCTTTTCAACCCTACCAGTTATTCGCACACGAGCATTTTTCAATGATTTTTTTGAAATAACTCTTACTCTATTACCAGTTAATGGTCGATACTCAACTCTCACTTCTTTTCCTTCTACATCGTAAACTTTGAGTTTAATATCCCTAGTTCCAAGCTTGTGATAAACAGATTCGCCAACATTAGCTTTAAGCTTAGCAATATCACCATCAAAACTAACTTTCTCATATTTTTTACTCTTCGATTTATATCGACGATTTCCGCTATACTTCCGATTTATCTTTTTTAGAAACTTCGATTTATTATAAAGATTCACCATGTTCAACTGTCCATTCACTTGAATATTATTTGAGTTACGAACCGTATTTCCATGATTAAGCGTCTCATCTTCTAAAACTGCACCTGCATTCCAATCGTATGATCCCGTATATCGTGTTGTTAATGAAGTCCAATTTAAAAATGGAATCTTATTAATTGGTACTTTATAAGTTACATTGAAATTATGATGATATTGCACATTACGACCACCATCCATAAGGTTATTCCAAATCGAATCTTTCCAAATGTCATAAGTATCCTTATCTCTGTCCTTATCAACTATACCATCAGGTTCATCAATACGTGATGTATTAGTTGCTGAGAAGTCAAACTTAAGATTCTTAGTTAGATTATATTTCAAATCGTAATAACGATACCAGTTGAAATTCTTATCATAGGTTGGCGTTATCATCAAATCTGGTTGTTCAATATTTCTTGTTTCAACCTCTCTGTAATATCTCTGAATATCTGAACGAACAGAAAATTGAGTTGGCAATAAATAAAAGTTGAAATCTTTTAATAAACGTAAGTAAGGTGATTTTAATGCTTTTGATTTCTTAAAAGGCGAATAATTCTTAGGTCGTGAACTGTATGTATAATTCAACACTCCACGGTAATTTTTCTCTAAATCACGAACTGTATTCACATTACGAGAATAGGTTTCATTAAACGAATAAGTTGCCGACAAGTTCGAAACATCTAGCACTTTTGCTTTTCCGTCTTGCTTTTCGATACGAACATTGGTTAAATTGAAACTTTTTCGCTTGGTATAATCCTGAGCAATATGTTTAATTGAATCACGTTCTTTCTTATTGGCCGCTTGGTCTAAAGCAACGTCAAGGGGAATATCTGGATCAAGAGGATTGTATTCCGGATTTGCTGTTTCCTCAGAAATGGCATAGTACATCGGTATTCTCACACCTGACTTTTCTGGGAAGAACTTACCCAATTCCAAACTAGCGGAAAAGTCATACTGGAAAACATCTTCTTTATTTCGACTGTTTACACCATCTTCGATACCACCGAAACCTGCTGTCATTTTACTTCCTGCCCAAGTTAATGTTCCTAAATCTGCTAATTTAGTAGTTACTCTTAAATTAGCAGCCCAACCTCCATCTTCATCAAAGTCTGTTAATCGCAACTCATTCATCCATACTTCAACCGATCTAAGTTCTCCGTCGTTCTCGATTCCTTCTTGTGGATATCGAATACCAATCATTACGGTTCGAACATTAGCTAAATTTGGATTTCCTTTAATACTGACCTTATTATCTTCAGCTATAAGATCCACACTACTATCAATCTCTTTAACCGTCCTCGAAAACTCAGTTAGTAAATCAGCTGTAGATCCAGATTGACGCATTTCATTATTTCTCATTTGCTTTATACTTGAAAATAATTTCAAATTAAAATCAAATCGGTTGGCATCTGGCCAAACAATAAATCTATCGTCTAAATTATCATTGGTATAACGACCATGAGGCGTTAACTTCAATGGTATTTCATATTCGTAGTAGTTGTTCTGATAATCCGATCCCACACGAATAAATACCCTCAAATCATCATCTTCAAGATTAAAATTTTCTATTTTCTCAGCATGCACGTCCATTTTAAGCTTTCCATACTTACGAACGTCCATATTCAACGTTTTATAGGCAGCTTTAGCATCTCCCTCTTCTAAATCAATCGCCTTTAACTGAATCGCTTGTTCATTTAATTGTAATAATTGAGGATTACTTGGATCTACAACACGGTCGATACCAGGAGGAAGAACATAATTAATAGGCTCCTTCTCTGCATTTTCTTCAATATTAACAGCTGAAATTTCAAAACGAGTATCTTCTGACGATGGTGTTAAGTCTGGACGAAGAGTTTGATCATATTTTCTCCAATCATCACGAATCAAATCCAAACTAGCAAAACGTAGCACCACTTTCTCATCAAAATTCTTCATCATCATTCTCATAAAACGAATAGAAGTAAAATCGTTTATATTGCCCAACTTACTTTCATAGTTTTCTACTGGAACTTTGAATTGAAACCAGTTTACGGTTCCTTTAGATCCATTAGCAAGATCAACAGTACTTTCCACCTTGTTGACAATAAAGTTTTGTCCCACATTCATCTCATTAGGAACAAGGTGAATTTTATATTCGTAATAAGCCTCGGACTCACTTAAAGTATTATCGTGGTTGATATCCTCAACATCAGGTAAGGTTGTTGCTGAGGTTGGGTACGATTCAGGTGATAAGGCTGCTGTGGGTGAATTGCCTTCAGGCCCATTAAAATCTTTGTATCGTTCAAGAATTTTTGTCTTACTGGCATCAAAATCACTCCCTCTAAAATAATGGAAGTTATCACTCGAAGGGTCAGTAATCGCATTTGAATAGGCTTTAGAACCAGAACCTAAATTCGCTGAATTTTGGATATTCAAAATGTATTGATCAAAGAAGGTCCTTTCATCCTCAGTAGATAGCCCATCCATACCAACGTCTTGATATTTCCTAGATTCCGTATCATTATCAAATGCATTCACAAGAGATTGAACCAATGGAACACGTCCCCAAACAGTTGAATCTACCAAAACAACATCACTTGTAGTTGGTAAACCATTCTCAAAACCTTTTCGAGAATCCTTTAGAACATCTTCTGATATATTCCCAAGATTTATAATTACATCTCCTCCTTTATGGGTATCATCGTATACAAAAGGATCCATCATCCAAAATTCGACATAAGCAATATTTGCCGCCTCGAAATCATTGGTTTCAATTTTTCGCATGATACCACCCCATCTGGTTTCAGGATCTTTCAACGTTCCATCAGTATTCATACCTGTAGAAACATTAGCTTGTCCATCAACATCATAATTATAAGGGCCTTTTTCTGAAGGGTAATAAGCTAAGTTTAAGACTGAAATATTTGTAGGAACACCTGTTGCCGTTTCTTTGTTTGGCCAAATCTCTTCTTCATAAATTTCACGTACATAATGATTGGATAACTGTTCTTTATCCGAACGAATATGAGCTGGTGTAGATGATGTATTTCGATTAAACAAAGGATCGATAACATACCATGCTAATTTTGCTCGATTATATCCATAAGCCAAGTCGTTATTCATGTTCCCTTCTGGGAAATCAGGATGATTTTGTGGTGTACTGGCTAAAACCCAAGAATTATAATTCTTCATATCGATTGAAGTTTCTGTTCCTTCAAAATCGTCAATATAAGCTGTTCCTGAGCTTCCGATTGCTTTATTATGCCCTGGGACTAATTGTGCAAATTCACCCTCAATCGAAATTTGTGATGGCTCTTTAGTTTCAATAAATGGCAGTTTATCTACTAAATTTGTTAAGAACATAGACTCGGTTCTATAACTACCATTCAATCCCCATATCGTATTCGATATAGGCTCATCACCGATATTCACTTTTTGTGTTAATGGCTTCTCGGATAAGTGCATTACTGTTGCACCCAAATTAAAATCATTATTAAATTGATAGTCCATCTGAACCCCAACCAATGTTTTCGTTTGGATATTAAATAAGGAATTACTCTCTGATGAAATGGTAATTGGCGTTCCTGCTTCTAAAAGAGCTTGGTTGATAATTTTAACACGCCCTAATGTATAGTCAACAGTATAGTCTATATTTTCGATAAGTTTAATACCGCCAGCTTTTACATCAACTGATCCAGGCTGAACATTCATTGCATTTAATGATATTTCCGATCCTCCGCTTGACTTGTAGCTACCCTTAAGTGCAAATTTATTTTTTTCTGCTATTTGCTGTGCTTGATTCTGTGTTAACTCATATAATTCATCGAATGCATAACTATCGGCAATGGAATTATTCGGTATTTTCGATCTTAAATATGAACCGAATGGTTCTGCAGCCGGGAAAATAATTCTCCCTTTATCTGGATAAATTGTTAAAGCGTCAATAAAGTCGAACATCCCATCAGGTGTAGGATCCAACTGTGAATTCAAATTATCAAGATTTAGTAAACGCAACAGAATCTCATTTTTACCAGATCCATCAACATCTATATAATTTAATTGCGAACCAGCCTGATCATTTTGATACAAAACATCTAACCTGAAGTCTTCCGTATTAACTTGATAAGCTCCAATATTATAAATATTCTTCATCATCAACTCCCAAGTAGGAAGTGTTGGATTTAAATTTGTACCCTTTATCAACTTCAGAATAAGAGACTGAGGCGCACTTACACCAGTACTTGAAAATTCCCCAACCTGAAAGACTTCACCATTGGCAGTATACTGATATGAGACTGCCAAAACTTCATCAGCATTCAATGATTGATTCAATGAAATATACCCTAGTCTACGGTTCAGTTTATATTCCGACTCAGATAATAGACGAGCATTTTCTACCTTCTCATAATCTTTACCTCCAGTAAATCCAGGTGCTAAAGGTGCCAATGTATTTGTTACCTGATTTATATCGCGAATATTACTATAGGTAGTTGTCATCTGCTCATATACATTATTTCTTGTATTCGCAGGATAAATGCCAGGTTCTGTTTGTGAAAACAAAGCTGTATTATGAATGTTCGCTTGATTTTCCCCCAGGTCAACAAAACCAACAAAGTTACGCGAATCTTCAAAGTTTGAGTTTTTATTTGTAATCCAAACTTCAATTTTATTAATTGTAACAGCAGAACTTACTACAGGTAACTTTGCTAATGACTGATCATAACTGTCATAGAAATATTTTGATAAAAAGAAGTGACGATTGGCCTCATAGTCGCCAGCCGATACTTCGAACTCACTTTTTTGAGCTCCATTCTCCATATTCACAACCTTAGTTTCTCCTTTTTGCTGAGAAAACACTGAAGCTACAGAAAGCTTACCAAATTGCATTTCTGTTTTGAAACCAAAGAGATTCTGTCCACCTGTAATTAAGGTGTTGGATATTGGCATTGATACATTACCAGCTTCAACCTTTCTAATGATATTATCTTCTTTACCATTATATTCGAGTTTCATTTGATTTTCAAAATCGAAAGTGGCTTCTGTATTATAGTTTACTTCCATTGAGAAAACATCACCGATCTTACCCGATAGGCTCATCTGTATTTTCTCATTAAAATCGAAACTTGTCGTCTTTCTTAACTCCTCTGGAATAGTCGGATTATCAACCTTAGTGGAACTTATACCAAAGCTGAGTTCAGCAGCTCCTTGTGGCTTAATTGAAATTGCCGTATTCCCAAAAAGTTTCCCGAATACCTTCGATCCTAGAAAAGAACGCTGATCAGCCCCTCTTACATTCCTATCAGATGATATACGCTCCATCCAATAGTCTCGCAATGCAGCCTGATTTTGTTGCGCTTGAAACTCTGCTTTAGACATCGAAGTTGAATTGCGATAATCCAATGCTCCAATTCTTTTTTTTAGTATATAGTTTCCTGTTATAGGATCATATACGATTGTCGTTTCTATATTAGCCGGATCCTTTAAGTATAAAGGTGATTTTACTTTATCATCCTTAAGCGAAGCATTATCTTCATCATCAAAAGAATAAGGTAGAGTTTTATCCTTAGCACTTACCTTTTTAGCCTTATGAAAAGGAGATTTTGAATTTACAATGCGCTTAGATTTTTTTAGCAAAGTACTATCCTGTTGAAAATTTTCAAAAGAATAGGTATCCGCTTTCAAGCCCGTCCCATTAAATGATAGAGCAAAAATAAATAAGAACAGGAAAATATATTGCAACGAATTTTTCAAGAATTGGGTGTTTTTCGATTCAGGTACTACAATTGTTTTAGAGCCATCTTAATAAGTTCTTCAACACTTGATGGTGAACTTGCCTTCATAATTTTATCAAGAACTTTTACAATAGAATTTTTATTAAAACCAAGCATTACTAAAGCAGATAACGCTTCTTCACGAATTGTATTGTCCTGAGCGAATACAATTTCTCCTATTTCATCTTCTTTACCTATCTTATCTTTAAGTTCAATAATAATTCGTTGAGCTGTTTTAGCTCCAATACCTTTTACATCTTGCAATGTTTTAGAGTTATTGGAAAAAATTGCTTTTTTTATTTCTTCAGATGTTAATGACGAAAGCATCATTCTAGCTGTATTGGCACCAACTCCTGAAACTGAAATTAATAGTCGAAAAATTTCCCTTTCATTTAGCTCTTTAAAACCAAACAAAAGATGCGCATCATCACGAATAACCTGATGTAGGTATAACTGAGCTGATTGATGACCAGATAACTGAGAGTAGGTGTTTAATGAAATATTTATAATATAACCTAAGCCATGATTTTCAACCACTACAGTTGTTGGTGTCAGGTCATTTAAATCACCTTTAATATATTCAAACATAAAAATAAACTTGAATTAGTCTGTTACGAGATTTTTCGAATCAATTACTTAATAGACTGTCTTTTATTTTGATGATCCGTACTTGGAGCTTTTACCTTCAAAGGATCTTTCGTTAGTTCTTGGTACTCCAATCTGTTCCTATAAACATCAATAGCCATATATAATGCTTTTTGGAATGATTCTGGTGAAGCAACATTTGTTCCGGCAATGGCATACGCTGTTCCGTGAGCAGGAGATGTTCTTACTTTAGATAAGCCCGCAGTGAAATTAACTCCGGAATCAAAAGAAAGTGCTTTAAAAGCTGTTAGACCTTGATCATGATACATAGCAAGAATGGCATCGAACTTAGAGTAATCATTTGATCCAAAAAAACCATCAGCAGGATATGGACCTAAGGCCAAAACCCCTTTTTTTCTAACTTTTTCAATTGCTGGTATAATCACATCTTTTTCTTCAGATCCTATTAAGCCATCGTCACCAGCATGTGGGTTTAAACTAAGAACCGCGATCTTAGGTTTGCGAATACTAAAGTCTTGAATTAATGACTTATTCAAAATATTCAGTTTCTCTATAATTTTCTCTTCAGTTATATTCTCTGAAACCTTAGAAATTGGGATATGACCCGTTACAACACCAACTCGCAATTTCTCACTAATTAATAGCATCAAAGATTTTCCTGAATTTATTCTAGATTCTAAATATTCAGTGTGCCCAGGAAATACAAAATTCTTCGACTGGATATTCTTTTTATTAATTGGTGCTGTTAATAAAACATCAATATTTCCTTCATTCAAGTCCTTAACCGCTGCTTCAAGAGATGCCAAAGATGCAGTACCTGCACTAGAAGTCGATTTACCCAACTCTACTTTAATATTCTCATCGGTACAGTTTATAACATTCACTCTTTTAGGATGAGAATCCTGAGCTGTTTTGATATTATTTAAACTAAAATCGTCGATATTAAGTGCTTTCTTGTGATAGGCTGCAACTTTTGGTGAGCCATAAATAATTGGTGTACACAACTCCAAAACACGTGTATCCATTAAGGTTTTAATTATCACCTCGTAACCAATCCCATTTATATCACCTTGAGTTATTCCAACTTTTATTTTAGTATCTTTCATTTGTATGTGTTTTATATATGTCGATTGAATTACCCGCTATAAAAGAATTTTTGCCCGTAATTAGCAAAACATCATCTATAATGATAGCATATTAATGAATAATCCATCTAAGTTTTCACAAAAGTAATAAGATTAAAGAAAAGATCTATCATAATCATCTCACTCAATTTCATATCCTAACAAGAGTGAAAACTATAATTTATCGGGATTTTCTTTAAAATAATTACGAATAAGAACTTTTTTTAGCTCACGCTGAATAATCATTTCAGACAGTAACTTGTGCTTATCCACATTAGGGTATTTCAATTCATTCTTTAGAATTTCCTTTTCGCTCAAATCAATTTGATACAAAAGCAAAACTAAACGGTGATAATCCTGACTGAGCATGAAAGCAACATGCTCGTTTATCTGCGCAAAGAGTTCATTATAAGCATCAGCAGGTTCACCTGAAAACTGTACTTCAAAACCAAATTGATAAAAATCCTTTTCAATTTGAGCCGCAACTTGCTTTATAATTTCGACTTTGTCTCGATACTTAGAAACTTTAACTTGATTATAGTCAGGAAGATTCACTTATCTTTTTTTAGTTATTCTACTGAAGTTTAAGAAGCTTTATTCTAAGAGTTTATTTCTTTTTTGACTTAGCAACTTTTTTAATTGGTAAGTATGAATGCATAATGGCTTCAAGTTCCCTCAATAACTCACGCTTATCTTGATTTGGACGATATACATATGCATCCATACAGATCACTCGGTTATTTACTGAGTCCAAAAATGATATATTAACAAAAGGTCCGCCCATAAAATCATTTGCAACTTTCCACAAGCCTCTCATCTCAACAGCATAATTCCCTTTAAATTCAAAATGATTAAATGCAATTGGAAAATTCAACTCAGTCGTCATATAGCTTCCTTCACTTGGGCCAGGAACCAAATCCTTTAGCATTGCATTTCTCAAGGCCAATATGGCATCCTTATCAAACATATCTTCGCTTAAATAGTCATAAGTATAAATAAACATACCTTGACTAGTTTCAGGTGTTTCTTTACTAACCCAGTAAAAATCAGGTTCTGTTTTTTTAACTTCATATCCTGATGGGAATGCTAACGTAAATTCCTTCTTCGTTTTCAGATAATCGAAAATCTCTTGCACTGGTGCTTTTGATATAACTCCAATTTTTCGCTCTCGTTCGCTGCGTAGGAAGTAAGCCAATATTTTTGTTCTATTCTTTTTTAAAATTTCAATCATCTCACTGTTAGTAGCTGCTTCAACACGCATATAAGATTGTGTACGGGCATACATATTGTCTTTTACAACCAATCTGGTTTTCTTCACAGATGACGAAATCTTGATCTCCAATATACTACGATGCGTTTTAAACATGCTTGTGAAAGCTTCATGATTTAAATGGAATAGATCCATCACAGCTTCGTCTTGTGGCATTCCAACCTGAATATCGTTAAAGATGGCTTTAATAGAATCACCAACAACACCATCCCAAAGGGTCTTACTACTCAAAACTAACATTTCTCCAGCTTGACCTGTTACGGTTGGCATTAAACCTTTTGTCGTTTTCTTACATGAGCTTATACTTACAATAAGAATCAAACAAATAACACTCAATTTTATTATCGATTTCATAACTGATATTTTTTAATAAACTTATTCTAGTGTTTATATGCTTTTTAGTTAGAAAGCATACAAGTATTTTTAATTCGTTCTGTTTTATTTACAACTCTACTTGTCTGATCAAAAAACGGTGTTTTGTCCTCAGGACTTAAACTTGCTTCTGATATGGGAATCCAAACTTTTAATTCCTGTCCAATATGAAGAATATCGCCTGTTAAATTATTCCATGTTTTGATATTATGACTTGTGCAGGCATATTTCATTGCTATTTTATGGAAATACTCACCAGCCTTCACAATGTGAACAATACACTTTTTCCCTTTAGTTGAGGACATATTCTTCTCAATATCGTGATACTGAATTTTAGTTCTAGGTGTATTATACAGTTGTGATTCAATTTCAACATATGCCGAAACTTTATCTACAGGTAGAATCAATTTTGCAGGCAATTCACTTTTAGGAATAAAATCTAGTTTATAAATTGGATTCAAACGCCTCAAATCTACGATTGAAATTTCTAGTTCTTCTGCTACATTCAAAAGAGACAATGGTTTTTTCACACTTACATCAGATAGCTTTAAATAAGAATACGCCGTGTCTTTAGGTGCAATATTGTGCTCCTGATTGTAATTCATCACATAATTCACAGCTATAAAAGCAGGTAAGTAGCTTCGAGTTTGTTCTGGCAAAAAAGGTGCAATATCCCAAAAATTTGTTTTACCTCCCGAAGCTTTAATTGCATCGCGAACGGTACCAGGGCCTCCATTATATGCGGCAATAGCTAATTGCCAATCACCAAAAATTCGATATAAGTATTGTAGATATTTGCATGCTGCTTCGGTTGATTTAACCGGATCCATACGTTCGTCGACATACGAACTGATTTTTAAATCGAACATACGACTGGCGTGATACATAAACTGCCACAAACCTGTTGCTCCCGATCGGGATCTGGCTTTGGGATTTAATGCCGACTCAATGACAGCAATGTATTTTAATTCCAGCGGTAAGCCATACTTATCGAGATATTCCTCAAAAATTGGAAAGTACATCTCACTTAAACCTAAAATCCTAGACGTTTTATCGCGGTGACGAATCGAATACACATCGATATAACGCTTCACACTCTCGTTAAATTCAAGTTGAACAGGACTCGCCTCATTTAATTTCTCAATACGCCAAGAGTAATCTTCGTTTGTAAACGCTGAGGCATTACTCAAACTAGGAATATCTTTATTCAGTCCATCAATCTCTTTGCCTGCTAAGTGATCATTCTCAGTTAATTTTTCACCATTATCTACACACATTTCATCAGCACTACTCACATAGGAAAAGCACATTAGGCCCATCGTAAATATTATATTTTTAAAAGCTGATTTCGTATATTTCATTGGGAATAATCACATCAATTGTAAGCATGCATTTTGCCGGAATTAAGATAAGCATTTTATCTTTGTATCAGTTCAAAAACAAACAATAATCTTGTAAGTAAATCAATTCTTAAGTACTTATAAAACGAACTTATAATTCACTGATATTTAAGATGTAAAAAAGGCAGGTTGTAATAACCTGCCTTTCTTTTATTTATCTTTTAATTCCTTTTCGTCTGTCTTATCTTTTTTCTCTTCGGAATCAGTCGCTTTTTTAAACTCTTTCATCCCTTGCCCCAATCCTTTCATTAATTCGGGGATTTTTTTCCCTCCAAACAAAAGTACGAGTGCAAATACAATGATAACAACTTGCCATGGTCCAACCATTCCGGCTATTACAAAAAGGTTCATAAGTTTTATTTTAAGAATTATACCTCACAAATATAACATTTTCACATAAAGTAGCAAGACATATATCTGAAACACATATCAATCAGCTTAATTAAAAGCTTTCATGATATCATTGGCATTGGCAAAAATTAGCAAACCAAATAAAATAACCATACCTCCAATTTGAGCATATTCCATAAACTTTTCTCCTGGCTTACGACGAGTAACAATTTCGTACAACAAGAACATCACATGACCTCCATCTAAAGCAGGTATAGGTAAGATGTTCATAATTGCCAATATAATCGACAAGAAAGCTGTTAGATTCCAAAAGGCATGCCAATCCCAAACTCCTGGGAAAATACTTGCAATGGTACCAAAACCACCAATAGATTTATATCCTTTAGTTTCTGAAGAAAAGATTAATTTAAACTGTTTTAAGTAAGACTGTAATTTCTCTACACCTTTATTAATACCTGCTGGTATAGCCTCCAAGAAACTATATTCTATTGCAGCAAATTCGAAATGATTAACCCCTACTCTAGTAATCCCAAAAGATGCCGTTTCATTCAACTTCATCTTAATTTCTTTGATTTCACCATCTCGTTTAACCTGGAAAGTAACCTCTTTATTTTTATTAGATTTAAGGTAAGATTTGAATTGATCCACATATTCAATTCCTTTCCCATCTATATCCATTATATCATCTCCCTTCTGGAAACCAGCAAGTTTAGCTTCCGAATTTTTCATAAAACCATTAATAACGAAAGGCTTTAACGGTATCCTTGGGCTTATAACAGGAGACATTGAGAATCCTTTACTACTCTTAGCTAACAAATCTGGAACAAAGGTAGATGGGATTGCGATATCCATCATCTCTCCATTTCGCTCAACCTGCATGGTTTTCGGGTTATTCAAAAGAATATTGGTTAGAATATCCGTATATTTCACCTGCTTTTGATGATCTAATTCTAGAATTTTATCCCCATTTTGCAAGCCTATACTTTGAGCTATAGAGTCACAAACATAACCGTATTTTACATTCTCTGCAGGCAGATACTCATCTCCCCAGGCAAATAGAACTGCAATGTAAATTGCAAAGGCTAAAACAAAGTTTACCATTACACCACCAACCATAATTAGTAAACGCTGGTAAGCTGGTTTTGAACGAAACTCATAAGGTTCAGGTGGCAATGCCATTTGTTCCTTATCCATCGATTCGTCTATCATACCCGATATTTTCACATAGCCTCCTAATGGAATCCATCCAATACCATATTCTGTATCACCCTTTTTATATTTAAAAAGAGAAAAACCAGGATTGAAAAACAAATAGAATTTCTCTACACGAGTTTTAAAAAGTTTAGCAAAAACGAAGTGTCCTAATTCGTGGAGTGCTACCAAAATAGACAAACTCAGAAGAAACTGAGATACTTTAATTAATATTTCCATTTAATTTCAATTATCAGATTCATTCGCCTAAAGATTATAGGCTTCATCATTGATTAAAAAATCACGACAAGATACGTATTTTATAATAAAGAGGTTGCTAATTGTCTAACCTCTGTGTCACTAGCAACATAATCCTCGTAAACGGGATGAGCAATAAAGCTTGCTTTCTGCATACAGGTTTCAATAATATCGCTCATTTGAAGAAATCCAACTTGATCTCTCAAGAAAGCTTCAACCATAATTTCATTAGCCGCATTTATGATACAAGGCATGTTCCCTCCTCGTTCCATAGCTTCATAAGCTAGAGCTAGATTCCTAAAACTTTCAGTATCAGCACGCTCGAAAGTCAAATTGGGGTAATCTAAAAAATTAAATCTCTCAAAGCTCGTTTTCAGTCGCTTAGGGTAAGTCAGAGCAAACTGAATTGGTAGTTTCATATCCGGCAAACCCATTTGAGCTTTCATAGAAGAATCTTCGAATTGAACCAATGAATGGACAATAGATTGAGGATGTACAATAACATCTACCTGTTCAGGTTTAAGGTCGAAAAGCCACTTGGCTTCAATCACCTCAAAGCCCTTATTCATCATACTGGCTGAGTCAATTGTGATTTTAGATCCCATTTCCCAATTGGGATGTTTCAAGGCTTGTTTAGAAGTGACATTTTCTAGAAATTTTCGATCTTTTCCTCTGAACGGTCCTCCTGATGCCGTTAGGTATATTTTCTCAACTGGGTTTTCAAATTCACCAATCAAGCATTGAAAAATAGCGGAGTGTTCTGAGTCTACGGGATAAATACTAACGCCATTCTCAAGAGCCAACTTCTGAATAATTTCACCAGCTACAACTAAGGTCTCTTTATTGGCAAGGGCTATATTTTTTTTCGCTTCTATTGCCTTTATAGTCGGCAATAAACCCGAGTATCCTACCATGGCTGTAACAACCACATCAATAGATGACATTCCTACAACCTGAGCAATGGCATCACTCCCTGCATATACTTTGATATCCTCATTCTTTAAAGCCTCAGATAGGTATTGGTATTTATCTTCTCTGGCAATAACCACCACATCGGGCTGGAATTTTTTTGCTTGGGCAACTAATAAGTCGACATTATTATTTGCTGTTAATACATCAACAACAAACAGTTCTGGATTTGCTTCAACTACCTCTAAAGTTTGCGTTCCAATAGATCCTGTAGATCCTAAGATTGCAATATGTTTACTCATTTAGTCCTTTGCTTTTTTATTTGATTATCCGATCTGTAATTTTCAGACAGAATTTTAAAACTTGATATAGCTTTCAGGATTTAAAGCTTTCCCATTATGCCACAATTCGAAATGCAAATGTGGCCCTGAAGTCAACTCTCCCGAATTTCCAAGTATGGCAATCGCTTCTCCTGCCCTTACAAATTCACCTGGCTTTTTTAATAATTCTTGATTGTGTTTATAGACAGACACCAAATCATTATCATGCTGTATCTGAATAACATAACCTGTATTCAGTGTCCATTCTGCAAAAATAATAGTCCCATCAAGCACTGCTGATATTCTCTCATTTAATGGTCCAACCACATCAACCCCATAATGACTGGTTTGAGCATCATATGAATTAGATATCATCCCTTTCATAGGTGTAAAAAAGTGGATACTGGAAATACCGCGTGCTTTATTTTCGCCAGAAATAGTCAAATTGAATTTTTCCTCGGCTTCGTGCTCTTTTCTAAATATGGAATCATTCTCAGATTGGGTAAATTGCAAGCCCTTATATTTAGGATCAACAATGGAGTCGGCTTTATCCTGAATGACATTATCAAAATCCTTACCTGATATGACATTTTTTATACCATCGAAAAAACGATCTCGTTTATCAAGTTCTGCGATCAAAGAATCAACCATTTTTGCATTCTTCTCAATGTTTCTGCGCATCTGGCCATCAGGATAACCTGGAATATATTCGCGTAAAGGTGTAAAAGCAATCAAAACGGTTATTAGAGCAATTAAAACTATCGAAAATAAACCAGTAACAGTAAATACATTTAATCTCGAAAGTCGAAAAGATAATGCTTCCTCGAACGTACTCTCATTTGAAATGGTCAAACGGTACTTATGTCTGAGCTTTTTAATAATCGCTTTCTTTTCTTTTACTTCACTCATGTTTAAATAATTTTGATTGACTAGAACATCAATTACCTCTGTCAAAACTAGAAGAGACAAAGTTATAAGAAATAAGCAAACTATGAGTGAAGCTATTCTGAAATAAAATAAGAAGTCTAAATAGATGTTCTAAAACAGTTTTGCAAATATCACATGATGTAGGTATTGTAGAGGTTACATAAAGGTTATATGTTTGCAGCATTGAAGCATATTAAGTTTTATAATGTTTGATGGAATTCTTTAGAAAAATAAAAATTGCTGTGCTGATAGCGCTTCTTCCTGCAATGCTTGCATTGACTGGAAATGCTATCTTCAATTTGCATATCCACAAACAGACGAATGGTTGCTCTCTTGTTCATGCTCATCCTATGCAAGATAGCGGAGCACAAAAAGGCACCAACCATTCACACTCATGCAACGACTGTGTTTCTATTCATAACTTAACCAGTTTAATATTTGTAGCTATTACAGCTCTGTTCCTGAGCTTAATATTTGAGAAACAACTTAAACGCGTTCAATTTGATTCTTTACAAGTAAAATTTGGCTATACTGCCAGTCTTCTATACAATAGGCCTCCTCCTTTCTTGGCCTAATCATCTTGCCTTTCAAATAAGCTCTTTTCAGATTACGATTCTCTATCCATTCTATGGTCTTTTATTAAAAGACTTGGAATAAAAATATATTAGGGAGAATCATGATTTCCAATAAAGCATTAGCTGAATTCCAAGCCAAAACCCAACACCCATTTCGTTTTACTGACCAGTATATCAGTTCGTGCAATCATTAGTTTATATAGATATTCAGCTCATAAATGAACTGTATATTCATACAAACATGCTTGTATTTATGCCTTATCAACTCAATCAAATACTCTATAATGAATATTATCACTAAATTATGCATTAGCTTAGTTCTAATAGCATCAATATCTATTGCATCTTTTGCAAAAAATAACACAACTACCATTAAAGGAAAAGTAATAAACATTGCAAACAATGAACCTGTATCATTTGCTAGTATTGCTATAGAAGGCACTCCAATAGGTGCAGTAACCAATTTTGATGGAGAGTTCGAAATTAAGAATGTTCCAACTGGTCATTTTCATATTATTGCAAGCTGTGTTGGCTATCGATCTGACATGAAACACTTCGATGTTAAGCTTGGACAAGCCAATACACTTACCTTTAAAATGAATGAAGACTTTATTGGTCTCGATCAGGTTGTAGTTACAGCAGATAGAAATCAGATTTCCAGAAAAGATGCCCCTGTTGTTGTTAACTCTATCGGAACCAAACTTCTTAACAACACTGCTGCTTCGACTATGGCCGATGGCTTAATGTTTTCACCAGGTTTACGCGTTGAAAATGACTGTAACAACTGTGGCTTTTCTCAAGTAAGAATGAACGGTTTAGAAGGTCCTTATACACAAATCCTAATCAACTCTCGCCCTATATTTAGTGGATTAGCTGGCGTTTATGGCTTAGAGCATATTCCTCCAAGTATGATACAACGTATTGAGGTTGTTCGTGGTGGTGGATCAGCACTATTCGGCGGAAATGCGATTGCTGGTACCATAAATGTGATCACTAAAGATCCGGTAAGCAACTCCTTTAAAGTTGGAGCTAAATACGGTAGTGTCGGTACTGGAGTAAAAGGAAGCAAAGAACCTGCTGCCGATGTGTTAGTTGACTTTAACGCGTCTGTTGTTTCTGATGATAACAAATCAGGGATATTCCTTTTTGGGATGCAACGTAATAAGGACGCTTGGGATGCTAACAAAGATGGCTTCTCTGATATCGTAGAATTAAAGAATTTGAGTGCTGGATTCAATGCCTATCATCGCTTAAGCGATTTGTCTAAACTTAGTTTAGAATATCATATTGTTGATGAATATCGAAGAGGTGGAGATCAACTAAATCTTCCTGCCCATATGGCGATAATAGCGGAACAAGTTAAACACAATATTAACTCTGGAAGTATCACCTTAGATCAATTTTTCTCAACAGAGAGAGATAAAAAACTTTCAGTATACGCTTCAGCGCAGCATATCGATAGAGCTTCATATTATGGTGCTGCAAGATTAAAAGATGATGATGGGATCGACCTTCCACAACCCATTTTTGACAACAGTGCATATGGTGCAACTAAAGATTTAGCGATATCAACAGGTGTCCAATACTTCAGCCATTCTAACAATTTACTATTTGCTCCTGCCGATATCACATTGGGTGTGGAAAATGTGTACAATAAGCTAAAAGATGAAAAATTGGCTTACCTTGATCCTGAAACTAATAAAATTGAACCGACCACAACTATTGCCAATCAAAGTTCAAATACAATAGGTGCTTATGCTCAATCTAAATGGGATTTAGGTTTTGGTAGCTTCCTATTAGGAGCAAGAATGGATTCATACAAGATTAAAAATTCGGTTGATAATTCTGAGATCAGTAACACGGTTATCAGCCCAAGAGCTAATATGTTATTTAAGCTAGATGACAATATGCAATTACGTTTAAGTTATGCTAAAGGTTATCGTGCTCCCCAAATTTTCGACGAAGATTTACATATCGAAGCTTCAGCTGCACGCCGTGTGATTCATAAGTTAGATGAAAACCTAAAGGAAGAATCATCAAATTCCTATACAATTTCTTACGATGTTGATAAAAGTTTTGGAAAAGTGCAAACCTACTTCCTAGCAGAAGGTTTTTATACTGATTTAAATGACTCATTTGTGAATGAGTATAGTGATGAAGATAATGATGGTAACTTAGTAGCCTATCGTAAGAATTCTAAAGGAGCCACGGTTAAAGGTATTAACTTGGAGTTTAAAGTTGCTCCATCATACAAATTGGATTTCCAAATGGGTATGACCCTTCAATCGAGTAAATACAAAGAAGTATTAAATCAGGGTGACTTAACTGAAATCAATACGGATAAGATGTTAAGAACACCTAATCATTACGGTTACTTTGCAATGAACTGGAAACCGCTACATGAATTTACAGCAACCCTATCTGGTAACTACTCTGGCTCAATGGATATGATTCACTTTGGAGTTAATAGAAATGATAAGGGTGTACCTGAAGGAGATGAACTTGTAAAAAGTGATGAGTTTATGGATATAGGTCTTAACTTTGCTTATCACTTCGATTTAAGTAGCAATGTAAAATTGGAATTTGACTTTGGTGTAAAAAATATCTTCAACTCTTTCCAAGATGATTTCGACAGAGGTGCTTATCGCGATGCCAGTTGGATTTATGGTCCACTTAATCCTCGAACCATTTATTTTGGAGTTAAACTAGGGAATCTTCTTTAAAAATTGTCGAAAAAAAATATAAGTGATTCTATCGGTTAGAGTCTAGCGGGGTATAAACTTTAGGGTTTTACTCCGCTTTTTCATTTATGTTTCTGATCTTCTAATTTAGACCAGAAGAATACTGATCTTTTTATAAATTGCGCCCTCTAAATATCAATCATCAAAAAAACAAAGATGTTCAAAAAGCTACTAATCCTAATGAGTGTGGTGTTTTTCGCTTCGTGTGAGGATACTGAAAATATTTTAAATGAACTAGATCTTAACAAACCTCTAACATCTATCGATGTATCGGATGGTCTAAAAGAAGCTCTTACTGTCGGTAGTAAAAATGCTTCAGACATATTAGCTCTGGAGGATGGCTTCTACAAGAATGAACTTATTAAAATAATGCTTCCCAAGGAAGCCCAAGTTATTACTGAAAACTTAAAATATGTTCCTGGAGGACAAGGTTTGGTTGATAAAGTCATACTCAATTTAAACCGTGCCGCTGAAGATGCCGTAAAAGGAGCAGCACCCATTTTTGCCTCAGCCATCACAGAAATGAGCATCACCGATGCATTTAATATTCTAAATGGAGATAAAGATGCAGCGACCAACTACCTAAAAGAAAAAACATACGATCAATTATCCCAGCAATTTAATCCTATCGTAAAAAAATCTCTTGATAAGGATTTAATTGCAGGCATGTCAACCAATGAATCATGGGAATCACTAACCATTCCTTACAACGAAGTAGCAGAGACTTTGGCAGGAACACTACTCGGTCTTGAAACCGTCAACACCAATCTCGACGAGTATGTAACCAACAAAGCTCTCGATGCCTTGTTTGTAAAAGTTGCACAAGAAGAAGAATTGATTAGAACAGACCCTTTGAAACGAGTTAACGATATTCTAAAACGTGTTTTTGGAAGCCTAGACTAAACGGTTTGAGTAAAATTTTAAAAGCGGGGTGTAAACTTTAGGGTTTTACTCCGTTTTTTTATCCCAAAGCTTTTCGGTTATTTTTAGGGTCGAGTAAAACCTCCAATCGTTACCTTAGTCTTGGTTAAGAGTCGGCTATAGTAGAGCCAAAAATGGTATAATCCTTTTAATATTTACGCATACTTTTTAAATATAAGTCCTTAAATTAGAGCCATTATCAATCAACTGAAAAATAGAAATGCTCAAAAAATTCATACTCCTACTAAGCGTTATTTATTTCACTTCTTGCGCCGAATTACAAACCATCGTGAACGAATATGCCATAGAACAAAATAAGCCTCTAACTTCTTTCGACGTATCGCAAGGATTAAAAGAAGCTTTACTTATAGGTAGTAAGCAGGCATCAAACATTCTCTCCATTGAAGATGGTTTCTACAAAAATGAACTTGTAAAAATCATGTTGCCACCCGAGGCACAAACCATAAGTAAGAATTTAAAGAAAATTCCTGGAGGAAAAGATTTGGTCGACAAAGTCGTTCTCCGTTTAAATCGTGCTGCTGAAGATGCTGTTGTAGAGGCTGCACCCATCTTTGCATCTGCCATATCAGAGATGACCATTCAGGATGCTTTTGGTATCTTAAAGGGCGATAAAAATGCTGCAACTCTCTATCTGAAGAATAAAAGCTATACCAAACTTAAAGAGCTATTTCAACCCAAAGTGAAAAATTCTCTTGACAAAAAATTGATTGCTGATTTATCTACTAATGAATCTTGGAGTTTATTAACAAGAAACTATAATCAAGTTGCCAATAGTTTTGTTGGACAACTAGCCAATATGGAAACTGTAAACTCCCAACTTGACACATATGTCACTAATAAAGCCCTTGACGCTCTTTTTATAAAAGTAGCTGAGGAAGAATTAAAAATCAGAAAAGATCCTATAAAGCGAGTGAGCTCTCTTTTGAAACGTGTTTTTGGAAGTCTAGACTAAGCTGGAGGAAAAGAAAGCGGAGTATAAACCTCAATGTTTATACTCCGCTTTATTGTTTACACATTAAAACTCTTAAGAATAAACACAAACACGTATATACACCTATATGAAAATCACGTAATACTACGTATAGTCAGTCTTTTAACATCACCTATTTTTGGACTCTAGAATAAAAGAATTATAGCTTAAACTAATGTGATTTTTAATAAGATGAACAACATTGATGATTTTAACAGACTAAAACCACAACTTCTATCAATCAAAAAAGACGAAGTCTGTAATCCCAATATGCCTGTAAACACTTATATACAAGAAGCTCAAGACACTTATTACTGGTGTAATATAGATCGTGATAAACTTGCTGTAGCAGGACTAAACCTATCTGCTATAGACAATATATTAATGCGTTCGGAGGCATTACAATATTGCCAGTCGGTTTGGGTACAAGAACATGAAAAAATAGTTGATCACGAGAATCAATTGAAAGAATTATCGCAATTAGCATTCACGCTTCGTAACGAATTAGTCCAATTTTATCGCCTTACATTTCTCGATAACTCAGTACTTTTAAAACAAATTGATCAAGCTAGCGTAGGTCATACAAATACCGATCTCATACATGATTTGACCCGTTTAGTGCAAATTGGAAGATCAAATACTGAAATTTTAAAACAGGCATACTTAGACCTTACAATACTTGATATTGCCGAAACCTATGCTGAAAATTTAGGCGTATTTTTGGATAAATTAAATGAGGCAAAATTCACAAGTAAGCCAACAAAAGAAATGCGCGACCGTGCCTTTACATACCTTAAGCAAGCGATTGATGCCATTAGAGCAACTGGTCAATTAATATTTTGGAAAAACCAAGAAAAAGCGAAACACTATGCCAGTGCTTATTTTAGCGATAGTCGACTAGAAATTAAAGCCAGTGCTGTAATCTAGTCGAAGATAAACTTCTTGTGAGGCAAGGAAGTAAATTTAAGTCCAAAAAAACCTCTATTTTGAAAGCAAAGTAGTCTAATGAAGTCAATAAAATAGCCGTGTAAGCGTAAATTATCAAAAAAGTAAAACACCTCAAACTGCAAGTTTGAGGTGTTTTACTATACTGAATATACATCATTAGATATCAATTTAAAACCTGTTTAAACTTTACAGAATAATACATATATTGAAAAAAAAACAAACATTACTAAAATTATTTAAACATCAAGACTAACAAAATCATCACACGAAATGAAAAATCTCATCAGTAAATTTTTATTATTTTCTCTTTTATCATTGGTATTCATAGCTTGTGACAAAGACGATAGCCAACCGAATCCTCCGATAATTTCAAATATCAACATAATCGATATGACCTATCAAAATGTTACCATAAATTGGAATGTAACAATAGAAAATTCTGATGAAATTATAGAAAATGGTATTTGTTGGGGAGATAACTCAAACCCAACTATTGACAGCAACAAAATCAAGTCTTCCGAAAAGACTGGAGAACAAACCCTTAAGATTGAAGATCTAGAAAACAATAAAGAAATTTTTATTCGAACTTATTCTAAAACAAAATATGAAACCGTTTATAGTGAAGAATTAAGCTTTACACTATGGCTAGGAGCTCTTGGGGAACCCATCACAGATGTAGATGGAAATACCTACCAAACAGTTAAAATTGGAAATCAAGTGTGGATGCAGGAAAATCTAAAAGTTACACATTATAGAAACGGGGAAGTAATTCCTATGGTTTCATTGCTTGAGGACAATAAGTGGACCAGTGCTGAGAGTGGCATGTACTGCAAATATGAGGATAATGATAAATTAGGAGATTACTATGGATTTCTTTATAATGGTTATTCCGTAACCGATCAAAGAAAAATTGCCCCTGCAGGATATAATATTCCATCAGATACAGATTGGGTTAAATTATTTAATTACCTAGGAGGTCGTTCTTCAGTACCTGAATATCTATTAATGGCACAACAATTTATAACAGGTACTAATGTTCCTGCAGATGCGCTACCTAATAAGCAACTCTATAATTTTGGAGGATTAGCAAGTGGGATTAGAATATTTAATTCATTTTCTCTTGATAAAACAACTTATTCTGAGCGGACAAAAAAAACCATATGGTGGAAAAACACAGGTTACGATGCCATAGGAGTTTCCCGAATTGAAGACTATATTTCTTACTGGCAAATGCATGAAACGTCAGGCTTAAGTATACGCTGTATAAAAGATTCAGAATAAATAACTCAAAAAAAACAAAAGGCAGATCCCCAACCGATCTGCCTTTCTACAACTAAAACCAACTTAAACCTAATTGACAATCACTGTCCCATTATAAGCTTTGTTTAAAGCATCAGATAACCAATTCGGCTTAGCAAAAGCATTACCAGCACCTGTTGCGTCAGCTTTTTCTGTGAATGATAATCCTGAAACAGCTTTATCTGTATTACCTGATCCCATTTCATCAAATTTTACATCAGTTATTACAATATCACCAGCGGTGATTCTAGCAGCAGCATCAGTATCACTTGATGATGTGTAGAAGTAAGCTTGCCCTTTATTATCAGCTAATCCGCCAATCACGATATTATCGATATTCATTTTACCAGCACCTTCTTTTAAGTAGAATGGCTTCTCTCCCATTCCATAAACAGTTAGGTTCTTTAGAGTTGCATCCGTCATTGGAGTTGCAGCACCATTATCACCATTATTTGACCCTTCAATTCCTGATTTTGCAGAATTTATAGACATCCAGTATTCCCCTGTTCCAGCCCATCCATCAGCAAAGTCGATCCCATCATCACCACTTTCGTATGAGACAAGATAAGATGCATTCACTGTTCCACCGAAAAATTCCATTCCGTCGTCGCCACCTTTGTAAGAAACGACATATTCAACAGTTGTACCTGACCCTACACCAAAAAGAGAAAGTCCATTAAATTCTTTTTCGTTTGTGTATTTGTAACCTGTGTACTCAAGACGTAGGTATGAAATTTTTCCTGAATTATCGTCAACGACCTCTCCACCATAAGCTAAACCTGAAACCTCAGCTCCTGCACTACCGGCATTGGCTTTATTAGTTGGAGCTTTTCCGCAAACAACCAAGCCACCCCATGCTTCTGGCTCCGTTTTTTCACATGTCATAACAACAGGAGCATCAGCTGTTCCGTTTACAAATATCTTAGCGCCTTGCTCAACAGCTATATAACGCACATCGGTATCAGCTTCTGTAACCTCTGAAGCAAGAATTACTGTACCTGCAGGTATTGTTAAACTTGCACCAGCTTTTACCACTACAGCACCATTCAATACATAAATATTGTTCGCATCAAGTGTCATATCGTTTGTAATATCCCCTTCAAAAGCGACTCTAGCTACAACAGCATCACCAAATACAGTGGTATTTTCATCAATCGTGTTTAAAGCATCCGAAACCCAATCTGGTTTATTAATTCCGTTTCCAGCACCATCAGCTTCAAGATTCTCTTCAACTGTTAATATATCTACAGCCTTAGTTTGACCAGCTTTCATATCAACAAAATTGGCATTGGTTACAACAATATCACCCGCATTTATTCTTGCAGCAGCATCAGTATCACTAGACGAAGCATAAAAGAATGCTTGAGTTTTTTCTGCTTTTAAACCACCAATTACAATATTATTGATGTTCATCATACCCGCACCTTCTTTCAAGTAGAATGGTTTTTCACCCATGCCATATACTGTTACATTTTTCAATACCGCATCAGTCATGGGTGTTGCAGCACCATTATCACCATTATTCGATCCTTCGATTCCAGACTTAGCCGAGTTTAAAGCAAACCAGTAGTTCCCAGTTCCTGACCAACCATCAGCAAAGTCAATTCCGTCATCACCACTATCAACAGACACTAAGTGAGAAGCATTTACAGTTCCTCCAAAAAATTCGATTCCATCATCGCCGCCTTTATAAGAAACCACATAGTCAACAACAGTCCCAGATCCTACACCAAACATAGATAACCCATTGAATTCCTTCTCATTGGTGTATTTATAACCTGTGTATTCCAAACGCAAGTACTCAATAGAACCTGAATTATCGTTAGGTTGGTCACCACCATAAGCTAAACCAGACACTTCAGCACCAGCTGAACCAGAATCAGCCTTATTAGTTGGAGCGTAACCACAAACAACTAAACCACCCCAGGCTTCAGCTTCTTTCAATGCCGAAGTCATAACAACTGGTTTCGACGCCGTACCATTAATATAAATTTTTGCCCCTTGCTCTACAGCAATATATCTAACATCAGCATCACTTGCAGATGTTGCCGTAGCTTCTATTCTTGTTCCAGCAGGGATCGTCAAACTCCCCCCTTTTTTTACGATTAATGCACCTGATAATTTATAGATTTTTGATGCATCAAGACTAATCTCTTCCCCGTCTATAATTTCACCTTTGAAATTTTCGACATCAAATTTCTCTTCAGGCACTGGTGTAGGCTTTGGATCATCATCATCCGAACAACTTGAAAATCCAAGTACCGAAACTGCCAATAAGGCTAATAATAACTTTTTCATTTTCTTTTTTTAATTAGATTATAAAATGGATATAATTTTTACAATTGAATACTCTATATTAGAATGTGTAAGATAAACCGACACTCAGTTTAATTCCTTTTTGATAAGATTTTACGACCCAATCCTGGCTTGTATTTTCCTGTATTCTTTCAATGTCTTGATTAAGTATATTCTTTGCTGATAAACTCAAACCCCACTGCTTTATTTTCGATTTTAAGACAAAATCAAGAGTATGTATTGCCTTATCAACTTGATTACCCAAACTTGAATAACCTATCAGGTTTAAACGGTTAGACACATAGCCATAAACCAAGGTTGATGTCACTGCATTCTGTCCATCATTCCAAGAATACTTATAAGTCAGATCAGCATTTGCAATCATTGGAGCGGCTCCCTGCAATTCTTCTTCATCCTTATTAAAATTTGCATTAAATTGTCCCTGGCTCTGATTGATAATTTTATCCGCATTTAACTCTTGTTTGGTATCCATTAAGGTTAAGTTTGTGCTGAGAGATAATTTCTTTGTAGATTTCTCCGTTGAAGTTGACCACAAGTCCTTTTTCATCTCAAACTCTAACCCATAGAGATAAGCCCAATCTCCTGTGTTAGCATAAGTGAATTCGTTACCAGCCGAAGCGCGAACAAATTTATTTATCGGATCGATAATGTATTTTCCGAAAGCTGCTACAGAAATCAATTCGCTGGGCTTAGGAAAGAATTCCCATTTAAATTCCGCATTGTAATTAGTTGATGGAGTCAAATATGGATTACCAACCGTTACATCAGTAATTCCTTCAAACAAAAACAAGGCTGTTTCTTTAAACTGAGGTAGTGTATAAGTAATACCAGATGCAAACCTTAAATTTGATTTGTCATTTAACGCATATTTTAAGGATAGGTTAGGTAAGATTTTAGATTCAGTAAACTCTTCTTCTCCTTCACCTAAAGAGGTTTTGTATTCGATTTTCTGATTTACATTCTCGAAACGCACACCAATCAAAGCTAAGAATCGAGAGCTGAAGTTATATTCCAAACTGGCCAAACCAGCATGTATCATTTGTTCTCCATCGTAAGTCGATAAACTCACAAAATTATTTGAAAGTACACGAAGGGCAAACAGATCATTTTGAAGGTTCTGATCATTAAAATATGCATCTACATTATAAATATCGACCAATTGATTGGTTTTAATCTTATGATTAAACTGGGTAGCTCCAAATGCTCTTTCCTTGAATTTACCAAAATAACCAAACGTAATTCTGCCTTTATAATCCGAAGCATCAAAGCCTTCACCAAACTTATAATCTAAGCTAAAATTTGCTGCTATTTCATCTTCGGTCAAATCATGAAAATAGCGATTATTATTCGCTTGATCATTTGTAGCGAACATTTTCTCTTTCTCACCTTCTCCCTCTAAAGTATTGTGCCTTCTATCTGGAACAATATTGTTTACTGTATTGTAAGCAACACCCCAATTCAAATCAACATTGTCATTCAGATTATGCTCACCTAGGAGTTGATTTACAAGAACAGTATTTCTTTCGTACTCTGCACGTCTTACGTATGCACCTACTTCTGCTAAATCAAAAATTGTTCCTCGTAAATTCTTTAATGATTGATCTGATGTGTTAAGTATAATAGAATTGTAGAAGATCTTATTAGATGCCCAGTTATAATTCAAGTTCAACATACCTGTCGTTTGTGTATTGTACTTAAATAACTCTCCCTTTAAATCGGTTCTTACGTAGTCACTCCCATTAACTTTTCTTTGTAAAAGCTCGCTGTAAGTATATTCATTGTCAAATAAAAGGCTGGCAAAAGCTTTTAAATCTGAATTCTCAAACTTAAACGTCTTTCCACCCGAAAGCTTAAATTCAAAGTTTGGATACACCGTTTTTTCATCAGGATTCCAATTACTTTCAAAGTTATATACACTTAAATCATTAGGATAATTAAAGTCATCGAATCCCAAAAGTCCAGGCCCATCACCTAAATAAAATTTGTCGGTATCTTCTAAATTAAGATTGTAACCTGTTTTTAGGCCAAGTTTTAAATAAGAATCACCAGAGTGAACCTTCGATACTATATTAATATTCGCTCCTGCGAAATCGCCATTTAAATAGGCTGTTGGAACTTTCTCTACATCAACAAACTCAATAATATCAGTTGAAAATAAGCCTAAGTCAATGTTCTTCAACTCAGCATTATTCGATGGTAGTGGTAGACCATTCAATGTTGTCGTATTATATCGATCTCCCAATCCACGAACACTTAAACCTCTTTTTCCTTCTTGTTTACTAACCCCTGTTATTTTACTTGCCGCCGATGCTGCATCGGAGATCCCTTGAGTAGCTAATTGCTGAGCGCCAATAGACTGTTTCATCACCGATGAGCGCTTCTGGTCCATCAACAATACTAAAGCTGATTCACGTTTGGCTTTCGCTATTACCACCACATCGTTCAATTCAACAGAAGATTCGCCCATTTCGAAATTGATAACAGGAATATCTCCCTCTACTAAAACAATGTTTTCTTTTGTAAGCGTTTCATATGATATAAAAGAACACTTTAAATTAATTGTTCCTACTGGAACATTATTTAATGTATAATTCCCATCGAAATCTGTAACCGTTCCTATTGTTGTTCCATCCACATAAACTGAAGCTCCAATTAAGGTTTCTCCAAGTTTAATATCTTTCACATTCCCAGTAATACTTGTTTGCTGAGCAAACAGTCCTAAAAAAGATATATTCAGTAATAAAACTAAAAATACTTGCTTTGTCATTTCTTTAATATAAGTCTATACGTTATTTCTATTTCTCGTTCACTATGCGATTTTAGACAAGAAAGCCGACAAGCATGTTAAATTCATTTTAAGTGAAAATCATCAAAACAGAAACTTCAGGTTAATTAGACGTTACTGGAAAGCGTATTGTTAAGCCAAGTTGAATTTCAGGTTAATCCAACTTAGAGCTCAAGTCAATGCAAAACTCATACAACAGCTGTCAATAAAGGAAAGCGGGAAGTAATTAATAATGTAAATACACAAAAAAGCTTCTTTCTGAAATAATACAGTTCGGAATGGAATTTATACGATTCTAGGACAATTTCATCTTCCTACCTCCTCGCCAAAAGGCTCTGCAAATACTATATATTGGGCAGTTCTGGAAAAACAAACTCAACTTGAAGTTCAATTTTAGCCTCCTTAATTATTCCTTAACATATTGGTAAGTTTCTTTTAATCATTCCAAATAAGTTAGCGCGTACTTTTGGTCATGAAAATAAAGCTCATTACGAAGACATAAAACGAAGGTGGGCGGATAAAAAAGAAATTTAACTAAATATTAAAAAAATAATCAAAATGAAAAAGATTGTATTCCTTTTTACAGCACTACTTATTTTAGGACTTAATTCTCAAGCTAAAACTGTTATTACTCCTAAAGGGGATAAAAATGTAGAATCAACAGAACTGGCTACACTAAATACAACAAGCCTTACTGGTATTGTATTAGATAATGTAACTGGTGAAGCCTTAACTGGAGTTGCTATCAGTTTTGAAGGATCAAACGAGACCGTTTATACAGATTTCGATGGAAATTTTAAATTTGACAATATTGTTCCTGGGAATTACAATATTCAATCGAACTACATTTCGTATACAGATAATAAACTAAAAAATGTAAATGTTAGTGGTCAAAACAACGTGATACGTTTAGTACTAAAAAAAGACTAATTGTTACTGATGAGAAATAGAATAAGCCTAATCCTATGTTTCTTTATTTGCTTGATTGCCAACCAAGCATTTTCACAATCTATAAAAGAAATTGAAGGGTTATATTATAGTGTTGACGGCAATCTGTATACGGGTACATACACCGAATTCTACGAAAATGGTAGTAAGCGAATAGAGATGAATTTAGTTGAAGGAAAACGCAATGGAAAAATTACGCTTTTCTTCGAAAATGAGGTGAAAAAAGAAGTTCGTTCCTATGTAAACGGTTTAATGGACGGTACATGGGTTACGTGGAATGATTTGTCGGTTAAAATAGCAGAAGCACGATATAAAAGGAATAAAAAACATGGCAAGTGGTACATATGGGATGCCAATGGCATAAAAAGATATGAGATGGAATACAATGAAGGTGAAAAGGTTGGCACTTGGCTCATTTGGAACAAAGATGGAAAACTAATAAACGAGAAGAAGTTCTAAAAACTTTCTATTGTCGGAGTTTTAGTAGTACTCCTAAGTCGCTTAATCAAAGATTAAGCGGCTTTTTTTTCTTTTTAAAAGCTTCCTTTTGCATTAAGACGGCAAAAACCACTAAATTTGATACCATCATAAACGATTAAATAATTTTTAGATGAGCACAGATTTGCAGACAGAAAAGAAAGACAAGATTTATAAAATCGTATTAATCTCATTGGGAGTCATACTACTTATAGTTTCTATTCTTTTCCTAAAGACATTTAGAGAAAATCGACAATACATTGCCGAAATTAAAATTGAAAAAGCTGACCTCGAAACTGAACTTAGAGATCTTTCACAAAACTACGATTCTCTACAAACGAGTAATGACACCTTAAATCAGTTACTTGTAACCGAAAAAGAAAAGATTGACGAGTTATTAGAAAGAATGCGTGTTTTCAGAAATAATTCATATTTCGAAATCAATAAATACAAGAAAGAAATTGGGACACTAAAAGGTGTCCTTCGTAGCTATGTGATTCAAATTGATTCTTTGAATAGTAAAAATAAAGAATTGAATGCTGAAAACGTACGTGTTAAGAAACAAATTTCATGGGTTAAAGAACGCAATGAAAAGCTGGAGAGCACTACAGAGAATATGAAAGAGCTTATCTCAAAAGCTTCAGCTCTTGATGCAACTGATATTACCTGTTTCCCTATCAATAAAAAAGGTAGAAACGTAAAAAAAATATCTAAAACTCAGAAGCTTAAAACAAGTTTCACCCTAAGAAAAAATATCACAATCACTCCTGGGCTTAAAACCATTTTCATAAGGATAGCTCGTCCTGATGAAGTCATTCTGAGTAATCCTGAAAATTTATTATTCGAGTATGAAAACACACAAATAGCATACTCAGCAAAGCGTGATATCGAATTTGAAGGAAACGAACTCGAAGTTTCTATTTTCTGGGATAATGATGGAAGCTTAATAAAAGGCAAATACACTTTGGACCTTTTTTCTGAAGGTATTCACATTGGAAATGCAAGCTTCATCCTAAAGTAAAAATCTAAAAAATGCCATATTCTTAAATTCTAAGGATATGGCATTTTCTATCTAAAATAGGATAATATTAATATAACAGGAAAAGTAACAACTTTATAAGCCAAGGAGCTAAAATAGCTGTTATTACACCATTAAGCGCCATTCCCAATCCTCCAAAGGCACTAAAATCTGGTCCTCTTTCACTAATACTTGCTGTACCTAATGCATGCGCAGTAGCACCTAAGCTTAAACCCACAGACTTGGAATCGTTCACCCCAATTAATCTCAAGTAGCTTTGACCAAAAATTGCTCCCAATACACCAACTACAATCACAAAAGCCACCGTTAAAGAAGAAATACCTCCCATTTGCGTTGAAACTTCAATAGCTATTGGCGTTGTAACAGATTTTGGTGCTAGAGAAATCATCGTCGCTTTCGAAGCCCCAAACAAATAAGCAATCATAAATACAGATACAATACCTGTTGTACTTCCAGCTAACATCGAAAAAATGATTTTCTTAAAATCAGCCTTAATCTCCTCAAGAAAACTATATAGTGCATATCCCAAAGCAATAACCGATGGGGCTAACCAAAAGCTAATAATCTGAGTATTCTCTTTATAATCTTCATATGATATATCTGTAACTAGTAAAAAGCCAATCACAACAGCTATAGTAATTAAAATCGGATTTAAAAGTGGCGACTTATATCTCTGTTGCAGTTTTTTAGAGAAAATAAACACAACTAAAGTTAGGCATACATGAACCAATGGTGAATTAATAAGCTCTTTCATTACGATCGTTTTTTCATGATTAAACCGACTACGGTAAGAACCAAAATTGCACTTACAATAATAGCGACTGAAATCGGTAGCCACTCTAGTTTCAACACACGATAATGGCACATCAAACCGACGCCAGCAGGTATAAAAAACATAGCCATATTATTGAGTAAAAAATTTGATACATCTTTTACATCTTTCTTTTTAATAAGTTTCAACTCGAGAGCTATTACGAGCAATAGCATCCCAATGATACTACCAGACAAAGGGAGGTGACTATAGTAGGATATTAATTCTCCAAGCAGCCACAAACCTAAAAATATTGCAATTTGTTTTATTAAAGTCATACACAAAAGTAATCTATCCTACCTTCACAATACTCTTTTAAAAAAAATAATCCACCCTTTAGAGGTGGACTATCCATTTGTAAAAAACAACCGTATAATTTATTGTAATTTGCTCTTATTTAAAAAGTGTTCTAGATCCAAAGGCTCTAAAACCAACTAAGATTGAAACACATCCGCTTTCCAGATCTTCGTTATCTTGATTCTGATCTACTATTACTCTTACTATAAATTCATCGGTACTCTCTACCGAAAAATCCCAATACTTTACAAACCCCTCATCTTTATTATCATACAAAACATTGTATTCCACATCTAATAATTGAAATCTAATCTTCCCCAGTTGATCCTCGCCTGCCACTAAAACTCGATACTCTTGATCAGCATAAAAGGTTAATTGCAATTCTGCTGTTTCTCCTTCTGTTAGAACCGTATTATTTAATTGTCCATTAAAGGTATATGGATCTAATAATGGAATACAATCTTTCTTCGTAAACTCATTACACTGAGAGAATCCATAAGTTGAAATACAAGTCAATGTTATAATAAATATGATATATCTGTATATTTTACTCATCCTTAAGATTTTTATTTATCGTTAAGACTCATTAAATAGATTTACATTTCCGTAATATTTGCTCTGATTCTATCATTAATTATCTTCAACTCTTTCAAAATATTAGGAGGTACATTTAGTTTAACTTTATTTCCTATTACAGCTTTTCCTTTTTTAGAAATTAACTTAGGCTTCTCACTCTTCTCTTTTCGAATTTCCATAAATTTCGCATTCAATTCTTTCAAATCTGGCAAGAAATCTTGAATTCGTTGTTCATCAGGATATTGCTGCATCAATGCCAAAAGGCTTTTTACGGAATAACGTTGTTCAACAATCAACTTTACCATATCACTTTGTGGAGATTCTTGATCTAAAATATTTGTAGCTAAATAGAGTGTTTCAATCCAACCTCCAAAAATAATTAGGGCAGCAGTACTACCTCTATCGTTTTCTTTCAGGTAACTATCCGATTCAGTAAAAGTTTCAGTAATAATACGCAACAAAGAGTCTTGATTTTGTAGATTTTTCTCTAGGCGTTTTGCTATTACTCTCTCACCTTCCTCAGGAATACCAAGTTCTCGTGTAAACTTCTTTATAACAACCAAAAATTTGGCAGCATCTTGATATTGTTCGTAGATACGTATATAACTCAAGTCAGCTCCATAAACGCCCAGGTTCATAGCTTTATCTGCTTGAGTAAGGTAATTTTCTGAATTGGCACTTGGGTTCAATAGGTCTGGGTGATACTGAATATTCATTTTCTGAATAATACTTGTCACCTCAACTGGAGAAGGTACATTATAAAAGATATTCTTAACCTTCTTTAAGCTCTGATGAGATTCATCTAATACCGTTTCTTTAGAAGTATCAGATTTCGTTTTATTTTGACAAGCTGCAGTAACAAAAGAAAGACCTAGGAATATTATAAAATATGACAATCGAATGCTAAATCTGAGCATAATAAAATAGTTTATTGGCTTTTAAAAAAAATTCAATCCAATAAAACTAACCCATTTATCTCAAAATTTCAATTCTTTATCTGTCTTTTTTATCGATTCATAAAAAAAACTATTCACCTTTTATCTGTACATAAGGCCTAGCCACTGATTTGAGTTGTAAATCCAGCATGTTCAACTAATTTGGCAATCCTTTCCAATTCAGGCAAATCAACCTTTTCAAGAGTATCAATGGGAGTATCTCTTGATATCGTATATATCATGACCTCACGTGGTTGAATTTTTTTGAGGTGTTGTAACCATAATTCAATTTCTTCTTCAGAAGTATTATCGATACTTTTGCCTTTATATTCACCTTTTATAAATAAAGTTTGAATCGTGAGGTTCCCACTAAATTTCGATAATAGGTTAACTGTTTTCTCTAAATTGAAAGTCCCAACTGGTTGATCCAGATTAATAATAGTCTCTTCCTTTCCGCCATCTAGCTTCAATATATTATCCTCAACTTTATTTAAAGCATCAAAAACATCTGGCTTATGAATCATAGTTGCATTGGATAAAACAGCGATTCGAGCTTCAGGAAATAACAAATCTCTAACCTCAATGGTGTCATCGATAATACCCGCAAACTCCGGATGCATACAGGGTTCACCATTACCAGCAAAAGTGATCACATCAGGTGCCTCTCCCTGACTTTTCATTTCATTTAACTTCTTTATTAGCTTTTCTTTGACCACACTTCTGGCATGAAAATTAACCTTATAGGTTTCCTCAGGATTCCAACCACACTCACAGTAAATGCAATTGAAACTACACAGTTTACTATCATTAGGCAATAAATTAATACCTAAAGAAACACCCAAGCGTCTGCTCTTTACAGGGCCAAATATGATTTTATCAAATAAAAAAGTTGCCATATGATTCGAATTTTAGACGGGCAAAGCTATGGAAATATTGCCATTTGCCAAGGCTTATAGGTTAAATTAAGCTAATAGACTCAGAAAATCTCAAAATGGCACTACATCCTGATTTACAGGCCATAAACAATCATTGTTATAAAAACAGAAACGAATCAAACTGAAATTGCCGAAAGCACAGAATCTAAATAGAATAGCTGTCAAAGAGTTACTAAATATTTATGTTCTATTCTTTCAAAAAAAACTTTCACTTTTTTAGTTTTGATTACCAGACTTTTAGTATATTTCTATTGATCTTCAATTTTAATAAGAGCCTAGAATTTTTATCTTTGTTTTTATGCTGGAAATTTCAAGATATATTAAGGATTTATTATTCATTCATGATTGTGTGATTCTTCCCGGCTTAGGAGGCTTTGTAGCCAACTATTGCCCTGCTGAAGAAAACCCACTCATCAACGAAATGCTTCCTCCGTCTAAAGCTGTTAGTTTTAACCGAAATCTTAAACAGAATGATGGTTTACTTATAAATTGTTTAGCTGAAGCTGAAAGAATATCTTATTCTGAAGCTGAAAGAGCCATTGATCTTTACATCGAAGATATCAGTGTTCGCTTAAGAAGAAGTGAAAAAGTCAAATTCGAAGACTTAGGTGAATTATTCTTTAATAAGCGCCATAAATTACAATTTGAACCCGCTAAAAACATTAATTTTCTTGCTGATCTTTTTGGTATGGAAAGTTTCGAACTACCAGATCAAATTGTTCAAGAAACCCCTCAAATTCGTTCATTAATCACTAAAAAAAATATATGGAATCGATTCAGCCTTAAACGTAAAGTTTATGCTGCTGCTGCTATTCCTTTCTTTTTAGGATTGGCTTTAATTCCTGTTAATTGGAATAACTATCAGCATCAGTCTACGGCTTCATTCAATTTAATGGAAAGTACACCTGATGTTAAAAAAACAAAGCCAGCTAAAGTAAATGAGAAAATTTCTCCTGCAAACGAATTAGTTAGTTTTGAGCCAAGAATTATTTACGCCAAACCCAAGTACTCTGCTAAAAATAAATCGGTAAAAGGAAAATATTACTTAATAGCAGGAAGTTTTGCTAATATTGAGAATGCTAAAATTCTTAAAACAATAATAGAAGCCAATTCTTATCCAGCTACAATCATCAAAAACAAAGATCTGTATTCTGTTGCTTTAAATAAATTCAGTTCTAAAAAAGAAGCTGATCAATTTCGAAAGAAAGTGCTACAGAAAAACCCTAACGCTTCATGCTGGGTATTGCAAAAATAAAATCAATTCGATTTAAATATATTCAAAAGGAGTTTTCAGAGGTGAAAGCTCCTTTTTCTATTTTAAATAAAAGCTAGATCAATTATTTCTTCAATAGATGCTTCAAGCTCATTAGAAGCAGACTCAGATCATACAATAATTATTATCTTTGTCGAAATTTGAGTTATCATCCCTGATATTCAGGAATTAAAATATTATAAGGATAAAATCATGAGCGATAATAAAGTCAGAGTTCGATTTGCCCCTAGTCCAACAGGACCTTTACATATGGGAGGTGTTAGAACAGCCCTTTTCAACTATTTGTTTGCCCGTAAACACGGCGGTGAATTTCTATTACGTATCGAAGATACCGATCAGACACGTTATGTACCAGGTGCCGAAGATTATATTGCTGAAGCCCTAAAATGGTGTGGTATTACAATAGATGAAGGTGCTACTGTAGGTGGAGAATATGGCCCTTATCGTCAGTCTGAAAGAAAGCCATTATATCGTGAATATGCCGAGAAATTAATTGCCTCAGGTGATGCTTACTATGCTTTCGATACAGCAGAAGAGTTAGATGCTATTCGTAACAAATACGAAGCTGAAAAGAAAACGTTCACATACAATCCTGAAACACGTGAAAGCTTAAATAACTCATTAGCTTTATCTGCTGAAGAAGTTCAAGCCAAAATAAATGCTGGTGAAGCTTACGTTGTCCGTTTCAAAATGCCAGTTAACGAAGAATTGCATCTTGATGATGAAATTAGAAAACATGTTGTTTTCAACACATCGGCCTTAGATGATAAGGTTCTTTTCAAATCTGACGGCATGCCTACATACCACTTGGCTAATGTGGTAGATGATTATTTGATGAAAATATCTCACGTGATTCGTGGTGAAGAATGGTTACCATCTATGCCTCTTCACGTTTTATTATACAAAAAATTAGGTTGGGAAGCCGAAATGCCAAAATTTGCTCACCTACCACTAATACTTAAACCTGTAGGCAAAGGTAAGTTAAGTAAACGTGATGGTGATAAGTTAGGATTCCCTGTTTTCCCATTACTATGGAAAGATCCTAAAACTGAAGACATCTCTTCGGGTTACCGTGAGGATGGTTATTTCCCAGAAGCATTTGTGAACATGTTAGCTTTCTTAGGTTGGAATCCAGGAACCGAGCAAGAGATTTTCTCTATGGAAGAACTATCAGAAGCTTTCTCTTTAGAAAGAGTAGGTAAATCAGGTTCTAAGTTCGATCCAGAAAAAACAAAATGGTTTAACCGTCAATATCTGGTAACAAAATCTGATGAAGAAATTGGTCAATTATTCAGCCAGGAAGTTCTTTCTGAAAAAGGTATTGAAGCTGACACAAATAAAGTAAGCAGAATTTGTGGCATGGTTAAAGATCGTGTTGACTTCATTGCTGAACTTTGGGATCAAGTAAACTTCTTTTTCGAAGCACCTACAGAATTTGATGCTAAAACAGCAAAGAAAGCTTGGAAAGGCGAAGCTCCTGAACTAATGCAAGAGCTTAAAACAATCCTAGCGGATATTTCTGACTTCTCTTCAGCTAACACAGAGGCTATCGTTAAAGAATGGATTACAGCTAAAGAAATTGGCTTTGGTAAAGTAATGAACCCATTCCGATTGGCTATGGTTGGTGCAGGTAAAGGCCCACATATGTTCGATATCATAGAACTACTCGGTAAAGAAGAAACACTTTCTCGTATCGATTTTGCTTGCGAAACACTGTAAGTTAAATAAACCGCATACGAAAATAGCCTTGGAAATTCCAAGGCTATTTTTATATCTATTAGTCAGATTTTAAAATCTTCTATTTAGCTGTTTCCTCAACAAAATATTTCTTGTGGAAAAGAAGTATAAAAGTAACACCAATTGAAATATAAGAATCAGCTACATTAAATACTGGGCGGAAGAATACAAAATGTTCTCCTCCCCAAACAGGAAACCAGGACGGGAAATTTCCATCAACCAAAGGGAAGTAGAGCATATCTACGACCTTACCATGTAGGAAAGACGAGTAACCACCTGCCTCTGGCAGAAAGCTTGCTACTTGGTAATAACTATCGTTAAAAACCATACCGTAGAAAGCAGAATCAATAATATTACCCATCGCTCCAGCAAAAATTAAACCTATCGAAAAAATCAGCCCTTTAGGAGCTTTTTTCTTACAAATATCGTTCAGATACCATCCTATTCCACAAATAGCAACAATACGGAATAAACTCAAGATGATTTTACCCCATTTGCCTTCCAGTTCCATCCCGAAGGCCATTCCATTATTCTCGATGAAATGAATCATAAACCAATCGCCAAATACCGGGAATTCCTCTCCCAGCATCATATGGGTTTTAATCCAAATTTTAAAAACCTGATCAAGTATTAAGAGCACAACAATAAAGAGTGCTGACTTTTTTATTAATGACATACTATTGTTTTAATATTAAAATTTAGCGGTATTCATCGCCAGAAAAACAAATTCTCAACTCCTATAACGAAATCAACTTCGAATATATAACTAAGAGCACCCGAATATAAACAAAAATGATTGGAAGACTTCTCTCCCAATCACTTTCTGTATGTTATAATTTGTTATTAAACTTGCTTATTCTTCGCATCGATACTTAGAGTAGCGTGGGGAACTGCGCGTAGTCTTTCTTTAGAAATCAAATTACCTGTCTCACGACATACACCATAATTCTTATTCTCAATTCGAACAAGAGCAACTTCTAAATGACTAATGAATTTTGCCTGACGCTGTGCCAATCTTCCAGCCTCTTCTTTCGATAAAACAGAAGCACCTTCTTCAAGAACTTTAAATGTTGGAGAAGTATCTTCAATATCGTTTCCCGAGCTATTTGAAATAACAGCCTTCAAGGTTTCATAATCTTTCTTAGCTTTTTCGAGTTTCTGAGTAATCAATTCTTTGAACTCAACTAACTCTTCATCTGTATAGCGTTTTTTATCAGTCATAATTTTGGATTTGATCCTAAAGATAACAAAAAAAGTATTACTCACTAAGCTTTTTGATTCGAATATACGTTTCAATTCCAGCCTCAATTTCCACCTCTTTAGCGTCCTCTCCTTCGATCTTTTCAACCAAACTTACTGATTCAGCAAGCGTTTGACTTCCAATATAATCTTTGTGAGTTGCAACCGCTTCGTTTATGGCATCATGCATCGCAATTTCTAATGATATTTTATCTGTAACATCAAAATCGCTATCCTTACGCAAGTTTTGAATTCTATTGATAAATTCACGAGCAATACCTTCTTGACGCAAGTCCTCAGTAATGTTAACATCAAGCGCAACTGTTAGCTTTCCTTCATTAGCTACTAACCATCCTGGAATATCCTCAGAGATAATCTCAACATCTTGCAATGTTAAAACAACATTCTCATCATTCACAACAATTGTAAACTCTGATGCTTTCTCAAAAGTTACGATATCATCCTGATTCATCTTAGCAATCACACCAGCAATTTGCTTCATGATTTTACCATGCTTAGGTCCAAGAGTCTTAAAGTTTGGCTTAATCTTCTTGATTAATACACCCGAAGTATCTGTAATGAATTCCATTTCTTTCACATTAATCTCAGAAAGGATAATGCCTTTTACAGCTTCCAACTGAGGGATCATGCTTTCGTCAAGGATAGGAACCATAATCTTACTCAACGGCTGACGTACACGAATCTTCACCTTACGACGAAGTCCTAATACCATAGAAGAGATCTTCTGAGCCATATCTTGTCTTTCCTCAAGAGCCTTATCAATTACTGACTCATCTGCTACTGGGAAATCAACCAAGTGAACTGAACTCTCAGTGTAACGTTTCGTTACTGAATTCAAGTCTAAGAATAGACGATCCATAAAGAATGGTGCAATTGGAGACCCCAAAACAGAAATCGTTTCAAGACACTTGTAAAGCGTTTGATAAGCCGAAATCTTATCTGTATCGTACTCACCACCCCAATATCTCTTACGACATAAACGAACGTACCAATTCGATAGGTTTTCGTTCACGAAATCCTGAATGGCACGACCAGCACGAGTTGGCTCGTATGCCTCGTAGCACTCCTCAACTTCTTTCACTAATGAGTTAAGAAGAGAAAGAATCCAACGGTCAATCTCAGGACGTTTTTCCATTGGTACATCAGCTTCTGAATAGGTAAATCCATCAACATTAGCGTACAATTGGAAGAAACTGTATGTATTATAAAGTGTACCGAAGAATTTACGACGAACTTCTTCAACACCGCTTAAATCAAATTTCAAGTTATCCCATGGCTGAGCATTAGTAATCATGTACCAACGTAATGGATCAGAACCATATTTCTCAATCGTTGAGAATGGATCAACCGCATTACCAAGACGCTTAGACATCTTATTTCCTGTCGCATCAAGTACTAATCCGTTTGAGATAATATTTTCAAAAGCCACATTATCGAAACACATCGTTGCAATTGCATGAAGCGTAAAGAACCAACCACGAGTCTGGTCTACACCCTCAGCAATAAACTGCGCAGGGAATTTCTTATCGAAATCCTCTTTGTTTTCGAATGGGTAATGTTGCTGTGCATAAGGCATAGCACCTGAGTCGAACCAAACATCGATAAGATCGAGCTCACGGAATAATTTCTGTCCCGTTTCACTTACCAATACAATATCGTCAACATACGGACGGTGAAGATCGAACTTCTCGTAATTCTCTTTTGAATTATCACCCTCAACGTATTTCTCAAGCATATTTTCGCTCATGTATCCTTTCTCGATCGACTTAACAATCTCGCCCTTAAGTTCAGGCACAGAACCAATACATTTCATTTCTTTACGGTCTTCGCTAACCCAAATAGGTAGCGGTGTTCCCCAGTAACGAGAACGAGAAAGGTTCCAGTCCTGAAGATTTTCTAACCACTTTCCAAAACGACCTTCACCTGTTGATTTAGGCTTCCAGTTGATGGTTTTATTTAGTTCGATCATACGATCGCGAACTTTTGTAGTTTTGATAAACCATGAATCCAATGGATAGTATAATACTGGTTTATCCGTTCTCCAACAGTGTGGGTAGTTGTGAACGTGCTTCTCAACCTTAAATGCCTGACTGCTCTTCTTCAAGTCAACCGCAATATCAACATCCAAAGTAGGATCTTTCTCAGTTAAGCTGCTATCGAAAGCATTCTTAACGAAACGACCTGCATAAGGAGCGTAAAGTTCTGTGTTCACATGATTCTTAACGAATTCCTCATCAAGATCTTCAATCTTGAAGAATTTACCTGTACGGTCAACCATAGGTTGCATCTTGCCTTCCTTATCGCGGAAAATAAGTGGAGAAATTCCCGCAGCTTTCGCTACTCTATCATCATCAGCACCAAAAGTAGGCGCAATATGAACAATACCAGTACCGTCTTCAATGGTAACAAAATCACCTAGAATTACACGGAAAGCATCACCTTCAGGCTTAACCCAAGGTAATAATTGCTCATAACGAATGCCTTCAAGATCTGTACCTACACACTCAGAAAGTGGTTTGTATGGTATTTTCTTGTCTCCAATTTTATATTCGCTTAACTCTAATCCTTCTAGTTTTGTATCGAAGAAGTTATTGAAAAGCTCTTTAGCTAAAACAACTACACAATCTTTACCTGTGTATGGATTGAAAGTACGTACACGTACATAGTTGATCTTTGGACCAACAGCCAAAGCTGTATTCGATGGCAAAGTCCAAGGCGTTGTCGTCCAAGCCATGAAATAAGCATCACAGTCAATTCCTTCGAAAAGGAAATTACTCTTCTCGTCTTTTTCAATCTTAAATAGACCGACAGCTGTTGTATCTTTTACATCCTTATAGCAACCAGGCTGATTCAACTCGTGAGTTGATAAACCTGTACCTGCTGCTGGTGAAAATGGCTGAATGGTATAACCTTTATACAAATATCCTTTCTCGAATAATTGCTTAAGCAACCACCACAAAGACTCAATATAACGGTTATCGTAAGTAATATATGGCTCATCCATATTCACCCAATATCCCATTTTCGAAGTCAAATCTTCCCACTCACGTGTATATTTCATCACGTTCGTTCTACAAGCTTCATTATATTCGTCAACGGTAATTTTCTTACCAATATCCTCTTTGGTAATACCCAATTCCTTCTCAACACCCAACTCAACTGGAAGTCCGTGTGTATCCCAACCTGCTTTACGGTCTACTTTAAAACCCTTAAGCGTTTTATAACGACATACAATATCTTTAAGTGCACGGGCCATTACGTGGTGAATACCAGGCATCCCGTTAGCTGATGGGGGTCCCTCATAGAAAACAAAAGATGGATTTCCTTCACGAGTTTCTAAACTCTTGTCGAAAGTCTTGTTTTCTTCCCATTCTTTTAAGATATCTTTATTGATCTGCGAAAGATCTAAGTTCTTGTAATCTGGAAATTTTGTGCTCATATTTCTGTTTTGATACTTGACATTTTATCCCGTAAAATAACGGGTAAAGAAAAAATAAATCATTGATTCTATTCTATTTACACCTACATTATAGTATTGAATAAATAAGATAGTTATCAGTGAGGATACGATACTTCTTCTCAAAAGTTCACAAATATAGAAAAAATCCAAGACATGATAACGATACTAAGCACTTAATCAAAGGAATATGAATGAACTGATTAGCATTCTAATGAACAATTATTAAGCTCGATTGGGTAAATGCTTATAATTCGAAATTAATAGATATATTTAGCTTTGGATTCATTAATAAATCCTCGAGTTTTGATATCCACAAATTTCTCAAATTCTCACAAATTATGGAGCTAAATGATAATTACATCTTTAAAGATGAATGTTATGAAATAATTGGTTGCTGCATGTCTGTTCATTCCGAACTCGGTGCTGGATTTTTAGAGGCAATTTATCAGGAAGCTCTAGAATTTGAATTTAATAGAGAATCTCTTCCTTTTAAAAGAGAAGTTGAAATTGATGTAACTTATAGAGGACAAAAACTTAAAAAGAAATACTTCGCTGATTTTATCTGTTATGGTGAAATAATTATTGAACTCAAAGCATTTAAGACATTAGAAGATTCACATTATGCACAACTTTTAAATTATTTAAAAGCCACAGATAAAAAAGTTGGTTTACTTATCAATTTTGGATCAAAAAGCCTTCAATACAAACGAGTAATCCTGTAAAATTTAAACCAAACTTATTGACGGTAATTCAAGAAGAAAAGAAATAATCCACAAATTTCACAGATTTTCTCAAATTCAAATTATTCTATAAAATTTGTGTTAATTTGAGAAATTCGTGGACAACACTTTTGAAAATCACTCAATGAAATTTGTGATAATTAGGGCAATCTGTTAACACAAAAAACAACTATTAATTTTAATAATATGACAACAGTAAAAACAACTTACTTAGGTGACCTAAGAACTGAAAATATTCACTTACAATCAGGGAACAAAATTTACACCGATGCGCCTGTTGATAACCGAGGTAAAGGCGAAGCATTTTCCCCAACCGATTTAATGGCAACTTCATTCGGATCATGCATTATGACTATTATGGGAATAGTTGCTCGCGATAACAATATCGATATTGTTGGAACTGAACTAAATATTACAAAAATAATGGCAGCTGATCCTCGTCGTGTTTCTGAAGTTGTTGCTGAATTTATATTTCCTAACAAAACATACACTGATGATGAGAAAAAAATCATCGAGTCAGTAGCTGGAACTAGTCCCGTACCTTTAAGTGTTAGTCCTAACATGACACAAAGCATCAAAATGGTATGGCCCGAGAAATAAATAAGTGAAAGAGTGAAAAGGTGAAGACGTAAAAGAAAATTCACTTACATCTTCATCTTTTCACATTTCAATCCCACTCAATGCAACACTTTTTTACTCTTTTACTTTTTTACTCATTTACTTCTTCACTCATTCACTAATAAAATGATTCTAGTTACAGGAGGTACCGGTTTGGTCGGTTCACATTTACTTTTCGATTTAGTTACAAAAGGTGAAACTATTCGTGCCTTAAAAAGAGAAAATAGCTCTTTACAGGATGTTCGAGAATGTTTTGCTTACTATTCTAATAAGTCTGATGAACTCTTTGATAAAATTGAATGGGTAAATGGTGATATGTTGGATGTTGATTCGTTGGATGATGCTCTCCAAGGAATTACGAGAGTTTATCATTGTGCTGCATTGGTTTCTTTCAAGAAGGCCGATAAAGCTTTGATGAAAAACATTAATGTAGAAGGAACACGAAATATTGTTGATGCCTGCATTGATGCAAAAATTGAAAAATTCTGTTTTGTCAGCTCCATTGCTGCGCTTGGTACACCAGAAGAGAATGGAGATCAAGTCACAGAAACCACACCTTGGAGTCCCGAGGACAAACGCTCGGGCTATTCTATAAGTAAATTTAATTCCGAGCTTGAAGTTTGGCGTGGAATTGAAGAAGGTCTAGATGCTGTAATTGTTAACCCATCCATTATTCTAGGGCCAGGTCAGTGGCACAAAGGCTCTTCAATGCTATTCACAACAGTTGCTAAGGGAATGAAATATTTTACTCGAGGCATCACGGGTTATGTCGATGTTCGAGATGTGAGTAAAGCGATGATCCAACTCATGGAATCAGATATTAAGAATCAACGATTCCTTTTAAACGCTGATAATTACAGCTACGAATTTATTTTCAAGAGTATAGCGAGAGCCTTGAACTTACCTGAACCGAATAAATATGCCTCTCCATTATTAACTGGAATTGGCTGGAGATTGGCTTACTTGAAAAAGATATTCCTATTTAAAGAACCCAGCTTTACCAGAGCCACTGCTCGATCATCTCACAATTGCACGTATTATTCTAATCAGAAAATTAAGGATACCTTGGACTTTGAGTTTATTTCTATAGAGAAAAGTATTAAGGATACAGCCAAGCATTATCCTAAATAGTCTAATTCTATAAATCAACTTTACGTTACACTACCTAACAACTTTATCACCTCTTTCAGAGTTTTATTTTCGACTTTTAGCGCTTCTTTCTCCTCATCGACAAAGTGTTCTTCTAAATTCTCGATTTGTAGCTGATTCGATAAAATCTGAAAGAAATTGATTTGTAAAACTTCACAAATTTGCCAAAGTCGATCTATTTGTATTGTCGATCTGCTTAAAATATAATAAGTCGAAGAAGTAGTCAGGTTTAATCGTCGAGCTAAATCTACTGTATTAAGACCCTGCTTTTTCATTTCAAGCAGAATTAATTCATTTATAGGTTCATGCTTTTCCATTCCATCTTATTTTACATCAACATAAATATGATTTCATGTGAATCTACAAAAAAATAATCTCTTAGATTCATTATAATTATGAATTATTCATAATATTTATCGAAATACTTTGGACATAGATCGAATAGGTCAAAGAAGATCATGCTTATCAAGTATAAATCTATGAAATCATTTATAAAAAAACTGTATAGCTCTTTGTATATTATGAAATACTGATTATAAATTATGTATTGCAGCATATAAAAATCGATTTACTGATCCTTTATTTCGATTTACTCGATTAATATCCTCTATTACTAGCGATTCAATCAATATTAAGAAATATAGCAAATCCCCCCTTCTAATATATTCACCTAAAAAGCTTAATCAGATCGCATGACTTTGAATAAAGCAAGTAAAACTTATTAACTATCTCGTTCCTAAGTATATTTATTCTAAATATAAACAGCATATTCCGATGAAATTATCTTTATCTCTTTTACTCTTTTCAAACGACTGAATTTCAGTATATAAAGACATCTTCTTGAATTTAACATTCATTAACACAACTTGTAGCTCTAACATAACCTCACAGATAAAGCTCTCGTTTTTATATATTTAGTAATCTGTTGATAATAACGATTAAGCATAAATATATAAGCATGGCTAATAAAAACGACAAGTCCAGAAGAAAATTCCTGCAAAATTTAGGTTTGGCAGGAGCGAGTGCCGTTGCCGGGTCTGCCTTACTACTACAAGGCTGTTCCGAATCAAACAAAGCCAGCGGTAATAAAGTAAAAGTACTTACTGCCGATAACAAATTGGTAGAAGTTGATGTAGCTCACCTTAAACCTGGAGATAAAATTCAAGATTTAAAATATCTACAAAAAAGAGGTCGCGAAGGTATTCCAGGAAAGAAATTTGTAATGGTAGTCGATTTGGCTAAATGTAAAAATGCACGCAAGTGTATGAAAGCATGCCAAAATGCACACCAGTTAAAGCCAGAAATGCATCATCTTAATGTTTTGGAAATGGAGGATCCTGTTCGCGACACATCTTACTGGATGCCTAAAACCTGTCAGCATTGCGACAATCCTCCATGTGTATCAGTTTGTCCAGTTGATGCTACTTTCAAACGTCAGGATGGTATTGTTCTAATCGATAACGAGCGTTGTATAGGTTGTCGTTTCTGTGTAGCAGCTTGCCCATATTCTGCACGTACATTTAATTGGACAGAGCCTAAAAACTCAGAGAAATTTGCTGAGGTCACTTATGATATGGAGTTGAATGTTCCTCAGAAAAAGGGGACAGTTACAAAGTGTGCATTTAGTGCAGATCAAGTACGCGAAGGTAAACTTCCTTATTGTGTTTCTGCATGTCCGAATGGCGTATACTATTTCGGCGATCAGAACGAAGATTTGGTTACCAATGGTACAACTAAGAAAACGGTACGCTTAAGCCAATTACTCGACGATAATGCTGCTTATACACTTATGCCTGAGCTTGGAACGAAACCTAGCGTCTACTACTTGCCTCCAAGGGAAAGCGAGGGATAGAATCAATTAGTAATTAAGAGATACCGATTACTATTATCTATTTACCACTTACTAATCACCAAAACTATGAATGAAACAATTACAAAAGAACACCTGACCGAGGAACAAATTGATCAGGATCTTTTAAAAAATGTGAACTGGGGAGGCAAATCTAAGGTATGGCTGTCTTTTCTTACGATCTCACTTATAATTTGTTTGTACTATTATTATCAACAATTACAAAATGGATTGGGCGTGACAGGACTTCACGACTATGTATCTTGGGGTATTTATATTTCCAATTTTGTGTTTTTTGTTGCAACCTCATTAATAGGTATGCTTATTTCGTCAGTTCTTGGACTGATGAATGTCAGCTGGGTAAAACCTTTAGCTCGTATTGCCGAATTGGTTGCTGTCGCTTTTGCAATGGTAGCTGGTTTAATCATTATTACCGATATGGGACGTCCTGATCGTCTGCTAAATGTGTTTATACATGGTAGAGTTCAGTCGCCAATTGTTTGGGACATCGCAGTTGTTGTTACTTATGTTGCCATAAGTACTTTATTACTTTATATTCCAATGCTGCCAGATATTGCACTGTGTCGTGATAAACTAAAAGATGTTCCAAAATGGCAACAGAAAATGTATAAGATCCTAGCGCTGGGATGGAGTGGAAATGCAAAGCAGTTCAAAATAATGAACAATTACACGCGTATCTTATTAATCCTCATCATTCCAATTGCCTTATCCATTCATACCGTAACCTCCTGGCTTTTTGCTATGACGCTTCGTTCGGGTTGGGATTCGCCAATATTTGGCCCTTACTTCGTATCAGGAGCATTTGTAGCGGGTTGTGCAGCGGTAATTATAGCCATGTATTTCTTCCAGAAAAACTATAAGCTGAAAGACTATATTACAACTGATCATTTCGATAGAATGGGAAGATTACTGGTATTGGTTGCTTTAGTTTATGTGTATTTCAATATCAATGAAATTATTGTTCCAGGATATAAAGCCAATACTGCCGATGCCAAGCACGTACACGAAATGCTATATGGGCATGAATCGCTAATGTTCTGGTTGGTGCAACTGGGCGGATTAGTGATACCTTTCCTTCTGATCTTGTTTAGACCTATGCGTAAACCTTTACCACTAATGCTAATATCAATAGTCATATTAGCCGGTGCATGGTTTAAAAGAGTTTTAATTGTAGTTCCTACTCAATTGGCTCCATACTATCCAATTCAAAATGAACCTGAACATTGGACAAGCTATTCTCCTACAGTACCTGAAATAGCGATAACGGCAGCTTCATTCATTTTGGTATTATTGATTATGACTGTATTAGCAAAATTATTCCCAGTTGTTCCAATTTGGGAAGTGAAAGAAGAGTTAAACCACAATAAGAAGTAGCACCATGAAGAATATGACACAATATAGATTGATCATTCTGTTCTGCCTTTGCTTTTTGGCTGTGGCGAATGTGAATGCACAAAGCGACTGGCAAGTTCCTGCCAAAGAAAATGAGAACCTAAGCCCTTTTCTTTTCGATGATGATATGATTCTGGAAGGAAGAATATTATATGAAAATTCTTGTACATCCTGCCACGGTACACCTGGGCAAGATGACTTTACCCCTATGTCTCCCCCTCCAGGTGATCCCGCTTCAAATCAGTTTCAGTTACAAACTGATGGCGCCTTGTTCCATAAGATTAAAATGGGACGTGGCACAATGCCAAAATTCGCTGACGGTTTCGCCGATGACGAACTTTGGAATATTGTAGCTTACATCAGAAGCTTTAACGATAACTACAAGCAAGAATTACCTAATATGGAAGGTGTTGTGATTCCTGAGTATGCTCTAAATTTAAGTTTTGATGATAACGTCGACAAACTGGTTGTAAAAGTAAATGCTAAGGAAATACCTCAGCCAGAAGTTAGCGTCAGTGCCTATGTTATGGGAACATTTGGAAAGCATTTATTAGGGAAAGCCCAAACCAATGAGTTGGGTATTGCCTATATCGATGTTGACCCAACATTACCTGGCGATGAAGAAGGGAAAATAAATGTAATGGTGAAAGCTACCAAAGAATTTGCCAGAGCAAAACTAAAGGCAAACATGATAATGGCAAAACCGACTATACGCAAATCTGCTATTGAGGGACGTCACCTTTGGAGTACCGACAAAATGGCTCCGGTATGGTTAAAAGCAAGTTTTTTTATCACAGTTTTTGGTGTGTGGCTTGTACTCCTATTTATCGTACTTGGTTTGAGAAATATCAAAAAAGCCAGAGAAGAGGAAGTTTAGTTGCTTTTGCACCCTCTCCCTATCGGGATCTCCCCTAAAAGGGGAGAAAACAACAATTAAGAGTTTGTCTCTTATTAGAAAGTCTTTCCCTTTCAGGGAACCGTAGCAAAGCGGAGCTCGTGAACACATTTAAATTAAAACACGAGTGAACAAAGTGCCGACAGGCGAAAGGGTGAGAATGAGTTATAAAATAAATACTTAGAACTTAATATCTATAAATATATGAAACTTGCAAGGCGTGATTTTTTAAAGAGTTCGGCGGCTATTGCAGCAGCAACTGCAGTTGGTGTAGCTATTCCTGAAACTCTAAAAGCAGAAGCTCGTGAGGCCGAAAAAGGCTGGACATGGGACAAGGCTGTTTGTCGATTTTGCGGAACGGGTTGTGGTATCATGATTGCCACTAAAGATGATAAAATTCTTGCAGTAAAAGGTGATCCATTGGCTCCAGTTAACCGTGGATTGAACTGTATTAAAGGTTACTTTAATGCTAAAATAATGTACGGTGCCGACCGTCTGAAGAAACCATTACTTCGTGTTGATGAAAATGGTAATTTCAGTAAAAACGGGAAATTTAAAACCATTAGCTGGGAACGTGCTTTCGACGAAATGGAGAAGCATATGAAATCAGCAATGAAAGAATTGGGACCAACAGGTATTGGTATCTTCAGTTCGGGTCAGTATACCATTATGGAAGGATATGCGGCATCGAAATTGATGAAGGCAGGTTTCCGCTCCCATAATATTGATCCTAATGCTCGCCACTGTATGGCATCAGCCGTTGTTGGCTTTATTCAGGCTTTCGGTATCGATGAGCCAGCAGGTAACTACGATGATATGGAAATTACCGATACGATCGTAACTTGGGGAGCAAATATGGCAGAAATGCACCCTATTCTGTGGTCTAGAATAACAGAAAACAAGTTAAGCCATCCAGAAAAAACTAAGGTGATTAACCTGTCTACTTATACCAATCGTACTTCCGATTTGGCAGATATTGAAATCATTTTCAAGCCCAATACCGATTTGGCAATTTGGAACTATATTGCTCATGAAATAGTATACAATCAACCACAGGCAATTGATTGGGATTTTGTGAAGAATTATACCGTGTTCGCGACAGGTTTTGTGGATATAGGCTACGGAATGCGTACACCTGATCATCCTAAATTTACCGATAAGGAAAAGGAAACCGTTAAGCATGAAGTAGCTAAGAAGCTAACTGCTGACGAGGGAAAAGCACTGTCATATCTTGGATATAAGGAAGGTGATGTGATGGAAATGACTCATCGCAATAAAGCAATGAATCATTGGATCATTCAGTACGAGGAATTTAAGAAAGCACTAAAAGCATATGATTTGGATTATGTGGCGAATGTTGCCAAAGGTGATCCTGATGAGTCGATAGAAGATTTCAAGAAGAAGTTGAAAGCAATGGCTGATCTTTATATAGAGAAGGGCAGAAAGGTTTGCTCGTATTGGACTATGGGATTCAACCAGCATACCAGAGGTTCTTGGGTAAATGAGCAAGCGTATATGGTGCACCTTTTACTAGGTAAACAATCTAAACCTGGTGATGGCGCCTTTAGTTTAACAGGACAGCCATCGGCGTGTGGTACTGCCCGTGAAGTTGGTACATTTTCACATCGATTGCCATCAGATATGGTCGTTGCCAATCCGAAGCATCGTAAAATTTCAGAGAAATTGTGGAAAGTTCCTGAAGGAACCATCAATCCAAAACCGGGTAGCCACTTGATGAAAATTCACCGTGACATTGAGGATGGTAAGATTAAATTTGCTTGGATCAATGTTTGTAATCCTTATCAGAATACGGCTAATGCCAATCACTGGATTAAGGCAGCTCGCCAGATGGATAACTTTATTGTTTGTTCTGACGGATACCCAGGTATCTCGGCAAAAGTATCCGATTTGATATTGCCTTCGGCTATGATCTACGAGAAGTGGGGAGCTTATGGAAATGCTGAACGTAGAACGCAGCACTGGAAACAGCAAGTAACGCCTGTTGGGGATGCCATGCCTGATGTTTGGCAATTTGTTGAGCTTGCTAAGCGATTCAAATTAAGTGAAGTTTGGGGAGCACAAAAAGTACCTGGTTTAAAAGATGGACTTCCTGATGTTTTGGAAGGCGCTAAAGCAATGGGTTATTCTCCTGATGATACCCTTTACGACGTATTATTTGCAAACGAGGATGCGAAGAAATACGCTTGGCCAGATCCTATCGGAGAAGGTAAAATCAATACCGAATCCGGTGGCGATAAGCGTAATGTGATTGGATCAGATGGAAAACCATTTAAAGGCTATGGTTTCTTTATGCACAAATACATTTGGGAAGAGTACCGTAAGTTCGGTACAGGCAATGGTCATGATTTAGCTGATTTCGACACTTATCACAAATGTCGTGGTTTAAAATGGCCGGTTGTAGATGGCAAAGAGACCTTATGGCGTTTTAATTCAGAGTACGATGTGTATGCGAAAAAAGCAAATGTTGGGCCATTTGCATTCTATGGTAAAGCTTTAAAGAAAATGCCTCAGGGATCTATTTCTAAGCCTGACATGTCTAAACCTAAAGTTGACCTGAAAAATAAAGCCAAAATTTTCTTCCGCCCATATATGGAAGCTCCTGAAATCCCAAACAAAGAATATCCGTATTGGATGTGTACAGGTCGTGTCTTAGAACATTGGCACTCAGGCACTATGACTATGAGAGTGCCAGAGTTATATCGTGCTGTACCAGAAGCCTTGTGTTACATCCATCCGAAAGATGCAGCAGAGCAAGGTTTAGTAGAAGGTGAATTGGTTTGGATAGAATCAAGACGTGGACGTGTAAAGGCGCACATCGAAACCAGAGGTCGGAATCGTGTCCCAAGAGGATTGATTTATGTGCCTTGGTTCGATGAGAAAGTATTCATCAACAAATTGTGTTTGGATGCGACTTGCCCAATGTCTAAAGAGACAGACTTTAAGAAATGTGCAGTAAAAATAACCAAAGTCTAAATGGATGATGAATTAGGAATTATGAGTTATAAATTAATCCAAACTCATAATTCTGAATTCATAATTTATAATTCGAATGAAATCTATGGCCACAAGAAGAAAAGTTATTCAAAGGATGTTTGAAGGCGCTGTGTTTTTAGGCGGAGGTGGACTTATATGGGGAGGTGCTATAAAAGCCAACTCGAAGTCTGATTACGTCCTTCGTCCTCCTGGTGCTTTGAAAGAAAAACAATTTTTAAAAGCTTGTATCAAGTGTGGACAGTGTGTTGAGGCATGCCCATATGATACCTTAAAACTTGCAGAACCAGGTGATGGCATAGCAAATGGAACACCCTTTTTCGAACCAAGAGATATTCCCTGTTACTTATGTACAGATATACCGTGTACAGAGTCGTGTCCATCGGGAGCACTTGATTTAAAAAAGTTAACGAAAGAGGAAGAGAAACCAGATATTCTTAATACGAAAATAGGCTTGGCAGTTATCCATAAAGAATCCTGTTTGGCCTATTGGGGAATTCGCTGTGAGGCTTGTTATCGTGCATGTCCTTTAATTAATAAAGCCATTACTCTCGATTTTGAAGTAAACGAAAGAACTGGTAAGCATGCAAAGTTGCTACCGATTGTTCATTCTGATGTTTGCACCGGATGTGGCGTTTGCGAACAAGCTTGCGTTGCTGAGAAAGCTGCGATTTTTGTTTTACCTCTCGATAAGTCAACTGGCGAAGTGGGAGATCATTACATTAAGAGTTGGGAAAAAGATGATGAAAACCGTATAAATGAAGACGT
>Ga0209379_10000231_pt1 | contig 58613 bp, 45 predicted proteins | sample tdDd001_FD_187124 | JGI IMG/M metagenome (GOLD analysis project Ga0209379, IMG submission 187124) | Marine sediment microbial communities from the Atlantic coast under amendment with organic carbon and nitrate - tdDd00.1 (SPAdes)... | ecosystem: Environmental > Aquatic > Marine > Coastal >... | reverse complement strand
CCCCGCAGCCGTAATCTTTCTTATGGATTAATGAAAGTAAGTCGGAATACCTGCCTGATAAAATAAACTGTTTCGTAACTTCGGGGAACTGAGTAACGAAGGTATAATTTTGTGAATTGTATTTTCTAGTCAACCTTCCCCACAATTATTGTGGAAGAAAATGAATTTAGTAAGATCTTTAAGTGTTGGAATTCTATTTTTCAGCCTTCTTTGGTGTTCTGCCTGTCAATCGGGAGATTCCAAACAGAAGAAAGAAGTGCTTTCTCAGGAATCAACTGCTGATTCCTCCTTTTATCATCAATCTGATATTAAGTATGCCAAAGGCTTTCAAATTAAAATCCTGCAAAAAGGAGTTAAAGAATTAATTGTTTGGGATCCGTGGAATCCAGGCAAAGTTTTTCAAAAATACTACCTGAAGAATCGTGGAGAAAAAATTCAAGTCGATTTACCTAAGGATGGTCTTTTAGTTGAAGTTCCGGTAAAAAGTATTGCAGCACTTTCGAGTACTCAGATAGGAATTTTAAAATTTCTTGGTGTTGAGGATAAAATTGTAGCAGTCTCCTTAAAGGATAGAATATACGATGAAGATATACATCGAAAGGTAAAGGCAGGAAATATTCAAGCTGTTGGTCATGCTGAAACTTTAAATTTTGAGAAAATTCTTGAGATTGATCCTGATTTGGTGATGGTTGCTGGATTTATGAAGGTTACTGAGAGAGAAAGCAAATTGATGCATGCAGGTTTACCGGTGGCATACAATATTGAATGGATGGAATCTTCTCCTTTGGCTCGTGCCGAATGGGCTAAGTTTATTGCTGCCTTTTTTAATAAAGAAGCTGAAGCTGAAAAACATTTTAACGAGATTGATTCAAGATATAATCAGCTAAAATCATTAGTAAAAACAGTTGCGAATGAACCTAGTATTCTATCTGGATACAACTTTAAAGGTGTTTGGTATATGCCTGGAGGACAATCGTATCTGGCTCAGTTTTTACGCGATGGGAAAGCTGATTACTGCTGGTTTTCTGATAGCTCAAGCGGAAGTATTCCTTTAAGTTTCGAAGTGGTATTCGACAAGCAAAGTGAAGCGGATATTTGGTTTGGACCTGGGCAGTGTAGAACTATTGAAGATTTGAATGGATTAGATGAGAGATACTCATTGTTTAAATCTTATAAAACCAAAGAAGTTTACTGTTACACCAAACGCATGAAAGAAAGTGGAGCTAATGATTGGTACGAATCAGGAGTAATGCAGCCAGATGTTGTTTTCAAAGATGTAATAAAGATATTGCATCCGGAAATTCTCCCTGATTATGAATTGCACTTTTATCAAAAACTGAAATAGTAGAAGAATGATAAAGAGAAAAAGTGGACAACTTGTTTCCATCTTATTTGGAGCTCTGATTGTGATTATAGTAGGAGTTTTTCTTCTGGATTTGATTTTCGGATCAGTTAGCATTCCATTTAGAAAGGTGTTTACCATACTTTTTGGTGGCGATGTTAAATCTTCCTGGAATTATATTGTTTTGAATTTTAGATTGCCTAAAGCACTTACTGCAATTTTTGTAGGAGCTGGTTTGTCGGTCACAGGATTAATGATGCAAACCTTATTTAGAAATCCTCTTGCCGGACCATTTGTATTAGGAATAAGTTCAGGAGCTAGTCTTGGAGTTGCCCTTATGGTAATGGCTTCGGCTATTGTTCCAGCATTTTTTGGAACAATTTCGGCACTTTTGGGGAGTTGGGCTTTAGTGGTTGCAGCAGTGGCTGGTGCCTCATTGGTGTTTCTATTAGTTGCTTTAGCTTCAATTCGCATATCTGATAGTGTTTCTCTTTTAATTATAGGAATCATGTTTGGAAGTATCACTGGTGCAGTGGTAAATATTCTTCAGTATTTTAGTGATCCTGAGCAAATTCAAAGTTTTATCGTGTGGACATTTGGGTCATTAGCTGGTGTTACTTGGAACGAAATGCAGGTAATGGGACCGATTGTATTTATCGGTATGATAATGGCATTTTTGTTAATTAAACCTATGGATGCCTTATTATTAGGAGAGAATTATGCAAGAGGTGTGGGAATATCAGTTAATAGAATAAGAATAGCAGTAATTATTAGCACCGCTTTAATTGCAGGAACCTTAACAGCATTTACAGGTCCAATTGCTTTTGTAGGTGTTGCTGTACCTCATATTGCTCGCGCCATATTCAGAACAGCAAGTCATAAGGTATTAATGCCAGCTGTAGTTTTAATTGGTGCAGCCATCATGTTGTCTTGTGATATTATTTCACAAATTCCAGGGAATCAAAATACATTGCCTATCAATTCTGTAACTGCATTGTTTGGAGGACCGGTTGTTATTTGGGTAATCATGAGGAGTAGAAATGTTAAGGCATCTTTTGCAGGATAGAGGGATTTATGAAAGAAAGAAAAGAAAATCAAGATATACTGGTCACACAAGATCTTTCCATTGGGTACAAGCAAGGGAAAAAAGAGACCTTGTGCTTACTCTCTAATATTGATTTAACCATTAGAAGAGGTGAAATGGTTTGTCTGTTGGGACCCAATGGAGCGGGGAAGTCTACTTTAATGAGAACCATTGCAGGAATTCAACCTCCGCTTTCGGGTTGCACTTTAGTTGAAGGAATTCCAATAAAAGATAGAAATTTTAAAGAGATTGCTCAACTGTTGAGTATTGTCTTAACTGAGAGAATCAACGTTGGAAATCTTACTGTTTATCACATTGTTTCTTTAGGGCGTCATCCTTATACCTCCTGGATGGGGAAATTGTCCCAAGAAGATAATGATAAGATAAAATGGGCTTTGGAACAGGTTGGACTGTTACACTATGCAAATCATTTTATCAATCAGCTGAGTGATGGAGAAAGACAGAGAGTAATGATTGCAAAAGCTTTGGCTCAGGATACGCCTTTAATCATGCTAGATGAACCAACAGCACATCTCGACTTACCAAATAGAGTTGAAATAATGCGCTTGTTACATCGCCTGGCAAGAGAGACCAATAAGGCTATTCTTTTATCTACTCATGAATTGGATTTGGCTTTACAGGCTGCGGATGTAATATGGTTAATGGCAAGAAATCAGCCGGTTAAAATAGGTGCTCCTGAAGATTTAGTTTTAAATGGAAGTATTGAAGACACCTTTCATAATAAATCATTTAATTTCGATCGAAAAACAGGGAATTTTATTATGAATTATCAGAAAAAACAAAGAATCCAGCTTTTGGGTAATGATGTAATGGGTTTTTGGACACAACGGGCTTTATCACGAGAAGGTTACCAGGTGAGTTGCGAAAAAGTTGGTGATTGTTGTGTTAATTTATTGGAAGATTCTATGGAGTGGGAAATAGAACAAAATGGCTCTACAATAAAATGTACCAGCATTCAGGAATTATTATTACACCTACGCAGTAACTTGACTAAATCTTAACTCTATCTAAATCATGCAGAGAATACTACTGGTGCTTTTGGTACTTATACTAATGGGCTGTTGGTCTAATGACAGCAATGAGCGAAGCAGAATTGATATAGTTGAAGATCTAACTGACTTTGCTTTTACAAGTAAGGTAAATCATGCCATTGGTTTTAGTATTGAGATGAAAAATGGCTATAAGGAAATAAAGGTATTTAATCCTTGGAAGAATGATGAGATCTTGAGGAAATATGCGCTTGTACCAAGAGGAAAAGTTGTACCTGCTGAAGTGAGTAAGAGACATGTTGTAGTTAATGTTCCAGTAAAAACTGTAGCTCTATTTTCGAATACTCATGTGGGACCAATTGTAAAGTTGGGACTAGAAGATAAGGTTGTGGGAATGACAAGAGCCAGAAAAGTTTTTAATGAAAAACTATTTGCTAAAGTAGAAAGAGGAAAGATTCTAAATTTAGGAGGAGCTCACAATAAAAATATTGATATAGAAACCATTGTAGATTTGAATCCTGATTTGATCATACTTTCGGCTTATAATGAGGTTAAATCTGGTGAAGCACAATTGGAAGAAAACGGATTAAAGTTGTCTTATTCAATTAATTGGATGGAATCTACACCATTGGCAAGAGCCGAGTGGTTGAAATTTACTGCAGCTTTTTTCAATAAAGAGAGTTTAGCTGATTCAATGTTTACTGAAATTGAAAATAACTATAACAAGCTTAAATCAAGAGTTGCAAAAGTGAAGCAAAAACCAAATGTATTGCTTGGGTGGAGTTATAAAGGAACATGGTTTATGCCGGGTGGACGAAATTATATGGTTAGCTATTTAAGGGATGCTGGAGCCAATTATTTTCTTTATGATGATGAATCAAGAGGAAATATTCCAATGAGCGTAGAATCTGTTTTAGAATCTTGTAATAATACCGACGTTTGGATATATCCTGGCGTTTGTAAAAGTTTGAATGATATTGAAAATGGAGGTGAAATTTTCACTCAATTTAAGCCATTTAAACAAAAGGAAATATATAATATATACAAAAGAACCAATGCTACAGGAGGTAGTGATTGGTGGGAAAGAGGAAGTGTAAATCCTGATGTAGCCTTAAAAGATTTTATTAAGATTTTGCATCCCGAATTGTTACCTAATGATACCACTTACTTCTTTAGTAAGCTTCACTTTTTGAATAAAAAATAAAATTCTCTTCTTAGGTTCAGATTGTTAATATGTAATTGAGAAAAAAGCATGCAATTTTTTATTGTATAATTAAAAAATGTATACATTTGCGACGCATTTGGTTTTTCACAACCATTATTCGATTGTGAAAATGAAAAGGGAATCCGGTGAAAATCCGGAACTATACCCGTAGCTGTAAGTTCTAAAAAAAGCTTTTTGAATGACCTATTGCCACTGTTTCGATTAATTGAAATGGGAAGGCCTCAAAAAGTAGAACAAGTCAGAAGACCTGCCTTTGCGAATATTTTAAGTCATTGCTTTCGGGAAAAAGAGCAAGTGAACGAAAACTTTTCACAAAGAGTATTGGGATTGATTTGCCATAACTGGTCCTTAATTCTTCATGTTAGATTTTTCTTTTCGCTCCCTGATTGCATGCATTAGTTAAACTTATTTTCATTTTATTCTTAAAAGACATGAAAAGAACATTTTTAACAGCTTTTGCATTGCTATCACTATTGAACACTGCAGTTAAAGCTGATGAAATTCCAAATCCGACAAACGACACTACGGCGGTACGACATTTAAATTTATCAGAAGTGAAGATCAACGCTTCGCGTGTAAGTGCAAAAATGAAGGATTTGCCACAAAAGGTTGAGGTAATTACTGCCAGACGTATTGAATCTACTCCAGCCAATGATATTGGAGAGTTGTTGAAAAAGAGTACAGGTTTGGATATTATACAGTATCCAGGAATAAAATCGGCTGTAGGAATGCGTGGTTTTAGTCCATCAACAAGTAACAAATACAATGTAATTTTGGTTAACGGAAAGCCAGCTGGAACAGAGAATATTGCGACTCTGAATATGGCTAATGTTGAAAGAGTAGAGATTTTAAAAGGACCATTCTCGTCACTTTATGGTTCTGATGCTATGGCTGGTGTTATTAATATCATTACCAAAAAATCTGATGGTGAAATAGGTGGTAATATTTCTTTTGCCTACGGAAGTTTCGAGACAACTGATGTAATTGCAAATGTTGGAGGTGACTTATCAGAGAAATTTTCATTTGATTTTGCCTACAGCAGACATCAGCAAAATAAAGACTATAAAATAGGTGATAATAATTTCACTTATACTTCAAAATTAGAGAAATCTATTATTTCGGAAGATACTTATGGTGAAAGAATGGTGAATACGAAATTCACTAAGACAAATTACAATTTAAGACTTGGTTATGAGATTAATGATGATTGGACTCTTAATTTGAATACAGAGTATTTTCTTGCTGATGATGTGGAAACTCCCGGATCGTTCTGGCATGTAAATGGCATGGATCGAAAAGATTTGGAAAGATATAGGGTAGGGTTTGATCTTACAGGTGTGATCAATCAACATCATCTTTCCTTTGCTCCCTATTACAGTAAGGAGGATAATGATTATTTCGAATTGAATTCGGAAGAGAAATACTACAACAGTAGCAATAGTGTTTTAAAGGTGTATGGATTTCAAGCGCAAGATAAAATTGTGATTGACAAACATACACTGGTAATAGGATTGGATAGCAAAACCAATAAGTATGAAAATTTACGTTGGGAGGCTGATGGAGCTATGGATGCACCATATAACCCGGACAATTACGATAGAAACTATGGCGCATTTGTTCAAATGAACATGAAATTGCTGAATGATGCATTAAATATTTCGCTAGGTGGTAGATATGATTACATCAAATTTCAGATTGAAGCCAATGAATTGATTAGTGCAAAGAAATCAGATGAGAGCTATTCTACCTTCAATCCAAATCTAGGTTTAAAATATAAAATTGTTAAGAATCTAAGTGTTCACTCTAGTTTTGGAACAGCTTTTCTTGCACCAAGTGCATATCAGGTAGCAGGATCATACAGTGGTTATTACAATTATGAAGGGAATTCAGAATTGGATCCTGAAAAATCAAGAACTGTTGATTTTGGTTTCACCTATGATAATTTTAAGAAGGGAATTAAATTTGATGTCACCTATTTCGATACTCATCATGATGATATGATCGTTTCTGAATGGAAGGATCAGGATAATAATATCAAAACTTATAATAACGCCAACGAATCGGACATGAATGGTTTGGAAATAGAAGCTGCCTACGATTTTGGAGCTCTTTCAGATTATAACTATTCTTTGAGATTGTATGCGAATTATACTCATCTATTCGATACAAAAATGAAACTGGAAAAAGATCCTACTGAGTATGATCTAAGATATGTTCGTGAAAAATCTGGAAACTTTGGAGTTGAGTTTGATAATTTGAAAGGATTTTACACCCGTTTGAATGCAAGATATAGTGGACATCGTTACGAAGATAACTGGTATACCTGGTATTCAGTGCGTCCAACTGTTACAGATGGTGTGTTAAAACACCCTGACTTTATGACTTTTGATTACTCTGCAAATTACACAATAAAGGATAAATATACTTTAGGTTTAAGCATTGCTAATTTATTAGATGAAAATTATACCGAAAAAGATGGTTATAATATGCCGGGTAGAGCAGTAACAATGAAATTCAATTATAAGTTCTAATACTTACAATTTTTAGTTTTTATGTCAATTCGATACTTTTTAAAAGTATCGAATTTTTAGTTTATTATATTAATAGTTGAAATACAGTGTGTTGTAAAAATAAGGGATTCATGAGTCTGATTTTGTATTTTTTTATACATTTGCAGTGCAATTGGTTCTCGTGAATCTGATTTTTGTCAGATGGAGATGAAAAGGGAATCCGGTGAAAGTCCGGAGCTGTTCCCGTAGCTGTAAGCTCATAAATAAGCTTTTTCACTACAATGCCACTGTTCGAATTAACTTAGAATGGGAAGGCGGAAAAAGTTGAGTAAGTCAGAAGACCTGCCAGTGCAAACTTATCGTCATTGCTTTCGGGTATTGAAGCAAGGGACAAAAGAAAATGGACAATATCTTGTCTAATCAATTCTTTTATCTGTACCTGAATGTAATGCATTAATAATATTATTTATTACTGTATTTTAGTTATGAAAAAAATTATTGTTGCGGTTTTTGCTTTGTCTTCTATTTTTAACCTTAAGGCAGAAGAAACGCCAAAGAATTTCAATGACACAACGGCTGTTAAGCATTTAAACTTATCGGAAGTTAAAGTGAATGCATCACGTGTTAATGCAAAAATGAAAGATCTACCGCAAAAAGTGGATGTAATTACCAAACGAGTTATCGAATCATCGCCAGCGGTAAATATGGCAGATTTATTAAAAGCTAATTCCGCAATTGATATTCAGCAGTATTCAGGTATTAATGCAGGGATTGGTATTCGTGGTTTCGCAGCATCTACTTCGAGTAAATATGCTGTAATTTTGATTAATGGTAAGCCTTCAGGAACCAATAATATTGCTAGTATCGATTTAAACAATGTCGAGCGTGTTGAAATTTTAAAAGGACCATTTTCTTCGCAATATGGTTCCGATGCAATGGGTGGTGTTGTGAATATTGTAACCAAAGAAAGTACAGGAGAATTAGGTGGTTCGGTTGGACTTGAGTATGGTAGTTTCCAAACATCTAAGGCAAATGTAAGTATTGGTGGTTCTGTTTCAGAAAATGTAGATTTCGATTTCTCTTATGCTTTTCACAATCAGGGTAAAGATTATATGGTAGGAGACAATAATTTTTACGATAAGGATTACGCTGAAACAATTTTAGATCCGACAACCTATGGTGAAAGAATGGAGAATACTAAATTCCAGAAGCACAGTATAAATGCAAGAATTGGAGTTAACTTGTCATACGATTGGAAATTGAATTTGAATGGATCCTTCTTTAAAGGAAATGATGTTGAAACTCCAGGTTCTTTTTGGCATGTATATGGTATGGATTCTAAAGATTTAGAACGATATACTGTTGGTTTTGATTTAAAGGGGAAACAGGGAATTCACAACCTGACTTTTTCGCCATACTATTCTAAGCAAGAGGAACAAAATTTTGATTTAGGAAACGATTCTTATGGCGATACGAAATATACTTATAAGAATTACGGTTTTCAATTAAACGATGCGATTTATTTAAATGATCATATTTTAGCAATTGGGATCGATAATAACACTCAAAAATATGAGAGTTTAAATTATACTACAGAAGGAAGTCTGGAATCTCCATTTCAACCCGACTATAATAATATTGCTACAGGTTTGTACTCTCAATTTCAAATGAACTTTTTTAATGGGAGACTGAATGCCTCAGTTGGTATGCGTGGTGACAACGTAAAGTTTAAAACCAAAGCAAACGAATTTTTAGGAAATGATTCAAGCTCAGAAGACTATTGGGTGTTTACTAAAAATATTGGCGTGAAATATGATATTGTTGGTGGATTATCAGTTCACTCAAGTTGGGGGGATGCTTTTCTTGCACCGAGTGCATTTCAAGTGGCAGGAGAGTATCAGACAGCATTTGGAAAAACGGTTGGGAAAGCAAGTTTAGATCCTGAAAAATCCAATACATGGGATTTTGGTTTCGGTTATAAGAATTTCAAGAATGGAATCAATTTCGATTTAACCTACTTTGATACACATCATTCCGATAAAATTGTTAATGAGGATATGGATAATGGAGATAAAACATTTGCTAATGCAGATAAAGCGGATATGAATGGTCTTGAAATAGTAGCTTCATATGATTTTGGCGCTTTAACTGATTACGAATACTCCTTACGTTTTTATTTAAACTATACTCATATTTTTGACGCAACTGTTAAGAACAAACAATTGGATGGTTCTTACTTAAAGTCCGAAATGACTTACGTTAGAGACAATAACGCATCTTTTGGAGTTGAATTTGATAACCTTAAAGGTTTCTCTACTCGCTTAAATGGAAGATATATTGGTCATCGTTATGAAGATAATTACATGTATACTGCAGATTATTCAAATTGGCCAAATATTACACGAGCTCCAATAAACCATAAAGGAGAAAATGTAAGAACCGATCTAATCAACGAAGATGTATTGCGTCATCCTGTATATTATGTTTTTGATTATAGCGTAAATTATAAAATTAATGATCATTATGGTGTTGGGCTTACTGTTGCCAATTTGTTTGATGAAAATTATTCAGAAAAAGATGGTTACAATATGCCGGGAAGAACGGTAACTGCAAGATTTACATATAAATTTTAATAAGAGAATACTTATAGAAAAGGGCATTTTATATAAATGCCCTTTTTTTTATTGTTTATTGTTAAGTGTATCAAAAAACATAAATAAATATGATATTCAATTTCGCAAATGAATTTATTCTATACTCAGATCTTTTTTTTCTAATATTTTGATTTTGTGTATCTTGTATATAAAACAGGGAGGATATGAATAAAATAAACGCATTTTATAAGGAGAGATTCAATTCGTTTTTGGTTCATTTATCGAAGGCTAAGGGATTGAAAGAAGAGGATGTTCACAAATTGCGAGTGGATATTAAAAATATTAGAAGTTTATTATTGTTAGTTGATGCATTCGAGATAGAAGGAGAAGCTGTTGGTAAAATTCTGCAGCAACTTCAATCAATATTTAAATATTCGGGTCGTCTACGTTCAATTCAGGTGAGTAAATTGCTGGTTGATAACTGTAAGCTTAAAAATCAAAAACCAATAGTAAATGTTCTTGAAGAACAAAGAAGTAAATATGAAGATGAATTAAGCAAGAGGCTTGGTAAATTTAAGATTACCAAATTTCAAAAGAAAGTTGATATTCTAAATTCAGCTTTAGATAAAGTTGATATTAAGGATGCTAGAGAAAAGGCAGATAGAATAATTCGTGATGAATTAGATCTAATTTATAAGTTATGGGCATCTTCACGAGGGGAGGAATATTATCATGATATTCGAAAGTTTTTCAAAATAATTAAATCCATTCTTCAGTTGCTTACCAATTTACTTGATGATGAAAAATTAAAAAGTGAATTGTCTATTGTAAATGAAACGGAAACGATTCTTGGCAATTGGCACGATCGAGATGTTTTGGATAAAAAACTATCCAAAATGCAATCAACATCACCAAATGCAGAGTTTAAATCATTGGTCCGTGAAATAAAAAATAAAAATAGAACCGAAAAAAACAACTTAAGTAAAGAGTTTAAAAAGAAAATGTTAACTCATTTTCTCAAGCATTAGTCTTTGTTTTTTCGCTTAAAAATGTTTTTGATTTTTTGATAAATTGATTTTCGTTCTTTTTTACGATTTTCTCTCCGTTCTTTACGTTTCATCAATTTGTCATGATCTTTTGACTTAACTCCAAAAATATTGTTTAATATTCCCGAATTTTCAGGCAGATAATGAGGGATATTTAGTTCCGCTAAAATTTCAGGTTCAGGTTTAGCTATTGATGAGAATCCATAGTTATTGTATTTACGGTTAGAGCTAATTTTCTTCATGAATTTACCATAAATTGGTAAAGCCATACTCGCGCCTTGTCCCAGAGTTAACGATCTAAAATGAATACGCATATCATCTGCACCAACCCATGCACCTGCGACTAAATTGGAATTGTATCCAATATACCAACCGTCTGCTTGAGAGTTGGTTGTTCCTGTTTTCCCAGCCAAATCACCTTCTAATTTGTATACTTCTCGTAAGGATTTTCCAGTTCCTTCGTTTACTACAGCCTGAAGCATGTGATTAATAATATCAGCATTTTTAGGCGTTAATACATATCTGGGTTCTTCTTGCTTGGAATTTAAATCAATAATAACATTCCCTTTTTTATCTTCAATTTTGCTTAAATAATAGGGATCAACATGAAGACCTCTATTTGCAAGTGTTGCATAAACTTGTATCATTTCCAGTAGGGAAATATTAGCTGTACCTAATGCAAGCGATGGAACTTTAGGTAAATGACTATCAAGACCCATTTCTTCAGCCAGGACAATGGCATCCCGAATTCCTGTTTCCAACAAAATATCAACCGCTATTGTATTTACCGATTCAGCCAATGCACCTTCCATACTATAGCTACCTTCATATAGATTATCAGCATTTCTTGGAGACCAATTGTCATACTCTTTGTAAATCTTTCTTTCGTTTTTATAATAATCGAAAGGAGATGAACCTTCTTCCAAAGCCGATGCGTAAATAATGGGTTTAAAAACTGAACCAACCTGTCGTTTGGCAGTTACATGATCGTATTTAAAATAGGAAAAATCGATTCCCCCAACCCATACTTTTATTTTACCAGTTTTAGGTTCCATGGCTAAAAAACCAGTGTTTAAAAGTTGAACGTAATGCTTGATAGAATCAAGAGGTGACATTTTCACTTGTTTTTCACCATTCCAGGTGAAAATTTTCATATTTATTTTTCTATTAAAATTCTGATTTATTTCTTTTTCTGTTTTCCCCTGTTTTTTAAGTTTTTTGTATCGAACAGATTTTTGTTTGGCATCACTGATTATATTTTTATTGTCATGCCAGGGATCGGTATTTCCCCAGTGCTTTTTAAAAAGAGTTTGTAGTCGCTTTAAATGTTCAGAAACAGATTGCTCAGCATAGTTCTGTAGACTATAATCCAACGTTGTTTTTATTCTTAAACCATCTCTATAGATATCATAAAAAGTACCATCATCTTTTGGATAATCTTTTAATATTTTATTGACTTCTAATCTTATTTTTTCTCTTAAGTATGGAGCAATTCCACTTCTCGACGATTGTTTGTTGTATTGAATTACAAGTGGGAGCTTTTTTAATTGTTCAGCTTTGTTATCCGATATAAAATCATATTTCGCCATTTGCGAAAGAACTGTGTTTCTTCTCTTTTTCGATCTCTCTGGATGCAAGCGGGGATTGTATGACGTTGGTGCTTTCAACATTCCTATAAGAACAGCGCATTCATGTGTTTTTAATGCAGATGCCGGTTTGCTAAAGAATTGACGTGAAGCACTTTCTATTCCAAATACATTCTCGCCAAAAGAGACAGTATTTAGATACAATTGCAGGATCTCTTTTTTTGAATAGATTTTTTCCAACCGCGAAGCTGTGATAGCTTCTCTCATTTTATTTACCGGCATGCTAAATGCACCGAGTTTCTTCCTTGGATAAAGATTTTTGGCTAATTGTTGGCTCAAAGTACTACCACCACCAGCACTTCTATCTCGCATGATTAAAGATTTAACCAAAACACGCAACAAGCTTTTTTGATCCACACCTTGATGTTCATAAAAACGTGCATCTTCAGTTGCAATTAGCGAATTAATTACGTTAGGTGATATATCTTTAAAATTTACATTGGTTCGGTTTTCGGCATAAACTCTTCCAAGTAAAATTCCATCTTCCGAGTAAATTTCAGAAGCTTCAGCATTTTTGATGTTTTTCAGCGTATAATAATCTGGTAATTTACCCCACAGTCCAATGTAAACACTAGAAAATAAAAGACCAAAAGCTAAAATGGCAAAAAATAAACCTAATAAGCCAAATTTTATTAGAAATCGACGAAAGGATGACTTCTTTGATTTACGTTTATTTCCACTCTTTTTTTTAGAGCGTGTATTTTTAGAAGTTGATTTTTTTGTTTTGGACATTATATTTTTGAGTAATGCTGGTTTATTAAATAGTAACGAAGAATTTTTGTAAAGATTATAGAGATTAAGACCGAATATTTTCTTTCAGGCATTAAAATTAGTTAATAAATATCATAATTGTAAGTAATTTATGTAACAGTATGAAAAGGTTTTCGTAATTTACTGTTGACGAATGGTTTTATATCTAATGTAAAACCAGTTTTTGTTAAGATTTAACTACTTGTAAATTTACCAGGGGGGATATGAAAGTTGAAAGAATAAATATACAAAATCAGAATAATTTCCAGGATGTTAGAAATATTAATATTATTCCTGATTTACTATTTGTATTCGGGGAAAGGTCATTATTACTGAAACCTAATTTGATGAAAGAGATTAGATCTGCTTTTCCAGAGGCAATTGTTTTTGGTTGTTCATCAGCAGGTGAAATATCAGGTATTGAAGTGAAAGATTCATCTGTATCCATTACTGCAGTAAAGTTTGAAAAATCACATGTAAAATTAGAATCAATCTCATTATTAGATTATGAAGATGGTATAAAAGGAAGCGAAGCACTAATTAAAAGCTTATCACCTCACAATTTAAAACATGTTATGCTACTTTCCGATGGCTTAAATATTAATGGTGCTAAGTTAGTTGAAGGAATTGAAGCACATTTACCATCGAAGGTTAGGGTCACTGGTGGATTAGCAGCAGATGGGACAGATTTTAAAGAAACTGTTGTTTTTGATAAAAACGGAAATCCTTCTAAAAACTGCATTGCTGCCTTAGGTTTTTATGGCGATCAAATAACGATAGGATATGGTTCCAATGGAGGCTGGGATAGTTTTGGTCTTGAACGTTTAGTCACAAAATCAAAAGATAATATATTGTTTGAGTTGGATGATAAACCTGCACTCGAGCTTTATAAATCATTTTTGGGAGAAAGGGCATCGGAATTGCCAGCTTCAGGTTTATTATTCCCTTTAAGTTTGAGAGAAAATGGAGTGTCGGAACCGGTAGTAAGAACCATTTTAGGAATTAACGAAGAGGAACAATCGTTGATATTTGCAGGTGATATTCCTGAAGGTTCGTATGTAAAGTTGATGAAAGCAAACGTTGATCGTTTAATAAGTGGAGCTGAAAGCTCTGCGATAACAACAACCGAAATGCTTCCTAAAGGTGATGCAGAATTGGCTATATTAATAAGTTGTGTTGGTAGAAAGTTAGTACTAAAACAATTGATAGAAGAGGAAGTTGAGGCAGTTGCTGATGTAGTTGGAAAGCAGGCTAATATAACTGGATTTTACTCTTATGGGGAAATTTCTCCGTTCAGATGCAATACACCATGTTTATTGCATAATCAGACTATGACAATTACAACTATTTCTGAAAAATAACTTTATGCATCGATTATTGAAGAGACAAATTCGGAAGTATTTATCACAAGAAGAACAGGAACGATTTAAAGATTTTCTGTTTGTTATTGATTCAGCTTATGCCGGTTTTGATACTGACATAAAGCAAATTGAGAATGTTTTAGAAAAGAGTTCTCAGGAATTGTTTAATGTAAATCGTGAACTGCAAATTAGTTTGGAATCTCAGAAAGAGGAAGCTAAAACTGCAAGTACCAGACTTAAATCTATAGTTGAGAACATTAGTGAAATAATTTTTCAGGCAAATGTAGAAGGTGAGTGGTTGTATCTAAATTCTGCGTGGACTCATATTACGGGATTTGATTTAAACGATAGTATTGGGATCAATATTTTTGAATTTATGCATCCTTCTGACATTGATTTGTGTAAAATAAAATTAAAGAGATTGATCGATGGAGAAGAGGTTGATTGTCAGGGTGAAGTTCGATTTGTAACAAGAAATGGAAGTTATAAATGGTGTGAACTTCTGGCTCGAGTATCAATTAATGATAGTGGAATAGTCACAGGTTTAACAGGTTTTATTAAAGATATTTCCACTAGAAAAAATCTTGAAAAAGAGAAGAATTTAACCATTGAGAAATTCAAGTTAATTTTTGAAAAATCATCAGTTGCTTATTTAATAATAAAAGAGGCACGATTTATAGAATGCAATAATGCTTGTGCAAATTTATATGGTGTTGATGGGAAAGAAAATCTTGTTGGTAAATATGTAAAGGATTTTTCACCAGAATATCAACCTGATGGTTCAAAATCATCAGATAAAGTAGTGGAAATGATTCGTATTGCAAAAGAAAATGGTTATAATAAATTTGATTGGGTTCATAAAAAAGCTGATGGTACAGAGTTCCCTGTTGAAGTGAGTTTAAATCCAATTCAGTTAAGTGAGGGAAATATATTATTTGTTGCTTTGAATGATTTATCGGAGAGAAAAAGAGTGGAATCAGAACTTATTTTGGCCAAAGAAAAAGCCGAGGAAGCGACTAGGGCAAAAGCATTGTTTTTATCTACTATGTCCCATGAAATTAGAACTCCAATGAATGCCGTAATTGGTGTAACACACCTTTTATCAGAAGATAATCCCAGGGAAGATCAATTGAGTAATTTGAATATACTTAAGTTATCAGCAGATAATTTAATGACATTGATTAACGACGTTTTAGATTTTAGTAAAATTGAAGCGGGTAAAGTAGAATTGGAAAGTATTGATTTTAATTTCCGGAATTTTATTAATAATGTGGCGGCAGGTTTTCACATGAAAGCGAAAGAGGAGAATTTAGATTTTATTGTGGAGGTTGACCCTAAAATTCCTGCTCATTTGATGGGCGATCCGACACGTTTATCCCAGATTGTCACAAATTTATGTGGAAACGCAATAAAGTTTACTGATGAAGGATCAGTGTCATTAAAAGTGAATTTTAGCAGCTTTAAGAATGACAATATTAAATTACAATTTGAAATTTCTGATACAGGAATTGGTATACCTGCCGATAAAAAGGATCAAATATTTGAGTCATTTTCTCAGGCAGATTCTAATACAACACGTTTGTATGGTGGTACAGGCTTAGGATTGGCGATAACTGGTAAGCTCATTGAATTGATGAATGGAACCATTTCTGTTGAAAGTGAATTGGATAAAGGAACATCTTTTTTTGTAGATGTAGAGTTGAAAACAAGCATGAAATCGGCACAACAGGTCAATTTTAATGATGATTACTTTAAGGAATGTTCTAAAATTGAAGGTTTGCACGTTTTGGTTGCAGAAGATAATCCAATGAATGTATTGATAATTAAACAATTTTTAAAGAAATGGAATGTTACATATGAGGTTGCTAAAAATGGTCAATCGGCATTAGATAAGATACAGGAAGAAGATTTTGATATGGTTTTAATGGATTTGCAAATGCCAATAATGGATGGTTATGCTGCTTCAGAAAATATAAGGAAACTAGAAGCAAACAAGTATAAGGAAATTCCAATTATTGCAGTAACAGCTTCAGCTTTTAATGAAATTAGAGGAAAAGTTCTTGCCGCAGGAATGAACGATTTTGTAACAAAACCTATTAATCCTGAAGAGCTATTTTTGAAATTAGAGAAATATGCAAAACATTACAATTAAATTGTAATCCAGGAGTGCATTTTCAATATTGGACAAAACTCTTTTGAAGGAATTTGTTTGAGAAAAGGATAAGCAATTTTCGATAAATATAAACCTTGAGGATAAGCAAGATTAAGTGGCTTTGGTGGAATTTTATTTCGTAAGCATTGGTGAAATTCTTCAATGCTTATTTTATTTTCACCAACCTTTATCAATTCATGCATCAATATTCTTATCATTCCTTTCAGAAAACGGTTCCCTCGAATTTCAAATCGGAAAAATTTACCTGATTGATCTATATAAAATTGTGCTTTTCTGATTTCACAATTGGTATGATTGTGTCTATTTGGCGTTTTACAAAATGCACGAAAATCGTTATCTCCAATTAAAAGATTGGCAGCAATCTGCATTTTTTCGATATCAATTTCAATATTATAAAGAGAGCTTATATCATTTAAGAAAGGATTTTTTTCAATGTGAATAAAGTAGTTATAGGTTCTTTCACAAGCACTATGTTGTGCATGATTCCGGGAATCTACCTTAATAATATCGTAAATAGCAATATCTGTAGGAAGCATTCGATTTATTGCAAACAGGAGTTGATTATCGATTTCTTTATTTACATCAATATGAAAATAGTATTGCGATGAATGAACACCAGCATCGGTTCTGCCGCATCCTTGGCAGTGTACCTTCTGTTTTAGAAAATCGGATAAAATATCTTCGATACTTTCCTGAACACTTTTGGCATTAATCTGTTTTTGCCAGCCTCGATATGAACTGCCTTTGTATGCCGCATGGAAAAAGTATCTCATTATAAATAGTATTGAATGGGTTAAGAATGCAAAGTTAAAAAATCAAATGGCGGAAATTTTAATTCGATTAAATACTTTTTTGATTTATTGAAATGTTTATAAATAGGTTTTACTGATTCTGAATTATCTCAGAATAAACTATATTAGGGCTCAATTTTAAACAAGACAAACACCTTAATCAACAAACGAATGAAGAAATTATTGATTGCACTATTTGTTATAGTTGCATTTAACTGTCAAACTTCTAATGCACAAAGTGTATTGGAGCAAGTTAATGATCCCTTTTTTGGAGAAAGTTGTACAAGTATCATGGTTGGTAAAAAAGCATCAACCGATGGATCAGTAATCACGAGTCATACTTGCGACGGACGTTACAGAACTTGGTTGAATGTGGAAAAAGGACAAAAATTCGAAAAGGATACTACCGTAAATATTTACAAAGGAACCCTAAAGACAGAAACCCGATGGGACCGAAGAAATATGAAAATAGTGGGTAACATACCACAGGCTAAGGAAACGTATTCTTTTTTAAATACTGCATATCCATGTTTAAACGAAAAGCAATTGGCTATTGGAGAAACCACAATTGTTGGTCCTAAAGAATTGGTAAATGAAAATGGAATGTTCCTGATTGAAGAATTGGAACGAATTGCTTTAGAGCGTTGTACAACTGCTCGTGATGCCATTACATTGATCGGAAAATTGATTAAAGAGTATGGTTATGGCGATTGGGGAGAGTGTATTACTATTGCTGATAAAAAGGAAGTTTGGCAATTGGAAATTTTTGGTGAAGGACCTGATAAAATTGGTGGAGTATGGGCTGCTCAGCGAATTCCGGATGATCATGTTGGTGTTTCGGCAAACATTTCTCGTATTGGGGTGATTGAAAAGAAAAATAAAGATTATTTCATGTATTCAGATAATGTATTTTCTGTTGCAAAAGAGTTGGAGCGTTGGGATGGTAAAGAAGAATTTAAATTTTGGAAGGCTTACGGAAAAGTTGAGAAGCCATTTAAAATTAGAGAATTTTTTATCTTAAATGCTTTGGCTCCTTCTTTAGGACTCGATTTTGAGGCTGATGAATTGCCTTTTTCGGTAAAGCCAGATAAAAAAGTTTCGGTTCGTGATGTAATTGCTCTTTATCGAGAAACTTACGAAGGAACAAAGTATGATATGACTCAAAACCTTAAAGTAATTAAGAAAAAATATAACGATAATAAGGAAGAAATTGGAGTTGATACACTTATTGCTCCAAATGCACATCCTTGGCCAACCAGAGATCATAGAAACCTACGTAACTATTTAAAAGAGGGAACTATTGAGTACCAAAGAACTGTTGCTGTAGCCTGGTGTTCGTATTCTCATATTATTCAGTTGAGAGATTGGTTGCCAGATGAAATTGGAGGTAGAGCTTGGTTTTCATTCGATAACCCGGGTCAAAGTCCTCGTATTCCTATTTATTCGGGAACAACAGAATTGCCTGAAAGTTTTCAGTTTTGCGGACAAAAGAGATATCGTGAGGATGCAGCAATTTGGCAGTATAGAAAAGCTAATAAATTGGCAACTTTACAATGGCAGAAAACTCGTGAAGGCATGATGGAAGAAGTTGCTTATTTCGAGAATAAAGGATTCAACGAATCTGAAAGAGTTGAAATGCAAGTTAAGAAGTTACTTGATGAAGGGAAAAAAGAAGAAGCCAAAGAATTGTTGAATAAATATACTCGTGATTTTACGGGAGCTACAATGCTTCGTTGGAAAGAATTAGAGAATAAGTATTGGGGGAAATTTGGATTAGGATTTTAATTTAAGAACCATATTATAGTATTAAAAAATGGGATGAACTGATGTTCATCCCATTTTTATTTATTGATCTTCTGTAAATTCCTTAAACATGCTTAGATATTTCGTAGTTTGCTTTTTAAAAGCACCTGGCATTATCCAGCCAAATATTTTCATGAATCCTTTCAATTGAAATTCTTGTTCTGTAAAATATTTGGTTTTATTATCGGTAATTGAAATGAAACTGATTTTAGCCAAATTGTAAACTCCTTTTGCTTCATATGTTGCAATTAATTCTTCTGGTAAATTATTGCTAATGATTGTTTCTATCATCTCAATTTCTCTTTTACCATCTTTAAAAAGCATTTTACTTGTTGAGCCTTTTTCGCCTGGTTTTCCCGTGAGGTGTTCTATACTTTGCAAGCCTTGCATCCATTTAAAAAGATTATCTTCATCATTAAAAAGAGCAACAACTTTATCAATAGGCTGATTAATTTCAATTTCAACGGTATACTTCATATTATCATCTGTTTTTGGATCTATTGAATATACGAAAATTTATGCTTTAGCTTCAACTATTAATGGCATACTGTTCTCAGTAAGCTGATCTCTTTTAAAATTTCCGAAAAATTGTATGTCAGTGAATCCTGCGTTCTGTAGTAATATTTCAATACTCGATTTTCTTATAGCAAGAAGTGGAATGCAATTTTTTATCTGATCTATAGATTCTTTGATGCTTAGAATGGTTTCGAAATTAACTTTATTTTGCTCTTTAAGATATTCGTAATTTCTTTCGAATTTGATGGTGTCATTTTCTATAGTTGGAAGAAAGTTAACATTCTGATCAATTATTCTATCATAATTAATGATTTGAAATAATAATTTGCCATTAGGTTTTAATGCAGCCTTGGCTTTTTCGAAAAATACACCTACCATTTCTTCTGATTCAAGATGAACTAAGGTATTCCCAAAGCAGGCGATGACATTAAAAGATGATTCACCAAAAGCATCATCAATATGCAACATGTTTTCATCACGAAACTCTAAGTTGGTTTTGTCTTTAGCCTTTTCAATCGCAGTATTAATCATCTCTTCGTCCAAATCAATCGCAGTAACCGATTTGTAGTTGTTAGCGAGCTCCAAGGATAAATCACCAATTGCACAACCAATGTCCAATAATGATAACTGGTTAGGAGATTCATGATGAGATTTCTGGATAAATTCAACTTGTAACTTGTTTAAAGGAAATATATGATGATAATATTTGGCAATGCTTTGATAAAAATTCATTTAAACTAATGCTGATTAAATTGGTAAGATATAAAAAAATAGTAATTGCTAACTAGAATTAAAGCAGCTTGATTTTCAGAGTTAAAGATAAAGTTTCATAATTAGCCTTCATTGCAGACACATTACTAATCAAATTACGATTAGAATAATATCTCGCTTCAATACTTGCGTTGTTTTTATAATCATAACCAATACCTATTGCGAAATTATAATCTGGTTTAATGTCAATATCTGTTTGACTTACAGAATACTTTAATGTTGAATTCAAATCTGTATTGAAGGCTAGTAGTCCGTCAATGTGAAACTTTGATTTGCTATTAAGAAATAGATAATGTCTAATTCCGATTGGTAATTCTAATGATTTGTAATCAATCGTAGCAGTTTGAATTGCTAATTGTTCTGTCCCACTAAATTTAAGAAATGAAGGAGAAATGAATGCACTCCATTTATTTTTGTTAAATGGAAGAGTGAATTCTGCTTCAAAACCAAGTTTTAAAAGAGTTTTATCACCAAAATCAGCAGATCTGTTGGTAGAAGCACTGTTTATTACAGATAGTGAGACTTGATCAACTCCTGCGGTTAGGTAAAGGTTAAATCTATCTCTTTTTTGGGGAGTTAAAGCTTTGAAATTCGCATCATTGCTTTTATTGTAAGATTCAAAAAAGTTAGTTAGACTTTTTTGTTTATAAGAAATCTTTTGGATTTCTGATTTTGAAATGTTTGAGGAGCTCAATTCATCATACAATTGTTTTTTGTAGGATTTATTAAAGCAAATCGTTTTATCATCGTTTGACACTTTTTTATATGATCTACTTAAATGTGATTTTAAATCAGTGATATATCTTTTATAAACTAATTGTTCTGGTGTAGTATGATTCGTGGAATAAAAAAATCGGATCAAACTTTTATCTTCGTACTTATATAAATTAGCTATTCCTTTGACCAAAACTTTAAGAAATAGTGTTTCATTATTAAATTCAGGTTCTTTTTTTGGACTTAAACTTCCCGTTAAATCAGACGAACGGTCCATTTTTACGTTAAATCTGACGTACTGTATATTTGAAGTAAAACCAAACTCTTTTACTCCTTCAATATTGGCAGTTAATATTTCTGTCGTATCATTTATTTTGTAATTAAAACTGCTTGGATTATTTTTCCAGTCGAGGTTTTTGATTAAGCAGCTTACCTTTTCATCATTGTTTTTTATGAAATAAGCTTGTTCATAATTAATTTGACTGTAGGTAATAATAGAAATTAGGGAGGATAAAATTATTAGGATTGTTTTTTTCATAACAAGTAGGGTTAGTTATTATAATCATTGTTTATATTGATAAGGCAAATTTATCATTTTAACACTTTAAAGCAGTGTTCTTTCTGAATAATCTTGCATTTTTCTTTCTTATGTAGATGCACATAAAAGCTATTATTGGAATAATTAAACTTAATAATTTTGGTTCACTCATCCTTTGTGTATCCTCTCCAGGATCTAATGATTGGTTTCCAGATAAAATTTGTTCTTGTTTCTTTTTTAAGATTGCTTTTTGCGATTCGTTTTCTACAGCCAGGAATGATGTAACAGGAGTCATTATCTTAGCTGAAAAACTACTTTTAACTAAGCTTATCCATTCTTGATTTGTAGCTTCAGGATGAAATACCTGTGATATCCATTTGGCTTGTATGTTTAGAGCAGAATACCAATTTTTTTCCTGTATTTCCAGGTTAGAATTCTGAAAAACAGTTTTTTTAAGAATTATACTTGCCTCATTATTATTGGCAAGATAACTAATCGAGTTATCTGTGTTACTATATTTTAAAACTGAGTTGCTGAATAGATTCTTACCAAATTTGGATACTTGTTTTTTAGGCTTGGAACTTAATGAATGTGCCTGTAGTTCATTATTTTCATCAATACAAAAGAAAAGATCTAAATCGGGATAACTAAGTTTAAAATCAGAAAAATCTTGGTCAAGAATAGCTTCATCAAGGGAATCTGTAACTGCCACCATTACAGGGTAATTGTTAGTCGGGGATTTATATGATTGGAAAAGAGTTTTTTTTATGGCTCGATCTAAATAGTACCCACCTTCAAAATTTTGTGAATTAAAATGTTCTTTCCAATTTGAGTTGAAGTCTATTGTATTTGTATAACTGTTAACAAAACTGATTTTGGCGTTATAAGAAAGGGATTTATGTTTTTTTATAAGCTGTTCTATGCGTGATGCAAATGATTTTAGATTAGCTTTATTGCCTTCGGAAACATCTACTAAAAAATGGAAATATGCATTGCGTTCTATTTGTTCCAAAGTTTTTTTATGTTGTGCTGATACATAAACAAGATCCTTATTTTCGAAATTATAATTTTGGTTCTCAATAGCATTCCCAAGAGAAATTGTTTTACCATCAATGGAAATATTCATTGGTTCTTTATGTATGAATTCAATACCAGTTCTTCTGGTTTCTTCTTTTGCAAAAGGAAATACTCTAAAGGCAACTTTATTTCCGCTTAAATAGTACAAAATTCCCGGATCTCTGTTTTCATTTCTTATTTGAGAAAATACCCACATTGCAGATTTTTTTTCGGCTAAAATGCCCATCTCTTTTCTATTTCCTACATACAAGTAATAATCACTAACCCAACAGCCTTCTGGTAAATGTATTGTTGTGGCATATTCGGAAAAATTGCTGTTGTTGTGGTTTGTTATCTCCAAATTAACCCAACTTTTCCATGTTTTTTGGTTTTTATCATAGGAGCATTCTGTATTAATGTTTGATATTTCTACTTGATCATTCCGAATATTTTCCTTTCTCAAGTTAAATGAGGTATGATTAAAAAAGATCTTTTCAATTGTATTAATCTTTTTATCGGATAGGGTTAGATTATCCAATACTAACCAATTAAAGTAAGTTGATAGGTATGGTAGTTTGCTTCCGATTAAAGGAACTTCATTTCTATTTTTGTGTTGTTTTACGATATTGATCGTGTTTTGCAGAGAAGATCTGTTTATATGATATGATTTAGAATAGTTAGGTGTATAAATGTATTCCAGAGCTTCTTCTAAAGTATTTTTATCATTTAGATATGTAATAGTAATTAAAACAGGTATCGTTAAAAAAGCAAGAATTGAAATCAATCGGAGTTTATTTTTTGATAGGAATGATTGTAGATATGAAAAATCCCTTGAAAGTTCATTGATATGTATTACGAATAACACTAAAGGAGTAAGCATCAAAAAACCGATGCCTACAGCTATAATTGCAATAATTGATAAGGGTAGAAATGGTAAGAAAACAAGAAAGAAATAAAATGTGTAGGAAAAACAAATGCTTCGTCCAATAAATAGAAATAATCTGTATGTTTTCGTTTCAAAATTGGGTAAACAAATTAAAATTCCGTTCAGAATTGCAAGTATATAAAACCAGTTGTTATTAAAATCACCAAAAATTCCAGTTCCTAAAAAGTTTGAAATACGTCCATTGTTTATGGCAAGACCTAATAGAGGGAGAAAAATTGAAATAGGAATTTTCCAGGCTAATTCATAGTTTTTCCAAACTTCAGCCTTCTTACTTGCAATGATATATGTGCCTTTAATTAAGAAAAATAAGAAGATGAGTGTTCCAATTATTACCAGAATAATAATCGCATGATTTCTAAAATTACCTTCAACAGGTTTCCATAATGGAAGTATTATTTGTGAGACCAGATACCAAACAATTGGAACAAGTATAGCTGAGGTAAAACTTATCCATGCTTTTGGGTTCTGAGAGTTTGTTGTAAAATGCGTAACAAGAACAATCAGGGAGTAAACTAGCGTAGGCATTAGGAATGTGCCAACATAAAGAATTAAATCTCCTGATATCATCCATCTTGGAATGGAAAAAGGAATAATATCATTGGACTTATATCCATATAAATAGATAAACGAAATGTATACTAATAAGGCAAGAATACCATAAATTGCTGAGACTTTTTGTTTTTTAAGAATTAAATAGAGTGCATAGACTAGGTTAAGAGTACTTATAATACTTAAGGATAAGGCAAAATTTTTCCAGAGCTGTACATTAGTAACATCTAGGAGACTTTTAATAATTTTAAATTCCGAGAAGAACAAATAAAAAAGAACTAGTATTGGTAGGGTATTTATAATTATTAGCCATTTAGGATTAAGTAAGTTTCTCATTTAATTTAAGTTTTATGACATTGTTTTTAGTTAAAAGGAAAAATAGAACCAGGAAACCTAGATTGCATACAACTCCAATGGATTCATGAATGATGTGTTGTTCAATGCTTAGTAGTTTAATTAGTAGGTTCTGTACACTTAGAGAGATAAATATTCTGGAAGTATTAACAAATAAGCTTAGTAAGTAAGAACAGATCATAACTATAGGGAGGGCAAGAGCTTTGTGCAAATTCTTTTGTAAGGATTCAACTACAATGAAATAGAGCATGGCATTGCACAATACGTAAAAATTAAATCCAGAACATGATTTATCAATTAGCATGTTTATGTGGGAATAGTAATATCCTGTTTCGGGTATATAAATGGATTTGATCCCAGTTATTAAATCAACCAATATATTAGTTGGTTTCAGAATAAATATCAAGTTGTTTGTGTTGGCATTGGCGAACCAAATTTTGAGCAGGATAAAAATTCCAATTGCCAGGAAATAGTAAACTAAATTCTTGTTTTTTATCATTGATTAAATAAGTTTAATGGTAAAGGAAAATAAATAACAAGACCGATAATTAGGAATACAATTGAACTAATTAGCACAGTGGCAGCCGAAATGTCTTTAATTCGTTTTATCTTATCGTGATGTTCCGCTTGTACAAAATCACATAGGTTATCGATAGCAGTATTTATGGTTTCCGTAACTAAGACAAATCCAATGCTTATTAGGATAGCCACTATTTCAATTTTTCTTAGCTTAAGTACCGATGAAAGAACATACATTACAATCCCAATTCCTAAATGTATTCTGGCATTGTGTTCCTCTCGAAACAGAATTTTTAACCCACGCAATGCGTGTTTAAAACTTTTTAGCCTATTTCTTAATGAAAACTTTTTGCTTTTATTCTCCATCGGTATTAAGTATTATTTGTTGTTAATCTTCCGATTTAACCTGAAGTTTATACCAGTTGATATTCCTGGTGAAGTACATGGTGATTCCCAGAATAGTTGTTAAGCCAATACTTCCCATTAGCAGAGCATAATCAGCCAATTGAAGCGTGACGAATAAAAATGTATAAATCCCTAAAATTGTTGCAGACAGGATACCCGTGAATTTAGCGGATTGAAAAACACTACGAGAGTATAGCAATATTAGTAAAGAGCTGATTCCAGCAGATATCAGGTAGGCAATATTAAAGTTGGAATGTTCAGAAATAGAAATTAGCAAAACATAGAACAAGCAAAGTGCAAGTCCAACCAAAGTATATTGAAACGGGTGAATTCTGCGTCCATTCATGATTTCAACCAAAAAGAAAACTAAGAAAATTAAGGCTATGGTCATGGCAGCATATTTGGCTGATCGCATCGATTTTTGATAATCGTCTAATGGCATGATAAGGTCAACACCAAAGCTGGAACTCATTAATTTACTAGAAAAATTATGGTCAACCCAAGATTGTGGATAGTTACGGTTGAGTAATAGAACTTTCCAGCTGGCTTTAAATCCGGAATCGTCTATTTTACGGTTTTTAGGAATAAAATTCCCATTAAAACTAGGAGAGGACCAAGGTGAATTCAAATTGACTTCGGTAGTACTTCCCACCGGTACAAATGATAGATTTTGACTTCCTTGAAGGTTTAGGTCAAATGAGAAATCAACTTTTTTATTCATCTGATCTGTAAGGTTTGGAAGATCAATGCTGATTCCCGAGTTTACCAAATCAACTAATTTAGATCCTGGTTCTACGCTTAATTTTTCCTTGTCCCAATTCACAATAATTTGGTCCTCAATTCCTCGTAAATCGGATATTCCAACAGTAAGAAAAGCTTTGTCGTACTGAATCTCTTTTAGGTTCGCCTGGTTAATTTTACCTTTTAAATCGAAGTTCCCGGTAACTTTTAGTTTACTACGATAAACCACCACTTCGTAAATTCCTCGTTTTAATTTATTAGGCTCGATATCACCTGTAACTTTTAAATTTTCGGGAAGAATATATAGGTGTTTCGTTTTGGTAATGATTTTATTTTCATCTTTTTGATATTCATAAACCAATGGAATTGTAAGAATTGGTCCGTTTATTTGTTGACCTTCAGCCCATTTTGAGCTTACTTCGTTTAAAACTGATTTGTTTAAAACTTCTCGTTCCTGAATGATTGATTTAATCATGCTGGCAGGAATTAATAAAAGCAGCATTAATATGGTGATTGTCATTAGTTTTAATCCAACCGATTGTTTTAACCAGCGGTTTAGTTTCTCGAATGGTGATTGTTCTGTATTCATAATTTTTAGTTTTTTAAAAGTACTTTGAAATGCAAAGTGAAATGAGAAAAAAAATTAGTTAAGCAATTGTTCTATGGCTTTAATGTGTTTTAAGAATGCCGCCTTTCCTTCGTTGGTGCAGCTGTATTTTGTGTTCGGTTTTCGATCTAAAAATTCTTTCTGGATGCGTATGTATTCATTCTTTTCGAGGGATTTAAGGTGGCTGGCTAAATTACCATCAGTAACACCAAGTAAATTTTTCAGGGCGTTAAAGTCTAGGTAATCATTAACCACCAGAGCAGACATGATTCCCAATCGAATTCGATTTTCGAAGGCTTTATTTAAATCTTTAAGGATATCTTTCACGACGTATACCTTATTTCCATTATTACTCCGTAAATAATATGCAAAAGCCCAAATCCAATGCACCAAAAAATTAATCCGTAACCGATAAAGAATGTGGCTGTTAGTCCAAGTGCGATTTGCAATAAACCAAGACTTCTAACTTCTGTTAAGGTATATTTACTGGCGTTTACCAAGGCTAATCCATAGAATAACAAAGTGAGAGGTGCTACTAAACCAACATATCCTTTTAATAGCATGAGGAGACAAAATACTCCACCACTAATTAAGGGAATCAATAAATTAATAACGAGCCTTTTGGTCTGAGAATCCCAAATGTTTTCTTTCGATTTTTTTGCTTTTAATCTTGTAAAGAAAATTCCAAATCCAACAGCAAGGATCAATGTAATAAATCCAATAGTTAATAGTTGGATAAGTTGATCGAAACTTAATAGCGTACGGTTGAAATCCTGGTATCCGGTTTTTGAATAAATGGTTTCCCAGGCAAAATATGCTCCTGCTAAAGCTATTACTCCAGCCGAAATTCCTGATAATCCGCTTAGGGATATAAACTTGGATGACTTGTTCATCATCTCTTTAATATCCTTTAAATCCTCAATGTATTTTTGTTGGTTCATGAAAAGTACTTTGTAATTCAAAGTAAAAGTATGAAAAAAATATTTAATTGCAAGATTTATTTTTAAAATCAATTATTAAGTGAGATAAAACATCTTAAAATAGTTCATTTAATTCATCATATAAAAATTCTTCAGAGACCTTAGGAGTGTTGCCCTGAGAGTGTTTTCCTCTTAATGGTCTTATGGTATGTGTAACAAGTTCTTCAGTACTTGGCTGAATTAAAGAATTGATTTTATCCTTGTCAATATTGCAGTCTAACCAAAGATCTGTAGATTTCTCATTGAGAATTAATGGCATTCTCGGACCAGGAAGTTTTGGATTGTTGTGAATTCCTGAAAGTAGAGTATTGGCTTTACAAGTTACAATACTAAAAGTACGTTCAATTTCTCCACTTTGCTTATTGAGCCATTCAGACCATAAACCTGCTAGGTTTAAAGGCTCATCATCTTTTTTATGGATAAAATAGGGAAAGATCTTTTTTTCTCGGTGGTGATGTTCGAAAAATCCATCTACCGGAACAATACATCGTTTATGAATGGCGGAATTTCGGAACGATGGTTTTTCGAAGATACTTTCGCCACGAGCATTGATGGTATTGTTATGCAGTTTGTTGGCTTGTTCTTTGTTTTTTGTCCATTCAGGAATTAGTCCCCATTTTGCTAAAGTTGGAAGTTTAGGTGATTCATTTGTATAAATTAACAGGTTAGGATGAGAGAATCCTGAAACATGATGCCATTGGGTAAGGTATGGTTCCAAGTCAGTTTCTAATTCTCGAATGATCTCTTTATGATTCATCCGTTTGGCTCTTTTAAGTTGAGCCTCCAATTTGGCTTGAATATCGTAGCACATGTTTCAGAAATCTTACATTTAATAAATGAAGTAAGCTTTTATTCCTCTTCCTAAAATAAGAATGATTTCTGTTTGAATCAATTAATTGATACTAGATGATTAATAGTTGCATTTTAATTAAACTATAATTTTTTGACATGAAAAAAGCGTAACAGAATAAAATTCGATTACGCTTTTGATTTTATTGTTCCCTGAAAATCTATTTTAATAAATTAATTTTCAGGGAAATTTTTTGTGGAATTACTCTTGTTCACTTCCTATTTTACACACAGCTCCCATTTTACTCATGATATATTCATAAGATCCTTTGTCATGCGGAAGAGTGCAGTCTGTACAGTTTTTAAATCCGTTTGTATATTTAAATTTACCTCCACATTTATTTTTTAGCATGTAAAGCGGACAATAACAGAATAAGCAATTGAAATCTTCTTCTTTAACTCCTTTATGACAAGGGAAATATTCGCATTCTTTATTTTGGAAAAATTTATAATTTTCTGACATAAGGCTATCTTCTTTTTGATATCAATAAACTTGTAAGATTTTTGCAAGTATAGTATAATTATTGGCAAAATAGCAGCTTGTGCAACATAACTATTCATACTGATTTCAGTAAATTTCAGCTTTAAAATTTTCCAAGTATCTTATCCATTATCCAAGCTGTGTGTGAAGCTGTTCTTCCTGTTGAAGGATGTTGTGTGTTATCGAAAAGTTGGTTTTTCATATTTTGAACATGATAGAGCTGAATATTTTCGGGATTCTCGATAAATATTTCATTTGTTCCATTTTTATCAGTTAGCAGGAGAGGAGCCTCGTCGAATACAGAAAATGTAATTTTTCCTGTGCTCCCAAAAATTTCAACGATATCTTCTCTTTGGCTACAACCAAAATTCCAACTACCTGTTCCTGTTATACCGTTTTTATGTAGCCAATTTGCAGTAACAGAATCTTTTGCTTTATATAAATTTTGTTGGTTAGTACTTATTCCTGATGCATCTTCAATGTCACCTAATAGGTGAATGAAAAGGTCAAGTCCATGGCTTGCCAAATCATCGAAATAACCACCAGGAGCTATTTCTGGATTTGTTCGCCAATTGTATTTCCCTGATAAATCCAGCAGATTGGCGGGTTTACTTAAATGCCAGCGTATATGTCTGATTTCTCCAATACTATTATTGTTAATCCATGTTTTTACCTGCTCAAAACGTGGTAAGGAGCGACGATAATAGGCGACAAATAAGGGAAGATCTTTGTTGGAAAACGCCTCACAAATTTCCACACACTCTTTGTAATTTGGAGCTAAAGGCTTTTCGATACAACAAATTTTTCCTGCCTCCGCAATTTTTAAAGCATAATATTTATGTGAGTCAGGTGGCGTGGCAATATAAACTGCATCAATCTCTTTATCATGAATTAATTCGTCGGCATTGGAATAGAACTTGGCAATTTTATGTCTTTGAGCAAAATCTTTTGCTTTATCAGCATTTCTTCTCATAACTGCGCTAAGTTCAAAACCTTCTGTTTTTTGATAAGCAGGACCGCTTTTAAGTTCTGTTACACTTCCACAGCCTAAAATACCCCAACGAATTAAAGTTTTATTTTCCATGCACAATTTTAAAAAGAAAACTTAGTTCCACCTTTTTTTCGCGCTAGAAATTTGAACAGAATTTATTGTTATGGCTTCCCCAATTTTTAGAGTTCTATATTTTACATTTAGTAATTTGGCGGTTAGTTTTCCAAAAACTGATGATGCTCCTGTAATTAAAACGGTTCTGTTTTTTCTTCTTTCATATTTGCTAATCAATTTTTTTTGGATAAAACAAAATTAATAAGCAGATATGCGAAAGAGGTATACAAATTACCGAAGCTTGTATACGAATTACAGATTATTAATGTAAGTAATGGAATTGATTTACATTCAATAAAGAGATTGATGAAGTATTAATTGTGAAATTTAGAATTATCAACTAATTCTTTTTCCAATTGTTTTAATTCAGTAATGTCATCAATTATTGTAACGATATACTTTTCCTTTTCGAAATTAAACAAGCGTGTTGAAAATTGTAAATGTTTATCGGAACGCATTCCATGGTAGTCAATAAATGGCTTGATAAGATGCTTGTTTTCTACGGGTTTGTTTTCGGCATACGATAAAAGAGCAGCTATTCGAAGTTCACAACTATTGCACTGAGTAGTAGATCCACAGTTTCTATTCTCTTCTATGTGATAAGCACAGCCTAGTACTTCTCCACATTTTCGATACAAAAGTTGTTCATCTTTTTTATTCGAAAAAATTGTAGTTAAAGGATCATTAAATGCTCTTAGTTTTAAATTATTATCTAAGAGCATTACACAGCTGTTTATATTATTTAAAATAATATTTAAGAAATCACTGCTGCCACTTAGTAGGCTAAATCGTTCATTAGTGTGCGTAAGATCTGTCATATTGTAAATCCCCCTTATTTAAGTTGTAGTCAATAATCGAATAAGAAAGTTAATATAATTTAAAATTAATTCCAAAAAATATGTTATTAAAAATAATCTGTAAATATGCAGATGTTGAGTGTTATAGGGTGTTTGGAGGCTTTGTTATTTTAACTGTTAAAGTGGTGTGATATTGTAAATTCCTCTAGTAATTACATTGGATAAGTTTTGTGCATCAAGAATTTCGATATATTCATTTGATTCGATTCCAACGTCGATAAATTTTCTCTTTAAAAAGATATTGTTCTCAATTTCTTTATCAATTATGAAAATATAAGAATCCGTTCCTGATTTGAAGATAGCTGATATTGGCAATGCCAAAGCATCTTTTTCATTTGTTTTAATTTCAGCATCAACATATGATCCATAATTAAGATTTCCTTTTATTACATCAGCTAAGCAAATAATAGATTTCGATTTTGAATCAATTGTATTTCCAATACTTTTAATAATTGCTATACTTTCATTTTTGCCTGGACTTATAATAGTAACACTTTGACCTTTTTTTATTGAGTTAATATCTTTCTCAAAAAGATTAAGCTTTATCTGTAGCTTATCAGGATTAACAATTTTAGCAAGTAACTCTTGATTTTCAGTATATTTTCCAATTGTAATTTTATTATTTTCAATAAATCCACTTATTGGAGCAACAACGGGAAAATAAGTATATAATTTTCCATTTTTAATCCGGCTAGTATTGAATCCTAAAAGCTCAAGTTTTAATTGCAAAGATTCGAGATATATTTTTGATGTAAGATACTTACTTTGAGAAATTTCAAATTCTTTTTTGGCTCCAATGTTTTCATTCATTAATTCTTTTTGCCTTAAGTAGTTTGATTTTAGCATATTGGTTTCTATTACTTTATTGGCAAAATCAGTTTGAAGATTTATAAAATCGTTGGAAACCAGTTGGCATAGCACTTGTCCTTTTTTTACAAAATCGCCTGACGAAAAATGGATTGATTTTATTATTCCTTTGATTGGAGTACTAATTTCAGCATATCCATCAGGTTTAGCCGAAACATAGCCGGTACAACTTATCTTGTCTGTAAAGCGGTGGATTTCAGGTTTACCTATTTCCATTTTGTCATTATTGAATTGTTTCTTGGTGATTTGAATCAATTCTTCTGATGGAATAATTTCAATGGATTCTTTAGAATCTTGATTTTTACATCCAATTGCTAAAATCATTACTATTATAACTACGATTATCTGTCTCATGATTATTTACTTAAATAGTTCAATTCAATTGCTACTTGATTGTATTTAAACAAGTCGTCTAAATGTTTGGTTCTTAGTTCTAATGCATTTTCCATACTAATTGCAAATTGGAAAAAATCTACTTCACCTAGTTGAAAAGTCTTTTCTGCATTACGAATAATTTCATTACTTAAGTCAATTCCTGTGTTTTCGAAATACTGGATTGTTTCCTTATATTTTATTAATTCTGATTTTAATTCCCGTTGTTTAGAGTGTAGTTGAATCAAAGTATTGGCTTCACTTAATTTTGACATAATTAAACCGATCTGTGTTGCTTTTATTTTAGACTTATGAGCTTTATAAAAGAGAGGAATTGATAAACCAATTTGAAATCCTTCGTAGGTTTTATGATTGGAATAACTGTTTGAGCCTCGATAATAAGATAAGGAAATATCAGGTAATGTTTTGTTAATTTGAAGCTTTGATAAAAGTTCTTTATGCTGTACATCTAATCTAGCCTCTTGCATTGTAAAACTTGACTTTGGCTTAAATTCTTCTAATTGAATCTTTTCCAATTTTTGATCCTGAATTTTATAAGGTGTCTGTATTTGAGTGATTGAATTTAACTTTGTGTAAGCAATCACTAATTTATGTGAAAGATCTTTAACTTTCAATGTTGTTTTTTCCTGTTTTGCCTTGGAATTCAATAAATCTAAAAGACTAATTTCTCCATTTTTGTATTTCAGTTTTGCACTTTTTGTGTAATTGGAAAATAAGGAATCTATTTTTTTAAAAACTTCCATTTTGTTAGTCAGATACAATATTTGGTTGTATGCTAAAGAAATATCCCTCACAATTAACTGCTTGCGATGATGAAAATTCAATTCTGCTGAGGATATTTTTTGCTTGTTAATTTTGTTTTGTGCAGAATAAACGGTTGGGAAACTAAAATTTTGTTCCAGCCCAAATATTTTTAGTGGATGCCCATTTTCAGCTATATTGTTTTGATCGTATTCGTAAAATAATTTTGTTTTATCCGGGTTAAAAAATGAAGCTTTTAATGTTTCTTCTTGCTTTAATTGGAGTTCATAAATTTGTAGGTCTTTGTTGTTTTTAAATGCTAATTCAATGGTTTCGTTTAAATCATACTCTTTTGTCGTTTGTGCCTGAATTCCAAAACAGGACATCGCTATAAGAAGAATCGTAATTACAGATTTAGAACGGATGAATCGAAGAGGTCGGAAACGAATACCGGTAACATTGTAAAAGATTTCGAATAACAATGGAAGTGCGATCATTGTTAGCATACTGGAACTAATTAAACCGCCAATAACTACCGTTGCTAAAGGTCGCTGAACTTCGGCACCTGCTCCGGTTGAAATTGCCATAGGAAGAAAGCCGGTTGCAGCAGCTGCAGCAGTTAAAATCACAGGTCTTAGACGATTTTTTGTTCCTGTCAGGATTAATTCCCTCATGTTGCTCATTCCGCCTTTTTGTAAATCCTTTAGATGCTCGATAAGAACGATACCGTTTAAAACAGCTATTCCAAATAGTGCGATAAAGCCAATTCCAGCCGATACACTAAATGGCATCCCTCGTATCCATAAAAACAGAACTCCACCAATGGATGATAGGGGAACTGCGGTAAAAATCATAATGGCATCTTTGAAAGATTTAAATGCAAAATGTAAAAAGATAAATATTAGTAATAAGGCTACAGGAACTGCAAATAGTAAACGTTTGCTTGCATTTTGAAGGTTTTCAAATTGTCCTCCATAATGAATATAGTTTCCAGGTTTTAATTGGATGTTTTCATCAATACGAGTTTGAATATCTTCTACTACAGATTGAAGATCTTTATTTCTTACATTTACACTAATTGCAACCATTCGGTGAGTATTCTCTCTTGAAATTTTAGCAGGTCCTTCGGTATATGTAATATCAGCTAATTCACTCATTGGAATAAGGTGAGATTTGTTTAGTGGAATAGGTAAATTTCTGATATTATTTATATCCACACGATTTGCTTGATTTAATCTTACTACCAAATCGAATTTTTTTTCTCCTTCAAAAACACTTCCACTTGCAGCACCTCCAAATGCCATAGCTAAATAATTGTTAAGTGTTTGAATGTTTAAACCATATCTTGCTATCTGCTTTCGTTTATAAGCAATATTCATCTGAGGTAATCCTTCAGTTTTTTCGATTATAATATCAGCGGCACCTGGAACTCTTTCAATCGTTTTTTTTATTTCAGTAGCTTTTGCACTCAAATACTTTAGATCATCTCCGAAAATTTTTATGGCAATATCTGCTCTTACTCCAGTAATCAATTCATTGAATCTCATCTCTATAGGTTGAGTGAATTCATATTCAATTCCGGGGATTATTGATAGAGCATCTTTAAATAAATCCGCAAGTTGTTCTTTGTTTTTTGCCGAAGTCCATTCACTTTTAGGATGTAATTTAATAATCATGTCAATTTCTTCCATCGACATTGGATCGGTTGGTACTTCGGCGGCACCAATTCTACAAACAATTTGATCAATTTCGGGAAAGCTATCAATTAAAATTTGCTCCATTTCGGTGCACATTTCTACCGTTTTAGATAGGGATGTTCCCGTTTTTAAAACAGGCTGAATTACAAAATCACCTTCATCGAGCGTTGGTACAAATTCGCCTCCCATTCTTGAGAAAATCACCCCAGTAAAAAGCAAAGCTATTAGAGATAGACCTAATACTATCCTTTTGTGTCCACACGACCATTTCATAATTGGAGTATAGGATTTATACAACCATTCCATAATTCGAGAAGAAATATTCCTTTTGTTTATTGGCTCAGGTTTTAAAAATAGAGAGGAAGCTACCGGCAGCCATGTAAAACCAAGAATCATTGCGCCTATTATTGCAAAACTGAAAGAAAGAGCCATAGGACGGAACATTTTCCCTTCAACACCTTGTAAGGATAAAATAGGAATAAAAACGATAAGGATGATTATTTGTCCAAAGATGGCAGAGTTCATCATTTTGGAAGCGCCACTTATGGTTAGTTTATCTAATAAAGATTGGCGATTCTCTTTACTGGTACTATTAAATTCTGGGGATTTTACTGTAATTCTGATGGCAATGTATTCTACGATTATAACTGCTCCGTCTATAATAATACCAAAATCTAAGGCTCCTAAACTCATTAGGTTAGCATCTATTCCAAAAATATACATTACGGATAATGTAAATAGAAGTGAAAGAGGAATCATTGATGCAATAACTAATGCTGACCTAAGATTGCCAAGTAATACTATAACTACAATCATTACTATTAAGCATCCTAAAACTAAATTTTCAATTACGGTGTTGGTTGTTTTTCCAATCAATTCGCTTCTCTCAAGAATTGGATTTACAAAGACACCTTCAGGTAGGTTTTTTTGTATTTCCTCGACTCTTTTTTTAACCTCATTTATTACCAATTTCGAATTGGCATTTTTCAACATCATTATTTGTCCAAGTACTTTCTCGCCTTCACCATTTGCCGTTATGGCTCCATATCTGTTGGCAAAACCAAAATGAACTTTGGCTATGTCTTTTATCAAAATTGGTATTCCATTGTTGTTCTGAACTACAATGTTTTCGATATCAGCTATCGATTTTACTTGTCCATCGCCTCTTATAAAATAACTCTGATTCGTTTTTTCAATGTAAGCAGCTCCTGTTATACTATTGTTATTTTGGAGTGCCTCAAACAATTCCATCAGATTTACATTCATCGATTTTAAATGAAGAGGATCTACCTGCACTTCATATTGTTTTAAAAAACCACCCCAGCTATTAACTTCCACTACTCCGGGTATTCCAGACAATTGTCTTCTCACAATCCAATCTTGAATGGTGCGAAGTTCCATCGCAGTATATTTATTCTTAAATTCAGGTTTTACATCTAGAATGTATTGATATATTTCACCAAGACCAGTTGTAATTGGTCCCATTTCAGGAGTTCCGAAACCATTGGGAATATTAGCAGTAGCATTTTTAATTTTCTCGGCAATTAACTGTCGTGGCAGATAGGTTCCCATATTATCATTAAAGACTAGAGTCACTACCGATAAACCAAATTTGGATACAGAGCGAATTTCTTCAATGCCGGGTAAATTAGACATTTCCAATTCTACAGGTGCAGTTATAAATTGTTCAATTTCCTGAGTAGATAAATTTCCTGAAGTTGTGATAACTTGAACTTGATTATTAGTTATATCGGGGACCGCACCAATGGGAATTTTTAGAATAGAGTAGGAACCAAAAAGAACGATAGAAAATGTAAATAGGATAACTATTAGTTTGTTTTTGGTACTAAAGGCAATTATTTTCTCTAACATGACGAAGTTTTTTTGAATCTTAATTCTTGATTGAATTTTTGCGTCAACTTAAAACTCATTGCAATAAATATTCATCGCACCTATTCTTCGCCACTACCTTAAAATATTTATACTAATAAATTGACAATTGATTAGAATTTTAAACTATTTCCAAGTTATGAAAATAATACACCTATGACAAAAAAGATAGCTATTGATTTGGATATGATAAATAATATTAATGTTTTTTGATGTGTAATGTAATGGCTGGTAAAACAAAAGATATTAATTTATTAGGCTTTGATACAATAGGGATTTTATACACAGACGCTTATATGCATAAATAGTTGTGCTTGTGACAAAAGAATTATTTTTCTGAGATGTGTCCCTTATTTGTATGAATGTTGGAATAATTTTTTGTTTTATAAACAATTTGTGTTTTATAGCTGTAAAAGGAAACAAAAATTACTTCTTTCCGTAAATCTGATTTGTAGTTTTCACTGAAAAGTGGGAAGCCCAAAGACTTTACTATTTAAAATTGATGAATGCTTTCACTGGAGAGCCAATTAAATTTACCTATGAAAAAAATACTTGTTGTTGACGATAAACCATCTATGAGCCAATTAATGGTTCGATTTCTACAAAACTCATTCGATGTAACAACCAAGGATGATGGACTTAAAGCTATCTCATGGTTGCAATCTGGTAACATTCCAGATATCATTTTAACAGACCTACAGATGCCAAATATGGATGGTATCGAGTTAATCAAGCGAATTAAGGAAAGTGGATATTTTAATGATATTCCAATTATTGTTTTAAGTAGTCAGGAAAGTAGTAATGTGCGTGTTGAATGTCTTAAGCTAGGTGCGGAAGATTACATAATGAAACCATTTAATCCTGAAGAATTGATGATAAGAATTGAACGTTTGATTAAATAGAGATATTATGGAATCAGTAAACAGACAAATGAAGTTGATATATATTGGCTCTGATGATGTGGTTCTTTCCAAACTAAAAGGATTGAATGGAAGAGTTAATCTTGTGCACCATGCAAATCCATTGGAAGCTTCTTCATGGATTGAAAATAATGGGTTGGTTGATGGTGTTGTTTGCGAGTTGGAATTACCAGGACTGAATGGTTTGGACTATAATGATGTTTTTGTAAACAAGTTCGATAAGCAACAAAAGATACCATATATATTGTTGGTTGATGAAAAACAACCTGAAATCATTAAAAAAGCCATCCAGCAAAAAATTAGTGACGTATATACTAAGCCAGTTGATGCTGAAACCATAACTAATAGAGTAAACTTTCTCAAGGTTTTAACGGTGCACATGTCTTTTAATCAGGCAGAAGAAAACCAAAATGTTAAGGTATACAAAACTCCTTTCTTTAAGCGTACTTTCGATATCGTTTTTGCCAGTTTGGCACTTCTTGGATTATCTCCATTATTGTTGGCTTTTGTTATTGCTATTCGATTGGAATCCAAAGGAAAAGTGTATTACATATCTAAAAGAGTAGGTACAGGCTATCGAATATTTAATTTCTTAAAGTTAAGATCTATGTATCCTGATGCAGACAAGAGATTAAAAGAATTGGAACATCTGAATCAATATCAAAGTGAGGAGAATGTGGAAGAAAATAACGTTGTGGAAGAGGATGTTGAGGAAAATCAAGGTACAATATTGTTTGGTGATGAGGAAGAAGTAGCTGAAACAACACATATTAAGAGACAAAAAAACAAACAAGATAAGGCATTTGTAAAATTTGAGAATGACCCTCGAATTACTAGGGTTGGTCATATTATACGAAAGTTAAGTATTGATGAATTGCCTCAGTTGATAAATGTAATTCGTGGAGATATGTCAATTGTAGGGAATCGCCCATTGCCATTGTATGAAGCGGAAATGTTGACTACCGATGAATGGACTGATCGTTTTAATGGTCCGGCTGGCATTACCGGTTTGTGGCAAGTGGAAGCCAGAGGAAAATCTTCAAAAATGTCGCCTGAGGAACGAAAAGGTTTGGATAATAAATATGTTGAAATTGCGAATAGTAGTTATTCATTTTGGAAAGATATTTGGATTATTCTACGAACCATACCCGCTGTTTTTCAAAAAGAAAACGTTTAAATAAGCTCTTATGAAATTAAGATTATTGCTGTCCTTGTTTGTGTTTTTTGCTGGAACTGGATATTCCACAGCTCAAAATATAGAGGATATAGTGAATAAAACTGTTCAGGGAAATCAAGTTTCAGATTTACTTTTACCGCTTAGCCAAATACAAGATTTGGCAATTCAAAATTCTCCATTGTTGAAATTATATGATTCCGAGATTGTAATTGGTCAATTTAAAATAAAGGCTGAGAAACGAGATTGGATGTCAAATTTGGGTTTTGAAGCTGGAGCAAAATATGGATTGTATGATAATTTGGTAATTACAGAAGATTTAGGCACCGGCGAGTCTAATACCTCAACCACAGAACAAACACGATATAGTGTTGGTGTATTTTTAAAAATTCCTCTTAATAATATTGCGGATAGGTCTAATGTAAGACAGGCAAAAGCTGAGTTGGAGAAAATTCGGTATCAAAAAGAAAATAGTGAACAAGAACTTCGTAAGTTAATTATTGTACAATATAATAATGTATTGAAATCAAACATGAGTTTGGAAATTAGGAATAAATCTTATGAAATGTTCAAATTACAGTTAATCAGATCTGAGAAAGATTTTGTGAATGGAAAAATTAATATCTCGGAATATTCAAAAGTACATGATATGACAGTAAGGGCAGAACTGGAATTTAACAATGTAAAAATTGAATTACGTACTGCCATTCAGGTGTTGAATGAAATTGTAGGAGCTCAGGTTACACTCTAAATCTAATTATTTTGAATATTATATTCTTTATACGACTACTTCAGAAGCATATGCTAATATTGGTTATTACACCAATAATGATGGCTGGTTTGGTATTTTTTCTTACCCAAAACCAACCAAGCAAGTTTGTTTCGCAAACAAAAATATATACTGGAATTGCAACAGGTTCATCAATTGTTTCACTTGAGGAATCAAAATTTGATTTGTTTGGAACCAGAACTGCTTTTGATAATTTAATTAATCTGATAAAATCGAAAACGACAATTGAAGAGGTTGGTTTGAAGCTGTTTACCCAGCATATGTTGCTGGATGAAGCCAAACAGGATGTTATTTTAAGAAAACATTATAACGAGCTGATGGCAATTGTTCCGGATGAGGTAAAGGATTTAGTTGTTAAGAATAATTTTGAAAAAACATATCATAATTTTTTGCAATACAAGAAAGAGAATCATTCCAATTTTGTGAATGAATTGATTAATTTAAATCATCGCCATTATAGTTCTAAAAAGATATTATCAAAAGTTAAAGTAAGCCGTGTTCAATCGAGTGATATGGTTGAAATAAAGTATGAATCTGATGATCCGGGAATTTGTTCAGGAACCTTAAAGTTATTAAACGAGGTTTTTGTAAAAGTGTATTCCGATATTAAAGTAAATCAATCTGATGCTGTCGTTAGATATTTCCAAAAAGAAATTGAAGGTGCAAGAGCTTCTTTAAATGGAGCAGAGGAAGAGTTGGTAGAGTTTAATCGTAATCATAACATCATAAATTATTACGAGCAAACAAAGCATATCGCATCTGAAAAAGAGCATTTTGATTTGATGTACACTCAAATTTTAATGGATCATGTTGCAGCGGAATCGGTATTGAAGGTCTTAGAAAGTAAGATGTCTGAAAGCGAAAAACGACGGATTAATAGCGATGAGATGATTGCTTTGAGGGATAGCTTATCAAATGTGAATTATCAAATTTCTATGAAGATTAGTCGTTCAGAAATTTTTGGAGAGTTAAATGATGACGAAACTGAAAAACTGAATAGGTTAAAAACTAAAGCTGGTGAGTTAACTCAATATCTTAGGAAAAATGTTGAAAAACAATTTGATTTGGATAATAGCATTGAGGGGTTAACTGGTAGTTCAATTCTTGAACAGTGGTTGCAAAAAATGATAGAATTTGAGTCATCACAAGCTCAATTGGAAGTGGGAAAACTAATTACAAAAGAATTTGAAGATTTGTTTGAAACTTATGCTCCATTAGGTGCGAAAATGAAGCGTTTGGAACGAAAAATTGATGTCGCTGAGAGGAAATATTTATCGATGCTGAACAGTTTGAATACAGCGAAATTAAAACAACAGAATATTGAGCTAAATTCGAATCTAAAAATTGTTGCAGAACCATTTTTTCCTATCGAAGCAGAACCTAGCAAGAGGAAGTTTCTGTTAATTATAGCATTTATGGTTGGAGGAATAATTCCAACATTTATAATTTTAGCTTTAGAATTTTTGGATAGTAGTATAAAGACCGTTAGACGCGCAGAAGATAAAACAGGCTTGAAGGTGGCTGCGATGTTTCCTAAAAACTTAAATAAAAATGATAAGTTGGATCATGAGTTTATAAATGGAAGAAGTCTGGATGTAATTGCCAGAAAACTCACTTTACTTAATCATACAGAAGAAAAAGGCAAAGTTCATAAGATACTTATTTATAGTAATCTGAAAGGGGAAGGTAAGACTTATTTATTAAGTTTACTTTTCGAGAAATTTGAACAATTTGGATTAAAAACATTGTTTGTAACTCCTCATGATATTGAAGCTCCTATAGGTTGTACTTGTATTAATTATCAGGTTAAACCAAATTTTAATCGATTATCAAGTATTCAGGATATTTTGAATGATGCAGTAAATATGAACGATTTTGATTACGTATTTGTTGAATTACCTGCAATTATTTCAAATGCATACCCATTGAGATGGTTTAAAGAAGCTGATAATTCACTATTAGTGCTTCGAGCAAATCGTGCCTGGGCTGAAGCTGATAGCAATTCATTAAAAGATATAGAATTGGTGAGTGAAGGAAAACGATCACAAATAATACTTAATGGTGTGGAACTAACCGAAATGGAAAGTGTGTTAGGAGATCTGCCTAAAAAACGTTCATGGTTTAGGAGAGGAATTAAGAATATTTTGAGATTACGCTTTTTTACCAATGCAAATATTCTGTAGATGTTAAATACCATTCGAAAAATACTGAGAGAAAAAAATGTTCTGTCCCTATCGACAAGTATTTTGACTGCAGCATTAGGTTTGCTTGGATTTTTACTTCTTACCAGAGGATTGGATAAGAGTATGTTTGGAGATTGGGTGTTGTATACTTCATTGGCAACATTTGTTGATTTACTTCGGTTTGGATTAACAAGTACTGCCTTAGTTCGATTTGCATCGGGTGGAAATAATGATCAAAAGAAGGCGTATTTGGGCGCAAGTTTTAAAATTGGACTTCTTGTGATTGGCGCAATTGTTATTGTTTTGTGGTCTATGTTTTTTATCACTAGTAGTTTACAGATACAAATGAATAATGGTTACTATTTATTTCTGAAATGGTATCCAATCCTAGCTATTTTAAATTTATCATGGAACAATTCTGTTTCTTATTTTCAAGCGAGTCAGAATTTTAAATCAATACTATTTATTCGATTACTTAATGTAGGAAGTTTTGTCTTGTTTTTAGTTGCAAATAATCTGTTTTTCCGTTTTGGGATAATTGAGATATTATATGCTCACCTGGCTTGTAATTTATTGCCAAGTATTCTTGTTTTTATTAAAAAATGGGACGGACTATTGTATATTAATAGGGCAACGAAAGAAACAGTTACTGAGATGCTAAATTTTGGTAAATTTTCTATGGGAACATTAGTGGGATCGAGTTTATTGCGAAGTGCAGATACTTTTATTATTGGTTTAAGCCCTGTTTTAGGATCGGTAGGAATTGCACAATATGCTATTCCTTTAAAGTTGACTGATCTTCTTGGAATACCGTTACGTAGTTTTACCGTGACAGCATTTCCTAAAATGTCAAAATTAAGTTTAGATGGAAAATTAGAGGAATTCAAAAAGGTGTTTTATTCGTATAGTGGTGCGGTAACTTTTCTTTTCGTACCGATAGCAATTGGAGGTTTTATTTTTGCAGAACCATTAGTTTGGTTGCTTGGAGGCGATCAATACAAGGATTCATTACCATTGTTAGCCAATATCTTTAGAATCTTTTCGATTTACTCAATTTTATTGCCAATCGACAGGTTTACTGGCGTTGCACTGGATAGTATAAATAGGCCTAAATTAAATTTTTATAAAGTGATAGTAATGACATCAGCAAACATTATTGGTGATCTTATTGCTATTTTCGTTTTCCAATCCTTGCAAGCGGTAGCATTGGTTACAGTTGTATTTACTTTAATAGGAATTGTAATTGGATACACATATCTAAATCGTGAGATTAGGGTTAATATTATGCAAGTAGCAAACGGAGGATTGATCTTTTTTAAGAATTTAAGAAGGCACTTATAATTCAATGTAAATGAGCAACGATTTTACCATAACAAGAGGTAGTGATATACTAAGAAAACCAGTTTGGTTTATCGGTTTGTTGTCTATGATGTTTGTATTGGCTTTTATGATTGCGAAGGGAGGAATAATTGCAGGTGTTGGAATTATACTTGTGCCAGGGGTGATAACTGCGGTTTCTTTCATTTTCAAAACTCCCCGCGTTGGATTGATTTTTATTTATCTTTTAAATTATATAGTACTTGGTTTAGTTAGATATGTAAAAGGAATTCCTTTAGGATTGAGTATCGATGGAATACTGATAATGATATATCTGGCTTTATTCTTCAAATCTTTTTTTGAAAAAGTACCTTGGAAAAATGCAAAAAATGATTTGGTAGTATTGGCTGGTGTTTGGTTTGCTTATGCTATTTTTCAATTGGTAAATCCCGAAGCAGTAAGTCGTGTGGCTTGGTTTTATGCCATGCGTGGAGTCGCATTTTACATGCTATTAATTATACCAATTTTATTTATTGTTTTTAATAAGCAAAAGGATCTGGATCTTTTTTTCAAAATGTGGGCTTGCCTGGCACTTTTGGGTTCATTTAAGGGAATAATGCAAAAACATTTTGGTGTGGATCCATGGGAACAGGCATGGCTTGATGGCGGCGGTGAACTTACACATATACTTTTCGGAAAATTAAGAGTTTTTTCCTTTTTCTCAGATGCGGGACAGTTTGGAGCTTCGCAAGGTCAGGCAGGTGTTGTTTTTGGAATACTAGCCTTGAACCGAGAGAAATGGGATAAGGTTAAAATATTTTATGGCATTGTGGCTTTTTTAGGTCTCTATGGAATGATGATTTCAGGAACTCGTGGGGCTATTGCAGTACCAATTATGGGATTTGCATTGTATACTTTTCTTAGAAAAAATATACGTGTTATGATTCTTGGAGCACTTATGGGACTTATGGTTCTGGTATTTTTCAAATATACTACAATAGGTTCTAGTAATTATACAATTAATAGAATGCGTACCGCTTTCGATCCCAATGATGCATCCTTGCAAGTTAGGTTAGAAAATCAAAGAAGATTAAAAACCTATATGGCAAGCAGACCATTCGGAGGTGGTATTGGATCGGCAGGGAATTGGGGGCAACGATTTACTCCAAATACTTTTTTAGCGAATACACCAACCGATAGTTGGTATGTAATGATTTGGGCAGAACAAGGTGTTGTAGGTTTAACTCTGCATTTGTTTATTCTCTTTTATGTATTAGGAAAGGGAAGTTATTTAATCATGTTCAAATTAAGAGATGAGAGGTTGAAAATACAAATGATGGCTTTGGCAGGAGGTATGTTTGGAATTATGGTTGCCTCATACGGGAATGGTGTTCTGGGTCAAATGCCAACTGGTTTAATAATGTATTCAAGTATGGCTTTTTTGTTTTTGGCTCCTAAACTCGATCAGGATATAGCCGATAAAATAGCATTGGAAGAGAAAAAAGAAATGACTTAAAATCAACTATTATGCAAAATAATAATGGAAAACAACCAATGGTTTCAATTATTACAGTTAATTATAATCAGGCTGTGGTTACTTGTGAGTTTTTAGAAAGCATTCAAAAAATCACATATTCTAATTATGAAGTTATTGTTATTGATAATGCATCACCAACTGAAGATCCCTCATCCATAAAAGAGAATTATTCTTTTATAAAATTCATTAAATCAGAAGTGAATTTAGGTTTTGCAGGTGGAAATAATTTGGGCGTTAAAGAAGCAAAAGGTGAATATCTTCTTTTTATTAATAATGATACGGAAGTGGAGCCTGATTTTTTACAACCTATGATTGAAAAATTTCAGGAGGATGATAATATTGGGATGATGAGTCCAAAAATTCGATTTCATCACACTCCGGATACCATACAATATGCAGGCTATACTCCGATGAATCCCTATACAATGCGTCAGCATTTGATAGGCTATAGAAAAGTAGATACAGGTCAGTTTGATGAACCAAAATTTACCTATAGCATTCATGGAGCTGCTATGATGGTGCCAAGAAAAGTAATAAAAGAAGTCGGTATGATGACCGAGGTATATTTTCTTTACTACGAAGAACATGATTGGTGTGCAAGAATTAAAAAAGCTGGTTATAAGGTTTTTTATCAGCCTAAATCACTGGTTTTTCACAAAGAATCGATATCAACAGGAAAGGAAAGTCCACTTAAAACTTATTACATATCTCGTAATAGAGTTGTATACACCAGAAGAAATTCAAAAGGCTTACTATTTATATTGAATTTATTATTCCTCTTGGGTATAACATTGCCAAAGAATACTTTAGTTTTTCTTGTTAAGCTGAGATTTGATCTGCTAAAGGCATTTTATAGAGCAATGTTTTGGAATTTATTTCATTTTAAAGGGATTCATCACAACCCAAAGCTCTCTTAATGCGTATCAATCTACTTTAGAGATTATATCACTAAATACTACTTATGGAATCAATTTTGACTTTTTTTCACGTATTAGAATATATTTTATTTATCTATTTGGGTATAGCTGGAATTTACATTCTGATTTTTGCTTTAGCCTCAGTTTTCAAATATTATCCTAAAAGAAAGAAGAATTGTAAGCAGAGGAAAACTGCTGTTCTTATTCCTGGATATAAGGAGGATGCCGTAATTGTTGATGTTGCTAAGCAAGCTTTATTGCAATCTTATAAACAAGAAAATTACGATGTTGTTGTAATTGCAGATTCTTTTCAATCTGAAACTATTGATAAACTTCGAGAACTTCCGATTAAATTAATTGAAGTAAGTTTTCCAAAAAGTACAAAATCAAAAGCTTTGAATAAAGCTATGGAGGTACTTGGAGATGATTATGAAATTGCCTGCATTCTCGATGCAGACAATATTATGGAAATGGATGTTTTAGAGAGAATTAACGAATCGTTCGAGAATGGATATAAAGTAGTGCAAGGTCACAGGGCAGCTAAAAATGTGAATACTTCCTTTGCTGTTTTGGATGCTGTAAGTGAGGAGCTAAATAATAATATCTTTCGTAAAGGACATCGAATACTTGGTTTGTCATCAGCATTAATTGGTTCGGGAATGGCTTTTGATTACTCGTTCTTTAAGAATATAATGAAAGAAGTAAACGCCGTTGGTGGATTCGATAAGGAATTGGAATTGCGATTGCTTAAAGACAAGCAAAAAATAGAATATTTACCGGATGCTATTATTTACGATGAAAAAATCCAAAAATCAGATGCATTTGCCAATCAAAGAAAAAGATGGTTGTCGGCGCAGTTTGTCTATTTCCAGCGTTATGCATTGCTAGGTTTAATACATTTGATTTTTAAAGGGAATGTGGACTTTTTCGATAAGGTATATCAAATGATCTCTCCACCACGAATTCTACTATTGGGGATGGTTGGATTTTTTACAATTGCCTATTGGATGATTCATTTGTTATTTCCCAATTCATTAGAAATGGCATTGACCCAGAATCATTGGAGCATTGTAATGGCAATAGTTGTAATGGCATTTGCCATTGGCATACCACGAAAATTTTACAATAAAGCAACTTTACAAGCCATAATGTCTTTACCAAAAGCATTTTTCATCATGTTTGCTTCGCTATTTAAATTAAAAGGAGCAAATAAGAAATTCATACATACTCAACATGGACAATAGCCTTTATTGACTATAAAATAACTACTAACTTAAATTACTTATGAAGATCGGAATAGAAGGACAACGACTTTTTAGAACCAAGAAACATGGTATGGATATGGTTGCTTTGGAGTTGATTAAAAACCTTCAGGAAATTGATAAGGAAAACGAATATGTAATCTTTGTTAAGCCTGACGAAGACAAATGTTTAAGCGATACTGAGAATTTTAAAATCGTAGAATTGGGCGGTGGTCCTTATCCTTTATGGGAGCAATGGGCGTTACCAAGAGCAGCTAAGAAATATGGATGCGATGTTTTGCACTGTACCAGCAATACTGCTCCGGTATTTTCAAAAACACCATTGGTACTTATTTTACACGATATCATCTACCTTGAAAGTATAAGTATTTTTAAGAAAGCAGGAACCTGGTATCAAAAACTGGGTAATATGTATCGTCGTTGGGTTGTTCCGCCGGTTGTAAAAAGAAGTAAAAAGGTAGTTACGGTTTCCAATTACGAAAAGGAACGAATTGCTAAGTTCTTTAATATGGATAGCAGTCGTTTATCTGCAATTTACAATGGAGTAGGACCTCATTTTCAGAAAATATCCGATCAGAATTATTTAAAAGAAATCAAAAATAAATACAATTTGCCGGATCACTTTATGTTCTTTTTAGGTAATACAGATCCTAAGAAAAACACAATTGGAGTTTTAAAAGCTTTCGCAGATTTTAATGCTCAATCAGAAAAACAATACAAGTTGGTAATGTTGGATTACGATGAAGGTGCTTTACAAAGTTTACTTGCCGATATTGGTCATCCTGAAATTCGTGAACACATTCAATTAACCGGATATGTTCCAAACATAGAAATGCCAGCAATAATAAATCAATGTGAAGTCTTTTTGTATCCATCGTTGCGAGAGAGTTTTGGAATTCCAATTTTGGAAGGAATGGCTTGTGGTGTTCCGGTAATCACATCAAATACATCATCGATGCCGGAGATTGCAGAAGATGCAGCTCATATTGTTGATCCACATAAATCAGAACAAATTACAGATGGAATTATTAAGATTTTAGCTGATGAAAACTATCGAAATTTATTAGTGGAGAAAGGATTGGAGAGATCGAAATATTTTTCGTGGAAACGTATGGCAGAGGAAAATCTGAAATTATATACTGAACTCAAAACATCTAAAAATTCACAATCATGATAGAAGGTAAAAATATTGTAGTGGTTGGAATTCAGCCTTGGGATATAGAAATTGGAAGCAATTGTAAAAATATAGCTACGGAATTCGCAAAAAAGAACAGAGTATTGTATGTGAATTCTCCACTCGATAGGGTCTCAAGGTTCAGAGAGCGAAAAACGGATAAAATACAGAAGCGAATAAGAGTAAAAAAGGGAGTAGATTCAAGCTTAGTTGAGATAAGTGAGAACATGTGGAACCTGTACCCAAAAAGTATGGTAGAATCTATAAATTCGATTAAATCTGTTACTGTTTTCGATTATTTGAATAAGCGCAATGCAAGAAGATTTGCTAATGATATTCAAAACGCTTGCAAGGAATTGGGATTCGATAATTTCATTTTATTTAATGATAGCTCCATGTTTTTAGGGCAGCATTTGAAGGAATATTTGCAACCATCGGCATACATTTATTACATGCGCGATTATCTGATAAAAAACCCGTACTGGAAAAAGCATGGAGTTAGGTTGGAGCCAAAATTGATAGCGAAAGCTGATGTTGTGGTTTGTAATTCCACTTTGTATGCTGAGTATGGCGCAAAATATAACAAGCATTCATATATGGTTGGTCAGGGTTGCGATACTTCTCTTTTTAATGATTTGGAGCGCGACATTCAGGTAGCTCAAGATTTAGCTGCTATTCCAAAACCTATTATTGGATATGTTGGTTTTCTAAGCTCACGCAGGTTGGATATAGAAATCATATCTCACCTGGCAAAATCACGTCCTAATTGGAGTATTGTATTGGTAGGACCCGAAGATGAGAAATTTGCAGGATCGGAATTACACCAGTTAATTAATGTACATTTTTTAGGTAGCAGAGATTCATCAGAATTACCAAATTACATCAAAGGTTTTGATGTAAGCATGAACCCACAGCTGATTAATGATGCCACAATTGGAAACTATCCACGAAAAATAGACGAATACCTGGCAATGGGAAAACCTGTACTTGCCTCGGCTACTAAGGCTATGGAGTATTTTAAGGATTACACTTATTTAGGTAAAACTCCTGAAGATTATGTGGAGTTGGCAGAAAAATCTTTGTCGGAAAATAGCAAAGAACTGGAACTTGCACGAAGAGAATACGGAACGGGACATTCGTGGGAGAACAATGTGAAAGAGATTTTTAAGTTTCTTGAAGTAGTTGTAAAAGAAAAACAATTGACTTTATGAGTGCACTAGATAAGATAAAAAGCAGTCCTAAATTAAAGGATTTTGTGCTTTGGAGTATTGCACCAAAGCGAAATCCAAAACCTCGTTTATGGGTTCGATGGTTTCTAAATCCGTTTATTCATAAGAAAGGAAAAGGTGCTACAATTAGGCGAAGAAGTAGAATTGATGTATTTCCCTGGAATCGATTTGAAATTGGGAAACTAACAACGATTGAAGATTTCTGTACTGTAAACAATGGCTCGGGTCACGTTTTGCTTGGCAATAGAGTTAGGATAGGAATTGGGAGCGTTGTAATTGGACCGGTAGAAATGGGAAGTGGATCAGGATTAGGACAACATGTTTTCATCTCAGGATTTAATCATGGATATGAGGATGGGAGCAAAAATTCCAGTGTTCAGGAATTGGATATCAGACCAACTAAAATTGGTGAAGATTCGCATATAGGTGCAAATTCGGTTGTGTTAGCGGGAGTTAAGATTGGTAAGCGTTGTCAGATTGGAGCAGGAAGTGTCGTTACCAAAGATATTCCTGATTTTTCGGTAGCTGTTGGGAATCCTGCAAAAGTGATCAAACAATTTAATCCTGATTCTAATAAATGGGAAAAAATTACTTCTCAGAAAGAAACTAAACAATCAACCTTATAGAAGGTAAAACAGAACTCGAAATCATAAAACTACTTGACTGATGAAATATATAGAAATAACATTTTGGATTGCTCTTTTTATTATTTTTTATTCGTATTTGGGATATGGTATTTTACTTTTCCTTATCATTAAATTAAGGCGACTGTTTGGTTTGTCGAAAGCTTATGAAGGCAATGATGATTATCAGCCTGAAGTTACACTGTTCGTAGCTGCTTTTAACGAAAAGGATTATGTAGATGAAAAGGTGAAAAATTCTCGCAGTTTAAATTATCCATCAAACAAAGTAAAGCAGGTTTGGGTTACCGATGGTTCGGATGATGGAACTCCTGAAATGTTAAAGAATTATGATGGTGTTGAAGTTTACCATGAAGATGCACGAGGTGGAAAAATTGGTGCGATGAATCGAGGTATGCAATTTGTGAAAACGCCAATTGTTATTTTTTCTGATGGAAATACAACATTAGGAGAAGATTCCATTCAGGAAATTGTCAACCTATTTAAGAATCCTAAGGTCGGCTGTGTTTCGGGAGAAAAAAGAATTTATCAAAAAGATGCCGATGCAGCAGCAGGTGCTGGTGAAGGTTTGTATTGGAAATATGAATCGACTTTAAAAAAGTGGGATGCTGAATGGTATTCTGTTGTTGGTGCAGCAGGGGAGTTGTTTGCCATAAGAACCGAATTGTGGCAGGAAGTTGAGAAAGACACTTTACTTGATGACTTTATCATTTCACTGCGTGTTGCCATGTCTGGATATACCATTCAATACAATCCTAATGCCTATGCCATTGAAACAGCTTCGGCAAATGTAAAAGAAGAGTTGAAACGTAAAGTGAGAATTTCGGCTGGAGGAATACAATCTGTTGTAAGATTAAGTCCTTTATTGAATCTCTTTAAATTTGGACGATTATCCTTTCAGTACATTTCGCATCGTGTTTTACGATGGACTTTAACACCTCTGTTATTGCTATTTATTATTCCTTTGAATTTTGTTTTGTCGTATAATTCAGGAATGAATCCAACGAATATTTATACTCTGTTATTTTATGGACAAATGTTTTTTTATGCCGCTGCATTAATTGGATGGTTTCTAGAGAATCGAAAAATTAAAGTGAAGGCTCTGTTTGTTCCTTACTATTTCTTTATTATGAATTTGTCGGTTTATTTAGGTTTTCGCAGATACATTAAGGGCAACCAATCGGTAAAATGGGAGAGAGCTAAAAGAGGTTAATATACTCTGGTTATGATATTAAGTGGAGCTGTCTATGCAATTAGACAGCTTTATTTGTTATGTGAATGAATTGATTTCAACAAAAAAAGGAACGTAAAATCATTCCTTTTGTACTTGTTAATTATGATTTTATTTAGTTTTTACTTATAGGTAGTTGTAAAATGAACTTACTTCCTTTTCCTACAGTACTTTCTACCAATAATTTTCCTTCCATTATTGAGGCAAAACTATTGGCAACCTTAAGTCCTAAACCACTTCCTGATTCCCCATTAGTTCCATAGGTTGAAAGATGTTCTTTTTCATTGAAGAGTTTTGGAAGGTCTTCTTCAGGTATTCCAATTCCCGAATCTGTGATTGTAATTTTAATTTCTCCATTCTGAGTTTCTGCTTTTATACTAATTTCACCACCATCGGGTGTAAATTTAATGGCATTGGAAATGATGTTTTTCATTATCATTTTCAACATATAAGCATCGGTTTGAAGGTTTAGCTTTTCAGGAATAATGGGTGTGAAGCTCAAATTTTTCATTGCAAGATTTCCCTTGAACATGAAATAGGTACTTTCAACTAAGTTTTCAATAGGTATATCTTCAGGCGTATATTTTAAAATGCCACTTTGAGATTTAGCCCAGCCCAAAAGGTTTTCTAATAGTTCATAAACCTCTTCGCTCGATTGTATTAGAGTTCCCATTGTATCCTTGTAATCATCACTGTTAAACTCAAATAAGCCTTTCGAGAGCAATTCAAGTGTCATTTTTATATTACCTAACGGACCTCTAAGATCATGACCAATTACAGAAAACATTTTATCTTTAAGTTCGTTAAGTTCACTTAAGTGGTTGGTTGTTTTTTGGAGTTCATCACGGGTGAATTTTAACTCTAAATGAGTTTTTATTCTAATGATTAGTTCTTCTTTATTGAATGGTTTAGTGATGTAATCAACTCCTCCCAATTCAAAACCTTTTACAATTTTTGATTTTTCACCAACAGCAGTTAAGAATATGATAGGTAGGTTTTTGTTCTTTTTATCTGATTTTAATATTTTACATACTTCGAAGCCATCCATTTCTGGCATCATTACGTCTAATAAAATTAAATCGGGTTGAGTTCGTTCAACCAAATCAATGGCATCTTTACCATTGGTCGCAATTACGATTTTAAAATTTAATTCGCGTAAAGTAAGTGCAACAATTTTAAGATTATTAGGATTATCATCAACAACTAATACAGTTGGTGTGTTTCCGGGAATATTTATTTCCATATTCTTTTCTCGTAATTAAAATAGAGTTTTTGGATACTACTAGTCTTGTTAACGAAATTAGATACGGAAAAACTCTTTCGAGGGTTAGATTTTTTAAGACTTTATTTTAAATAAATTAAATCAAATGTAGAACTATGTTTGCTATCTTTCGTATTAATAATTTCATACTTAAAGTGTTTGTATTTAACGTGTGATTTTAAAATATTGCTTACTACTTAAAATAGACATCTGCTTATGAAAGGATTGGTTTTTTGTGAATTTCTCGAAATGGTTGAAAAGGAATTCGGATACGAAATGGTTGATGAAATTATAGAAAAATCAAATTTACCTAGCAAAGGAATTTATACATCAGTTGGAACATATTCCCATGAAGAAATGTTTACTCTGGTTATGAAGCTAAGTGATAAAACCAATATATCTGTATCAAAATTGTTTTATACGTATGGAGTGTATGTTTTTGGTGTATTTGGTAAGGCCTATAAAGAATTAATAGCTGGGCACGCTGATGCTTTTCAGTTTTTATGCAGAGTGGAAGATACAATTCATGTACAAGTTTTAAAACTATATCCAGAAGCAGAATTACCAAAAATTGCCACTAAGATACTTTCTAATAGTAAGATGGAGATGATTTATACATCGCAAAGAAGAATGGCAGATTTTGCTGAAGGTTTAATTCGAGGATGCTTAAATCATTTTAAGGAAAAGGCAATTATTAGTAAAGAGATTCTTGTAGAGGATCAAACTCAAGTATTGTTTACAATTGAAAGAACCGTATGAGCAAGGAATTTGAATTGATACAAAGAAAGCTTGGAAGAGAAAAAGAGGCTCGCAAGCAAGCAGAAAAACTTTTGGAAGAAAAATCTTTGGAGCTTTATGAATCAAATCAGCAACTGAAAAGTTTGAATAATAATTTGGAAGATCTTGTTGAAGAGAGAACTCAAAAGCTTTTAGAAACTGAGCAGGAATATTTTACTTTAGTTGAAAGTATTACGGATATAATATGTAAAGTTAATTTACGAGGGCAAATTATATTTGTAAATCAGATTGCCAGTGAAATAATGGGGCAATCGAAACAGAAATTACTTGGGAAAAATGTATTGAGTTTTGTTCCAATCGAATATCGAAGAAAGATATTTAAATATTTCGCTCGCCAGTTTTTAAAGAATAAATGTATTAGCTATTTTGAATTGCCAATTCTTACCAGAAACGATACAATATTATGGGTTAGGGTAAATGTGCAGTTCACAGAGGATAAATGCAAAGATTGCGAGTTAAAAAGGTGTTTTTTAGCTGGAGCAATGGATGAGGTAACCTCCCAAAACAATTGTAATTTCAAAGAAATTATTATTGTTGCTCACAATATTACCGAGAGAAAGAAAAATGAATTTGAAATTGCACGAAACTTAAATCAACAAGAAATTTTAACTGAAATATCGGTAAATTACAATTCCCTTGATGATTTTGAAAGTAGTACAAATGAAACCGTTCGAATAATTGGTGAGCATACAGGAGTTAGTCGGGTTTATATTTTCGAAAATAGTAGTAATGGACAATTAACAAGTAACACTTATGAATGGTGTAATAAAGGAATAGATTCTAAAAAAGCGGATTTACAAGATATTCCGTATGCTAGCATTCCATCGTGGAAAAAGTTATTGGCAGAGGAAGGTCTTATTTATTCGGAAACTATTGTTGATTTGCCTGATGATTTAAGAGTAATTCTTGAACCTCAAGGAATAAGATCAATAATTGTTTTGCCGTTGGTGATCTCTGGTAATATGTTTGGTTTTATTGGATTCGATGAGTGCAACTCCAATCACCCATGGTCAAAATCAGAGATTGAATTACTTAGAACCATTAGCAGTATTATTTCTACTGCATTTCTAAGAAATCAAATTCAAACCAACCTTATTCTTAGTGAAAGAGAAAATCGTGGTATTATTAACTCTATTCCGGACGAAATTTTAAAATTAAAGCGCGATGGAGAAGTCATTGCATTTCAATCGAAATGTGAAGAAAGTTTATTCGAGAAATTGCGAAGTAAAGATATAAATTCAATATGTCATGTTTTAAACGATGAATTGAGTAATTCCTTTATTTCTGCAATTGAAGAGTGTCTTGTAAAAGGAGATTTCATGTTTAATTTTAGCAGTTTTAATCGGGATAAGATGTTGTATTCTGAAGCACGATTTGTTAAATTGAACTCAGAGGAAGTACTCGTGATTGTTAGAAATGTTACTGATTTAAAAGAAAAAGAAAAGCAACTACAGGTAGAAAAAAATAAGGCTGAACAGGCATCAAAAGCGAAATCGGAATTTCTAGCGAATGTATCTCATGAAATTCGAACTCCAATGAATGCGATTCTTGGCTTTAGTGAATGGTTGCATTCTAATGTCGAAAATCCTCAGCATAAGAATTATCTGCATACCATTTTAACTAGTGGAAGGAATTTATTAGCCTTGATTAATGATATTCTTGATCTGTCTAAAATTGAGTCAGGTAAAATGAATATTGAGTTGGAACCAATGCAATGCAAAATTGTAATCAATCAAATTAAACAGGTTTTTAAGCAGAAATTAGAGGTAAACAATTTAGCTTTTAATATTACGGTCGATAGTTCGGTACCTCAATACATCTATATGGATGAGGTACGTTTTTACCAAATACTATTTAACTTGGTAGGTAACTCCATTAAATTCACCTCTAAAGGATACATTCATGTTTCGGTTTCGGCAGTTAAGACTAGCGACCCTAATGCGATTAATTTATTTGTTAATGTAGAAGATACAGGAATTGGAATAAAGGAAGATCAGCAAGAAAATGTATTTAAAGCTTTTACACAGCAAAGTGGACAGAGTAATAGATATTACGAAGGAACCGGCTTAGGCTTAACTATCGTTGGAGGCTTACTTAAAAAGTTAAATGGAGAAATTAGTTTACAAAGTGAAGTTGGTCGTGGTTCTAAATTTACAATCAATTTTAAGGATGTGAAAATTGCAGAGGTTTCAGCAGAGGAAGATCAGCAAACAAAAGAATTGAATAATTTTACATTGGAGCCTTGTAAAATTCTAATAGTAGATGATTTAAAATTCAATATTTTGGTTTTGAAGAGAATTATAGAATTCAAAAATGTTACTTTCTTCGAAGCTGAAAATGGTGAACAGGCTATTGAAATGATGGAAACTGAGCAACCGGATATTGTTTTTATGGATATCCGTATGCCAGGCATGAATGGTTATGATGCAACAGAAGTGATTAAGAATAATGAAGATTGGAAGGATATTCCAGTAGTTGCCTTTACTGCATCAATTATGAATGATGAACTAGATAGAATTCATGCTTTGTTCGATGAATATCTTCAAAAACCAGTTTTCAGAAAAGATGTATTTGGTGTACTGAAGCGCTTTTTGCCTTATCGATATTTGGATGAAGTAGAAACAGAAGTTATCAAAGAGGAGGTAAAGCTCTCAGGAGAATGCATTGCTGTTTTACCAGAGGTAATATCCAATTTGGAAGGTGATTTTTTACCTGAATGGATTAAAATTAAGGACGATTTAATTATTTATGAAATCGAAAATTTCAGTAAAAATTTATCTGCATTTGCATTTAAGAAATCATGTGGAGTTTTAGATGAATATTGCAAGGAATTGGATATGGCTATTCAATCTTTTGATATTGAATTAATAGAAAAGCAACTTAGTGGTTTTGATATGGTAATATCTGATTTAAAAACATATTTGTAATTATTAATTCCCAATAATTTTAAAAAGCTCGTAACAATAACTGTTACGAGCTTTTTTGTTTATGATTGGATATTGATGAATCCTTTGTGAATAAAAGTACAAGATTACCCTTATTTAATCCATTTATTACCTTCTAAACACTCCTTAATTTTGTCTTGTAAATAATCTTAAGGAGCTATTAACTTCTTTTAAATAGATAATTATGAGTAAAAAAGTATTGTATATAACAGCAAATCCAAAAACCGAAGAGGAATCATTTGGTTTGCAAGTGGGAAGAGAGTTTATTGAGGAGTACAAACAGCAGAATCCTATGGATGAGCTTACAGAATTGAATCTTTTTGAAACGGATGTACCATTATTGAGTGCTACTGCCTTTGATGCATTTGGAGTATTACAAAATGGAGGAAGTCTAGAAGAGTTAAGCACCGATCAGAAATCATTTTTGGGAAGTTTAAATCTCCTTTTAGAACAATTTATAGCTGCAGATGCTTATATTTTTGTTAGTCCATTATGGAATTTTTCTATTCCACCTGTATTAAAGGCTTACATTGATGTTATTCTGCAAGCAGGCAAAACCTTTCATTATACCGAAAATGGACCAGAAGGCTTATTGAAAGGTAAAAAAGCGATCCATATTCAAGCATCTGGAGGAATCTATAGTAATGGGAATGCGGTGGAAATGGAATTTGGTCATCTATATTTGAAAACTGTACTAGGTTTTATAGGAATTTCAGACTTGAAGCTTATTCCGGTTGAGGGTGTGGCAATGGGAAATTTAGATGTGAATGAAATAGTGAAATCGTCATCAGAAAAGGCAAGAGTAATGGCAACAGAATTTTAAGAATTAATTTTAATAATCATGCGAATAGAATCATTTTCTGAATCTATTCGCATTTTTAGTATCTTGGAGATAATGGTAATTGTTAAAAATCCTTTAAATGTCGGAGTGAAGACATTTTTGACTTTTAAGTATATGTAAAAACAACTATTTTTGTAGTTTAAGTGTCGGACAAATTTTCAACTCATGAAGTTAGATCAATTAATATTGACCAATAAAGAAGTTCCTTTCAAGAAATCATTAAGTTTTCTTCCTTTGATTAAAAGAATTAAGGCAGAAACAGGTTGTAGTACAAGATCTTGTATTCATGGTAAATCCATTTTGGAATTAGTTGAGAAAACACCTGAGTTAGCAAGGATTGACTTTCCTATTGAAGATACGGAGAGGTTTAAAGATGAAATTCATCACCTGATGTCATATTTGATAACTCCAATTCAGTACGAAAATGGGATTGGAGTGGCTTCTACACCTTTCGACGATGATAATTTTTACCATACACCAAAGTATTTGGAATTGTATAACAATGAAAATTATGAGATAGAATTGGTGGAGCAAAAACATCAGGATGAGTGCTTTAAGACTTTTACGATGCTGATGTACGCATACATGATGATCCTTCCGAAATATTACAATTTCGGATTGGAAATGGATTATTTATTCATGTATAAAGTAACTGATAAACTTAACGGATTAGTTAAATATTATAAACTGGAGTTCGATAATTCATGTTTAGAACTTAAATATGAAGGAAAACTTCCGAAGCTTAGCGAAGATCAAATCCATCAAATGATTAATGATCCATTGAATATGGATTTTTGGCTTAAAACTCTTCCGCTTGACAAATTTACTTTCTGTGGATTTTTATCTTTTTGGTATGTTGATGTGACTCAAATAGAGGTGATCTCATCTTTAAAATCGCAATTACTTGAAAAATCGGCAATCATTAATAAAGATAATTTTATTGATTTAGAACAAAGTATTCGCTCATTATTGTCATTGCCGAATTTAAATTTAGGTGTAATTGCCATAGGTATGAATCAGGGGAATGTAGAAAACCCCTCTAATTTTTGGCATGGATTTTTAGATCCCAACAAGTATAAATGCGATGCTTATCAAGGAACATTTTATGAAGAAGCTGGTCGCTCTAGTGCTCCTGAGTTAATAAATGATTTATCACAGGTAAAAAATCCGGGAAAAATTGAGAAGGCTTTACTAGATAAAGGAATTCGTAATATAAGTGTAATACCTTTAGAATTTGAGGGAGAACTAATTGGTATGATGGAATTGGGATCTACCAAAGCTTTTGATATCAATTTTACAAAACTGAGAATTATTAAAGATATTATTCCTGTTTTCTCGATTGCTCTGCAACGTACAAGTGATGAATTGAAAAATAAGATTGAAGCGACCATTAAGGAAGAGTGTACGGCAATACATCCAAGTGTTGAGTGGAGATTTCAGCAAGCTGCTGCAAATTTATTAGGGAAGAGAGTGGCAGGTGAA
>Ga0209379_10000230_pt1 | contig 59289 bp, 61 predicted proteins | sample tdDd001_FD_187124 | JGI IMG/M metagenome (GOLD analysis project Ga0209379, IMG submission 187124) | Marine sediment microbial communities from the Atlantic coast under amendment with organic carbon and nitrate - tdDd00.1 (SPAdes)... | ecosystem: Environmental > Aquatic > Marine > Coastal >... | reverse complement strand
AGCCGATCACTCAATACCATTTTGACCGAAAAGTGATCGGCATCGATGGTATTGGGTGATCGCGATGGATAGTATTAGGTGATCGGCTTAGATGGTATTAGGTGATCGCGATGCATGAGAATATGCACATAATAACAGATATTGGTAATTCATAACGAATAGCTCTACGCCATTCTATGTCCATATATTCATCAAGTTTTCGCCTATTAGCAATCCCTGTTAGCCCATCAGTAAAAGAAAATAACCGCAACTGTTCTTCAATCTGTTTACGGCAGCCAATATCTCGAACCATAGAAATTAAATAATTTTGGTTATCAATGGTGACTATCGAAGCAGAAACTTCAACTAAAATTAACTTATCACTTTTCGTTTTGAACGTTAGTTCGTTTGTCCATGCGGCCCTATTGGTAATCACTTGGTCTGTATATTTTTTTATTAAGTCCATCCCTCTAGGCTGAATATTGGAAATATTCATTGAAATCAAATCTTCTCTTGAAAAACCGAGCATTTTTGTTACGGCAGGATTGACTTCAATGATCCTATTTTCATCTATTGAAAGAATTAAAATCCCATCATTAGAAAATTCAAATATTTTTTGAGATAGCTCATTTCCAGTCAACGACAGCATCGATTTCCCCAAGGGTTAAATAAGATTATTCTAGAGTACAATCAGACGGGCATACTCATAATTTCTTTATAGCCCTCTATTGCTTTATTACGAATTTGAATAGCTGCATCAGATCCTATGCCTGCTTTAGATCGTGCAATCATGACATCCGCTAAAGTTACACTTCTATCACCTAACTCAAATGCCGTTGTTTTCTTACCTGCAACTTTGTGCAAGTCATTAACTGAATTAAGAGCGTCTACAAGTAAATCGCCAAATTTATTACTTGAGTTGTTAGCTACTTCTACATTGTTTAAGGGTTTATTGAGAGCTTCAACGGACATACTCTGCATCTGAGCATAAAGAGAGTTTTCTATCGTATTCATTTTAGTTTCACTCATGTCAAAATATCATCATTATTATTTTTATAATGCAAACACAATGCCAAAATAAAACATAAAAACTATATATATCAACAACTAAGGTGTGAGTTAAACCTAAGTTTATATCAACAATATCCCTTTTCGTATACAACAACATCTAGATCGTTAATAAATTTAGTAGACTCAAATATTTCTTCAATGTGGAATATTCCATGACCTACAGAGCCGCCTAAAAGCTCATGTGCTATTTTTGCCGTAACTTGACCTATAAATACTTACTTCATTACTACCTATAAGGATGTATTCTAGAAACTGTTTTAATAATTAACTAACAACACTACTTTTAGATCCGTATCCACTAACATTTAGGGTTTTATTTTTAAATATTTCAGTATTTTTTCATAGGCATCACTTCTATTTTTATATTCACCATTCTCAAATTATTTTAAACAAGCCATTCATCGGCTAGAGAAATAGTTCTAAAAAGCAAAGTCACTAATTTCATTTACTCTTGCTACCTACATAATTATAAATCGGCACCCAAATTAGCGTGATATACCAGCCATATAAATAGCTTTCAAGCAATCCTAAAAAGAAGCTTTTCCAGGTTATCCACTCAAACCCTGGTAGTAGTTTCAACCAAGCTGAGTACATAGCATGTTCAGGAAATATCAGGTCAAAAATCACGCAAACGACAAAAGTCGATGCAATTAACACACTTGTTGCATGCCCAAAGGCTTTCAATGAAATTTTATGAGTCACTTCTATTCTCCCTAGCTCTTGATGAAATTACATTATACTTTTCAATATATTTATCTGGATATTTATCAAATTCATCTAGGCATTCTTTTGAACAAAAACGGTATAAATTCCCATTTTGTAATTTGCCATAGCCGTGTTCATCTTCGATTTTAATGCCACACACAGGGTCAATTATCGGTTCAGGTGTAACTTTTTTTTTATGATGTCCATGAGTCATATGGGCACCACAACCAAAACGCATTAAAAAATAAAATAACCCAGCATATAGTAATAAAGTAAAAAGCCCCTCCATTACATTCTCCTTAAATTAGTTAAAAAAGCGTAGCATGAAAATGCCAATACCACGCAAGAGGATATTCTTTACTTATTTAACTGCACCATATCGTTCTTTTTAATTTCCCCTTTTAGAACGCTTACTTTTGCAAAGTGCTCATCAATAATTTCATTTATTTTTACCTGTCCTATATCGACTCGCTTGAAAAAATCAGCTCCTTCATCATTGTCATCGTTCATGACAAATCTATACGCAGTTAACACTTGGCCAACTTCAGCACCATCTGCCGTACCAACACAAACAACAACATCATTGCTTGTAGATATTACTTGTCCTCGCATCAAATATTCATGCGAAAACTGAGTATTTGAACACCCTGCAATTACAACAGTAAAAATAACGAAAATTACTGTTTTTGATATTTTACTTAACATAGTTATTTCCTCTTTGTTCGTTAGCTTTATTTGGAACTTAGGCTTTAGTTTATTCATTGAGATTAGCGCTCAAAAACATAAAAATGACTTACCCTGAGTTACAATAATGATCTATCAATATTCCATAAAAAAAGTGCAATATAAAAAAATCAATATTGCACTGTTGGGTATTTCCTACTTGTTTAATTGCACCATATCGTGTTTTTTTATGTCTCCTTCGATAACACTCACTTTTGCAAAGTGCGCATCAATGATTTGTTCTATTTTGACTTTAGCAACATCTCTTTTTTCATATATTTCATCTCCTTCTCCACTGTTGCCTGTTTCGAAGAATCGATAAGCGTTTAGAACCTGTCCTGCTTTTGCTCCATCATCTAAACCAACACATATGACAATGTTATCAGGTGACTCTGAAACCACTTGCCCGCGCATTAAATAGTTATGTGAAAAGTCACTGTTTGCACAGCCTGTAAGTACGATTGCAAAAGCCAAAAGTGCTATTTTTTTTGATATATTTTTTAACATGATATTTTCCTTTTTGAAGTTGTATTAATTTAAGGTTAACGTTTTCTTTTAATCGAACCGGGAGGTGTTTTATGGCAACTCCATGGCTCATGATCAAAATTATCTTTTACATTTTGATCGCAAAATTTGTAATAACTCTCTTTAGTATGAGTCCACCAGTCATCGTGGATATCTACACCATGTTTTCTGATGACTTCCTCAATACCATCAAGATCTAAATTGACCGCATCATAAGCCAAATGAATAGACTCTTCCTTTCGATTAAACGAAACTTCATCAAGGCCGAACATTTGGTCAATTTCTGCAATTAATGCGTCTATGTTTTCATTGCTAACATTTGATAATTTAAGATTTCTAACTACCAAACTATTTTCTCTTACTCCAACTCTATGATCTAAATCTGTCATAACGCCCTCCCTTAGTGGTTGTGTTTATTTGATGAATTCTTATCAGTCATTTTGGCTGACCCCATATTAGGCATCATGCCTTCCATCATTTTTATATGATGTTCAGCCATATTTATTTGCTGCTCAATTGGTTTATCTGCCATTTTTCTATGCATTATTTGCATCATTTTGATCATCGACTTTCGATGTTTATGCATAAGTTCCTGCTGCTTCTTTGGATCGTTTTCCTGCTTTACAGCTAATATTTGTGCCTTCATAGCAAGCATGTTGCTATGCATCTTTTCCATATTTTCGTGAGACATTGCCATATTGCTATGCATACTTTTATTCATATCAGCTCCGAATGCAGAGGCACTAATTGAAATGGACAAGATGCCTACTGTTATTACTGATTTAACTAATTTTTTCATTTTTCTTTCCTTCTGTTTTAATTGAAAAATTGGGTATCCAAGCGGGTGTTTTCGACATGTAAGCTAGATATTCATCACCAAATTCACTTATGACTTTTGCCTCTTCTTTATTTGCTAAATTTATATATACAACAACTAATATTGGAAACATGACAACTGTTGGAATGGTTGGCCACTGCAATAAAAAGCCAAACATTATTAAAATAAATGCGACATATTGAGGGTGTCGGCAACGAGCATACCAACCAGAAACAGCCAAAGTGCTAGTTTTTTGTGCTTGATGTAATACATTCCAAGCCGAAGATAAAATGAAAAACCCTGCAATAATCAAAACATTGCTCGCTATATGCAATGGGTCCCAGTGGGCATTCCCTTCGAATCCAAAGATAGTGTGCAATAAATGCCCATTATCATGCGCAAAGAAGTCAATACCTGGATAATTCTCAGTTAGCCAGCCTGATAAGAAATATATAGTTAAAGGAAAACCATACATTTCAGTAAATAAAGCCACTATAAATGCAGAAAATGCACCTAAAGTTCGCCAATCTGTTTTGGTCTGTGGTTTTGCAAAACTGAAGGCAAAGAAAATAAAAATTGCTGAGTTTATTATTACCAATGTCCACAAACCGTAATCTGAATCACCGTGCATTTTCATTCTCCTTATGCTCTTTCTCTTCTCTACCTGTTTTGAGACCTTCAATATATCCATCTCTATAGGAATCATTTTTGTCAGTTAATTCACTAAATGTTTCCTGTGCCTCTTTTTCTTGATGCGTACTTTCCTCATGACCATGCTTACCGTGACTACCATGCATAAATACGTGCATTAATGGGCAAAGCAATAAAATCATAAAAGGTAAATATTCAAAAAAATGTTGGGTATGCTCAACCAACAGAAAATAAGATGCTGCACCAATTAGTCCTAGTGCAGCCCATCCTGTCGGTGTGGTCCAAAATGAACGTGCTTTATTACTCATGATTACCTCCAGGAAACTCTATGAAATTAAAATCTTTAATTTGTGCTGGTGTCTTTTGAAACACCCAATACAATTCATCAACACTCGTAATAGCAACTAACCCTTCACTATCGAGTGCGACATCTGCTATTTTCATGATGAGACTAGCTATTTTTTTTGCATGATTATCTGCCGTGTAAATTTCTATTTGTTTATGAGTTACCAGTCCATCGTGAGAAAATGAATTGCAATAATTTCCCTTTCCACTTACAGGATGAATAGTAAAACCTTCAACTCCATGCTCACGAAGCGCATTTGCCACATTGTCTAACTGCATCTCATTAATAATTGCTGTTACTTTTTTAATTTTCATATATTCCTCCTACTCAACGACTAAAGTGCCGCTATACATTTTCATAGGGCAATGAAATAGATATTCTCCCGGAGGCATAGGAGGCAGCTCTACGGTTTTATTTGTATCGATAGGTAATTCCTCACTTATCTCAAAGTCTGGAAATATCACTGTTGCAGCACATGGACTACCATCTTTTCTAAGAAACTTCAGCGATGTCTTTTTACCTGTATCAACTTTTATTTTTGAAGGTTGATAAACCCCATTATTTACAACAATAGTTAGATCTTCGTCATTAAAATCAACAGCCTTAGCTGGCTTATATAGCCAAAACCACCAGATTATTAGTCCTATAAGGACTAACCCTAATAAATTTATTATCATCATTTTAAACTCTCCTTTGTCCCAACTTTAATGCTCTTGAGGCTTGAATAATCGTAATCGATTAGCATTACTTACTACGGTCAACGATGAGAAAGCCATCGCAGCTCCAGCGATTACCGGATTTAGCAAAAGCCCGAAAAACGGATAAAGTAATCCTGCTGCAAAAGGAACCCCTGCAACGTTATAGATAAAAGCACCAAAGAGATTTTGTTTAATATTGCGAAGTGTTGCTTTACTTACAGCTATTGCATCAGCAAGGCCATGTAAAGATCCTCTCATCAAAGTAATATCTGCACTTTCAATAGCGACATCTGTCCCAGTTCCAATAGCAAATCCAACATTGGCTAATGCCAATGCGGGAGCATCATTAATACCATCTCCGGTCATTCCTACAATTTCATTTTGAGCCTGAAGCTCAGCAACCTTATTGGATTTATCTTCAGGAAGAACTTCTGAAAACACTTCAGTGATGCCTACTTTCTTTGCAACCGCTTTTGCTGTGGCTTTATTATCTCCAGTGAGCATAACTACTCTAATACCGTTATCTTGAAGTCTTTTGATTGCTTCGATTGAGTCACTTTTAATTGGATCAGATACAGCAATAATAGCGGCAAGTTTATTATTAATTGCGAGATACATTGGTGTCTTAGCCTCATCAGCCAATTCTTGCGCTTTAGAGACAAACTTTCCTAAAAACACACCTTTTTTCAACATCAGTTTTTGATTACCAAAAAGTATTTGGTTACCATTAAATTGAGCTTCAACACCATGACCAGCAATGGCTTGAAAGTCGCTTATATCTTCAGGATCAATTTCTTGCTCAATGGCAGAATCAACAATGGCCTGTGCTAATGGATGCTCAGATCTACTTTCAAGACTAGAGGCAACTGTTAAAATATACTTTTCTGAAAGAGATTTATCGGCAATGACGATATCTGTTACTTTTGGAGCACCCTCTGTAATAGTGCCCGTTTTATCTAAAATCATTGCAGTAATTTTTGATGCTGTTTGTAGAGCTTCCCCATTTCTGATCAGTACTCCAGCCTCAGCAGCTTTTCCAACGCCAACCATCACAGACATTGGTGTTGCTAACCCAAGCGCACAGGGACAAGCAATAATCAAAACAGTGGTTGCTGAGACAACAGCAAAAGCCAATGCTGGTTCAGGACCAAAATTTAGCCAGACTAATGCACTAACAATAGATATGATCATGACAACTGGTACAAAATACGCGGAAATTACATCAGCTAGACGACCAATAGGTGGCTTAGAGTTTTGCGCTCTTTTGACCATATTAATTATTTGAGCTAGAGCGGTATCTTTGCCGACTCTAGTTGCTTTAAATAGAATTGAGCCAGTCTTATTCAATGTACCTGCAACAATTTCATCATCTTCTTCTTTTATTACAGGCATAGGCTCTCCTGTTAGCATAGATTCATCAATTGATGTATGTCCCTCAATAACAACACCATCTACGGGTATTTTCTCTCCGGGTCTTACTCGTACTATGTCGTTTAATAAAACCTGTTCAATAGCGATATCAATTTCTTTCTGATCACGCACAACACGCGCTGTTTTTGCCTGCAAACCAATCAAACGTTTAATTGCCTCACTGGTTCTTCCACGTGCTTTTACCTCTAATGCTAACCCTAGATCAATCAGGCCTATAATCATTGCTGTAGCTTCAAAGTAAACATGCCTTGCCATTTCCGGCACGGCCATTGGAAAGAAAACGACTACCATTGAGTAAATCCAAGCTGTACCCGTTCCCAATGCAATTAAGGTATCCATATTAGCGGAGTGATTTACAAATGATTTCCATGCACCTACATAGAAATGTTTACCTGCAAAATACATAATGGCGGCACATAAAATACCTATAAATAGCCAAACACCTCGCTCTAATGTTGTGTCAACCGTCATCGGTCCCCCAGCGATACTATAAATCATCAATGGAATACCTAAGCCAAGAGCAATCCACATTTGCTTCATTAAGCTTGCGTAGTATTTTTGGTCTGCTATTTCTTTTTCGTCTAATAATTCATCATCACTACTTTCATCCGCACTTCTTGCGTTATAACCAATAGTTTCAACAACTTTAATTAAAACTTCAGATTCAACTTTTCCTTTTATTGAAACTGTTCTTAATGCGAAATTCATTTCTGCGCTTTCTACTCCTTCAACTTCATTAAGAGCAGCTTCAATTTTGCCAACACAGCTTGCACAACTAGCCCCTTCAATAAGTAATTCCTGAGTATCATTGGTGTTAATATCACCTCTTAATTTATTCATCTTTATCTCCTTGAATTAAATGACAGAGCATTTCCCCTGTAGGTGATTTATTTGGTTTACTCTCCCAATCATTTATTGCGTTTCTTAATTTTTTCCTTAATACCAAAGCATCATTAAATTGTTTTTCTGTTTCAGTAAGCCTATGCTCCACTATTTCACGAACCAATGGACAAGCAGTGTTACCAGTATCAGCTACAGATAATATTGCTTTGATTTCCTCAACTGAAAAATCTAGTTGCCTAGCACTAAGAATAAATTCCATTCTTTTTTGTGCTATTTTGTTGTAGGTTTTATAACCGTTGTCAGCATTCTTTCTTGGCTTGATAAGGCCAATTCTGCTGTAGTAGCGCACAGTATCAGGTGTAGTATTCAAAGCTTTAGCAAGCACAGAGACTTTCATCCGAACATTCCTTTTTTTAAACATGTAAACAGAGTATTTTTAAAACCTATGTTTAGCTTACGCCTGTGTCTAAGACACAGGTCAAGCAATAAGCCATAAAGGTAATATAAAGAAGCTGTTAAGCCTGAAATGAATAGCCAAAACTGGGTAAACTAGCTACCTATATTTGACTTAACAGCTTAAAAGGGTTGAATCTAGACGCGCACTAAAGACGCACTGATCCCAGGATTATTTACGAATAGGTGGTTTGAAAAGGTGTAGATATACACCTGAAAAAGGATGTTCGTTTAGGACATTAAATCTAAGGCCACGATCAGCGTAAAGCATATGGTTTTGCTCTGTTGGCTGCGTAGAAGGTGAAATATTTGAGCCAAAACAATTTCCCAACTCAGCGCAAATACAGTCGCCAGAGTTACAGGTTTTACAGTTTTCATGGGAGGATTTGTCATCTTCTGACATAGAATCATGACTATGCATGGTCATTTTGGACGTTAAGTGAGAGCTTTTACCAGAACTTAGCATTGGAGCTTTGTTCATATTGTCACATTTCATTGGCGCATACGAAGCGAAACTTTGTTGGGTAAACAACAAAATTATTGCAACAGCTAAAACACCTATGTATTTGGACACTATATTAACCACAATAAAAAATTCTCACACTACTCATACTAGTTTATTTCTTAAAAATTGTCATGTTATAGATCAAAAAAATTGTGTTAAACCCATGTTTAATTCCTACAATAAAAACAGGCTATCTTCCATCTCAACAATTAACGGCTAACATACTGTAAAAACAATATGTTGCCGTTATAAATTAACAATTCACATTAAGCTTTATTTCTTTAAAAAATCTACAATAGCAATCATATCTTTCTTATTCATAGGATATTTTGGCATTGCCGATGCTGCATTATTAAATTTAGGATCAGCTAGTTTCTTAAGAACGAATTCTTCGCCTTTATTAGAAACCACGCCATCTAAAGTAGGGCCTAACTTACCGCCTTCGCCTTTTATTTGATGACAACCCTGACATCCAAATTGAGTAATCAATTCAGCTCCAGATTTATTATTAACTTTAGCTTCTTCATACTTCCCAGCATTTCGAACATCAGCAGTTAAAGTACTGGCTAAAAAAGCTTCCACCGAGAGAGCTTCTTTACCAGTCATATGTGCTTTGGCTCTCATATGAGGAATAACTACGGACCATTCCTTTTTAGAGTATTCTTCAGCAGGCCGCGCATTATGACACCGGGCACAGTTTTCACTATAAACCTTAGCACCTTTAGCAACTAATGATGGATCTTCAACGTGCTGTGCATGTGCAGAAAAAGCACTAACAGCAATAACTATAAGTGAGAATGTAATATTTATTAATTTCATGAGTGTCTCCTTAAAAACCAAAGGCTAATTGTAAAAATACGCGATCATCGACTATTCCACCGTGACCTGCGCCTTCGTTATCGATAGAAGTACTTTCAGCCCCTAGCTTCAATACGGCACTTGGCTCTAACCAATAATTCACACCGTAATAAATACGACTGCCCATCTTGCCTGCATCCTCTTCAAACTCATGAGCAATACTGCCATCGAAATCTGAGTCAATATCTGAGTATCGAACAACTAATTCAAAAGGGTTTAACCATGCTTTGCCAAGTTGCCTAGCTTGCCAAGTTCCTTGAATGTACCAGCCATTTTTATCAAAATCTTTTACCCACTCTTCGCCATGGCCTTCTTCCTCTCCTTCATCCTCTCCTTCTGTTTCAGCCGTTGAGCCAAAAACCTCACCTCGAACACTGGCATAACTTCCAACCCAATTAAAATCAATACTATAAGCACTATAGTTTAGATCACCATCATCGCTATAATCTCCAGTATAATAAGAAGCACCGATTTCCCATTCCGGTAAAAAGGCATAAGCAACTCTCCCCCCAAATGCCATACTGTCATTGTTGTCGCCCTTTTTGACTTCCATTTCAACACCGCCACCGTGATCTCCTTCTTCTTGGCGAGGCCCACTAACTGCGTAAAAATCAGTGAAAATCCTACCTGCATCACCTAAAACCCATGTATTGGCGATATTAATGCCTGTATCATTCATGATACTTGTTACACCACCCATTGAGCCATTACCTCCATGACCACCGTATATTCCAGGGTTGGTTACTGCTTTATTAATCCAGCTTGGGTGTAAATTTGCACCAAACTGTCCAAAAGGTAGTAAAAACTTACCCGCAGTAATGATGGTGTTATCATTGAAAAAATAATGCATATTCGCATATTCAAGTTCTGTTTCCGTCTCTCCTTCGGAGTTAGTACTAAATTCTAATTCCGCTTCAATATGTATTTTTTCTGATAGTTGAAATAAAAAAATGGGAACAAATCGAGCCACAACGTTATTTTGAATATCGTTGCCTTCTTCATCTTTCATATCAGGCTGACTGATATACGTAACATCTCCGTAACCTGCGATTGCTAATCGGCCAATATCTAGAGTTGAGTTTTCTTGTGCGGTAGCAGTTGTCATCAAAGACATTGAAATGGCTGCTGCTACAGCCGATTGGAGAAGTACCTTTTTCATGGTATCACCTTAGTATTTTGTTATGCGCGAGGAAGCCCTCTACGCTGGATAAATTCAAAAAATGTTTTATAAACTGGAAGTTGTAGAGCACAAAGATAACTTATAATTTTCTATGAGACGTAAATCTCCATCACAGGTTATTGCTCTATACTTCTTAGGGGAAATTACATGTTCAGTGACCTAAAAATCGGCACACTGATCCTGTATTAGCTTTTTATAGGAGGTCTAAATGGATTGGCATGAGGTAAAGATACGAAGTCTTGATTAATTCGAGTTAAAACGGTTGAAATTACGGGAAAATAATCAGATATTTTAGTCTTTTGTAATAGTGATGAGTTTGCTTGTCCTGAAGGAGTTTGAACACAATCGCAGTCTACACATTGGCAATTATCCATTGTTGCCGAATTATGTGAACCATGATCTATGTTTGTTTGCTCTGTCATTTCATGATGCTCATTTGGATGATGATCATGAATTTTTACATTTACTTGATTTGAAGATAACACTGATGATGTCATAGCCATTTCAGAACATATATGAATAGACGTAGCAAATACTTGTCCATTAACAGACAAATATATGAATAAAAAAAACAGCCAATTCAACCGAAAAAGCATGAGTAACATGATCCTCCAAAACATATAACTACCAATAAGTTACATTATATACATTTATAACTATAACATCTTGATTGCGATCAACTTTCAACTTAAAAACCCTAATAATACTGGGGTTAATTTTCTTTGTATTAACTCAATCCATACCAAAAGGACGGATATTTATTTTTTTGCTGCATGCATCACTTTCTCTAACACATCCATATCAATTAATTCATTTAGGTCAATATACCGAGTTGAATAATACAAACATGTATTTTCTAATTCATCACTCAGCAATTTTTTTCTTTGCAAAGAGTCAATTTTATTCTGAAGCAATAAGACAAAGTCATCTCCAAACAACCTGAAAACGAGATGATTTTCTTCAAGGCTTTGCAGTTTATTTACAATATCACTGAGCTTTTTATCTCCATGATTCCAACTATTTTCTGAGTTAAATTGTGAAAAATTATGGACTCTGATTAATAAACCATACTTATATTTTTTTAACTCTTGCTTTTGTTTTGACAATAACAATTCAAGATAGCGTTGATTATAGGCATGGGTAACATTGTCTTTATAAAAATATGAGAATCGTTCGTGTTGTAAATCAGACTCAGGCAATTGGGATACTTTTCGTTCAGTGTTAACGTATAATAATGCACGATTAGCAGCCTTCACAATAATGGGGTTAAATTGTTGATCGCTTAATTGAGATATTTCTTGAATAGCTTCTTTCACTGACTTTCTACCCTTATATATTCTATCTGTAGTCATTGCGTCAAAACAGTCAGCCAAAGTGAGTATTTGTGATAAAAAAGGGATCTGTTTACCTGCGAGACCTTGTGGATAGCCTGAGCCATCATAGTATTCATGATGATGACGTACAATTTCAGCTATATCTTTATAAATGGATACGTTGGAAAGAATTTCATAGCTTGTTGTTACATGATTTTTAATAATTTTGTATTCTAGCTCACTCAGTTTCCCTGGTTTTAACAAAATAGAATCTGGTGTCGATATTTTACCTATGTCATGTAACATCGAGGCTCTATATAGTAATTCTTTTTCATAGTTTGGAATATCCAACTCATCAGCTAGCAATTTTGCATATTTTGCAACTCTTTGCGTATGACCTGCGGTATAACTGTCACGTTTTTCAATAATATCAACTAGGTTGAAAACTCCCTCTTCATAATTTCTCAACTTTTTACTAACAGCAATACTCGTTTTTCTGTAGCCATAAATAATTGCCGCTACACCTAGTATCCAAATTATTCCTAAGTTTCGAATCATACTCCAAGCGTGTAAATAAGATTCTGAAAGGTACTCTGACATATCTACTGAAACGAAAATGCCAGCTACACTGTCATTTAATTCATTAATCTCAAACACTTTACATATATGACAATCATCATCAATAACAATAGGCTCAACCACTCTCACATATGACTTTTGATTGATTTCATCTAGAAAAAAATACCTCTCGTTTCTAAAGACCAGAGAATCAATTAATTTATGTTGCCATTGTTCTAATGCAGTTTTTGAGGGGCTAACATAACTTTCTTTATTTGTGACAGCGAGGAACATTTGTGGTGTACCTATCTCTAACTCTGTCGAAATAATAAGACTTTCAGAGTTAAGTTTTTTAAAATCAAAATGTATGGGAAAACTTTCATTAATTAAGCTTAGGTCTTTCGTCAATAGCTCTACGATTGCACTGAAGTGACTAATAGCAGAAAAAGCATCTTCTTTTGCATTTTTTATTGCGCTTTCTTTTGACGACATGACTAAATTTGATGTCAAAATAATTACAATGAGAGTCCAAATAAATGTAACAATTAATGCAATTTTCTTTAATGGCTTCATTTTAATAATCACACTTTTGGCTCCTTTACTAATGCACTATGCAACCAAAGACAATGAACTTTTATGAATACAAACTATCCCATCATTTGAACTTACAACTAGTAAGTATTTATCTTCAAATATAACCATTCCAATATCATAATGGTGCCAACATTCTACGGCTTCTACATGTTTAGCATTCCATAAAATGTTATCTAGCTTTACAACCAACCCAATAAAACCAAAACTACGTACTTTATGGTTAATGTCTATTGTTGAAAGCTTCCAATCCAATATCCGATCACCAATATCTATTGGCGGCCAGTAAGAGTGATTAATTTGAGGTAAAGCATCTTTGTAAAACTTATCTAAATCAGAAAGTAACACTGCCAGAAGGTTTACTGCTTCAATATGAAGTTTTACCATTAATGTAGTAATAGATTCATCTTTTGAAACAGGTACATCCGATTGAATAATTACATCCCCCCCATCAACGGTACTTGCTAATTTATGAATTGTAACTCCTGAATATTCAGGATATTTTATTAAGTAAGGAAGAGGAGTGGGGCCTCTCCCCATAGGCAACCTAGTTGGATGTATGTTAATAGCATATTTAACATTTGTTTCAGGCAAAATATGTAAATACTCTGCAACTATAAACATCTCAACACCTTGTAAAACCAAGTTATCTAACTCTTCCTTATCAGGTTGATTTTCAACTGAAGGGATTTGGTTCTTTTCACAAAGCCTTGCTACAATCGATGAACTAAGATCTGGACTATTTTTATATACCCTAACGACTTGAAATCCTTCATCGATTAAATATTTTAAGCATGAAGAAAATAAATTATTTCCAAAATAAGCAATTTTCATTATTCTCTCTCATCAACTCATAGAGTTATTTGCTAATAGACAACTCGCTTCAAATTCCATATCTATTGTTTACTTTTTATTGCGACTTGAAGAATGGGTATGTACAACATTCCATGCGCCATTAATTTTGCGAAACAAAAATGTCTGAAATCCAGTTTTATCAAATTCATGACCATTTTTATTCACTTTACCTTTTACACGTGTATCAGCTATTGCCCAAGCAAAGCTTTTATCTTCACCTTCAAAGTGAATTTCAATTTCGCTAAAATTTAACTTTAAGTACTCTAGCGCATCTTTTTCAGGGACTACGTGATCCTCCACCAAAGAATCTAGTCCAACATTTTGTCCGCCTCCCTCGATATATCTAGCACCTTTAAAGTCAAGAAAATTTCGTCTAAACGGCAAACTATCTCCATTTTCCCAGCCATATTTTATGCTTGATATTATTTTGATAATGGCCTTTTTGTCCTTGTTACTATGATCCTTATCATCATGTGCAGCTATCGAAAAACTCAATGTTAGTACTAATAATGCCGTAATATATTTATACATTTTTTAACCCTTCTAAATTATTTATTTACGTTAGTTTGACCAATGGATGTGAGAGATTTTCCATCTCCCGCCTTTTTTCAAAAGGACCATACTTTCCATTCCTTCTTTATTGATGAACCTACCTTTGCTCTGCCCTGTAGATTTAGTGCGAGAAACTGAATAAGCCATATCGCCAACAAGTGTAACCTTGTGCTCAAGTACTTCAGTATGGAGTTTTGACGCATATTTCATATCAGATAACATATGATGGTTTGAATATTCATCAGCAGACTTTTCTACTCTACCTCCTTCAAAAATGAGTACATTATCATCTAATAAATATCGCGCTTTTTTCTTATTACCTCGTTTAATTGCTTTATGAAATTGTGTCACAACCTTTCCTGGCTCAGTCTCTGCTCCTGAATCTTTTGGATAAGTTCTATGGCTACTGCTTTCATTACTATGAGCCATTGAAGGTGATGCAATAAGCCAAGTTAAGGCTGAAAAAGCTACTAATGTAATTTGAATATATTTCATATAATATTTTCTTTAATTTGAATTGCTTTTATTCTACTGCTGTAAGCACTTGATATTGTTCAGGTGTTAGTGTTGGTAGACGTTTTATAAAAGCGACCATTGCCCATATACGCTGATCATCATGGGTTTTACCCCACGCAGGCATTCCTGATGCTTTAATCCCATGTTTAATCACCCAAAAGTTTTTCCTAGCAGACTGCATTTCATCACCGTGCTCATGTCCTTTATGGCTTTCATCTGAAACAGCCAAATTAGGTGGTGCTGGGTATAACCCTAAGCTCATGTCACTTTCGATTTGACCAGGCTTTAAATGACAACTAGAACACATATATTCATAATCAGCTCCACCAGTCAGTAGCAATTCAGGATCACTTAAATCTGGTACTTCGATAGACTCTGCCGCTTTTTTAATAGAGTTCTCTCTCGTTTCCTCTAAAAGCCAATACACAAGTTCACTATGAGGCTCATCAGCCGCTACATCTACAATACCTGAGTACATCACCGTGATGACTGAAGCTATACCTAGGACAATAAGTAGCAATAATAATTTGACTATTTTCATACACTTTCCTCTTGAGTCATAAGTCACTTAGCAAATAGGTACTAAGCGACAAACGAAACTTAATTAATGATCATGCTCATCTTTCTTTGTTGCTGAATGTTCATTTTTTTTCATTTTACTGTGGTCCATATTTTTCATTTTACTGTGGTCCATATTTTTCATCTTACTGTGATCCATTTTGTCTTTTGACTTCTCATTTTGCTTCATACATTTTTTCATCATTGCGACAGCAACAGGATCTTTCATATCCATCTTACTGTGATCCATTTTACTGCAATCAGCTTTTTCAGCCTTCTTTGCATGCATTGATGGGTCATGTGCCGCAGCCGTCATTGATAAAGTAATAGTTGGAATTATTATCAAAGCGATTTTCGTTAAGGTTTTCATAGTTTACTCCTAGGTTAGTAATTAAGGTTTTTAGTTAAATTCATCAAATGCAATGTTGCTTGCATCTACGTTCTTAGTTTTTAGTAAATTAATCGTTTCTAACATCATTTTAGGTGGCCCACATAGGTAGAACTCAACACCTTTAATTTGACAAATATTGTCAATATTTGATGCGAGCAACTCTTGAATATACCCTTTTGCTCCTGCCCACTCCTCGGAAGGTCTAGACAAAATAGGATAATAATGAAAGTTTGGTTGATGTAATGAGAGCTTGAAAAACTCATCTTTATATAACAAGTCTTCCTCTGTCCTAGCGGCATAGAAAAAGTAAATATCTCTATTTACTTTTCTACCTCTATGTAAAAGATTCAATTGTTCTTCTATCAAAGATTTCAAAGGAGCCATACCAGAGCCAGCACCAATTAATATCATAGGTTTGTTGCTTGGTGTTTTTGCATGAAAATCTTCGAAAGGACCTAGAGCTTCTATTGTTTCTCCTAGTCCCAAATTACATATGTAACTGGAGCCAACACCTGGCAGAACACTTTTATTTGGAGCATTCTGAATTTTGACGGTAAAAACTAATTCATTAGTACCACCTTCAATTTGCCCATCACCATTTGCCAAAGAATAACTTCGGCTACAAGCGTTATGCTCATACTCCAATCGTTCAATTCCATTCCAATGACGCTTAAATTCTTCAGGAAGACGCATAGGAATAGACGCTCCTTTCGAAGGTGGAATAAAAAAGCGCATATGAGCACCAGCTTTAAATTTGAGTTTTTCATCATCAACTAATTTAAACCGGAGTTCTTTAATAAAAGGACTAATAAACTCGCTATGTATTAATTCAAGCTGGTGTTTTCTAGCTTGGCAGGTATCAATTAGTGTTACATGTCCAATTTCTGTACTATTATGCTGACAAGCTAATCGATAGCCTTGTTGTAATTGTTCATCCGTAAAATGAACATGGTCTGCTGAAGTAACCTTAACCTTCCCATCAAGGCGCACTTTACACTGGCCACATGTACCACCACCTCCACAGGTTGATGATAAAGCTATATCATGATCAATAAGTCCATCTAGCAAATTTGCATTACGAGATACTTCAATTTCATCCAAAGCCTGCATATTTTTATCAAAAAGCACTAATTTCCGTTTCTTCCTACCAACATTAACCCTGTATTGACCATTGAAGAGCAACTCAATAGTCCAAATGAATCCAGTAAGTGAAAAGAAAAGAGTGAAAATTGCAAAAACTACGATTTGAACATTATTAAAACTTCCTTCAGTGCCGTAATCCATAAAGTGCAACATAAAGAAAATATCAACAAAGCGCTTATCGTCATTACTATGTTTAATAATGCGTCCAGAGCCAGCATCAATATAAACGCTGGTATGAATATAGTCCGCATAGTTAACCTGCCAAACCTCATTTTGCTCACGAGGTATATCTTCATAAGGTGGAGATAGCTTAATGGTACTGTCAATTATTCCTTGACCTTTATATGAAGATTGAGCCAGTTTTCTCGCCATAGTTTCATCAATAATTACAGGTTCAGCGGTATAAGCATCAACCAACGAGTAATCATTTTTAAAGTGACTGTATAAACCTTTATTATGAGTTAATAAATAATAGGGATGTGCCAATAATGATATTTGTTTTAACGATACAACCTGTTTAGCTTGGGATAAAACAAGCTGCGGCTCAACTAACTTGTTAATATCTACTTGAGCTACTGTTGGACGCTGACGAAATTGATTTCCTGATGCCTTTTGATGGTCCATCAAGTTAAAATATAGTCCTGTTCCAAGCCAGAGCAATAATTGTAAACCAACCAATAACGATAGCCACTTATGCAATTTTTTAAGGAGTAGCATTACTTAACTCCTCCTATGTCTGTATTTAATGTAGCTGTCGTTTTGCTCTTAAAGATAACAAAGTAAGTCAGAATTCCGCCAAAAATTGACGCCAATATAGAAAAAAGCGTGAACCAAAAAAGTAATTTATTACTTGGATCTTCCTCTTCATAATCCATGACATGCAAACTAAACATTAAATCGAAAACTCGCCAAAATTCATGGCGTTTACTGACAAGTTTCCCACTCTGAGCGGAAACATAAATTGAAGGATTACCAAAATCATTAAAGTTAACTCGCCAAGCAGGCAACACATTATGGCTAAGCTCAAACGGGGGGTTTTCACTAATTAGCTCTATATCAACAACGTCACCATCACCACTGTAATAATGCTTTGCAGCTTTTATTGCTTCGTTACTACTCAAAGGGGAAAGCTTCTTCCCATCATTAGCATTAACGAGGTGCTTTTCATCATCCACAGTAAAACGATAAACAACTTGATCGATAAAAACTTCAATGCTGATTTGTTTCGCTTCAGGGTATTGCTGACGTAAAGTAGATAATGGATAAGTTATTTTATCCACATCAACTTTAGTTTGGTGGTTAACCACCAAACTATCGCCATGAATATAGTCAATATCAAATATCACCATATAGGCTCCTGATATTGACCAAATCAAAAACTGTATGCCTAGAAATAGCATTAACCACTTATGATATTTCCGGCTAGCTTTTAATAACTTCATGCTTTTAAGCCTTGTTCGATACATTTTTTATCGATGAAGAACGCCATAGATAAAACAAAGCAGGGAGAACAAGTAACGTTAAAATTACAGCACTTAACATACCTCCAACCATTGGTGCAGCAATCCGACTCATCACCTCAGAGCCAGTACCTGTGCCATACAAAATTGGCAATAAACCAACAATAATAGCTGCTGCTGTCATCATAACCGGACGTACTCGTAAACCTGCACCATGAAGAACGGCTTGTAGTACATCATCTTTGGATGTATCAATATTTTTTAATTGATGCTCATTAACCATTTCATGATAGGCTTGATTTAAATAGACCAACATGATTACACCAATCTCTACCGCTACACCTGCCAAGGCAATAAAACCAACACCTACAGCCACTGAGAAGTTATAGCCTTGGAGGTACATTAGCCATATACTTCCTACCATAGCTAAAGGTAAGGTTCCCATAATCATCGCTACCTCAATAACATTACGGAAGTTAAGATAAAGTAGAATGACAATGATGAATAAAGTTAACGGTACAACATAGGTCAACTTAGCTTTAGCTCGTTGCATATATTCATATTGACCAGCCCAAGCAATAGAGTAACCAGCAGGTAATTTAAGTTTATCCGCTACGACTTTTTGTGCATCGACCACATAGCTGCCAACATCAACACCTTCAATATCAACAAATGCCCAACCATTTAAACGTGCATTTTCAGATTTAATTCCAGGAGGACCATCTTCAACTAACACATTAGCAACATCTCCCAAGGAAATACGTTGTCCATTAGGTGTCACAATAGGGAGTAATGATAATTGCTCAGGTGAATCACGATAGTCTTGAGGGTAGCGCAAGCTAACCGGGTATCTTTCTAAACCTTCAACCGTTTTAGTTACATTCATACCACCAATAGCCGTAGCTACCACTTGTTGAATTTCAGCAATATTCAAACCATAACGAGCAGCTTTAGCACGTTGAATATCAACTTTGACATACCGCCCACCAGCAACACGCTCAGAATATACAGAGGCTGTTCCGGGAACATCTTTTAAAATAACTTCTAATTGCTTCCCTATATCCTGAATAACGGATAAATCTGGTCCCGCAACCTTAATGCCTACAGGTGTCTTGATACCTGTTGCTAACATATCAATACGGGTTTTGATTGGCATAACCCAAGCATTGGTAACTCCAGGAAGTTTAACGAGAGAATCTAGTTCTTTCTTCAAGCTTTCAGTCGTTACACCATCACGCCACTCTGAACGAGGCTTCAACTGAATAAAAGTCTCTATCATTGTTAACGGTGCCGGATCTGTAGCAGTTTCAGCTCTACCTACTTTACCAAAAACAGTCTTTACTTCAGGAACCGTTTTAATCAGCTTATCTGTTTGTTGTAACAGTTGACGCGCCTGACCGATTGAAATTCCTGGATAGGTTGTCGGCATATACATCAAATCACCTTCGTCAAGAGGCGGAATAAACTCACTGCCAATTTTATCGAGTGGATATAGACCTATTGCTAAAACAGCTAATGCAGCTATTAAGGTTACCTTTGGAAAACGTAAAACTGTTTTCAGTGCAGGCATATAAATGAATGTCAAAAATCTATTAACAGGATTCTTATGCTCTGGTAATACTTTACCTCGAATAAAATACCCCATTAGAACAGGAACTAAGGTAATAGCTAATGCAGCAGAAGCAGCCATCGCATACGTTTTTGTAAACGCTAGCGGTGCAAACATACGACCTTCTTGTGCTTCTAATGTGAATACAGGAACAAAACTCACCGTAATGATTAATAAGCTAAAGAATAGAGCTGGACCAACTTCACTTGCCGACTCCATTACAACTTGCCAGCGGTTCTCATTGGTTAATGGCGTTTTTTCCATATGTTTGTGCATATTTTCGATCATGACGATAGCACCATCAATCATTGCACCTATGGCAATGGCAATCCCCCCAAGCGACATGATATTGGCATTAAGCCCTTGCATATGCATTACAATAAATGCTGTCAATATGCCTACAGGAAGACTAATAATAGCCACTAAAGAAGAGCGAACATGGAATAGAAAAATAATACAAACTAGCGCAACTACACCAAATTCTTCCAATAATTTATAGGCTAAATTATCGACAGCTCTTTCTATCAAAGCTGAACGGTCATAGACTGGGACAATTTCTACGCCCTCAGGTAAGCCCTTCTTCAATTGTTCTAACTTTTCTTTAACGCCATTAATCACTTGTTGCGCATTTTCACCAAAACGCATAACAACGATACCGCCAACGGTTTCACCCTCACCATTTAATTCAGCAACACCTCGTCTCATTTGTGGACCTGTACCAATATCAGCCACGTCTTTTAGAAGTAATGGAGTTCCATTTTCGTTTACACCTAATGGTATGTTTTCTAAGTCCTCTACACTTTTTAAATATCCTGTAGCCCTTACCATATATTCGGCTTCAGCCATTTCAACAACGGATGCTCCGATTTCCTGATTCCCTTGCTTAATAGCCATTTGAATATGAGAAAGTGGAATGCCAAAAGCGCGTAATTTATCAGGGTTAATTCTTACCTGATATTGCTTAACCATACCGCCTAGAGCCGTAACTTCAGAAACACCTGGTACAGTTTGCAGCTCATATTTTAAAAACCAGTCTTGTGTACTACGTAATTGGCTTAAATCATTATTACCTGTCTTATCAACTAAAGCATAGAGATAGACCCAACCAACCCCTGTTGCATCAGGCCCTAGCTGAGGTCGAGCATTAGCAGGCAAACTTGGTGCTACTTGGCTTAAATATTCAAGTACTCTTGAGCGTGCCCAATATAAGTCAGTATCTTCATCAAAGATGACATAGACATATGAGTCACCGAAGAAAGAATACCCCCTTACAGTCACAGCACCAGGTACTGATAACATCGCAGTAGTCATCGGATAGGTAACCTGATCTTCAACAACTTGTGGTGCTTGACCAGGGTAACTTGTTTTAATTATCACTTGCACATCAGATAAATCTGGTAGTGCATCAATAGGCGTTTTGTTGACTGAATATAAGCCAATCCCAACAAGTAAGAATGTCGCCAGTAATACAAAAAATCGATTACCAACAGACCAACGTATAATAGAAGCAATCATAGTTTAATCACTCCTAAATTAGTGGTTAGAATGATCAACAATAGGTTCTTCTGATGTAGAAGAATCTATTTGCTCATCATTTTGCCCAATTGGGGCTATTTCAAAAATTACGAAATGATCACCACGAACTTCAAATGTGAACTTAACGTCCATCCCTTCAGATAGCCCTTCTAAGCTCACTCCTTTACCCGTAATAAAGTCCACAGTAGCAGCAGGTCTGCCCCACTTTTCGATAGCAGAACGACTAATATTAGCCATGCCGTGGTCAATCATTAACGAGTTTATAGTACCTGTCACCGTTGCTGAGTTATCCGTTGAAGTATCGACACTTTCTTGCGGCTCAGTTTGACTAATTACCGCCTCCTCACTCGGTATGTGAACATTGCTTATTTGATAATCTCCACCCGATGTTTTCGTCACTTCAACATGCAAGCTAAGACCCTTTTTAAGCTGTGAGAAATCAATTGAATCTGTAGCAATAAAGTCCATGGTCATTTCTGGCCAATCCCACTCAGGTATAGCATCATGAGCCAAAGTCAGCATCTTATGATCAGACATCAAGCTTTCAATTTGAGCTTGCACCCATACAGATGATGGTTCAGATTCATCACTATCTGTGCCACCATTGTTCATCCGTTTGAAGTCAGAAGATTTACTCGATTCAGAATCAAGTAAAAACTGTGCCGAACTAACAATTTTCTCACCTTCATTAAGGCCATCAAGAATTTCAACACTTTCACTGTCATAGCGACCTACTGAAACTTCAACCGATTTAAAACTTCCCTCGCCTAAGGCCAGAACTACTCTATCTTGATTGCCTGTGCGAATAAGTGCTTCCTTAGGGATAAGTAACGCGCTTTCATCACCTGTTGTATGAATAGCAATTTGAGCAAACATGTTTGGCTTAAAGTCACCGCTTTCATTTTTAAACCGAAGTCGAACTTTTACCGTTCGCGTTTTAGCATCAAGTGTCGGATAGATATAATCCACCTGTCCCTTCCAAGTTTTACCTGGAAGATAATCAAGCGTCATGGTGACAGGCGTTCCCGTTTTTACTTGGCCTGCTTGTCTCTCAAAAACTTCACCTTCAACCCAAACTTCCGATAAATCACCGATAGACATTAAGGTTGAACCCGGTTTAACAAAGAAACCTTCTCTGATTTTCAAATTCTCAACTACGCCATTTTGAGGAGCATAAAAAGTAATCGTTTGTTGAACTTTTTTTGTTTTTTTCAGGTTGGTTATCGCTGACTTAGGCAACTGTAATGCTGCTAAACGATTTTGAGCTGCGCTAATTAATCGACTATTTTTCCGATCTAACGCTAACAATAATTCTTCTTGTGCATTCACTAGCTCTGGTGAATAAATCTCATATAATGCTTGCCCTTTCTTCACTGGGTCGCCAACAGCTTTAACGTAGAGCTTTTCTATCCAACCTTGCACGCGAGGGTGGATGTGAACCAACTTATCTTCATCGTAAGTTACGTAACCTACGGTGTTTATTTCTGTGTGTAATGATTTATAGCTAACTAATGCAGTCCTAACCCCTAGATTATTTACCACGTCTGACGATATACGAATTGTTCCAGGACCTTCATCAGGGCCTTTCCCTCCATCATCATAAACAGGCACCAAATCCATCCCCATAGGAGATTTCCCAGGCTTATCTCTTCGATAATTAGCGTCCATAGGAGCAACCCAATATAAAGGTTTCTTCTCTGCTGATACTGTATTACTAACTTGGCCACTTCCCTCTGGGGTTAATAGGCTATAGGCACCAAATGTAAGGATGCCGCCAATAATCATACCTACGATGACTGGTTTAATATTATTACTCATTACTTCTCTCCCGAAATAGCCGCAAATTGGCCGCTATTGGTAAAATTCATTTGGTTTTTAGTTTGTGCGATGTTTAAACTGCCGATAAAAAGATAATTTAATTCAAGGTGTATTTTTTGCTCTTCAACATCTAATGTCAGCTCATCTATTTCTGCATTCAATACTGCTATGCGTGAACGAACAACCTCGGCAAAATCACCGTCATCGTTTGTGTAGGCTGTTAATGAGGCTTCAGCTTGATCATGTATCTGAGGCAACAGCTTAGACTTGTAAAGATCTTGCCTTTCTCTTAAGCGCAGTAATCTACCTTTTGCGCTTGAGTAAGAGCTAAGTAGTTGCCTAAGCAATAATAATTTTTCAGTTTTTACCGCTTCTGTTTTGTAAATTGCAGATTGAACTTCCTTATCTTGTCTATTTTCAGTAAATAGAGGTAGATCAAAAGTCACACCAACAGAAAACAAATCAGCTCTGCTGTTCCCCATTGGGTCATCAGCTCGATAGCCATAACTAGCGCTAACGCCCCATTCTGGCTCATACTTTTGTTTGGCTAGCTTGATCCCTGTTTTCGTAGCACTTACCTTCTTATCCACAGCAGCAACAGATGGGTGAGTCGAAAAATATTGAACAAGTTCTTCTGTTTGTAACCATTTGGTAGAATTTACTACATCATTTTTGATCAACTCAATTTGAGGTAGCTTTTGAGTAAGAACAATGTTGTGCAAAGCTAATTCATTCATTATCGATGCAGTATTGTTTTCATTAGAAAAACGTGTCAACCACTGTGATAACATGCCTTCATAGCGACTTTTCTGTTGTCCTAATTTGTCTAATCTATCTTCCAAGCGTGTTAGCTCTAATTGCGCTCTAACAATATCTTGCTGACGAGTTTTGCCCAGTGCTGATGAATAGCTTGCCTCAGCAACGTCTGCTAATTGTTCAAACAACGATCTTTTTTTTTCTATTAGTTCAATACTCTGCTGAACCCTATAAGCATCCAACCACAAGCTTCCTACAGTAACTGCTACTTTGGCTTCTCGATCTTGTCGTTGCAGAGGAAATGCTTCACTTTGAATTCTAAGCTGCTGGCCTTTAATATCTAAGGTATCTCCACGAGGGAACATTTGGGCAATGCTAACTTTAGCTTGAGTCATTCCTTCCTGCCCAAAATCAAAACCATCAGTAGGCAGATTAGCAAGCCCGATAGTAATTTTAGGATCTGGCAAAGTGCTTACCGCCGTACTCATCGATTCAATCGACTTTTGTTTGTGAATGCTACCCGTAAGCCAAGGATCATTCTTTTGAGCTGACTTAATAGCTTTTTCAAATGACAAAGGTGCGTTAACAGTCAAATTTTGTTGATTAGCCGCAAAAACAGATAAACAAACAAATGACAAAACTCCTACGCCACACTTTGTGAAAACCTTGCTATTGATTTTTTGAGCGTTCATTAAAACTGCTCCTCATATGTTTGAACATTGGCATATATTTCATAAGAGCCATCGGATTTTAAAAGTAAAACTTTATATGGATGAAACTTGTCTCCAACTTCCATCCCTGGGCTTCCTAACGGCATAGCAGGCACAGATAAACCGATAACATTATTACCATGTTCTTCTTTTAGAAATTGTTGGATAAATTTTGCTGGTATGTGTCCTTCAAACACATAACCATCTTTTGATATGGCTGTATGACAAGAACGATAACGAGGCTCTATTTTCTTCTTTTCCTTAATAGAAGAAATATTCTGAAAATTATGAGCCTTTGACTCAAAGCCATTATCATTAATATGACTAATCCACTTCTTACAACAACCACAAGTAGGACTTTTATATACATCTAAAGCAATTGGTTGAGCTTGAGTATTTTGAGTTTTAGCAGTATTGGCAACTGCTTTTTCATCAGAACAACTTGCAACCACAATAACGAAGGCAAAAGTTGCTAAGAACTTTAAAGTAATTTTATTTGAAAACATAACCCCCCCAAAGGGATATCAATTAATACATTAATTAATTAGGTTATTCTTTGATTTTGCTAATTTTTTAAACGCAGAGATCAAAAAAGCCTAATACAGATATTTTGTATATAAATGAGCCAAATTTTGGACACACTTATTCTGTATTTAGCTTAGTATTGGAGGTCTATAAAGGGATGTTAGTTGTTGACTTTGTGCCAACGACAAATAAGAAGAAATTTTAGATGATAAACCTATAATTAGACTGTTATCAGTATCTTTCATTAACGTAGCAAGGCTTGAGCACCCGCCAGTAAAACAGCTACAAGTTTTAGTACAACAATCTTCAGAAGACTCTTCACCATCTGAAGATTCACTCATCATGTTATGACTGCTATGATCCATCATCGACATATCATGTGATTGGTTTTGACCACTTGTTACTTTCATACTCATCATGTGATAAGACATAATAGTAGACGCCATTGCCTGACCAACAAAGGTCAAACATATAAGCATTACCATCAATGTTTTAGATAAGTTTAAATTCACAAGAAACCAACAAAATATTTCAATTACTACAAATAGTGGCATAGCCATCATAGATTTTCAATATATTTCTTAATGAAACACAAATATAAAATAACAATTTGCCCATTATTTCAAATGGAAATTAATTACATAACACGTTGAAATGGCTATACTTCACTATGTACATTCCCTACGTAACGTTTCTAATTAAGTTAGGCAAAACCTAAATAAAATATTTTAAAATCAACCTGTACATTATCCATCAAGTGATTTAATAATCCCGCACGCTTCAACAGTATTTTCAGTAGTACATGCGCTAGCCATTTGCTGAAGCTCTTTTTTCAATGCTTGTAACTCTTTCATTCGCTTCTTAACCAAACTCAATTGTTGTTCTATGAGCGCATTTACACTAGAACAACTTTCTTCTGGCTTATTTTTTAAGTCAATAAGGCGTTTAATATCGGTTAAAGCTATATCTAAACTGCGACAGTGTTTTACAAATTCCAGCTCTCTTAATGACCTTTTACTATACAATCTGAAATTACCTTCAGATCTTTCAGGGTTAGAAAGCAACCCTTCTCGCTCATAGTACCTAATTGTTTGTACTGGACAACCCGATCTTTTCGATAATTCACCTATTTTCATGAAACTAACCTCTTTACCCTATAGTAACTATAGAGTTTATAGTGTACAACATACATACAAATAAGGGTAAAAAAAATGAAAGATGAATATTTAGAAAGTACCGCTATAGTCAACTTTACGCACCAATCAATTCAAACATTAATAACTAAACGTGGCTGGCACAAACTAGATGACTACAGCAAGATTGGCGCTGCTTATCAGTTTGTAAAAGATGAAATATTGTTTGGCTATAACAACAGTGATGATCTTTCGGCAAGTGAAGTGCTTGCAGATGGTTATGGACAATGTAACACCAAAGGTAACCTGTTAATGGCGCTATTACGTGGTTTAGGTATTCAGTGCCGTTTTCACGGCTTTACCATTGATCAACAATTACAAAAAGGTGCAATTCCAACTTACGTATTTTGGTTAGCGCCTAAATACATAATTCACAGTTGGGTTGAAGTTTACTTTGAAGAGCGTTGGATCAATTTAGAAGGCTTTATTTTAGATGATAAATATCTAAGTTCGTTACAACAGAAGTTTAATCAAACAAAAGATAATTTCTGTGGTTATGGTGTTGCAACAAAATGTTTATCATCTCCAGATACAGATTGGCGCGGAACCGACACCTATATTCAAAAAGAAGGGATTCACGACGATTTCGGACTTTATAATTCCCCTGATGAGTTTTACCTTGAAAAAGGCACTAATTTATCAGGAGTCAAGCGCTGGATGTATCAAAAAGTGATCCGCCACCTAATAAATTTCAATGTCGCTAATCTAAGAAAAAGTAAAGCGTTGGAGGTACAAAATGCATAGCCATAGTCATCAACATGGAACAGACGACAGGATTGGTTGGGCGTTTTTTCTGAATGTTACCTTTACGATCATCGAGTTTATTGGTGGTTGGCTTACCAATAGTACGGCTATTATGGCTGATGCGGTGCATGACTTGGGTGATAGTTTATCTATAGGCTTTGCATGGGTATTAAGTCGCTTTTCAAACAAAGCAGCACCAGATAAATACAGCTATGGTTATCGCCGACTTACACTATTCGGCGCTTTGGTGAATGGCATAGTATTGGTTATTGGCTCAATTTGGGTTTTGTTTGAAGCAATACCAAGGCTAACCAACCCTGAAATGCCTGTAGTTGAAGGAATGTTAGGGTTAGCGATACTCGGTGTTGCCGTAAATGGATATGCCGTTTTCAAATTAAAAGCTGGGGAAACTTTAAACGAAAAAGTACTAACTTGGCATTTACTTGAAGATGTTCTGGGTTGGGTTGCAGTTCTTATTGTTTCAATCGTATTGTTATTTGTAGAATTACCAATATTAGACCCACTGTTATCAATTGGCTTTACATTATTTATCTTGTTCAATGTTTTCAGAAATCTAAAATCTACACTTGTCTTGTTTCTTCAAGCCGCACCGGATGAACAAACTCAACAAAGTATCAAACAATCTCTTATTAAATTACCTGAAGTTAATGACGTTCACCATATGCACTTTTGGTCATTAGATGGAGAGAGTCATGTATTAACGGCGCACTTAGAGTTAGCTCAAGATTTAGATATAGATAAACTTATCGAGCTTAAACAAGAAGTATCGATAGAGCTTTCATCGTATAATTTGTCACATACAACGATTGAATTTGAATTCCCTAATGAAAATTGTCGAGATAAAATGTCTAAACTTTAAGCTTTCCGTTCTTTAGCCTTAAAAAGCAGCTTAATTTTAATAGAGAATTAAGCTGCTAGGCTTTACTTATATATTATTTGAAAGTTGCTTATTGCTATCTGAGCCATGTACCCATTGGTATAATACTGGTAATACAAACAGAGTTAAAATGGTCGAAGATATAATGCCTCCAATGACCACGGTAGCAAGTGGACGTTGCACCTCTGCACCAATGCCTGTGTTTAAAGCCATTGGTATAAAACCTAAACTTGCCACTAGGGCTGTCATCAATATTGGTCTAAGACGAACAATAGCTCCCTCTACAATAGCTAAATAAAGATCGCCTTTTTCGTGCCATAAATCGCGAATAAAAGCCAACATAACTAAGCCGTTTAATACAGCGACTCCTGACAGTGCAATAAAGCCAACACCTGCTGAAATTGAAAGTGGCATATCTCGTAAATAGAGCGAAAATACCCCACCAGTTAAAGCCAAAGGCACACCACTAAAAATGATCAAAGCATCTTTAACCGAACCAAAAGCAATAACTAAAATACCCAATATAACAACCAATGTAATAGGCACAACTAGACTCAATCGTTTACTTGCCGACTCAAGTTGTTCGAATGTACCTCCATAATCAAGCCAATAGCCTGCTGGGACTTCACCCTCGCTACTTATTTTGGCCTTTACTTCCTTCACAAAGCTTCCTAAGTCCCTGCCACGAACATTGACGGTAACTACAACTCTGCGTTTTCCATTTTCTCGGCTAATTTGTGCTGGCAATGACTCCGACTTAAGTAATGCAACTTCTTCAAGAGGTACATAATTACCGTTGCCAAGTGGAAGTGGTAGTGACTTCAACCCTTCAATATCCATTCTGATTAATTCAGGGAGGCGCACCACTAATTCAAACCTGCGATCACCTTCATATATAATTCCGGCTGACTCACCTCCTATTGCAGTGGCTACCCAATCTTGAAGCTGAGTTACATTTAACCCGTACCTTCCTAAAGATTCTCTTTTAGGAAGAATGGATAACGAAGGTATTCCTGTAACTTGCTCCATACGTACATCGGCAGCTCCATCAACTGTTTTGACAATATTGAGTATATCGTTAGCAGTAAATAACAGTTGGTCCAAATCATCCCCAAATACCTTTATACCTAAATCTGCTCGAACACCAGATATCAACTCATTAAAACGCATCTGAATTGGTTGAGTAAACTCATAATTATTTCCGGGAATACTTTTTAATGCTTCTTCCATTTCTTCAACAAGTTCACTCTTCGCCTTTGTTGTTTCGCTCCACTCACTCCGAGGTTTTAAGATGACAAAAATATCAGCAATGCTCGGTGGCATTGGATCTGTCGCCACTTCCGGTGTCCCAATTCGAGAAAAGACTTTATCAACTTCAGTAAAAACCTTTATTCTCTGCTCTAATACTTCCTGCATTTCAACAGACTGATCTAGACTGGTTGATGGTATTCTTAAAGCCTGCACAGTTATATCACCTTCATTCAACTGCGGGACAAACTCTGTACCCAGCGTTGTCGCTATCCAAAGGCTATATCCCATTAAGGCAATTGATATTGATACGATGACCCAACGAAATTTTAATGCCAGAATTAATAGCGGCTTGTACAAAGATTTTGTAGAACTGATCACAACACTTTCTTTTTCACTAATCTTACCTTTCATAAACACTGCTACAGCAGCAGGTACGATAGTAACTGACAAGATCATTGCTGAAATTAAGGCCATAACTACTGTTGCAGCCATTGGGTGAAACATCTTACCTTCTACACCTGTGAGCGTGAAAATAGGTATATAAACCACTGTGATAATGGCAACACCAAATAAACTGGGGCGTATAACTTCAGAGGTCGCTTCGAAAACGGTATTGAGTCGTTCTCTTAAATCTTGCCTATGCCCATTGTGTTGAGCTTCAGCAAGACGACGAACTGAGTTTTCGACGATAATGACGGCACCATCGACGATTAAGCCAAAATCCAATGCCCCTAAACTCATCAAATTTGCAGAGACGCCTGTTTTTACCATACCTGTTATTGTCATCAACATTGATAAAGGTATTACCGCCGCAGTAATAAGGGCAGCACGTAAATTCCCCAATAATAGGAATAGAACTACAACGACTAAAAGCGCCCCTTCAACAAGGTTTTTTGTCACTGTTGCAATTGCCTTATCAACGAGCGTTGTACGATTATAAACAGGCTCTGCTATTACACCTTTAGGAAGAGATGTTTGAATTTGTTTAAGCTTATTTTCAACTTCCAATGCAACTGTGCGAGAATTTTCGCCAATCAACATCATAGTGGTGCCCAAAACGGTTTCAATGCCGTTTTGAGTTGCGGCCCCAGTTCTAAGCTCTTTACCAATGGCGACACTGGCAACATCACTAATTTTTACAGGAATGCCATTATCTTTTTTAACAACAACATTGAGAATTTCATCAATCTTAGCAAGTTGACCTACAGAACGAACAAGCACTTGTTCCCCATTTTGCTCTATATAACCCGCTCCACGGTTATCGTTATTATTTCGCAACGCGTTAGACAAGTCTTCAAAGCTTATTTGATGATACAACAACTTCTCAGGGCTTGGAGTGATATGATATTGCTTGTTATATCCTCCAATACTATTGACTTCAATGACCCCTTTAACTTGGGCCAATTGAGGCTTTATGATCCAGTCTTGTATTTCTCTTAATGCTATGGCCGTATATTCTTTACCATTAGGCATTCTTGCATCAGGTGAAGCTTGCACGGTATACATAAAAATTTCGCCAAGCCCTGTCGAAATCGGCCCCATTTCAGGTTCCAATCCATTAGGAAGAGCACTTTTAATCGCCCCTAATCTGGCATTGATTAAATTTCTTGCGAAGTAAATGTCAGTCCCTTCCTCAAAGATGACAGTCACTTGAGACAAGCCATATCTTGACAGAGATCGAGTGTGAGAAAGCTTTGGCAACCCAGCCAATGCTGTTTCTATCGGAAACGTTATCCGTTGTTCAGCCTCTAAAGGGGAATAACCGGGGGCAGACGTGTTAATTTGTACTTGCACGTTGGTAATGTCAGGAACTGCATCAATAGGGAGTTTTTGATAGCTCCATAAGCCAACACTAACAATGACAAACAGCATACTTAATATTAGATAGCGCCTATTTATAGCTAGACGCAGAATTGATTCAATCATCTTACGTCTCCTAATCGTCGTCTTCTACTTCAGATTTTAAAATATCCGCTTTAATCAAAAAGCTATTTTTACTTACATACTCAGAACCTTGTACAAGTCCATCGATAACTTCTATGTGATTTTTGTCTGAACGGCCCAATATTAACGGTGTAAATTCGTATTCTTCACCTTCTTTAACGAATACACCTAGCTGCCCACCTAGTTCTTGTAATGCAAGCTTTTCGATTGCTAAGTCAACGTCGAATTGATTTGTCGTAATATATCCTTTTAACAGTTGGCCTGAAGAAATGTTAAATTTTGTATTATCTAAAAGTGCTCGAACAAAGACGAATGGCTGATCTTTAGTTGGAATAATATTGGTTACTGTTGAGGTGATTGCCTCCCCATTAAATTCAATTTCGATTTCTTGACCGACCTCAACTTTATTAAAATGAGTAGCAAAAACTCTAAATTCCGCCCACAGCGTATCGATATTGGCTATTTCAAATAAAATTCGTTGTTGTGTTGTTGCTCCAACATTCCCATTTCTTTGTATAACTAAACCTGATACCGGAGACCTTACCTCGTAGGTATTTAAACTTTCATTCGATTCAATAACAGCTAGAAGATCTCCTTTTTTTACCTTATCTCCAATAGTGTAATTAATCGTCTTTATAACGCCATTGTATCTAGCGTTTATCTGATACAGTTGCTCTACCCCTATGGTTGTCTTACCATAAACAGAAATTTCTTGATTAAGTCTTCTAGGTGATAACCTAGTTGTTTCTATGCCTACTTTTTCCGACATCTCGTTTTTTATTTTACTTATACTCTCTTCGGAGTCCTCATCACTTGCCCAAACCAATTGAGACAGCGACGAAATCCCTACAAAAATAAATAATGCAATTAAATAGTTTTTCATTTTTTTTCCTAAGTAATTCGATTATCGGTCGAATTAAAAATCAATTTTTAAATTAAAGTGATAACGCTTCATTCGTTAATTTTTCAATCTCGGCCCCGTAAAACAAAGCAGCAGAAGCAGCATCAATCAGCGTGCGACGAGCATTTAGTAGTTCTTGTCTAGCTGATACATAGTCAAGATAGCCATTACGACCTTTTTGATAAGCAATTTGGGTATCATCTAGTGCCTGATCTAACATTGGAATTACCGACTGTCTTAGTGCATTTGTCGTCAAAATAGCTTGCTGCCTATTCGAGTATGCTCGCAGCAAATGATTTCTAAGCTTTAATTTCGTTACATCTTTTTCAATGGCAACTTGATCACGCTCAGCTAAGGCACTCGCGATTGCTCCTGAGTTTCGCTTGTCAGCAAATAACGGTAGGCTAAAGCCTGCGACTAAGGCAGTATCATTACTTTCTTGAGAGCGTCTAACCCCTACAGACCACTGAATATTGGCTATTGATTCAGTTCTCGCTAAACGTAACTCAGCTTCCTTAAGTCGCTGCTCATTGGCGTAAATTTGAATGGCAGGATTTGTTTCTAACTTTGCAAAAAGCGTCTCAAAATCACTATCATTTCCAAATTGAAATAAATCACCTGTTACCTTCGAGAAGTTCAGCGTTGATTCTCCCCAAAAAGCAGCTAAAGAAAGCCTTAAATATTCTAAGCGTTTCTTTTCTGATTGAGAGGTTAGTTTAGCCTGGGCAATCGCTGCCTTCGCTCGCTTTACCTCAGCATTAGGGGTTGCTCCTGCACGATTACGTTCATCAACAACATTGAATGCTTCTTGAGCTAGACTTAACGCATTATCGGCTAATAAGACTCTTTCTTGTGAAGCGAGTACCTCGATAAATTGTTGAGTAACTTGAGCTATCAAATTTAACGCCTCAACTTCCGTTTTAGCATTCAACAGTTTTTTAGAATTAGAAATAAGTCCAATTCTTGCAGAACGCTTATCTCCCATTTCAATCACGGAAGAAAGAGCAATAGTTAATTCAGCACTATCAAATTTATTGAAGTCACCTGAACCTGCAAAGTTCTCAGCTTCTACTTCAAGCTCAAATGCCGGATTTAAGCTTGCTGTTTGTTCTTGTCCAATTAAAGCTTGTTGCTTGAAATCAAATATTTTTAACTCTGGATTTTGCTTGAGTGTCCAACGTATTGCCTCTTGCAGGTTAAGCTCCTTTTCAAAAGCGTTAACATTAAATGTTAAAAGCGAAATCATTAAGCACGCAAAATATTTATACCGAGGTGTTATACACCTCACCTTCGCTACCTTTCGGTGCGGTGATACATTAAGTCTCATGTATACTTTCCTATTAATTTTATTCTATAAAACTGTGGGTGTAGAAGATGGCTCTACCTAATTTTCGGGGTAATCTAAGCTAGTTTTGGTGGTCGAAATGGCAAGGATATATAACCTTTTTGCTCGCTAGAAACTATGGTCTCAGCAAGAGGAAAATCAATCACTTGGTTAGGCTCGGAAGGCACATCTGTATATATGAATAATTGGCAACAACAAAAATTGCACTCATCTACTAACGAGCTGCTATTCTGGAGCTGAGTAAGCTCCGTAGCTTCTGTTGATTGCTCTAAAACATATGAAGAATTAATTGGCGTAAAAAAAGAAAGATCATCAAAATCATTCGGCGAACAAATCACAGAATGTGCTGCGATTAATAGCAGCATCACATATGTTAAATATGTTGTGAAACTAGGTAAGCGTAGAAAGGTCATTGCAGGTCTAACATGCTTTAATCAATCTAACTGTCCCTAATAAAGTAGGAATAGCATCTTGTTCATAAACGTTGACAAACCCCGCTTCTACTATCAATGACGGGAGGTATCCATCCACATTATCTTTTGTCGTTTTAAAACCATCTAAACATTGAACTATTAAGAATAATGCTCGTTGTAAAATGGAGGTCGGCTTGCCCCAATCAGCAATGTACAATGCCCCGCTCGGTTTGAGCGTTCTACGAATTTCTTTTAGTGTTGCTATTTTATCTAAACGAGTAAGGTGGTGAAAAAACAAACTCGAAACAGCTATATCATAAGAGTTTTCACCAAAAGGCATTTCTTGACCAAAACCTTGTATCAGCGAAATATTGAGTTCTTTCTCACTGAGTTTTTTTCGAAGAATATCTAATGCTGTTTGGTCAGCATCCAAACCTGTCACCTTAAAATGAGGAAAATTTTCAGCAATTGTTTTTGTTAATGTTCCTGTACCACAGCCCACATCTAACAGTTCATTTCCTTTGGTTTGAGCTATTTTCTTCACAATTAGACTTTTAAAGAATTTTTCTCGTGTAGTAATAGCAACGATTCTGTCATAGTAACGAGTCAACCAGTGAAAACGTAACGGAGGTATATAAGGTGTATTTTTTTTCATTGTAAAACTTTCCTGTCTTGATACTGAATACGTTGCGTTCAAACAGTCATGAAAAATGGCTATTAGTACTTTAACTGTAGTATTCGGCGTGCGCCGTTCAATACAACAAGGGAAATTATTAACCCGATAACTAAGTCTGGATAACGGCTATCTGTCAGCGTCACGAGAAGGCCAGCTAAGATAACACCAACATTTGCAATAACGTCGTTGGCTGAAAATATCCAACTCGCTTTCATATGAGCACCATCTTCTTTATTTCTATAAATTAAAAACAAACAAGCTACGTTAGCAATTAGTGCAACCCCACCAAATATCATCATCAACGATGAAATCGGTTCACTCCCATAAATAAAACGTCGAATTACCTCACTTAAAGCTCCAAGCGCTAAAATAACCTGCAATAATCCAGATATATGTGCTGCCCTTAATTTCAGGCTAACTGTCTTACCAACAGCATATATAGCTAGTCCATACACAGCAGCATCCGCAAACATATCCAAAGAATCCGCAATGAGTCCGGCAGATTGTGCAATAACTCCGGCGACCACTTCAACAAAAAACATAACTCCGTTAATCAATAACAGCCATCTAAGTGCTGACATTTCACTTGCTTTGTTTGATTGATCTAACTTTCTCGCTTTTGCAGCTTCTTTACTGCAACTTTCACTTGTTGATTCTAGTGAAGCACCTAAATTGAGAGATTGCAGTTTGTTAGTAATCTCATCCAAATTGTCATCATGGAAAACTTTAACTAACCGACTGGGGATATCAAACTGCAACCCAATAGTGGTGCTAATTCCTTCTATAGCCAGTCGAATTAAACGCTCCTCAGAAGGACAATCCATTTGGGAAACCTTAAAAGTACTGACAAACTTTCCGCCAAAATCATCTGAATCGATGTGGTTATTATTCAGGTCATTGCTAGCTGGAGAGGACTGACATTGCCCAGAGCATTTTTTTGACATAAAATCTTTCCATTAAATATTTTTCACTAGTGTAAACTCTATACCAACTATAGAGTCAAGAATCTTTATCTAACAATAGATTTATAAAAAGTAATTGTTTGAACTTGACTAAAATCACTAGCTCCACAGAAAACTATATGCTAACGTTTATATGTTATATTCCCATTAGGTGGTTACTTTGAACTTGGCTGTTGCGCTTAAATTACTGTTAATAGTTTCGATTGTTTTGCAATCGTTAACTACTGGTGCATCTGCAACTTCACAAAACCACCAGTTGGATATTGAACACCTTCAAACCCAACATGATCATAAAAGTGATTTAAAAAGTTTGAACGGCGATTTAGATGAAGAAGGCCACGACATCAAAGATTGTCATCACTGCGGTCATTGCAGTGGCAGTCATTTGTCATGGATTTTGATCAGTAATATCAATAGTTCAACCAAGCTATTTACTAACAATAATATTCCTTATCAGTTCGATCAAACAAAAGAGTTTTTAGACGCTATTCTACGCCCCCCTATTTCTTAAATTTCTAAATTTATAACCGTCCATTCATCGATTAAAAATCGGTAAATGGGTTGATGTTTATTAAATAAAAAATTTAAGAAGTCTTATGTATATATATTTAAAAAATACAGGTGTATTCCTGTCTTTTTGCATGCTTGTAAGCATTTCAAATGTGGCTTATAGCAAGCAAAATAGTGTTTCGTGGCTAGATGCCCAAATAAATAAAGATCCCGAAATCATTGAAGCGAGAGAGTTATTAAAAGCAAGTAATCATCAAGCGAAAAGCTTAACTCAGGCGGTGTATAACCCCGAATTTGAAGCAAGCTTTGAGAAAGAAGGTGATTTCAATAATTATTCAATTGGTTTAAGTCAGACAATAGATTTTTGGGATAAACGATCTGCCAACACATCAATCGGCAAGATTACCCACTATGCAAGCCAACAGCAATTATTGCTTTTGCTTGATTCAAAAAAAGCCAGTGCTTTGACAGCCTTAGTTAATTGGCAAGCAGCAAAAGATGCTGCACAGCTCTCTATTGAAAGAGAAAATCAACTGCAAACCTTACTTAGTATTGTAGAAGACAAGCAAAAAGCTGGAATACTTGAGCCTCTAGATGCGGAGTTGGTCTACTTAAACCTTTCGCAAGTTTTTAGTGAAATAGCTGAATATCAAATTGCGCTAAAAAATGCTGAAGTTAAGGTTCGAGAGTTGTTGCCTGATTGGACACCTGAAATTGCCACTAAATCCTCTTTTGAATTCGGTGTTAAAAACTACTCATACAAAAGTGAGTGGATTGAACAACACCCCAATGTTCAATTGGCTAAAGCAAAATGGCAAGAACAACAAACTAAAGCACAGTTAACCGCTATAGAATATAAAGCTGATCCCACCGTTGGGGTTAGCGTTGGACAAAATGGCGATGATAATACCATTGGCTTAACATTCTCTATGCCTTTGAATATCAGAAATAACTATTCCGATGCGACTAAAGCGGCTTACTCAGAAGCCGTTGCTGCGGAAGCTTATTTCCAATCAATTTATCGAAAAAGATCTTTTGAAGCTCAAGCCAATTATGAGTCACTCATTGTGAGTAAGAAATACTATCATCGATGGCAAAACCTGATGAAAGACCGAGTTGACAATAGTACAAGGTTGCTCAACGCCCGTTGGGAGGCAGGAGACATCAATACATCAGACTACCTAATTGCGTTGAGCCAACGAGCTGAAGGATTGCACTCAGGCATTCAATTAGAAAAACAATTTAAACTTTCCGAAATAGCCTTCATTTGGAGCATGGGTCAATTATCTAAGTTTGAGATTTAAGCAGTCAAAAAGGCAGTTAAAAATGCAGTTAAAAATCTTAATCTTTAAAGAATACAGGTAAAAAAAATGAATACATTATTTAGAAAAAAAATAGTAGCAATGGTAATTAGTGGGCTTCTTTTAGGGGGGGCTTTAAGCAGCGAATTAAACGCTCAACAATTAGACAAAAAACATCCCGAAAAGATAAAGTCAAAACAAAAAGTAGACGAACATAAGCACGAACACTCTGAAGATGAAAGTGAACATTCTGAAAATGGTTCAAAGCATGATGAGAGTAGCCACGCCCATGATAACGAAAACCATGGCGCGGAAGAAGATCATCAAGAAGATAAAAGTAAGCATTCTGAAAAAGGTTCAGAGCACGATGAGCATGATGAGAAAAATAAAGGAGCAGAAGAAGAACACGAAGAAGGTATTACACTTAGCCCTAAAAAAATGTCACTTGCTAATATACAAGTTCAAAGCATAAGACCTGAATACCAATTCAGCACAATTTACGCGCCTGGAGAAATTAAAGCGAATGGTTATAAAAGCTATGTTGTTTCACCACGTACAGAATCTGTCATTATTAGTCGCCACGCCGCACTTGGTGAACACGTCGAACAGGGGCAAAAATTAGTTACCCTGTTTAGTGAAGCAACGGCTCAAGCCCAAGCTGACTATCTGATTGCATCAACTGAATGGCAGCGAGTAAAAAAATTAGGTAACAAAACAGTAAGTGAAAGTCGATTACTTCAGGCTCAAACCACATTTAACGCCACATATGGAAAACTTATCGCACTAGGACTAACTGAAAAAGCGATAGCAGAGATCTCAAACAAGGATGTCAGTACATTTGGTCAATACTCGTTAATTGCTCAGCGTTCAGGTGTGGTATTACAAGATGATTTCATCCAAGGGCAACGTGTTGCTGCTGGTGATACTATCATGCTTTTAGCTGATGAAAATCAACTATGGGTTGAAGCTAAAGTATCGCCTAATAAAAAACTCAACCTCTCAATAAACTCCCCGGCCATAATCAAGTTGGAAGGCAAAAATTACAAAGCGAAAGTTATTCAAGAAGCCCACACCATCGATCCTATCACTAGAACCCGAATCATTCGCCTAGGAGTAAATAATGAAGATGATAATCTTCATTCAGGCATGTTCGTCAAAGTCTATTTTCAATTTGCTACTCAAAATGAAGTAATGGCTATACCTGAAGAAGCATTAATTAGAAGTGCTGATGGAGACTGGACCATTTTCGTTGAAGATCACCCCGGTGAATTCAAAGCGACAGAGGTTGAGTTAGGTCGTTCATTAGGTAATTTCAGAGAAATTTTCGGTCTAGAAAGTGGTACTCGTGTGGTGACTCAAGGTGCTTTTTTTGTTGCGTCTGAAATAGCCAAAGGCGGATTTGATCCGCACAACCATTAAGGAGAGCTGTTATGTTTAATCGAATTATAGATTGGTCTGTCAATAACAGGCTTCTTATACTGATTGCCTTATTTGCTACAATTGTTAGCGCAACCATAGTGATACCAAAGCTAAACTTAGATGCTTTCCCTGATGTCACCAATGTTCAAGTCGCCGTTAATACCGAAGCACCAGGGCTTGCCGCAGAAGAAGTAGAGCAACTTATTACTTATCCAATTGAAGCGGTAATGTATGCGTTGCCTGATGTGGAGCAAGTGCGCTCAATTTCCAAAACAGGTTTGTCTGGAGTTACAGTCGTCTTTAAAGAAGGAACTGACATCTATTTTGCCAGACAGTTAGTCTTTGAGCGACTACAAGCAGCAAAGGAGCTAATACCTGACGGTGTAGGCACGCCTGAAATGGGGCCGAATACTTCTGGGCTAGGTCAGGTATTTCAATACTTGTTAGTGTCAGATAAAGACGCTGGATATGATTCAATGGCGCTAAGGAGTCTAAATGATTGGATAATTAAATTACTAATCATGCCAGTCGATGGTGTCACCGATGTTTTGTCTTTCGGAGGGAACGTAAGACAGTATCAAGTGAACGTAGATCCATCTAAGCTCCTTTCATATAACTTAACACAAGAAGATATCGTTAGAGCACTTGATAGTAACAATGCTAACGTTGGTGGTTGGTATATGAATCGAGGGCAAGAGCAGCTTGTTATTCGAGGAACGGGTTGGTTTGAAAGTGGTGAAGCAGGAATCGGTAATATTAAGCAAGTACCTGTAAAAACCGTAGATGGTACGGTTGTGACGGTTTCAGATGTCGCCAAAGTCGAACTAGGCAGTGAAATTCGACAAGGTGCCGTGACAATGACCCGTAAAACGGCTGATGGAAAAGTTGAAAACTTAGGTGAAGTCGTATCAGGTATTGTACTTAAACGTATGGGTTCAAATACAAAAGCGACTATTGATGGTATTAATGCAAGAATTCCATTGATCAATCAAGCATTACCTAAAGGTGTACGTTTCGAACCTTTCTATGACCAAGCTGACTTAATCGAACAAGCAGTCAATACGGTAGTGAATGCGCTAGCACTTGCTTTTATCTTTATTTGTATCGTGCTTGCCCTTTTCTTAATGAATTTAAGAGCAACGTTTCTTGTTCTGATCTCCATTCCAATATCGGTAGGTATTGCACTAATGATCATGGCTTGGTGGGGAATTTCTGCCAACCTTATGTCTCTTGGCGGTATTGCCGTAGCAATTGGTATGCTTGTAGACGGCTCAGTGGTAATGGTTGAAAACATGTTTAAACATTTAAACCGACCAGACGCTACTCACAAAAAAAATGTACAAGCACGCGTTCCAAGTTCTGATGTTGACCCTCATGCAGTAGAAAAGGATGATCATGGTATCAAATTGCGACTAAAAGAAGCTGGCAAAGAAGTGGCTCGACCAGTATTTTTTGCTGCTTCTGTCATTTTAGTGGTTTTCTTACCTCTATTTAGCTTTGAAGGGGTAGAAGCCAAATTATTCCAACCAATGGCTATTAGCATCATTTTGGCTGTCATTTCAGCTATCGTTGTTGCTTTATTCATCGTGCCAGCATTGGCCACCTACATGTTCACAAAAGGAGTGAAAGAAAGAGAAAGCTTTGTTCTTAAACCTTTAGATAAGCTATATAAAAAAGGGCTTAAGTTTGCGCTTAAACGCACCAAGTTAATTATTTCAGCATCGTTAATTATGGTTATCTCTGCTTTTTCAATTGTGCCATACATTGGTACTGAATTCGTACCAGAGTTAGAAGAAGGTACTATTAACTTAAGAGCGACTCTTGCTCCTTCCTCTAGCTTGGATACCGCATTGATGGTTTCACCTATATTAGAAGAAAAATTGATGGCATTTCCTGAGGTTACCTATGCGCTTAGCCGTATCGGGCGAGCTGAAATAGGCGGCGATCCTGAACCAGTTAACAACATTGAAATTTATATTGGTTTAAAGCCTGTGTCCGAGTGGACCAGTGCCTCGAATCGTTATGAACTGCAAAACAAAATGGAAAGATCGCTAGAAGAATTTCCTGGACTTTTGCTGAACTTTTCTCAACCTATTGCCACACGTGTCGATGAGTTACTATCTGGTGTAAAAGCACAACTAGCGATCAAGCTATTTGGGCCGGATCTCAATCAATTAGCAGCCAAAGGTCAAGAAATTGAAGCAGCTATAAAAGAAGTCGATGGTGCAAGAGATGTTGCCCTTGAGCAAATCGCAGGTGAAGCTCAATTAGTAGTAAAGCCCAACAGACAAGAGCTTTCACGTTTTGGCCTATCGGTCGGTGATATAATGGAAGTGGTACGAGACGGTATCGGTGGAGTTGAAGCAGGACAAGTTATTAACGGTAATGAACGTTATGATATTTATGTACGTATTGAAGAAGAATATCGAAAAAATAAAGAAGCTATTTCCGATATTCGTATTCAGTCACCTACAGGTGCTTGGGTTCGTCTTGGTGATGTTGCAACAATCTCCTTTGAGTCTGGCCCACCACAAGTAAGAAGAGATGACGTTCAAAGACGTGTTGTTATCCAAGCCAATGTACAAAATCGAGACATGGGCAGTGTTGTTGCCGACATCAGAAAAATCATCGCTGAGAAAGTCGATTTGCCTGCTGGCTACTCAGTTGCCATTGGTGGTCAATTTGAAAGTCAGCAACGTGCTCAAAATCGATTAGCCATTGTTGTACCTTTATCATTAGCTCTAATAGCATTACTGCTTTATTTTGCTTTTGGTTCAGTTGGTCAAGCCATGTTGATCCTAGTAAACGTTCCACTAGCGGTGATCGGCGGCGTATTTTCTTTGTATTTGTCTGGTCAGTACATATCAGTACCCAGCTCAGTCGGTTTCATTACCTTGTTTGGTGTAGCCGTATTAAATGGCGTAGTAATGGTTGAAAGTATTAACCAACGTATTAAAGATGGTTTGGATGCTTCTGATGCTATTTTTGAAGGGGCAACATCAAGGTTGAGACCTGTATTGATGACGGCAATAACCTCAGCATTAGGCTTAATCCCTATGTTAATGTCTAGTGGGGTTGGAGCTGAAATACAACGACCTCTGGCAAGCGTGATTGTTGGTGGTTTGATAACGGCAACTTTACTAACCTTATTTGTCTTACCTGTTTTGTATAGCTGGTTCTCTAAGAAGAAAATTGAAGAGTTATCGCGTTAACTTAGCAGCATAATTTATGAAGTTTCCAAGCTAAAACTTTGGGTTGGAAACTTCATTGTATGAACTACGTACTTTATTTAATTAATCCCGGAAACAAAGTGAGTGACAATATATTTTATATTTCGGCGCTACACTTATCTCAAAAATCCATAAAACGTAAGTATGCTTCAATCAACCGTCACTACTTTCCCCCTGATGTAACCATCAGGACATTTCTATTGTTGATAATGGTAGATCTTATATTTTCAAAATAAGCACGTTGAGTATCATTGCAAATGACCGATAAACCTATGCAATCATCAACATAATTATTAAATTGAACAATTTTTATTTTAATTTTCCCATTTTCTGTATGTTCAATAAATTTTTCAGTATGAGACTTACCCAATTATCACTCGCTATCATTACTAGCAACGAAACTAAGTAAATACTAAATAAAACGACAAAATATAAGAACATCCTCAATGAATGGATGGCTAGTATTATTTTCATTTTTTGAAAATAATTGGGATGAAAATATATTTTTAGCTCTAGTTTATTAACTATTTTAATTAGAAGTACTAAAACATTAGCGACTATGACTTCACCAGAGGCCGCCATTACCAAGCAAACTACTCCTCTACATAAGCCAAATGTAGCAAAGAAGGCTTGGAAAAATATACCTCTCTAGCTAAAATTGAACAATCTGGCATTTTACAAAATCTAACGTAGATACTCGACAACAAGTCGATAGCTACTTAATGTTGAGATTTAATAACATTTCGACGCGACCTATAAATGTATACTAAGAAAAAAGCAATATGCCTAATTGTGCTGAAACACCCTGCCATGTATATCCAATGCCAATCCAGTCAATTTCAAGTTCTATTGGTAATGATGAAATACTAATAATTGCCGCTTCCTGTAATGCAGAAATCGCTTTCCCCATTAAAATAAATGCAAGTGCTAATAACAAATAAATGGTTGTTAAAAAAAGTCGAGCTATCCGTAATTTGATAGAATATTAAAATTAACTCCACGCTAAGATAGCCAATAAAATCACACCTAGTAGAAAGCCACCAATGACCAGAATCATCATTATTTTATTAATTTATTTAAATCAATCAAGAATACAGTGGCATGTAAAATAATTTCAAAGGAGCTTAAAGAAAATGGCTAGTAATAGTCAGTTACACAGATAGAGTTGCAGAGTCTATTAGCAATATAACTCGTTCATCTACACGCCTGTTAAGCTAAATATTTGTCAAATCAGCTTAACTGGCGAATTAACTCTAAAAGCTATACTTATATCCAAGGCTAACAGTTAACGGTTTACCTACCATAATTGAACCATGTGTTCTGGATGTCATATAACTTTCATCTAATAAATTATCCACAGCAAAGGTTATTTGCTGATTTTGAGCTAAGCTATAATTAGCGACAAAATCAACTATTGTGTGAGCATCAATGCCGCCTTCAATAACACCACTACCAGCTTCTGTTCTCATTTCTCCAATATAACGAACTAGTACATTTGACTGCCATTGTTTACCTTCTAGGCCAACTACCAATTGAAATTGATTTTCAGGGACATAAGGGAACTCATCACCAGATACCACATCCCCCCAGAAATCTGACTCGAATGTATTCAAGAATTCACTTTGAGATCGAGTATATGTAAAGTCCATCGGCATAGACAAACCACCAAAATCAACTGTATACCCTACTTTTAATTCTATACCTGAAACTTTAACTTCACCTGCATTGTATTGATCACCAATATTTTCATCACTACAGTTTTGACTGGCAGTACAGTTACCATGCATATTGTCATAATCAGATAAAAATAAAATGCCTTCCACATTTAAATTTTCATTTGTATACCTTGCACCCAATTCATAGTTCATACTTTCCTCATTTGAAGCATCGTCATTGCCAGGAGCAGGGGGAGCGAAACCCTTTTGTACGCCACCTAACAAAACCATGTCTTCGGTTAATCGGTAAGTTAAAGCCAAAGATGGTAAAAGTACATCGAGTTTATTTATCTTGTGTTTTGGTGTTTCTGAGCGATCAGGATCTGTTTTTCCCCAATCATTTCGTTCTATTGTCATATCTTCGTAGCGAAGACCCGCGTTCACAATTAAATCACCAACGGTCCACTCATCATGTACAAATAATGCTAACGCTTCAGCACTATCTATGCGGTTTGAGTCAGTACCTGCAATGCCTTTATTAAAAAGCGTCATTCTATAATCAGTATCTAAAGCGTACTTATCAACCCACTGATATCGATCCATTTCATCTTTATGAAAACGTAAACCAAACTTCACTTGATGCTCATTAAAGTCAGCATCTAAAACAGTTTGAATACCTTGAGATAAATAATCTCGATTATTAGCTTTAACATCAACAATGATCGACTCTACCGCCATTTCGTCATGTTTGGCAGCAGTTTCTATACCACCTGACCCTAGACTATCGCCATTCACTTTACTCGCTTTATACCAGTTTCGACTAAAATCGTTATAGTAGACACTTGTACCTAAGCTAAAACGCTCTGATAGGTTAATTGAATGATTTACTTGTAACTGAAGGTGTTCAGTTGACATATTGTCCATCTGAGACGCTGAATAACGACTATAAGGACTTGATTGATAATCTTGCTCTGTTAACCCCATATATGTATCATCAGATTCTTCATCTGAGTACTTTACTTTAAACTCTAATTCCTGATAAAAATCAGCGTTATCATCTGTGTTATAACGCAATTTTGCAAGATAATCATTTTTAACAAATCCTGTATTTTTGTCACTATGATTGATATCTTTAAAACCATCCGCTTGATAACGATATACTTCAAATAATGAACCTAAGTTATCTCCTTTAGTTCCAACAAATGCATGTAACTTAGCAAAACCATCCTGACCTGCCTGTACGTTTATTTGACCAGCTAATTCTTCACTTGGGATTTGGCGAGATAACAAATTCACCACCCCCCCTGTAGTACGGGGACCATACATTACACTTGAGGTTCCCTTTAGCACTTCTATTTGCTGCATACGACCAGCAGTTGGAAAGTAATAAGCGGAAGGTGCCGAATAAGGAGCTGGAGCCGCCAATACACCGTCTTCCATTATAGTCACTTTTTCACTACGATTTTGACCTGTTCCACGCATACCAATATTTGGACGCAAGCCGTAGCCATCTTCTTCTAGAACATAAACACCAGGAATAGAAGTTAATGTTCTCATAATGTCAGAATAATCAAATTTCTCTAAATCTTTTTGCGACAATAAATGGGCACTACCCGGTACATCATTTACTGATTGGTCACTACCGAAAATAGTTAATTGTTCAGTAACTGACGAGTCATCGGCATTACTTTTAGCAATAGCGGCTGGTGATATAATGGTTGCGATCATCATACTCAATAGAGATTGTTTAAATACACGGTTCATCTTAAGAAGCCTTAACGTTTAGTTACATCTATAAATTGCCGCACATTAAAACACCAATACAAATACAAATCAATATCATTTGCATAAATGATTACCTTTGATATCCTATTAGTTGATTTAAATCATGCAACATAAAAAAGCGCTTCTTTCAATTAATAACGCTATTGCTCGTAATTAATACCAAAAACGCTCAATTAGACTGCAAATAACTTTACCAATCTTCAATTTTCTAAGAAGAGCGTTTTTACAATTTTGCAAACCAAAAACTAACAATAAAATACCGTATTTTTAAAAGCATCTTGACCAGCAGTAGTACTCCTACCTCAAATCAACCAGACCTTCAAACTGCCCAGCATAATCAATTCGCTTATCAGTATTTGCTAATAATTTAGTAAAAATATCTATAATGATCTGGCTCAGGAAACACTCTTGGCACTCAATCCAATATTTGTCACCAAACTCACTTATTAAATCTTTTAAAATAACCGTTTGCTCATACTCAGTTAATTGGATATAAATATTAAAAGCTGTATTAAAATCAAGCCTCCATCCTTTATCATTTGAAGCGTATTTGTTCATTGCATTAACCAAAATTCTACACACGTAGAGGTTGCTATAAACTTCATCCCTCACCAGTTCATAATAGCCAATATGTTCTGATATAAATTTACCGAGCTTATCTTTTGAGTCTCTGATCTCTTCGCTTAGATCTATTTTCAACACTCGGCCTATTTCCTCAGCAAATTTTCTCTGTTTGTAAGTTGATGGGCGAATACTATGCGGTATTGATTTAATTACCACTTCATCTATTTCTTCTATCATCCCTGGCAATACTGCCAAATTCTCTATCTCATTTTGTGTACAGTTGAATAAGGCCCCGTAGGCCGTAGCTGATATACTCTTTTCAATCAAACAGTCACCAACACTTATCGTAATCAATATTGATTTTCTAGGTACTTTTTCATAAACCCCTTTAACAATAGATCCCATATCTAGCTCATCCAAAGCATCATTTTCGACAATGCTTTTATAGGTGTTATTCAAAATGGGAAACGATATTGATTTACCAGCATTATGATCTACAAAAGTAATGCTTTCTTTTCGCTCACTTTCATTTAACAATTCTGTTGACTGGTCTCTTTTTATTTCATTCATATCGAATTCTCCAAATAATCCATATCACAAAAAGGTCGAATACTTGCGGAGAAATATGATTGATAAAGAATGATTGGAAATTTACGTGCGTCTTTATGGTTTAACAGTGTTTCTTTAACGCCATTACTAAACTCACAATAACTGATCATAGACATAGCGGGTGATTCAACATGAATACACTCGAATACCAACCTTTGCTGCTCAAAATTAAATATAAAAACCTGTTTCTCTGGGATGTTTTTGATTGATACTTTGAGCATTGGTAAATTACTATCAACTTCTTCCGTTAAGCTTGGGGAAAGAGGAAATCCATATACCGCATACCCTTTGCCTTTAATGTTAAATACATAAGGAATTTCATCATCACAAAATGAATCAAAATTAGTAAAAAAGTTAATATTATGTAAAAACCAGCTTCTATGATCTTCTATGATTGACACTTCAGATACTGCAACCTCTGAGCCTTCGTTATCCTGTTTAAGATTTTTAACTAATGATTTATCAAAGTTATTTTCTCTAAAATTTTTAGGATAAAATGTAGTAGCAATTAATCGATACACAATTTGATTAATTTTGAAATCACAATAAAGTACTGCTTCGTTATTATTCAATGTTTTAAAATATGGCTTCCAGTCAAGACTAAACTCACTTGGCGCTGCAATAATATATTTCGATTCGTCTCCTAAACCGAATAGCTCATAAAGAATAGAAATCAATCGGATCTTACTGACATTAATAACTACCATTGCTTCTAGTCGTTTTGCCATGTACTCAATGCTTTTATGTAGATCATCAATCAACAATTCATCTTCACACTCACAAATGAGTATGTACTTTAACCAGTGATGTTGAATCGTTCCAAATATCTTGGCATCACAAACCTCTTGAAAGAGTATTTCCCTTAAAGAGTCATAATTAGGAGTACAATAAATTGCTCTTGCTAATAAATTTTTACCAAGCGCTTGAGGAAGATTAAGTGAATTGGCGAGAAATTTCGATTGAAGTCTCAATTTGTTACTTAAGGTAAGATCTGAAATCATTTAGTTATCCATAATTAAATAAGAACAAGCAACAGCCTACTAACGCTATACATGTTCATTATGAAAACCAAATTGTTACGGATGCTCTGCTTCATCGTTCATATTTAAATAAAAATTAAATATGTGTAGGCATAGGCTGTCCGCACAGCCTTGATGCAAATCTACATGACTAAAAAGAGGTTGTAAACAGGAGTGAATTATACATATCTGTATAATTTATAAGACTTTAATTTGTTTTTCTTTCAAAATCAGTTGGTTCGATAGCAAAAATATTTATGATGATATTTTGAATTTCTTCATTTATTTTTTTATTAGCTAATTTCTCTTCAAGCCTATCCACAATATTATTCATTTGTGTACCAAGTAACTTAAAAAGAAAAACATCAGCATTCGGATGTAAGCCAGCCAATATTAAATTTTGATTTTCGAAGGAGTCAGATTTAAGTAAAGAGATTAGCTGCCCATAGTTATCACAACCATAAACAACATAGGACAACATTTCTTGGCTCTGACCAAGCGGAATAGATAATTTCTTTGAAAGCCTTTTAGCTTGCCTTTTAACATTGTTAAGCAAGTCGTCATTGTTAAGCGACATTTATTCACCAATACAAAAATAAACAACAAAAAGCCCACTGCACTTCTTGTCGATTAAATTTTTTATTGGAAAATGATCCGCTAAGCGAATTAACTAACTACTCAAAGTAAATCTATTTCGTCCGCTATCGTGGGAACTGGCCTCTTTGATACGGCCTTACTCCACATGACTAATCATGTAAATATCGCCCTATTATTACACTTATTTCCACTTTAAGTAATACGAAAAACAGTTTGTAGTACATTTGGCCTTAAATAGTTAAACTACTGTATATTAAAATATTGCCCTCCCTTTTAAATGGACTTTGTTACTATGAATTACAATCAAAAATTAAAAACAATTCGTGCCCGTTCTTCCTCTATTAAAGGCAGGTGTTTTAATGAGGAAATGGAAAGTGATAGGGGGCGTGCAATTAATTCTGCGGCTGTAAGGCGCTTGCAACAAAAGACTCAAGTATTTCCCTTAGAAACCAATGCAGCAGTGAGAAGTCGATTAACACACTCCTTAGAAGTGCAGCAAGTTGGACGGTACATCAGTAAAATTGTTTTGAAAAAGCTTGGTCAACAAGATCAACTTGAATGCTTAGGTTTAGCTGAAAATATAGATGGGTTTATTAGTGCCATAGAAGTAGCATGTTTACTTCATGATATTGGCAACCCAGCATTTGGCCACTTTGGAGAAGAAGCCATTAATTTATGGGGAACTAAAACCCTTACAAAAATCTTCAAGAAGAAATTTTCTAAAGAGACTGATTACAAGGAATTAATAAAAGACCTATCTAATTTTGAAGGAAACGCACAAGCAATAAGAGTATTACACAACCTTCAATCACTTAACCTCACCTATACTCAATTAGCTTGCCTTTTAAAATATACCCGTGGAGCATACGAAGATAAGCCTAATAAAGAAGATAATTACGCTTATCGAAAGAAAAAGCCCGGCTTCTATTATTCAGAACGGAAATTATTTGAAGATATACAAAAAGAGCTTTCCATCAATAATGGGTGCCGTTTCCCTTTAACTTACATCATGGAAGCTGCTGATGACATTTCTTATTGTATTGCAGACCTTGATGACGCTACCGATAAAGGCATATTAACGGTAGATCAACTTCACAATGAAATAAGTAAAACTTGGAATAAATTTAAAGAAGATACAAATATCAAAAGCGAAGTGGTTGAAGGCGGTTACCTTCTTAAAATAGCCGATAAAGCATATAAAAATTACCTTAGCGAAGATCATAATAAAGATCACGCATATATACTTACATTACGCACAACCCTAGTAAATGATCTTTCAAAATATGCGGCAAAAAGGTTCATAGACAACCATGAACAAATATTTCAAGGTGAACTAGATGAGTCGCTATTAGACGGTAGTGATGAATATAATCTAGCGACTGAAACTTTCAGAAAAATTGCTGTAAATAACGTGTTCAATAGCCGAGAAGTCGAAAACCTTGAACTAAAAGGGTTTGCTGTAATTTCCGGTCTACTCAATATATACACCCCCCTCATCCAGTTATCTTATGATGAATTCAAAAATTTAGTCAAAGATAATAGTTTGAAATCCCACCCTATTGAAACTAGGCTTTACCATAAATTATCTAGTAAACACAAAGGCAGATATAAAGATGATATTAAAGAAATACATTCGAATGAATCACCATCTAACAATAATAAAATGATGGAACTATACTCAAGAACTAGATTACTCATTGACTATGTTAGCGGTATGACCGATCAATTTGCCCTAGAAGAATTTCAAAACTTAACTGCCATAAAATAAAAGTGGAGAGATAGGCCGTGATTAATTATGTTACCGGATTTGTATTTTCAGAAGACTTAAAACATGTTGTATTACTAGAAAAACAAACACCAGCTTGGCAAAAAGGGTTATTCAACGGTGTTGGCGGAAAAATTGAAAACGGAGAATCCTCTACACATGCTATGGTTAGAGAATGTGAAGAAGAAACAGGCATGTTAATCACTGAAAATAACTGGACCTGCTATGCACACCTAACAAACCCTGATTTCTTTGAACTCGATGTATATTTTGCCATTTCTGATCTAGCCTTTGAGGCTAAAACAATAGAAAAAGAAAAAATTCACATCTTCGAGGTTAATGATATCCCAAAAAACATCATTCCAAACCTACAATGGCTTATCCCAATGGCACTCGATCAAAGCTTGAATTTCAATAAACCAGTCATTTTTATCGAAAAATAAAAACAAAAAAGGCGCTAAAAAAGCGCCTTTTTCTTTGTAAATCCTTTATTTATCCGTATACAGATGCTACAAGTTTCTCACTTTCTTCCATCTGTTTTTCCTGACGTTTAAGCATTTGGAAATATTGCTTTTTCAGACTGGCGAAACGCTCCTGATTTGTCTGACATCCAGCAGGTGTATCTACAACATAAAATGTCGTAGGCTGAGCGTCTCTATACTTCTTATCTTTACTCATAAATCACCTATTTATTAAAAACTAGTATACTATTAGACTAGTTTACTCAGGAACAGTTTCCACCTCGGAGTCATTTTTTTGATTAATTTCATCCGACTCGGATACTGTATCATTTGAAAATTTCTCAGCTTTTTCAGACTCAACAGCCTTCATAGCTTCGAAATTCTCCTTATATAAATATAACAAATTTCCCATAAGTAATACAAGAGGTTTCGTAAAATCCTGGAACAGCGCTACCGATTTAATCAACCCTTTTTCCGGCCTGTAAAGATTGATTACAGCATCAACTGTCACTGTTGTATCCAGACCTTCATCACCTCCTAGATCTTCATCAGGGCTATGAATAATTGACAGTGGTATCGAGAGAATCGAACCGCAATTACTCTGCCCTTCAAAATACTCCTCAATTTTTTTCTTGCGTACATCAACATAATTACCAGGTAAGCCATCAACAATTTCTTGCACATCTTCGATAGACTTGGCAACTCCCGTCTCAACCGCTTCAGGTGCCCCCATAATAACTCCGGGGTGTATTGTCGATTTAAGCCCAACAGGAAGAAGTAGAGGTGAAATATCAATCTTTTTTCCACTTTCTTCACTATTTATCGCTAATTCAGGAACGACATGTAGTACCTTATTGCACATATCTGACATATTCCCTAATGAGGTCATATCAGGGAAAAAGTATTTTCCCCGTTCAAATGCTTCCTCCAATTTATCAATACCTCGGATATCATCAGACGATTTCACGAACATTATATTTGCTTCAAATAATCTAGCTTTTGATACAGTCCACAGCGATGCAATATGGCACATAGACTCAAGTGCTTTATTGATTTGATCCCGTGCTTTTTCAGCAATAAAGGCTTTATCTTCAACATTATCCGCAAAAATAGACATCTTAGATATCACAGATAAAGTGCCGTAAGCAGCAGTAGTTTCTTTTCCCATAACTTTAAAAGCAATCTCATTAGGCATTTGATTTACAACACGATCTAACCTTTCTGTTGTTGCCTTAATTGAGGATTGATATAGAGAAGTTTCAATATGCTCTCTTCTCCAACACCAGTACCCTAAATGAAAAAGACCTATCGCTAATGCCCAAATCCCAGGCATACTTTTCTCGCTCGTAATTAACGCAACAACTACCGAGCCAACAATAGAAAATGCAATAATAGCCAAATAGCGCCATGATTTGTCACTAGAATCATTTGTAATAAAACGAACAACTGTAGAAATAAATACCAATAGCCCCGAAATCAAAAGAAATTTATAAGCAATTTCTACCGAGATTAAATCAGATATTTTTGGAAGTACTATAGACTCATCTGCTTTTGATACTGCATAAACTTCCGATCCCCATGAAAGGAAAAAACCACCTAAAAAAATGTTCAGAATTCCCCAATCCCATCGACTGAGGCTTTTGAAATATCTTAATACTGGCTCGGATAATTTTTTATACATGCGTGGAGAGTTTTGAAATTATTGTTATTTATTAATAAATAACATGTTACATATCCACTACGCAAGCTTAATTCCATTGAAAGGCATAATCCTAATTTTTACCACTATTTTCATTTTCTTTAATTATCAAATACCGCTTGCAATCATCGTCATTTTTGACGATAATACAGTTAATGGTAAAGCAAAAATAAATAGTTATGTATCCAGGTGGCAAAGGAAAAACTTATCAGCATCTAATAAATTTGATGCCTAGACATAAGAAATATATTGAGCCTTTTTTAGGATCTGGCATCGTTATCAAGAACAAGTTAGAAGCAAAGATTAATATCGGCAACGATATCAACAAAGACTGCATTGATAACATGACAGGTGAAGAAAAATTAACTTTGCTCAATATGGATGCAATCCAATTACTTGAGAAAGAAAGTTTGTGCGATGAAACTCTCATATATTGTGATCCACCTTATGTTGCCTCTACCAGAAAACAAGTAAAGATTTATCGCCATGAATACAGTGACGAACAACATGAAAAACTACTGAAATTTCTAGTTAACCAAAAATGTATGGTCATGATCTCTGGTTATGAAAGCGATTTATATAAACTTTATTTAAACGATTGGAACTTCTATAGTTTCAGCAGTCAGACACAAAATGGTAAAGCGAAAGAGTGCGTATGGTTTAACTTCGAAAGACCAACAAAATTACATGACTCACGTTACCTAGGAAATTGTTTCAGAGAGCGCCAAACAATCAAAAGGCGAATAGATAGATTAAAACAAAAGTTTACTAACATGGATACACAGGAAAGGTCTGCTTTTATGGAATGGCTGAACCAAGAGTTCACTATTTAAGGTGATAAAAATGAACTATCAAAAAGCATTTGTAGAAGTAGGTAAAAGTGTTATTCAAATAGATATTCCCAATGAATATGAAGATGTTATGCCAGGTGTAAAATGGGGAAGTGCTATTGGGTTTCCAACTGTAGCCTACTGGTTTTACAAAGTATTATCTAACAGATTAGAAAACAACACTGTTCAATATAAGCTTGGCAGAAGCCTAATCGAAGAGGTCGGTGCATGCCTGTTAGGTGGACATGGCATTCCTGCGGCAACAGGTGTTGCTGCGTTTGAACATATGAAATCATTTGGTACTTTTGAAGAGAAAAACCTCTCAGAAGAACAATTATACGATTGGTTATCAATGCCAATAGATATCGGTGAAAAAACAATAAAATACCGTTTTGCTAAACAAAAAGCATGCTACTTATATCACGCCATTCATAAGTTAAACAATGAAGACGCACCTATCGATAGCGGTAAAAACCTTAGAAATTGGCTCATGGAAATCAAAGGAATAGGACCTAAAACAGCATCATGGGTGGCCCGTAATTGGTTAGATGCAGACGATGTGGCTATTTTAGACATACATATCTATAGAGCTGGGTTATTAGGTGGCTTTTTTGATGACAATTTAACCGTAGAAAGACATTACGAAAAACTTGAAGATATTTTTGTTAATTTAGCAGATTCTATGCATGTTCGAACATCTGAACTTGATGCGGTTATGTGGTATGAAATGCAACAGAGCAGTTCGATTAAACAGTTACTAGAATCAAGAAAAAATAAAACGAAATCTATCATCAAAGGCTGGTCAGCCAATAAGCGCGACACCTACTCCGATCAACTTGCGCTCATTTAAAATATATTGGGCTTCATGATTGCCATGAAGTCCAATTTGGCAGAAATTTAATCCTAAATATTGACTAACTAAACCATGAGTTGTCGCGACCCCTCCTGCATCTCTATAGGCTAGAGTCAAAGGTTCATCATACTTGCTCTCTAGTAATTCAATATCATTTATATACCAAATCAACCAACTATTTTCTGAATATGGTATTAAACCAAAGCAAGTTTTTGCAAACCTCGCCAACTCTTCTTCTGATACATTAATAAGCTCCAAAGTATGCTTACGCGCATTGTAATGATACCATTGACCATTATTTGGCGACCTTAGTACGCAATGTGTCGCATTTAACGAACCAGGAGTAGCAACATTAGTCTTTTCTATTCTATGTCCAAATTCGTTTACTGAAGCCTCTTTAACTCTATTTGATAAATACAATAAATGCCCGATAGAAGATAAATCCAATGATTCAAACTCACGGCTGCTTCTCCTATTTTCAAGCACCTCGATAAATGAAACATCTTTAGAACATGCAGGGACATCTAAAGGAATAACTTCCAACACTTCGAACTTAACTGGCAATATCGGTGTAATCGATGTTTTAAGCCAAGCTTCAACATTATTCATTAGCGTAATAACCTAGGTCTTCCATCGTATTCTGATGCTTGTAACACCCTCTACATTGACAACAAGGTAAATCAGCCTTATGACAAGAATGTGTCAATGCCAGTAGCTCTAGTGGTACTTTATTTCGTGTAATGTAACTGACAATATCACTATCAATTGCCGGAGCCAAAATGCTTAACTCTCCCTCTTGATATGAAACTAAGTCATTCATTAATCGAATAAACTCTGCCGTTCCATCTTTATGATGATCATCTGAGGCTACCGTTCCAATCAACAACTCATTACATCCAAGCTCAACAGCTTTTGCTGCCGCTAATGTAATGATAAGTTGATTTCTATACGGCCACCAATCACTTTCTGATCCAATGGAGAGCGCTTTAGTTCCTTTTAGGTCACCACTGCCAAGAACAGAACAATCAATATCTAATTCAATTAGTTCAATCCCTATTAGTTTACAAACGGCTAATGCAGCTTTTTTCTCAGCTAAAGCCGATTTCTGACCATAATTAATATTAATGGCGTACTTTGGCCGATCAACAAAAGCAATAGAGCTAGAATCCATTCCGCCCGATAAGAGTAATGCGGTTGTAATCATACTTAAAGCCAAGTTAATTTATAGATAGACGTAGCAAAATCATTTTCGATTATACAGCCAGTTCCTTTGTACATTTTTAACTGCTCTTCAGTGCTCTGCTCAGAAAACACCAATACTGGTTTATTGGCTTTTACAGCATAACCAATTTCAAACAATGTCCCTGGATCATGGCCATCAAAAATCGCATAAACAATATCAGCATTATCAATGGCTTCGGCATCCTTGGGTGCTACTATCTCTGCGGGGCCAATACCTAACTCATGGTAAGGTGAAAAGACATCAAAGCCAAAAGCTTCTAAATTTGCCTTAGCTTCATTAATTAACCACATCTGTGAGACACTAAAGAATGGTCCAGCTAGATAAACTTTTTTCTTTTTATCCGTTGGCTTATGCTCTTTTAACGTTTTAGCAAAATTATCAAGATGTTCAGCGCCCGTCAAAACACCGTTTTGTACGTAAAAAGCCGTTGAAATACTGGCATATTGGGCTGCATCTAAATGGGGTAGCCCTTTAATCAGTTTAAAATAGGAAAATGCAGCGACAAATGAGTCACCAGAGCCTATGGGGTCTATCGTATGACTTTCATAAGCAGGAACCCAACCAGATCCTTCTGTAGCAACACAAACATAAGCACCTTGCGCACCACATTTAACAACGACACATTCAACGCGTTCATGATCTAAAAGCCATCTTGCTTGATCTTGTAAAGCCCCTCCAGCAGTACCACTATGGGACTTATAAAAATGCGATAATTCACCAGCGTTTAATACATAAATAACTTGTTCACCACTACACTGCATTTGAGATAAAAGTTGAGGAGTTCTCGCATTTTGGGGATCGTATATTAACGTCTTTGCTTTGACTGATGGTACACAATCGATCATACCGAACAACACAACATCATTCCCATCAGCTTTATGATCAGAATACACAGGTAATTCACCAGGTAAAAAGTCGTCTGGGTAAATTTTTGGCGTAGCTAATGGATGATCGTAAAAAAACTCGGTTGTTTCTTCTTGAAAGGATAAGTCTAATTTGCACTTTGAAAAGGCAAAAAGTTCGGTTAATTCAGCCTCATCTTTCTTGGCTATTTTGGAATGAAGTACAACATCTTCATCTCTAGATAAGTTAGTTATACAAAGCGCTGCTCGGCCAGCAGAACCTAACAAATGAAATCGTTCAGGCCAAGCGCATATCTCTCGATATACCCCGCCTAAAATATGAATAGCCATTGGCTCAATCCTTTGGTTCAATGAAAACGCGTACAAGCCCCTGATCAATTGTTCTAACAATACCTTGAAATTCATATCCATTTTCAATGCATTGTTTCAGTCTGCCACCCATATTAACAAGACCACCTAAAATTTCAGCGTTATGTAAAAGCGCGACTACCTCAGTCCCTTGGTTTTGAACAAGCTCAACCTGTATAGCATCATGAACTTGTAACCTCTGAACTACATCTGGATCTGGACTATTTACTATTGCCTCAAAACTAAGGGTTGAGCATAAATCATCTGATACTGAGCCACCGCGACCACCTGAACCACCTCTTGAACTTTGCCCTGTCATACTACTTCCTTTTATTTGAACTATAAATTAAAAGCAAATTGCTCCTTCTGTAATTTAACCTATCTTAATTCGTAGGTTATTACTAGACCTATAAAAATAACAATTTAAATCTTTAATTTAAATCAAAAGAAATATTACTAATTATGGAGCTATAGTCTCAAATACACTAAAAAATTTATATGGTGCCGTACTAGCTAAAGTAAGTAATACATTTTTTGTCGGATACCCTTCTGATTGGTTCTGTTTCGATATACCTCTTTTGCAAACATACCCTATGCTTTAAATCTAGGGTTGCCATACTCTTGCTCCCAACACAGCAAATGGTGATTAATGGCAGGAATTAATGTAGGTGTGGTTCTGAACTCATTCCCTGTGATATACAATCGGTGCAAAATCACCTATAGATTAATTGCAATCGTTCCAATTTATTTACATAGCCAGTCAACCAGAACGGAAACTCTTTTTCCAAAAATTGGGAGGGAAAATATTCATTGTTTTTTTCTATAATATTAGAAAGCCATAAAGACAGATCTATCCCATGCTTTATTGCAAGGTCAAATCCAATTCTAGTTTTTGCCATTGCCATTAGTAGCTGGATAAATGGTCTAGTTTTTCTATAACCATTGTACTCAAGTTGCTCTGAAATAAAGTACTCCACTGGGAACGATAATAATTTAATTCGCATAAGTTCAACTTTAGGATCTTTTACGGCTCTAAGTTTAAATAAATTTTGTATTCGACTTTTCAAACATCCGATAGGATTTAATATAAGTAAGTTTGGATGAGGCTCTAGGTCTATTGTATCAGGGAATTGAAAAGGTATTGTATGCTGTATTAGCCTACTGGATTTAAAATCAACACTTTTAAAACCAATTGGTATTGGGAGCAAATCAACTACATTAGGTTTTTCTTTTTCGTTAAATAAATACTCAAAGAAATCAACAAATAGCGCTCCGTCTTCTTCCTTGATTTGGTTTGTATCAATGTTTAATAAGAGGCTATGTCCTAATTCTGGGCTATTGTCATCGATATTTGGCTTATCAAATTGTACGTTCCAAGACTCAGCACATTTTAAAAAATCGTCTAACTGGCCGCAATAATCAATGTCAAAAGATGTTGCTGTTAATTCTTCTTCTTCAGTTAACTTCTCTATTACATTATAATAAGTTAACCAATAATTTATAGCTTGCCCACCGATTACGATCAAAGGCTTTGATAATTTATCGAGCACGGGATAAGCTTCTTTATTCAAGAAAATAAGCTGATCTAAAGGACTAAGTATATTTTGATTTTCAGACATAAACACCTCACAGAAAATGTGTTTATATCAGACAGAAGTGATGAATTGAAGTTTAAGCGGCTTTTTTCTTTTTAAAACCACCCAAAAACCGAGACTTTGGCATAGCTAAAGAACGCCCTGAGCGAACAAGACGAAGAGCTTCGCTGTAATTTTCATGAATGCGTTGCTTCTCTTTACACATATCTTAACTTACCAATACTTAAATAAAACTTACATACCCATGATAATATAGAAAAACTGTTAGTACAAGATTATGTTTGATTTATGTACAAGCTTATGCAAACTAAACACCTTTCGCGTTAAATCATATCTACCAAAAAATTTAACTTTTAAACAACAGATCTTGCAAAAGGAACTGTTAACTATCGTGATGCAATATTTTATATTTCTGATCCATATATTCTATTATAAAGGCACTATTCCCCACAGTTAAAATATAAAAAGTGGAAGTGCTCGGTTATTATTCACGTAAATGGAGCCAACGCCAATTGACTAAATAGTAACTATATTGAGATCTGTGAAAACCTTACAATCATATATAAAACTAATTTCGGATGTTAAGTTGGAATTGAGTGCTATTGAGACCAAAAACATTGATAATAATAATTTCAAAATCTTCATTTATTTTTTTATTAATTAATTTATCTTGAAGCCTACTCACAATATTCCCCATATGGACATCAAGTAGTTTAAAAAGAAAAACATCTGCCTTTGGATGGAGTGCTGCTAATAGCAAACACTCATTTTTAAACGAGGTGGTTTTTACCGAAGAAATTAAATCCCCATACCCGTGTTCTGCGCAACTAAATCAGGACACTTTTCTTAAGGAACTTTGCTCATATTCTATTGGCGACAGATCACCATTAGCGGTATGAAGTCGCTCTAAGTTGTAATAGCGCATATACGCAGTTACATC
>Ga0209379_10000229_pt1 | contig 59533 bp, 54 predicted proteins | sample tdDd001_FD_187124 | JGI IMG/M metagenome (GOLD analysis project Ga0209379, IMG submission 187124) | Marine sediment microbial communities from the Atlantic coast under amendment with organic carbon and nitrate - tdDd00.1 (SPAdes)... | ecosystem: Environmental > Aquatic > Marine > Coastal >... | reverse complement strand
GTGTCCGAATGGGTTCTAACCATCAAGAGACACCAGGTCTAGGTGCAGCTGCTGCTCTACCTGGCTTCTATGAACAATACAATGGTATGGACGCTCTTGCGGGTATCACTGTTGTAAAGGCTAATCCTGTTGATAACCAAATTCTTGCAATCTCGGGTGCGACAATTACATCTGATGCAATGACTGATGGTGTTAATATGGCTACTGAAGTATTCAAGAGTATTGCTAAATAGGGGGTGACGAAGTGAAGCTCAAGCTTATAACAAATGGTTTGTTTAAGGACAATCCTGTATTTTATCAAATGCTGGGTATGTGTCCAACACTGGCTGTAACGACGTCAGCCGAAAATGGCATGGGTATGGGACTAGCTACAACAGCCGTTCTTGTCCTTGCTAACATCGTAATTTCAATGATGAGAAACTTCATCCCAAGTAAAATCCGTATTCCAGCGTTTATCGTTGTTATAGCAACATTTGTAACAATCGTTGGTATGGTTATGGAAGGTTTTGTACCAGCACTGTTTGCATCTCTTGGTCTATTTATTCCACTGATTGTTGTAAATTGTCTGATCCTTGCACGTGCAGAGGCCTTCGCGTTTAAAAATGGCGTATTAGATTCAGCACTCGATGGTATCGGTATGGGTCTAGGCTTTACACTGGCTTTAACTGTACTTGGTGCAGTTAGAGAAATATTCGGTGCAGGCGCTATCTTTGGTATTTCGATATTTGGCAAAGCATTCGAACCAGCACTTATTATGATTCTCCCTCCAGGAGCATTCCTGGCACTGGGACTAATTCTTGCAGGCATCAATGTTTACCAAGCGAAAAGAGCGAAAGCTGCTACAGCTGAAAAGGCTGCATAGGAAGGGGGCACATTAAAATGGAAAATGCTAGTATTCTGATTATCGTTGTCAGTGCCATTCTTGTTAACAACTTCGTGCTTTCCCGTTTCCTAGGGATCTGTCCTTTCCTTGGTGTATCCAAGCAGGTAGAGACAGCCTTTGGTATGGGTATGGCCGTAACATTTGTAATGACGCTGGCTGGTATTATCACATATTTTGTGTGGCACGCACTGCTAGTGCCACTAGGTCTTGAGTTCCTTAAGACGATCGCGTTTATCCTTGTAATCGCATCACTTGTACAGTTTGTAGAGATTGTACTGCAAAAAATCTCACCAACACTATATTCAGCACTAGGTGTATTCCTACCGCTGATTACTACTAACTGTGCGGTTCTAGGTCTTGCGCTACTTAACATTCAGTACGACTTTAACCTGATCCAGACAATCGTTCACTCGATCTCAGCTGCGATTGGTTTCTCACTAGCGATTGTATTATTCGCTGGTATTCGTGAAAAACTTGTTCTTTCAGATGTACCGACTCCATTCGAAGGTTTCCCAATTGCACTTGTAACTGCAAGTCTAATGGCGATTGCTTTCCTTGGTTTCTCAGGTCTAGTATAGGAGGGTAAAGGATATGGATTTTAATTCTATTCTATGGTCCGGTGCCAGTCTTGGAGGCTTAGGTCTTCTGTTTGGTGCAGGTCTAGCTTTTGCTTCGCAAAAGTTTGCTGTTGAGGTTGATCCTCGTGCAGTTCAAATCCTTGATGCACTACCAGGTGCTAACTGTGGTGGCTGTGGTTACCCAGGATGTGGTGGTTTTGCCAATGCTGTTCTAGCAGGCGAAGCTCCAATCAATGGATGTCCAGTTGGCGGTCCTGAATGTGTTCAGTCTATTGCTGAAATCATGGGAATGGAAGCTAGCGATTCAGTAAAGATGATTGCACGTGTACTATGTAACGGTACATCAGATGTATGTCAAGATAAATATGAGTATAGTGGCGTAAAAGACTGTCTTGCAGCTACACAGCTTGCAGGGGGTCCAAAGTCATGTGCCTTTGGTTGTATGGGTCTTGGAACATGTGAACGTGTTTGTCCGTTCGATGCTATTCACGTCAATGACAAAGGTGTTGCAGTCGTTGATGAAGATAAGTGTACGGCATGTAACAAGTGTATTGAAGCGTGTCCTAAGGATGTAATCGGTCTTGTACCACATTCGCAACTTGTTGTTGTAGACTGTAATAACCAAGAACGTGGCGGACACGTTAAGAAAAACTGTGGTGTTGCATGTATCGCATGTGGCATTTGTGAAAGATCTTGTCCATTTGACGCAGTTCATGTTGAGAATCTAGTTGCAAAGATTGACTACGACAAATGTACAGAGTGTATGATCTGTGCTGAAAAGTGTCCAACAAAAGCAATTTGGGCTGACTTTGAAGCAAGAAAAACAGCGGTTGTAATCGATGACAAATGTATCGGTTGTACACTGTGTAAACGTGTTTGTCCTGTAGATGCAATTGAAGGGGAAGTGAAGAGTGTTCACAAAGTAGACCCTGAGAAGTGTATCGGATGTTCGGCTTGTGAAGCCAAGTGTCCTAAGGATGCAATTGAAATGCGTTAGATATGAGTTAAAAGGGCTGGTCATTAGACCAGCCCTTTTTTATTGTGTAAATACAACTTAGCACAGGGTTCGGCGAGCTATGATATGTTCAGAGTACACAACGATTAGTTATAGTTAACATAAAATGTCTTTGTAGTTTTGCGAATTAGATTTCCCTGTTCATCTTCTAATCCATCTATTGTTATCTTTTGTTGTTTAACTCGATCGGACGCGTTATCAAACTCAATTGTGCAGATTGTTTGGTCATCGTTTAGTATCGATTTTAGTACTGGGTAATCTGAGATGCTGTAGATATCCAAATCCTCAGCAGTGGTTCTATCGATTTTTCCAGAGAAGTAAACAACTACTTTGTTTGGACCCTGACCATATACTTTGTCAATGCTTATATCTGAATAATTTGATTCATTTTTAGAAATCGTTTTGTTAGATTTTGTGTTACCTGATCTTAATTCTTCAATTAGCTGTGTGATGATTTGAGGGTTATAGAAAGAAAACTCATGGTCGGTTGAAGAAGAGAATCCATCAACTTTAATATTAGAAGTTCGAAGTTTAAAACTTTGGACTTTCTTATGTTCAAACTGATATGTTAAGTTTACCGTTTTTCCATCCTTCATTACTTCAGAAGCACTTATAGTGGGTGGGTTAAGCATATGATTTGTCTTTAAAAAAGTGTAATTATCAGGATTGGATGCTGATTCAATATCAACTTTTTTGTCAAATTGTACAGTTAAAATGTTTGTACTTACAAAGACAGCATCTACGATTTTAGCTACTTCGTCTGGGTTATCAGATTTTGAATAAGTATCAAGTACTGTTTGGAGGTTTTGATCTATTTTTTCTTCTTTAACACTTGTTGTGCTGTAAAAATGTTTAACACTAGTCCTTGGACTTGCTTTTATATACTCAGCTTCAAAAGTCAGTCCTTTAGTTTTGTCCTGTTTAGCGATGAAAATAATGAGTTGATTATCTTTTGATAATACAACATGATTTATCTCAACTAAAGACCCATCAGTATTTTTAATCTTATATAGATTGGTATTTAAAAGTGATTCTGAGAGTTTGACATCTTCAGTAAAGTTAACTAAGACAACTTGAGGTGTAATAGAAGTCACATAACTTACATCATCATAAGTGATATTTAGTTGGCTTAACTGGTGTGATTCGCTTGCTGATTTCTCAGGATTTGGCTCATGATTTTTAATGGTATTCCCTAAGGGTGCAATTGAGTGCATGAGTATGCTATTTGTGGATGTTATGTTACTACCATCAATAAAATTGTTAATTATAACAAATCTCTGCTTTTCATGTAGTGCCTTATCTGTTTTCAGTGTGATTTTGTTATAGTAGTCTGACTCAAGTTCTTTTTTTTCGCTTGTGTCTAACTTTAGCTTTTCTACTTTTACGGACTTGACCTCTACAAATGGTATTGAATATGACTGGATCTTCGTTCCAAACTCATAATTAATCCCACTGTCATTCATTAAATAAATTACCACTTCATTCTGTTTTGAAATTTGAGCGAGCTGAATGGTATCATTTTGTGCATCAGCATGTTCGCGATTTGATTTGTCAACATAATCAGCAAATGAAGATGTTGAGAATAAAGATAGGACCATACATAAGATAATAAGTGTTTTTTTCAATTTTGTGCCTCCTTAAATTGTGTTCTGAGTTAACTTTTATCCATGTACATTATGTTACCAAGTGGATTCCAATTCACAGACAGTATTGTATCATATTTCCAAATGTTATATATTACCATCAAATTACAATAGTGTTAATATGCTTTTACAGTTGGAAATTCGTATAAAATTAATGAATTGCATTGATACAACTAATTTGTAACCTGATTTGAACTTGTATATGACCATGCCCCATGCTAAACTTAAGATTGAGGTTGTCTATGGATTTATGATGACTCAAACGACAGGAATTGAAGAGAAATCGGGTTGTAAATAATTGGAAATAAGTGGTATAATCAACCCAGAAGGAGGACCGCATGCGCAAAGCGAGTCATACACTCAGCTTCTTACTGGTCATGCTTATTGGACTTGTCATTGGTGGCATAATTGGAGATGTATTTAAAGATACGGTACCCGTGTTAGCATATGGTAGGGAAATAGGTTTCGATCCAGTAACCATTGATTTAAGTGTTATCAAGTTAGTTCTAGGATTCACTATGCAAATCAACTTAGCGGCGATTCTTGGATTGATCATATCTCTTCTTATATTCAGAAAGTTATAGGAGGCAGTATGACAAGAATTGTTCTAGCATCGAACTCACCAAGACGTAAAGAACTACTGGAACGTGTAGGTGCAGAGTTTACTGTTGATGCAAGCTCGATCGATGAAGTCGTTCGTGAAAATGAAACACCGGAACAGATTGCCATGGGACTTGCCCTAGAAAAGGGTCTTGATGTTGCTTCCAGGCACGAAGAAGGCACACTTATCATTGCGGCTGACACAATTGTTTTTAATGATAGAGTTATGGGAAAACCAATAGACGCAGAAGATGCAAAAGAGATGTTACAATCTTTAAGTGGTACTTTACATCAAGTAATTACTGGTGTTGCTATAATCGAAGTAGGTACACACAATAAAATTGTTGACTATGAATGTACAGATGTGAAATTTAAAGACCTAAGCCAAGAGAAAATTAATAACTACGTGGCATCTGGTGAAGTATTTGGCAAAGCCGGTGCATATGCTATTCAAGGTAAAGGAATGACTTTAGTTGAATGGATTAAAGGTGATTTTTTCAATGTGGTTGGACTTCCCATGAGTAAGTTAGAAACTCTATTAGAGAAACATTTTGATATGCGGTTCATCTAAAGACAATCCTAAAATCTTGAGGTGAATAAATGACAATCGAACGAACTCTATTACTTAAAAATATGCCTGACTCTGAGAAACCCAGAGAAAGGTTACTTCACGGTGGTGCATCATCCTTATCGAATACGGAACTCTTAGCAGTTCTCATTCAAACGGGAACTGGCAACAAATCTGCACTCGATTTGGCAAGTCAAGTTCTTTGTATGGACAAAGAGTCAGGGGTACAGTTTTTATCGACATGTACCCCCGAAGAACTAATGGCTATTCATGGCATAGGTCCGTCCAAAACCTGTCAAGTTCTTGCGGCTGTTGAACTGGGGAAACGTATATACTCTGGAGATTTTAAGAGTAGGCCGAGAATCAAGTCGCCAGAAGACATTGTTGATGTTTTTATGCCACAAATGAGGCATCTTAAACGTGAGGAGTTTAGAGTTTGTTTCTTAAATACTAAAAATGAGGTTACTGGCCATGAGGTCATATCAATTGGTAGCCTAAATGCGTCAATTGTACATCCTAGAGAAGTATTTGCACACGCAATTAAGCGGAGTGCGGCAGCATTAATTCTAGTGCATAATCATCCCTCTGGTAATCCAGAACCATCTAGAGAGGATATTGAAATAACAAATCGGCTGTCCGAAAGTGGTTTACTTCTCGGCATTAAAGTTTTAGATCATGTGATCGTTGGTGGTGGAAAGTGGTATAGCTTAAAAGCACACGGCGACATGTGAATCGAAAGGGGAATTTCGTGAGTTTTATGAAATGGTTTACTAAGGATATGGGTATTGATCTGGGCACGGCCAATACACTCGTTAATATAAAATCTAAGGGCATAGTTGTAAGAGAACCATCAGTAGTTGCAATACAGCAAGATTCAGGAGAGGTTCTTGCGGTTGGCCTTGAGGCGAAACGTATGATTGGCCGTACACCTGGTAATGTGGTGGCTATAAGACCCCTACGTGATGGTGTTATTGCAGATTTTGAAATCACTCAAAAGATGATGAAACACTTCTTCCAACAAGCCTACCCAAAACGTTCTATTTTCTTTGCACCGCGCGTAGTTGTTGGAGTGCCGTCTGGTGTTACAGAAGTTGAAAAAAGAGCGGTTATTGAAGCCGCATTATCTGCTGGAGCAAAAGATGCACTTCTAATTGAAGAACCAATGGCAGCAGCAATCGGTGCTGGTTTACCAGTAGCTGAAGCAACGGGCAGTATGGTTGTTGATGTTGGCGGTGGAACGACTGAAATAGCAGTTATTTCATTAGGTGGTATTGTAGTGGCTCGTTCTATTCGCGTTGGTGGCGATGAAATGGATGAATCGATTATCCACCACATACGTAAAGAGTACAGCTTAACAATTGGTGAGCGCACTGCAGAAGAAATTAAAATTAACATCGGATCTGCTTGGCCAAGAAAAGATGAAAAGACTCTACAAATTACAGGTAGAAACCTTTTAACTGGATTACCTAAGACTCAATCCGTTCGTTCTGGCGAGATTTTAGGAGCACTTGCAGAGCCGATTAACTCGATTATTGAAGGTATTAAAATTACTTTAGAAAAAACACCACCAGAACTTGCATCTGATATTATGATGCAAGGTATTGTCTTAACAGGTGGGGGTGCACTTCTTGATGGTTTAGATATTCTAATCAATAAAGAAACAGGTATGCCGGTAAAAGTAGCTGAACAACCACTGGATTGTGTAGCACATGGTACAGGCATTGCACTTGATAACTACGATCTTTTAAAGAGTGTATTTATTTCACCTAAACGTATAGGATAATAAACGGAGGCATCCATGAATTACGACAGCAAGTGGAAAAAATGGCTTATCGTTGTTCTGGGGATACTGCTTCTAGTTATCATGGGGATAACAATGGGTGGTCGTTCTAATATTACCTACGTAGAGCGTTTAACAGGCGATATACTATCACCTGTTAACAAAGTCGTGTCTTCGATGGGGAATTTTGTGTCTGACCGCGTTATGCCAGTCCTTGAAGTCTGGAATATAAAAGATGAGAATGATACGCTCAGAGTTGAAAATGAACTTTTAAAAACCGAGTTGATGGAGTATACCTTAGATAGTAAGGAACTCGCTGAACTTAGGGAGCTTAAAGACTCGTTAAATTATGTTGATAGAATGAAAATTACCAATTACGTGTCAAGTAGTGTTATTGCAAAAGACACAGGTAACTGGTATAACATGTTCTTGATTGATGTAGGCTTGCTGGATGGTGTAACTAAAAACTCAACTGTGATGAATGGAGACGGTCTCATAGGTCTTGTTTACGAGGCTGGGGACAATTGGGCTAAGGTTATATCAATTATTGATAACAACTCGTCTATCGGTTTTGAGATGCGCCGGGTAGATAAGGATTTTGATGGTTTAATAACAGGTAGTGTAGATTCAGTTATAAAAGGTAAACTTTTCGATCCCAAAGCTGAGGTGGTCGTAGGTGATAAAATCATGACCTCGGGTGTAGGGCTTTATCCAAAAGGTGTACTTATAGGTGAAATCAAGGAAGTTATTGTGGATCAAAATGACCTCTTAACTGAGGTTATTGTTGAGCCGTCGGTTAATTTCAAACGTCTGAACAAGGTGCTTGTAATTCCGGCAAATGACACAATTGAAAACAGTCAATAATATAAAAAAGAAAACGGAAAAGGTGAAGAAATGAAGACGCGTTATATATTTTTAATCGCGGTTGTCAACTTCATATTTCAGTCCACATGGCTTCAATTTTTTAGAATAAACGGGGTGTTACCAAACACCTCTTTAATTCTTGTAGTGGTTTTTGGCGCATTATACGGAAAAAGAGAAGGCCTATATATGGCAGCATTCGCAGGACTATTCCAAGACATGTTCTTGAGTAAAATCTTGTGTATAAATCTGTTGATCTATGTGATTGTTGCATGGATAATTGGTTCCTTTGAAGAGTCACTTTTCAAAGATAATTTTTTGACACCTCTTGTTATTACGGGGGTTTCGACCTTGTCTTACCACTTAGTGTGGATGGGAATCATGTATATTTTTAGATCGAATGTTGACCAGACCCTTATTTTAAAAGTTTTGATTCTTGAAACGGTTCTAAATGGAATCATCAGTGTTTTCTTATATGGTAATGTGCTAAAGAGATTATATGGTTATGGCCTGAGATAGAAAGAGGCGATCATGGAAATACTCAAAAAGCTAAAAGACAGAAGAATACAAACGATAATTATATTTTCCGTGATTTTCTTAATATTAGTTTTGCGCCTAGCGGTGTTAACGATCACAAATGGAGAGTATTATCGAGAACAATCAGTAAATAAAAGACTAAAGCAAATATCTGTCGTTGCAAAACGTGGTGAAATAATTGATCGCAACGGAGTTTTATTAGCTGGAAATCTTCCTAGTTTTACAGTAAACGTAAGTGGCAGTACACTCTCTTCAAAGGAGTTTAATACAGTAGCCATCGACCTGATAGATATACTTGATAACAACGATCAAAGTCATATTGAGTTCCCAATTAGAATCGAAAATGGCGAATTTTACTTTTCGTATGACGAAAATATTGATAACTGGCTCATAAGTAATGGCTACGAAGGCTATCGAGATGCTGAAGACTTATTCGATGAAATGCGTCGTAGGGAACAAGTTTCAGTGGTACTGACAGACTCAGAAGCGCAAAAGATACTTACATTAAAAGGTGTGTATTTACCATTTTCACGTTCGAAAATGAAGTTTTATTCAGAGATTGATAAAGAAAAATTCCTTGATACATATGGAATGGATTATGATATTACTGCTGAACAAGCTTTCCAAACAATCAGAAACAGGCGTGAGTTTGGTATAAGTGATGATGTGTCTGATGAAGATGCATATAAGATTTTGGCACTAAAACATGATTTTAAAGTACTTGGATATAGAAAGTACGTTCCAATTACAGTTGCAAAAGATGTAGATGAAAAGATTGCGGTGCTGATTAGTGAGATGTCTATGGACCTACCTGGTGTATCTGTAGATATTGATCCGAAAAGATATTACCCATATGGCAGTACGGCGTCCCATGTATTAGGATATATGGGGAAAATATCTCAACAGGAAGAAATTGATACCTATATTAATGAAAATGGATACAATCGAAATCAGCTTATTGGTAAAGTTGGTATTGAAGGAAGATATGAACTTGATCTAACGGGTGAAGATGGCTGGAAATACATTGAAGTCGATGCACTTGGAAAACTTGTAAGAGAAGTTCCGCCAAATGAGTTGAATTGGCTGGAAGACGAAAAAAAGCCTAAAGAAACCATATCGGGTGAAGATGTACAGTTAACCATAGATATAAACCTTCAAAGAAAGACAGAAGAGTTATTAGCATATGGTCTTGAAAAAATCCAAGAAGGTGGCACTTATGAAAGTAAGTGGGGGGATTATAAATACAAAGAATCCTTCCCGAATGCTCAAACAGGTGCTGTGGTTGTTGTGGATGTAATAACTGGTGAAGTTCTTGCAGTTGCAAGTCATCCAGATTATGATGTGAACTTGTTTGCAACTGGAATTAGTGCAAAAGACTATGCAGCACTTCAACCTGAAAATCCTCGAAATCCACTGGCACCACGTCCACTTTACAATATTGCCGCACTTACGGCTGTTCAGCCTGGATCTACTTATAAAATGGTAACTGGATTTGCAGCAATGTTAGAGGGGTTAGATCCAACCATGCGTTTTTATGCCGACGGGTTCATTGAAATCGGCGGACACTCCTTTGGATGTTGGTACTGGAATGCTTATCGTGGTAAACATGGTTTGACAGACTTGTATAAAGCTATTGAAGTATCGTGTAACTATTATTTCTTTGATATAGCTACAGGATACGACTGGGCAAACGACAAACCTTTAGGATTTGATATGAACACCCAACTTTTACTTGAACATTCTAAAAAACTTGGGTTAGACGAACCAAGTGGTGTGGAAATATACGAAAGCAATCCAGGTATTCCAGACCCAGACAAGAAGAAGAGACAATTAGAAAATGCTTTAACCAGAAAGCTCAACAAGGTATTACCAGATTATTTTCCAGCAGAACGCATTGACACGGATCGTGAAAAAGAAGAAGTTGTAGGCACAATAGTTTCTTGGTCTGACACGAACCCTTCAAGAGGTGCAATAATTAGGCAACTACGTGATCTGGGCATAGATACTTATGAAACAGCTGAAGGCTTAGCCGACATTATTAAGTATGATTATTTTAACCAAATGGAATGGTTTGAAGGGGATACACTAAACCTATCCATTGGACAAGGAGCTCACCAATATACCCCACTTCAAATGGCAAGATACATTGCGACTGTGGCTAATGATGGGTATTTAAACAAACTTTCTCTTGTTAAAGAAGTTGGTGGACAAGTAAATGACAAAAATGAAGGTGTAACCAATACAGGTATGAACGATGGGGAAGTGGTAGATGATGTCTTAAGTCATTTAAGAAAAGGCATGCTTCGAGCGACTCAAGAAGACTCAGGAACAGCCCGAATCTTTAAAGAGTTCCCAATAACCATTGCTGCCAAAACAGGTACAGCTGAAAAAGAAGGATTAATACCCCCTGTTGACGAAGTTGCTTATCTAAAGGAAAATATGCAAAACTTTGATCCAAGCTTAATAACCAGTGAGGTTGAAGCCAAAGCCGCTGAAATTTTAGTTATGAGAAATGATGAAATTGCAGACTTGGAAAAACGAAAGCGTATGATTCCTGATGATACGGAAGTTCAACGAATTGAGAGTAAAATTAATAAGTTAATTCGTCAGGGGTACTTAGATTACTCAAGTGCACTTAGACAGGCAATTAAGGAAATGAGTAGTGTAAAGCTAGAAGATGAAGATATTAACAGTTTCAGGAGTTCATATGACAACTTTACTTGGTTTGTGTCCTTTGGTCCATATGAGGATCCTGAAATTGCTGTTGTTACCATGATCCCTCAAGGGGGACACGGTGGGTACGCAGCCCCTATAGTTAGGGATATCTATTCTGAGTATTTTGGCATAGAACCTGAGCCAGAAGTAGCAGAAGAGGAAAAAAATGTAGAAGGGTAAATGATTTTACCTTTTGAAATTGGCAAGTTTCAATATATAATGTAAGAAGGAATATTTTCGGGGACACGAAAATAGCATCAAGTAGAAACTTGGGGGTTATAGCGTGGGGCTGAATAACTTAATAGAATTTAAGGGAACAAAAAAGGGAATCATCATCCAAATGGATGGAGATGTTTCGTTTGCTCAAATTATTGAAGCACTTAACGTGAAGTTAGAAACATCTAGAAATTTCTTTAAAGGCGCTAAGGTAATAGGTACAGAAGGGCGAAATCTTGTTGTGAAAGAAGAGTCAATTCTAGCTGAGATTTTTAGTAAAGAGTTTGGCATGTTGGTCACTTCAATGAAACCTTATGCACCACCAAAAAGAGAAGAGCAAAAAAAGACAGCACCAGTTGTAAAAGCCTTTGACGGTTTAGAAGAGGGGCTAACGAAATTTGTACGAGGCACTTTGCGCTCTGGACGCAGTGTAGAGTTTGAAGGTAATGTTGTCGTTCTTGGAGATATAAACCCAGGAGCTGAAGTCATCGCGCATGGCAACATTGCAGTATTTGGAAGTCTACGCGGGGTTGCGCACGCAGGGGCGGGTGGTAATGAAAGTGCTTGGGTTGTTGCTCAAAGACTTCAACCAACTCAGCTTCGAATTGGATCACTGATAACACGCTCACCTGATGAGGATGGCGGACCTACAAGTCCTGAAATCGCTTATGTTAAGGACAAGCATATCATGATCGAACCTTATCTTTAGAGAATGAATAGGAGGCTATAAAATGGGTGAAGTCATTGTAATCACGTCTGGCAAGGGCGGCGTTGGTAAAACAACAACAACAGCGAATATTGGCGCAGGTCTTGCTAAACTTGGAAACAAAGTCGTAGTAATTGATGCAGATATCGGTCTAAGAAACCTTGATGTGGTTCTTGGATTAGAAAATAGAATTGTTTATGATATTGTAGATGTTGTAAATGAAACATGTAGACTAAAGCAGGCATTAATTAAAGATAAAAGATTTGATGGTCTTTATTTACTTCCTGCAGCACAAACAAAAGATAAAGATGCAGTTTCACCTGAGCAAATGGTGAAACTAACAAACGATCTTAAAGAGACACATGACTATGTTATTGTCGATTGTCCAGCTGGGATTGAAAGAGGGTTTAGAAATGCAATTGCAGGTGCTGATAGAGCTGTAGTTGTGACAACACCTGAAATCTCTGCTGTACGTGACGCGGATAGAATCATCGGTCTTTTAGAAGCTGCGGAGCTTAATGATCCTAGACTTATTGTTAACAGAATTCGTCTAGATATGGTTAAACGTGGTGATATGATGAACATTGAAGATATGACAGACATCCTAGCAATTGATCTTATGGGTGTGGTGCCAGATGATGAACATGTTGTAATCAGTACTAACCGTGGTGAACCAGCTGTTAACAACGAAACTGCAATCTCTGGTCAAGCTTTTATGGATATCGCTAAAAGAATCACAGGCGAAGAAGTACCATTTATGGACCTTGAACAGCAAGATGGTTTCTTTGATAAAATCATGAAGTTATTCTCATTCAGCAAGTAAAGGGGGACTAAGATGTTTGATCTACTGAAGTTTTTAAGTAAGGAAGACTCGAGCAAAAATGTCGCCAAGGAACGGCTGAAGTTGGTTCTGGTGCATGATAGAGCAAACTGCTCACCAGACTTTTTAGACACTGTGAAAGGCGATCTGCTTGCAGCACTTCGAGAACACATTGATATCGACGAAAAAGGTCTTGATATTAAGATTACAGAAGCAGAAGAAAATGGCCGCCCAGCTTTGATTGCGAGTATTCCAATCAAACACATGAAAAGGTAGGCTGTCCGGATTATCTAAGGGAATCATATAATACGGTTTAAAGTCTCCGGGGCCTACACTCCGGAGGCTTTCTTAATTGGTTACAAATTGATGAAATTCACTTCAATAACATAGGAAGAGGTGATGTGTTGATTAACAAAAATTATTTAAAGACAATAGACTTCAACTTAATCGCCATCGTGCTTGTTTTATTTACAGCAGGACTCATTATGATTACCAGTGCAACCGATGCCCATTTAGTCGGCATGACAAGAGAAGTGCGTAATCAAATTCTTGGATTTGTCATTGGAGTTACAGCCCTGCTTGTTGCTATGAGTTTCGATTATAAGACGTTTAAAGATTTTCATAGAATCGTGTATGTTTTATCTATACTGATTATGTTGACGGTATACATACCAGGACTTGGCGTTGTACAGTTTGGTGCTCGTAGTTGGATCGATCTTAAAGTACTTTATTTTCAGCCCGCTGAGATTGCTAAATTAGGATTCATTCTGACGTACGCGCATTTACTTGAAGAACGAAAAGACCAGTTTGATTCACTTAAAAGTTTAATTGCACCTATTCTACACCTTGCACCTTTTGTACTCTTGTTACTATTGCAGCCAGATTTAGGAACGGCACTGGTATTTGTATTTATTGCAATTGGCATGTTATTCTGTGCGGGTCTGAGTTTTAAGTTGATTTTTGGTGGGATTATAACCGCGGCAATAAGTTTACCGATTGCATATATGAACATGTTACCCCACCAACGACTTAGGATAGATGCATTTCTAAATCCTAACGACCCAACTTTGCAGGGGAACTACCAAGTTATGCAGTCAAAAATAACCATCGGATCAGGCATGTTCCTTGGTAGGGGATTATTTAATGGCGTTTACCACAGGTACGATTACTTACCTGTGCGTGAAACAGATTTTATTTTCGCTGTACTAGGTGAAGAGTTTGGCTTTGTAGGGTGTGCATTCATAATATTCATGTATTTTTTACTTATGATGCGTATGTTGACCATTTCCATTAAATCAAAAGATGATTATGGTTCGTTGGTTGTTATTGGTGTGGTGTTCATGTTTGCCTTCCAGATATTCGAGAACATCGGTATGACGATGGGGATTATGCCTGTCACAGGTGTAACATTGCCATTTTTAAGTTATGGTGGAAGTTCACTCATTACGAGTTTACTCGCAATTGGTCTTGTGCTAAATGTTTACATGAGACGTATGCGTGGCTCCTTCTTATATATGGATTAAGAAAATGCAGAAGTAACATACAATTGTACATGAGAACCGGCCTAAGTTTATGCCGGTTCTTTTATATGTAAGTCAATTAGGCTTTAGTTGAAATTTAATCAGAATCTGATAGAATGGATAAGTTAATGAAAGTTGAAAATGACATCTAAAAGGTGATCTATATGATAGCTGGTTGTTTAACATCGGTCAATGTTGACAGCTAGCGGGTTTAAAGTGAGATCTTATCGAAAAAAAGGTCTTGGGTGAGAGCAAGAGAGGCGATCAAATTGATGAAAAAACTAGACGATATTCTATATCGCGTTGAAAAACCATCAAGGTATATTGGTGGAGAAATCAATAGTGTCATGAAAGAAGTAACCGATGACATGGTACGTTTTGGTTTTGCATTTCCTGATGTATATGAAGTGGGCATGTCCCATTTAGGAATGCATATTATGTATGGACTACTAAACTCTAGAGAAGATATTTACTGTGAGCGTGTATTCACACCTTGGACAGATCTTGAAGAAGAGATGCGCCAAGCTGGTATCCCGCTGTTTACTGTTGAAAGCAAATCTCCAATTAGAGATTTAGATATATTAGGATTTACACTTCAATATGAGCTTTCTTACACAAATATTATCAACATGCTTGACCTTGGTGGCATTCCTCTAAGAGGGGCTGAGCGTACTGAAGAAGATCCACTTGTAATTGCGGGTGGTCCTTGTGCTTATAACCCTGAACCTATTGCGAACATCATTGACGCATTTGTTTTAGGAGAAGGTGAAGAAGTAACACTGGACTTGGTTGAGTGTGTAAAGACTCAAAAAGCTGAAGGCAAGTCAAGAAAAGAAATTCTACGTGCACTTGCAGACATACAGGGTGTGTATGTGCCGTCCCTATACGAAGTTTCATACAATGAAGATGGAACAATTAAAGCGTTTAAACCCACAGAAGCGGGTGTGCCTGAGAAGGTTAAAAAGAGAATTATTAAAGATTTAAACACAGTTTACTACCCAGAAGAGTTTATTGTACCTTTTATGGAAACAGTGCATGAACGTGCTATGGTTGAAATTTTCCGTGGATGTACAGCTGGATGTAGATTCTGTCAAGCTGGTATGATTTACCGACCTGTGCGTGAGAAAAGTGTTGATATTATTCAAGAAGCGGCAATGGCGCTTATTAGAAACACAGGTTATGAAGAACTTTCTCTTGCGTCTTTAAGTACTATGGATTACAGCAAGATAGATGAACTCATTCGAGGTCTAATTAAAGATCATGAAGATAATAAAATCGGTGTTTCATTACCGTCGCTTCGACTAAACTCATTCTCAGTAAAGGTAATTGAGCAAATCCAGAAAGTACGTAAGACAGGTTTAACATTTGCACCTGAGGCTGGCACGCAAAGAATGCGTGATGTTATAAACAAGGGTGTAACTGAAGATGATTTAATGGGTACAATGGATAGAATATTTAACCTTGGTTGGACACGAGTAAAGCTATACTTTATGATTGGTCTTCCTACAGAGCAAACAGAAGATCTTCAAGGTATTGGTGATCTTGGTAACCGTGTTGCTCAAATGTACTATGATATGCCTAAAGAAAACCGTGGTGGTCGTTTAGGTATAACTTTAAGTGCATCTTGCTTTGTACCTAAACCATTTACACCATTCCAGTGGATGGCTCAAGATACAATGGAAACATTCCAAGAAAAGCAACAGATTGTAAAGCAGTCTGTAACAGATAGATCTGTTAAGTTTAACTACCATGATGCCAATACAAGTTTCCTAGAAGGTGTTGTTGCCCGTGGTGATAGACGACTGGGTGAAGCTCTAATTAGAGTTTGGGAAAAAGGTTCTAAGTTTGATGGTTGGCAAGAACATTTCGTTTACGAGAACTGGATCACTGCGTTCGAAGAAACAGGTGTAGATCCGTATTTCTTTGCTTCTCGTGAAAGAGATTATGAAGAAATCCTACCTTGGGACTTTATTGATATTGGTGTAACTAAGCAATTCCTTATTCGTGAGAACGACAAAGCAGTCGATGCTGAAGTGACTATGGACTGTAGAGAAGGTTGTACAGGCTGTGGCATTAATGTCGGTTTATTTGAAGGAGGTTGCTAATGTCAGTTTTAAGAATTCAATACATCAAAAAAGACAATATGAAGTTTCTATCTCATTTAGAGATGGTACGTTTTATGGAGCGAACATTTAGAAGAATGGAGCTACCTCTTAAGTTTTCTCAAGGTTTTAACCCTCATCCTAAAATATCTTTTGCAGCACCACTTGCAGTAGGTGTTTCGAGTGAGGCTGAAATAGTTGAAGTAGAGCTTACTGAAATGGTTGACATTCCAGAGTTTCTTGAAGCGCATAAAGCAGATGTCCCTGAAGGACTACGCTTTGTAAAAGCTAAAGAAGTTGCTAGGACAGGTAAGTTAATGGCAATGGTAAACGCATCGGAATATTTAGTTGAAGTCCGTTTTGATGCATCTAGCCAATCTGCTGACGAGAGAAATGAAAAAGAAAACCTAAACACATTTTTAGAAAAAGATGAAATCACGATTCAAAAGAAAACGAAAAAAGGTAAAATCAGAGACGTAAATATTCGACCATTTGTAATGGAAGCCCGTAATGTGCTTGCAGAAACAGATCGCTCGATTTATAGATTAACGGTTGCTACAGGTTCAAATGGCAACTTAAAACCTGAACTCTTTGTAGAGTTATTTATGAAAGAGATCGGGGCAATTGAACATACTGAGTCAATTCGAGTTCACCGATTACAACTGTTCACAGATAAAGGTGGTAAACTTATACCGCTATACGAGTATTAAGAATAGGTGATAACATGCGTCAGGTCATCATTGACAAAAGTGTCTTCCATACACAAATAGTTGTGCTCGATAATGAAAGGGTGCAAGATTACCGTGTGGATAGGGTTGCATCTCGTTCTAACGTTGGAAAACTCTATAAAGGCCGAGTAACAGATGTTATTCCAGGAATGGATGCAGCATTTGTGGATATAGGTTTAGGCAAAAATGCATACTTGAGCAAGATGGACATGGTTAAAGATGGCCATCGTGGTCAAAAACAAGACCGACTCAGCGAATTGATTAAAACTGGACAAGAGATCTTAGTTGAAGTTGTTAAAGATGCTTCGGGTACTAAAGGTGCTAAAGTCTCTATGCGCCTTGGTTTAACTGGGAAGTATATGGTCCTCATGCCAGATGAAAGTCATGTTGGAATAAGTAAACAGATTTCAGATGGTGATGATAAAACCAGGTTGATGGAGTGGTTAAAAAACGAGGCACCTATTGGACATGGTTTAATTGTACGTACTTCAGCTAAAAAGGCTTCTGAGGATGCTTTAACAGCAGAGTTGTCATCTCTTAAAGAGAGGTGGTCTGGACTTGAACGTTATAAAGTTCTTGGAAAAGCTCCGATCTGCATCGATGCGGGAGATCCTTTTATTGAATCCGTATTAAAATCAGAAATGAAACATGATGTGTCACGTATTGTATGTAATGACCCTGAAACACTAAATAGTATTAAGTCATTTCTTCAGCTAAATCACAAAGCGTGGTTGGATATTCTTGTACACTATAAAGAAGCAATGGCCATGTTTGACCATTATAAAGTGAATGTACCACTACAAAAATCTCTTGCTAGACAAGTTGATATGAGCGGCGGGGCGTATTTGATCATCGATGAAACGGAAGCCTTAACTGTAATTGACGTAAACTCCGGCCAGAGTACGGGGAAAGTTGGGATGGATCATACAGCATTAAATGTCAACAAAAAGGCTGCTGAACACGTTGCCCGTCTTCTGAGAGTTAGAGAACTGAGTGGCATTATTCTGGTTGACTTTATTGATATGGTTGATAAAGAGATGAAACAAGAACTTGTTAAGTATATGGAAAAGTTGACACGTTCTGACCGAAACCGTGTAACAATTCATGGACTCACTAAACTTGGTATATTAGAAATCACTCGAAAAAAATCGGTAGATAGTGTTTCGAGAAGATTAAAATCAACATGTGAAATGTGTCAGGGTACAGGATTGGTACAAAGTGCGGAAAGTGCATTTGAAGCTTTATTAAAAGATATGTCCTACTACCGAAAACACACGGATGCCGAAGCAATTTTATATGAGATATCAAAAGACATGGAAATATTTTTGTTAGATCATAAAAGCATTATTCAAAGCGAAGTTGAAAAAAATGGGTTTAAACTGAGTTATATAGTAGGTTCAAATCCTGATTTTACAAGGCTTCGCGCAGATTCAGAAGAAAAGTTGAAGGATTTTGCAAAAAAGACTAGAAATTTGCTTGTGAATCGTATATAATTCATATGTTCGCACGTTTACATATAAATGTGTAACACCCTTTTAATAGCCGGTGTGCATTAAGAGGTATGGGTATCCGCACAAAATGGGTCTTGAAACATAAGGCATTTAGCCTGTGTACCTAATTTTTGGCGAGTCTTGAAAGAGGAGGTGCATTTAATGTACGCAATCATTAAAACTGGCGGTAAGCAATACAGAGTTCAAGAAGGCGACACGCTATTCATCGAAAAACTAAACGTTGAAGCTGGCGAATCTGTTGAATTCGATCAAGTACTAGCAGTATCTGGTGACAACGGTCTAACTGTTGGCGCTCCTGTTGTTGAAGGCGCTAAAGTTTCTGCTAAAGTTCTAGCTAACGGTAAAGCAAAGAAAGTTATCGTTTACAAGTACAAAGCTAAGAAAGACTACAGAAACAAGAACGGTCATCGTCAACCATTCACTAAAGTTCAAATCGAATCAATCTCTCTGTAATTAAAAAGATGATTACAATTCGTTTTAGAAAAACGAGCGATAAGTACCTCTCATTCGAGGTTGATGGCCACGCGCTATTTGCTGATCCAGGTGAAGACATTGTCTGCGCAGGAGTTTCAGCTATCGCGTTTATGGGTATCAACGCCTTGACAGAAGTAGCAAAGATTCCGGAGCCGATTTATGAAATTGGTGATGATGGCTATGCTTACTGTGAACTTCCTACGGACCTGACCCGGGCCCAAATGGAAAAAAGTCAAACAATATTCGATACGGTATTTGTTGGATTTCATGGAATTGAATTGACCTATAGTGACTATATAAAAATAATAATTGAGGAGGTGCATCCAGATGCTAAGAGTTAATCTGCAGCTATTCGCGAGTAAAAAAGGTGTTGGTTCCTCCAAGAACGGTCGTGACTCTGAGTCAAAGAGACTTGGCGTTAAGCGAGGTGACGGTCAGAAGGTAACTGCTGGCAGCATTCTTGTTAGACAAAGAGGAACTAAGATCCACCCTGGCAACAATGTTGGCAAGGGCGGCGACGATACTCTATTCGCTAAAGTAGACGGCGTAGTTCGTTTCGAGCGTAAGGGTAGAGACAAGAAGCAAGTAAGCGTATACGAAGCTTAAATACTAAATGTCCATCATAACTGATGGACATTTTGTTTTGAGGGGATAAAATCCAGTAGCTCTTCGTTGCAGACTTTTGCTCAAAGCAGTCACGTACGTTTAGTACGCTCTTGCTTTGAGCAAAAGACTGCGCCTCGATCTACAGAATTTTCTCTCCCTCAAAACGTTTTGACCAGGTTAATTAATAAGACTTTGGAGTTCGGGAGTGATATATGGTACATGATTGTGCGTACATCACTTAACTTAGGAGTTTAAGGGTATTAGCTTGATTGGGTATTTAACTTTTCCTAGTTTGCTGTAACGAGTAGATTCTTTGATTCTCGAGTCGAATCGGGGGTTTGTGTTTTACTGGTTTGCGGTATAATTAGGTATTGTGGAGTGTTACTAACATTAACAAAAACTATGTTAGTATCCAATTGATATGTAACAAGTAATAAAAGTACGGAAACGCATTTCATTGAAATGTGTTCATTATAATAGTAGAAGTTTAATTTCTGCAGGGATTTATAGTGTGTTATGTGCTGATTCACTTGAGATGGTTCCGATATGGGATGCGGAGTCAGCTCAAGTGAATCAGAGTTTGAAGAAGAGGTGAAATCGATGTTTGTCGATAAGGCTGAGATATTTCTGAGATCCGGCAAAGGTGGAGATGGTTTTGTAAGTTTCCGTCGTGAAAAGTATGTTCCAGATGGGGGTCCAGATGGTGGCGACGGTGGCAAAGGAGCCAGTGTTATTGCAATCGTAGATGAAGGTCTACGTACCCTAATGGATTTCAGATATAAGACTAAGTATATGGCTGAAGACGGTCAAAATGGTGGTAAGAGTAGATGTTCAGGCAAAGATGCTCAAGACCTATACATCAAAGTACCACCAGGGACAATCATTCGAGATAAGGAAACAGGTGGTATCATTGCCGATCTTACCGAAAAAGGTGAGCAATTTATCATTGCTAAAGGTGGCAAAGGTGGTCGTGGAAACTGGCACTTTAAGACGTCAGTTCGACAGGCACCATCATTCTCAGAACAAGGGAAAAAAGGTGTTGAAAGATCTATTATACTAGAGCTGAAAATGCTTGCAGATGTTGGTTTAGTAGGCTACCCAAATGTAGGTAAATCAACAATTTTATCTACGATTACAAAGGCTAAGCCGAAAATCGCTAACTACCACTTTACAACACTACAACCTAACCTAGGTGTGGTTGAAGTTGTTCGTGGTAAGTCTTTTGTACTTGCAGACATTCCTGGTTTAATCGAAGGGGCGCATGAAGGTATTGGTCTAGGCCATGAATTCCTACGTCACGTCGAAAGAACAAAAGTAATTGTTCACGTAGTAGATGTTTCAGGTCTTGAAGGTCGTGAACCCATTCAAGATTTTGATCAAATCAACGATGAATTAAGACTATATAACGAAAAGCTTGCAAACCGTTTCCAGGTGGTTGCAGCGAATAAAATGGACCTCATTTACGAAGATGACCAGTACGAAACATTCAAAAAGGAAATGGAGACACGCGGTTACAAAGTCTTCCCAATTTCTGCTGCGACTGGCAAAGGTGTAAATGAACTCATGCAGTATGTAACTGAGATGTTAGAAGAGGTTGAAGTTGAGCCACTTTACACTGAAGATGATTTCTTTGTTGAGTTAAACAAAAAACCATCAGAAATCAACTACGCAGTTGAAGGTGATATCTACATGGTTACAGGTGAACCGGTTGAACGTCTGGTTTACGCTACGAACTTTGATGACGATGAGTCTCTACGTCATTTCCAGTCTGTTCTAATGCAAAAAGGTGTATTTGAAAAGCTTAAGGAAATGGGTATTGAAGATGGAGACACAGTACGCGTTGAAGATGTTGAATTCGAATTCTACGATTAAGATATAGGTGATAATTATGATAACAGCAAAGCAAAGAAGCTACCTTAAGGGGTTAGCAAATAAGAAAAAGCCTCTTGCACAACTTGGCAAAGATGGTATTTCAGAAGCATTTCTAACACAAATGGATGCACTTTTAGAGTCACATGAACTTGTTAAAGTTAATGTATTAGATGCAAGTCTTATGGGTTCTAAAGAAGCGGGCAACCAAGTTGCTAAAAGAGCTAAAGCAGAATTTGTACAAGCGATTGGTAACAAGTTTGTTATTTACCGTCGTGCACAGGAAGATGCTAAGATCGAACTTCCAAAAAAATAATCCGGAGGCGGACGTTTTGATTAAATGTGAAGGTGGATGCCGTTTTGGTATTATGGGTGGCTCTTTTGACCCGATCCATTATGGACATCTAATGTTAGCAGAACAAATAAGAACGCAGTTTCATTTAGATAAAGTATATTTCATACCCGTAGGGAATGCACCGCATAAAGAAGCCGGTTTTATGACCGACAAGATGCAACGTTATGAAATGACTGTTCTTGCAACTATGACCAATACAGGGTTTGCCGTTTCAAGAATTGAAATTGATTCTGACACAGTTTCTTATACAATCAACACGGTTAAGAAGCTAAAAGAACATTTAGAGCCAGAGGATACCCTCTACTTTATAACAGGAGCAGATGCCATTATTGAACTAGAAACATGGAAGAATTTCGAGGAACTCCTTGGGATTTGTAAGTTTATAGGTGCAACAAGGCCTGGTGTGGATAGGTCAAAACTGGTAAGTAAAATTGACGAGCTTAAAAATAAGTACGGTGCTGATATCAGTACAACAACAGTTCCGGCTTTAGCCATCTCGTCAACTGATATCAGAGATCGTGTAAAAAGTGATCAAAGTATCCGTTATCTACTTCCTGACTCGGTTGAGCATTATATTTACAAAAAGAATTTGTACAAGAATGGATGAGTCCCATGTCTCAGTTTGATAAATTCGATAAAGTAATGAAAAAAAGACTAAAAAAATCTAGATACAAACATACCTTAGGTGTTGTTGACACGGCAAAAAAACTTGCAAGACGCCATGGCGTCAAGGTTGAAAGTGCTGCTACTGCTGCCCTTCTTCATGACTATGGTAAATATGTTGACAAAAAACACTTGCTTGAATATGCCAAGAAGTACGGCATTACAGTGGATGAAGTTGTTGTAGATTCTCCTGAACTTTTACACGGTGAAGTGGGTGCAGAACTTGTATGCGTTGACTTGGGTGTGTGTGATGAAGATATTCTCAATGCCATTCGTTACCATACTTATGGACGTAGGGGTATGAGCAAACTGGAAAAGATTATATATATTGCAGATGCAATTGAACCTGGGAGAGATTATCCAGGAGTAGATGATCTTAGAAAATTAGCTAACGAGGATTTGGATTTAGCCCTTAAAAAAGCCCTGTCTGATTCGATTAAATTTGTTATAGATAAAGGACATTCATTACATTACAATACGATCAAACTTTGGAATGACTTGGTGATTTCTAATTCTACACAGTAAACTATATGAGGTGTAATTTTGAATATTAAAGAAATGGCAATGGATATTGCAGGATTTATAGATGACAGAAAAGGTCATGACATTAAGATTCTTGATGTAAGACATTTAAGTAGTGTAGCAGATTTCTTCATCATTGCTACTGGAACATCAAATACACATGTCAATTCAATTGCTGACAACGTAATTGAAGAACTACGTGAAAAAGATATCCACATAAGCCATAAAGAAGGTCGTCGCGGTGAAAACTGGATTCTTCTAGACTACTATGATGTGGTGGTTCATGTATTTACTAAAGCAGAACGTGAATACTATGACGTTGAAAGAATTTGGAGCGATGCAGAAAAATTAGAATTGAATATTGACACATTCTAATTTTCCCATTACAATTAGTTAAACAAATATTCTGAAGTGGCTAATTTTAGCCACTTCAAAACATATTGTATAAGTCAAACTTAACATTTCCTGTAAGTCGCAGTGTAAAGTTCAAGTTCATACTTAACAAGTTAAGAAGTAGTAGGGTAAAACGAACATTGTCAGTAGACAAGGAGAGAGCCGGTGGTTGGTGTGAACCGGATGTCACGTTATCTGAACTTATCTTATTTATAGCTTGTCGGTTGGCTACCGTTATAAGGCTTTTGAGAGGATCATTGCATCTTAATGATCAAGTAGGGTGGTACCGCGAATGATTCGTCCCTATGGACGGATACCGCGAGAACGACTCTTTTTTTGTTTTTTGAAAAAGTACGGTTACAAGAAGCGGGACTCGGTATTAACTAAGAGACGGACTTGTAAAAGTAATCTCATATTTACTTATTAAAAGGAGAGACCAATATGCATTATGATTTTTCAGCTATTGAAGCAAAATGGCAGAAAACATGGGACGAATCGAAAGAATTTAGTGTTGAAGTAGATCCGTCAAAGCCAAAGTATTACTGTCTAGAAATGTTCCCATACCCATCGGGTAAACTTCATATGGGCCATGTTAGAAACTACTCAATTGGTGATGTAATTGCTAGATTTAAAAAAATGGATGGTTATAACGTACTTCATCCAATCGGATGGGATGCTTTTGGTCTTCCTGCAGAAAATGCAGCGATTGCACATCAGATTCACCCAGATCCTTGGACTACTGACAATATTGCTGAAATGAAGCGCCAACTTAAGCGCCTAGGTCTAAGTTATGATTGGGACCGTGAAGTTGCAACGTGTAAAGAAGACTACTACAAGTGGACGCAGTGGCTATTTATCCAGTTCTTTAATGCGGGTCTAGCTTACAAGAAAAACTCTCCAGTAAACTGGTGCCCAAGCTGTGAAACTGTACTTGCTAACGAGCAGGTTGTTGGTGGCGCATGTGAGCGTTGTGACTCTACAGTTGTTAAAAAGAAACTAAGTCAGTGGTACCTAAAGATCACTGATTACGCTGAGCGCCTACTTCAAGACATCAATACACTTGATGGATGGCCTGAAAAAGTTAAAACAATGCAAGCAAACTGGATCGGCAAAAGTGTAGGGGCTGAAGTTGTCTTTAATGTTGAAGGATCTGATCAAGGTCTTGAAATCTTTACAACACGTCCAGATACACTGTTTGGTGCTACTTTCATGGTTCTAGCTCCAGAACACCCAATGGTTGAAGAGCTTATTACTGGTACTGAATATGAAGCAGACATTAAAGCGTTCCAGCAAAAGCTACAACATATGTCTGAAGTAGAAAGAACAGCGACAGACGTAGACAAAGAAGGCCTGTTCACAGGTCGTTACGCGATTAACCCTCTGAATGGAAAGAAAACACCAATTTGGGTTGCTAACTACGTAATGATGGACTATGGTACAGGTGCAATTATGGCAGTACCAGCCCATGACGAACGCGACTTTGAATTTGCTACAAAATACGATATTGAGATCATTCCAGTAATTAAACCTGAAGATGGCAGTGTTGATGTTGAAAATCTTACAGAAGCATACACAGGTTCAGGTGTAATGATGAACTCTGGTGAGTTTGATGGTCTTGAGTATAAAGAAGGTCAAAAGAAGATTGTTGAATGGATGGACGAAAAAGGTCTTGGTAAGAAGACTGTGAACTATCGTCTACGTGACTGGTTAATTTCACGCCAAAGATATTGGGGAACTCCAATCCCGATCATTGAATGTGAAGATTGTGGCCACGTTCCAGTTCCAGATTCTGAACTTCCAGTTGTTCTTCCAAAAGATGTTGAGTTTAAGAGTGAAGGGGAATCTCCTCTAACTACAAGTGAGACGTTTAAACATGCAATCTGTCCTAAGTGTGGCAAAGAAGGAACACGTGAAGTTGATACAATGGATACATTCGTAGATTCTTCTTGGTATTTCCTACGTTATACAGATGCAAACAATTCAGAGCAGATTTTTGACAAGGAAAAAGCTGCATACTGGATGGGTGTAGACCAGTACATTGGTGGTGTAGAACACGCTATCCTTCACCTACTATATGCACGTTTCTACACGAAGGTAATGTATGACCAAGGCATTTCACCAGTAAGTGAGCCATTTAACAACCTACTAACTCAAGGTATGGTTCTAAAAGATGGTGCGAAAATGTCTAAGTCTAAAGGGAACGTAGTAAGCCCTGACATCATTATTAAGAAGTATGGTGCTGATACGGCACGTCTGTTCATCCTATTTGCAGCGCCACCAGAGAAAGATCTTGAATGGTCTGATGACGGTGTAGAAGGTGCATACAGATTTATCAACCGTGTTTGGAGACTGGTTGATGAAATGAAAGATCACATGGCTGAGGGTGACCTGGTTATTGAATCTAAAGAAGATAAACACCTGAACTTTATGTTAAATAAAACAGCTAAAAAAGTTCATGAAGATATTACGGGCCGATTCAACTTCAATACAGCAATTTCAGCTGTTATGGAACTTGTTAATGACGCCTACCGTTACAAGGATCGTGTTGAGACTGTTAATAAGCCTCTAGTTAAGAAGCTTGTTGAAGATCTACTTGTTATCCTAGCACCATTCGGTCCTCACTTCACAGAAGAACTGTGGACTGCAATTGGTAAGACAGAATCTGTACATGTACAGAAGTACCCAACGTGGGACGAAGCTGCACTTGTACTAGATGAGATAGAAATAGTACTACAGATTAATGGTAAGGTAAGAGACAAAGTTGTTGTAAGTAAAGATGCGACAAGAGACGAACTTGAGAAGCTGGCAATGGAAAGTGATAAGATAAAGAAATTGACTGAAGGTAAGAAGATTATCAAAGTCATCACTGTACCTGGCAAGCTGATCAACGTGGTAGCGAAATAGGAAGTGGGAATCTAGCAGATATGCAAGGTTCCAGATGAGAAAGGGGACCCAGAAATGTCGAAGAAAACGAATCCAATTCTAGAACGTTATAAACCTATGGTAGAAGGTATCGGTATGACTTTTGGTAAGAACTGTGAAGTAGTACTTCATGATTTTTCATTAGCACCGAATTCTATTATTGCAATAGCAAATGGTAATGTAACTGGAAGAAACGTCGGATCACCTATGACTGAACTTTCACTTAAGAAGGTGAGTCATGGAGATACGGATAATGATATCATCAACTATACAGGAAAGAGTGCTGATGGTCGTGCACTTAAGTCATCTACATTTTTTATTAAAGATGACAAAGGTGAAACGATTGGGTGCTTCTGTATCAACTTCGACATGTCTGAACTGGTTGTTGCAAGAAACGTACTAAATGACATGATGCAGGTTGCTTTGAATATTGAAGATAAGGCCTCAGAAACTGTAAATACAGTTAATGACGTTTTAACAGACTTAGTTCAAGTAACTATTGAAAGTGTTGGCAAACCAGTAGCATACCTGACAAAAGATGAAAAGGTTCAGATTGTTAATAAGCTGGACAGACAGGGAGCCTTCCTGATAAAAGGCGCTATTGATTATGTTGCAAAAGTTCTGTGTGTATCGAGATACACAATTTACAACTACCTTGATGAAATTCGTGTAGAAAAGTAAATTTAGAATAAGTTGTATTGGATATTCTGTAAATAATTGATATTATAATAATGATAAGTTCAAATATAAGCGACTGCCTAGGCAGTCGCTTTATATGGACAGAGTTTTACTTACATAAACGTTCATGCTTCATGTTATGAAGTCTTCTGATAACAAGCTATGAAGTCAATGAACCTATTTAGGAGGAAATCAAATGATGAAACCTGTTAATACTACAAATGCACCAGCAGCAGTAGGTCCTTACGTACAAGGTATGGAAGCTGGTCCTTTCGTATACGTTTCAGGTCAGTTACCACTGAACCCAGAAACAAAAGAAATGGTTAAAGATGATATTAAAGCGGCGACTCGTATGTCTCTAAACAACTGTAAAGCTATTCTTGAAGAAGCGGGTTGTAGCCTAGAGCAAGTTGTTAAGGTAGAAATCTTCCTTAATGACATGAACGATTTTGGTGCAATGAATGAAGTATACTCTGAGTTCTTTACTGCACACAAGCCTGCACGTGCTGCTGTTGAAGTTGCGCGTCTGCCTCTTGATGCTGACATCGAAATCCAAATGATTGGTTACAAAGGTTAATTCATCCCTTAAACCACATAAGTAAATCGAAGGGCCAGTAAATACTGCTGGCTCTTTTTTTGTACCGTTCTGTTGAACCCAAAAAAAACAAACTTGTGTTTAAGCAAATAAAAAAGATGTAAGAAGAAATGATTTGTTCACTTCTTCTTACATCTTTGTATGTTTGCAGCTAACGTATTATTCTAAGAGTTTTGTCTAGAAGCCTTCTTAGCTTCACGTTCTTGCTGTCGTTTCATGCGCTGAGCATATTTTCTTCTTTGGAGGTTATACCAAGTCATAATGAGTCGCCAAATTAAGAAAGTAATCCCTGCTCTTATGGAGAAGCTGATCCAGTCCATGTTGTCATACCAGTTTGTTGCCTCTGGTGTAAAGGATCTGGTTTCATCATCAAGTAGAGCTTTGTCGCTTACAAATCCGGGTGCAACGAGTTCTGTGTTTGCAATAACCAGATCACCCATAGAATATTTTATTGATCCAAGTGTTTGCCCGGCTTCAATAGGAAGGCTGATATCTGGATCGAGATACATCTCTTTTGAAAGATCACTCACAAGTGTTCCAAGTGGGAGATAGGCAACCAGTGCATCCTTAGTCACAATCGATAACTTTGTTTGCTTCTCATCGTCAAAACTAAGTTCCTCAACTTTTTCACCTGCTTTTGCAAGTTCTTTTCTTTCGAAATTATCAAATCCATAGTCAAGAAGACGTCTTGTGTCGATATAAAGGTTCTTACCTTCAGATTTTAGTATAACACTGATTAGTTTCTTTCCATCTTTTTCACCATATGTTACGAATGTCTGGCCAGCAGCATTGGTGTAACCTGTTTTACCACCTTTAACAGCCTCATATTTAATGTTAATCATATTTCCATTATAGTTAATTAAGTTTTTACTACCAGTACCATAAAGGAAGCGGTTTGAGTTGGTTAAGTAACGTGTTTCAGGTTGTTTGTTAGTGGGTGGTATTTGATATTTAACTGTTGCACAAATTTCAACCAACTTAGGCATATCCATTGCGAACTTTCCAATTAAGGCCATATCATAAGCCGTTGTAACATGTTCTTTATTAGGTAAGCCATTTGGGTTCATAAAGTTGGTGTTGAGTGCGCCTAACTCAGTCGCACGTTCGTTCATCTTTGCACAAAATGCTTCTACGCTACCAGAGTGGTAAATTGCTAAAGCTACAGCAGCATCATTAGCAGATTCTATTAATGTGGCAGACAATAACTGTTCAACAGTTAAAATCTCATTTTCATTTATGTAAATCCTGCTCCCATCCGTAAAGGGGCTTTTACCATCAACTACAACCTGTTCACTCAGATCCAAATCTTCAAGGACTAAAATTGCCGTCATTAACTTGGTAATGCTGGCTGGATACATGACTTTATTAATGTTCTTTTGATACAGTATTTGCCCTGATTCTTGATCCATCAGAATTGCAGCTTCTGCAACGATGTCAGCCGTGTTTAACGTATATGTTTCAGCAAACACAGGACTAAATGTTTGCAGCATAAGCATGAGTATTAATACTAGGGAGAAAACTCTATTTTTCATTTAAATCACCTCTTGTCAGACTATTGATATTTTACCACAATTGCAGGATACATAGCAGGGGAATCTGCTATTTAAGCGCATTATAGCCAAATTGTAACGAAATCGTGATTGGAGGAATAATCTGGATATTATCTTTCAATACTGATATACTGTAATTATATTACAATTATTGAGGTGAAATATGAATCAGAAAACTAAAAATCGCTTGATAGAACTGTCTATATTAGTAGTCGTACTTCTATTAGTACTTGGTGTGAAATCTTTTGATTACTACACAAATGTATATGGGTATGGAGATTCAATTGAGGATGGAAAAGCTGTTGAAGAAAACTCAAGTCGTACCGAGGACCAACTAAAAAATGAGGGCAAGAGCCAAGTTCAACTGCTAACTGTACAAATTGCAGGAGCGGTTGCAAATCCAGATGTATATGAAGTTCCAGCTGGGAGCAGAATTAATGATGTTATCAAACTTTCAGGTGGATTTTTAGAAGATGCGGATCAGACAACCATTAATTTGGCTTTAAAAGTCTACGACACCCAGAAAATAATGGTCTTTAAAGTGGGTGAAGCGCCGATTGTCATCCAAGAAAATGAGCTAGGAGACTGGACGTTACAAGACTTAAATGAAGCAGATGCATCTCGTTTAATGGAGATTAAAGGGATTGGTGAGTCCATGGCAGGAAAAATTCTAGACTATAGAAAAACACATGGTCCTTTTAATGATATTGACGAACTTTTATCTGTTAATGGCATTGGTGAAAAAAAGCTACAGACTATAAAAGAGGCATTTGAGTCTGGACTCAAAAAATGATATAGTGATGATTGGACACCCGAAATAATATACAGATTCAGCATACGCTGGAGGTGGAATAATGAGTGAAAAAGAAATCCGTTTAACGGAGCTGACTCAAAGCTCTGGTTGAGCGGCTAAAATAGGTCCTGAAGACCTGTCGCAGGTTCTGCGACAACTCCCCAAATTTGAAAGTGATAAGCTTATAGTCGGACTGGAAACGTCTGATGATGCAGCGGTATATCAAATAAACGATGAACAAGCAATTATTCAAACCTTAGATTTTTTCACACCTATTGTGGATGATCCTTATATGTTTGGTCAAATTGCTGCAGCAAACTCATTGAGTGACGTGTATGCAATGGGTGGTGAACCCACGGTTGCCTTGAACATCGTTGGATTCCCAACATGCCTAGATATGAGCATCTTAGGAGATATCTTGCGCGGTGGTGCGGATAAAGTCAAAGAAGCTGGAGCCTTACTTGTTGGTGGTCATACAATTGAAGATAATGAGCCTAAATATGGTTTGTCTGTGACGGGAATGGTGCATCCAGATAAAGTCTTAGCCAATGCTTCTGCACGTGTAGGTGATGTTCTTATTATTACAAAACCTATTGGTGTAGGTATTTTAAACACGGCAATAAAAGCTGAGCTGTTAAGTAAACAAGACACTGAAGAAGCAATGCGTGTCATGGCTTACTTAAACAAGTATGCAGCCCATGCAATGAAGCCTTATAATGTTTCTGCATGTACTGATATTACTGGTTTTGGACTTGCTGGTCATGTACTTGAAATGGCTGAAGGCAGTGATGTTACCATCGATATTAACACAGCTTCTATTCCAGTAATGGACGGGGCTGTAGAAAATGCAGCTATGGGACTGGTTCCAGCGGGTGCATATCGTAACAAAGATTACTCAGGTCACAAAATACAAATGTCTGAAGATGTAAGCGTAGAGATGCAGGATATATTGTACGATCCTCAAACATCGGGTGGTCTACTTATCGCTGTACATCCAGAGGACTTAGATGCAATCATGAAGGATCTTGAGGAACAAACTGAAACAGCTTTTGCTGTTATCGGTCGAGTTTCAGAGAAAAAAGAGTTTGCAATCTATTTTAATTAGAATCAATGGCCCATTATCATCAGAGCATTATAAATGCAGATGGTAATGGGTTTCTTTATTGTGTTAGTTATAAGTTAAATGTGTTATAATAACTCAGGAAAACAGTCGGTAACAACCAAAGAGTTTAATATGTTAAAACCGTGTCTTTGGAAGGCGTACGTAAGACGAATAAATAAAATATATATCGTATGACACGACTGTGGGTTGAGCTTAGAAAATCGATGGATAAATAATATAGAAAACGAACCTAAAAAAGTTGGACAAACAGATGTAGTCTGTTAAGATTTGACCCAACAACGATGGGAGTATAAAAATGAAAAAAGCTCTGTTTGCTCAGTTGCCTAAAGTTGATGAACTATTAGAGCATGCTGATATAAAACAGCTTCTTGAAGGAAATTCAAGAACTGTAATCGTGGATAGTATTCGTGAAAACATTGATCAAGTTAGAAAACAAATTATTGCACTAGATGGTGATGAAACGCAAGCATTTACAGTGGATGTAGACGCAATTGTTGATGGTGTAATAAAGATGTCAACAGCCAAAGAAGCCTATCACCTGAAACGTGTTGTAAATGCTACAGGTGTTGTTTTGCACACCAATTTAGGGCGTTCACTTCTAGCAAGTGAGATCAAAGAACATATAGGTGAAATTGCCTGCTCATACTCAACTCTAGAGTTTGATACTGAAAATGGTAAACGTGGATCGCGTTATAGCCATGTTGAAGACATTATTTGTGAGTTAACCGGTGCTGAGGCTGCTTTAGTTGTTAATAACAACGCTGCAGCGGTTATGCTGGTTTTGAGTACACTTAGTGAAGGCAAAGAAGCCATCGTGTCACGTGGTCAGCTTGTTGAAATTGGTGGATCATTTAGAATCCCAGAAGTTATGCGATGGTCAGGTGCTGAACTTGTTGAAATTGGTACTACAAATAAAACCCACTTGCGTGACTACGAAAGAGCAATTACTGAAAATACGGGTGTGCTATTAAAAGTACATACAAGCAATTATAGAATTCTTGGTTTTACTAAAGAAGTTTCAGTTGAAGAACTGGCTCCTCTTGCTAAAAAACACAATATTCCGCTTGTAGAGGACATTGGTAGTGGTTCATTCATAGATTTCTCTAAGTTTGGACTTATGAAAGAACCAACTGTTCAAGAGGCCATTGAAGCGGGGGCTGACGTTGTTACATTTAGTGGAGACAAGATGTTAGGTGGTCCACAGGCTGGTATTATTGTTGGAACGAAAGAATATATTGAAGACATGAAAGCCAATCATTTAACCCGTGCTTTACGTGTTGACAAGATGACACTATGTGCTCTTGAAGCCACGCTAAAGTTCTACAGAGACGAAGATAGGGCTCTAAAGTCCATTCCTGCTCTTAGAATGTTAACCATGCAAGCTGAGGAGTTAAAAGACAAAGCAGAGACATTACTTGCTCTTGTGAACGAACACGTTAAAACATTTAATATTAAAATCGTAAAAGGTGCATCTGAAGTGGGTGGTGGCTCAATGCCACTTGAAAAACTGCCAACCTACCTTTTATCCGTTACACACGACAAGCTTTCTGCAAATAAAATCATCAATGGTCTTAGAGGTTATGAAATGTCAGTTATTGCACGCGTTGAAGACGATAACGTACTATTTGACCCAAGAACCCTTCAAGATGGTGAATATGAGTTCGTAGCAAAAGCACTGGCATCACTTGAGCAGGAGGTTTAAAATGACGAATATTGTCATTGGTACAGCAGGACATATCGACCATGGTAAAAGTGCACTGATCAGAAGGCTGACAGGCATTGAACCGGATCGTTGGGAAGAAGAACGAAAACGTGGGATAACTATAGATCTTGGTTTTGCTTTCTTTGACCTACCAAGTCAGAAAAGAGCGGGTATTGTTGATGTACCTGGTCATGAAAAATTCATTAGAAATATGCTGGCTGGCGTCAGTGGTATAGATTTAGTTTTACTTGTAGTTTCTGCTGAAGATGGTGTTATGCCTCAAACACAGGAACACCTTGATATCCTTAACATGCTTGAAGTTAAGCGAGGTATTGTTGTTTTAACCAAGAGTGACCTTGTTGATGAAGATATGATTGAACTGGTTATGGATGATGTAAAAGATCATCTAGTAGGTACCTTTTTAGAGGGACAACCTATGATTCCGGTGTCCTCTGTGACAGGTGCTGGTCTAGACGAGCTCGTCTCAACAATTGACGAAATGGCTAAAGATATCGATGACAAGCCAGAACATATACCAGCAAGACTTCCTATTGACCGTGTTTTCTCTCTTCAAGGGGTAGGCACAGTCATTACAGGTACACTCGTTGAGGGTCGAATTAATCAGGACGACATTTTGAAGGTGTATCCAAGTGGAAAAGAAGTTAGAATTAGAAAAATTCAGAACCATAACAAAGACGTAACTGCTGCTTTTGCTGGACAACGTGTTGCACTTAACCTTACTGGGGTCGACAAAGCAGACCTGCACCGAGGAGATGTACTTGCAAAAGAAGACACAATGAAATCCACCATGATGTTAGACGTTGATTTTACACTCATGAAGTCAGCAACAAAACCTCTAACAAATTGGACGAGATTAAGACTTTATCAAGGTACTAAAGAAGTGCTTTGTCGAATTGTATTACTGGATAGGGAAGAACTGCTTCCTGGTGAAAGTTGTCTTGCTCAGTTAAGACTTGAAGAGAACACGGCATGTAAATATGGCGACCGTTTTGTTACAAGACTCTACTCTCCACTCATTACAGTGGGTGGCGGTAAAATACTTGATCCAAATGCAGTAAAACATAAACGATTTAAAGATGAAATTTTAGATGATCTGATGATGAAACTTGAAGGAGATCCTAAACAAATTGTGGATGGCAACCTATTTAAGTTCAGCTCAGAATTCCCTAAAGTTGAAGATATTGCTGGTCAATCAGGTCTTGCAGCTGACCAAGTCAAACAACATCTAGATGAAATGTCGGAAGAAGGTCTCGCGTTTATGTTCCCATCAGGTGAATGGGTTCATGGCTCTTATTTAGACCAAATTGAGTCAAATATAGTTGAGCAGCTGAATAAATATCATGAGAAGAATGCTCTAAAGCCTGGTATGCCTAAAGAAGAACTGCGTAATAAGGTCTTAGGCCGGGTAAAGAATAAACTAGCAGACGTGATCTTTGAACGGGTAAGAGATAATAATCTTATAAGAATTGAAGGTGCGCTGGTAGCATTATCACAATTTGAAATTAAGATGAACCCTAAACAGAAGGAAAAAATGGATAAAATCGTATCATTCTTTAAAGAACATGGTACAAAACCTCCTGCTGTGAGTGAAGCTGAAATTAAATTGGGTATTGGTAAAAAAGATAAAGACCTTTTAGATGTTTTATTTGCATCTGAAAAACTGGTTAGATTGACGGATAAGATTTGGATGGATGGCGACGCATTTAGAGATGCAAAATCTAAAATGATAGACCATCTAGAATCAAATCAAAAGATAAACCTTGCAGAGTTTAGAGATTTAATCGACACATCAAGAAAAAATGCAGTCGCTCTTTTAGAGTATTTTGATGCTCAAAAGGTAACAAAACGTCAAGAAGACTATAGAGTTCTAAGATAACTCTTACAATTATGAAATAAATCTTGATAAATCTCTGAGAAAATCATAAGTTATCATTGGAGAATTTGAAACCGAATGAGGATGGTGGAAAAATGTCAGAAAAAATTCTAGTAGTAGATGACGAGCCTATTCTGCTTAAAGGCCTAAAATTTAGTCTTGAGCAAGATGGCTACAATGTAGAAACTGCTATCGATGGCAATGAAGCATTTGAAAAGATCATGAACAACAATTATGAACTGGTTGTTTTAGATTTAATGCTTCCAGAAATTGATGGTCTTGAAGTATGTAAAAAAGTAAGAGAATCATCTATGGTTCCAATTATTATTCTTACAGCAAAGGGTGATGACTCTAGTAAAGTGCTAGGTCTTGAGTATGGTGCGGATGATTACTTAACAAAGCCATTTAACATCCTTGAGCTAAAAGCAAGAATTAAAGCGATCCTTAGACGTGTTCAAGTTAACGAGAAGCAGACTGCAACAAGTGTTATTAATGTTGGTGACTTCTCAATCAACACGCTGGGACGTAAAGTAACAGTAAATGGTCGTGATGTAAACCTGACAGCAAAAGAGTTTGACCTTCTTCTGTTATTGGTTATGAACCGCGATAAAGTATTCTCAAGAGAAGAACTTCTTGAAACAATCTGGGGATACGAGTATTTTGGTGACGTTCGTACAGTTGATGTACATATTAGACGTCTAAGAGAAAAGATTGAAAAGAATTCTTCTCAACCGGAATATATTTTAACGAAGTGGGGCGTTGGCTACTACTTCAAGCACAAATAAGTGTCAATTGGACATCAGTTAAGCCATTAGGATTGGATGTGTTCAATAAGTATGTTAAACACAAGCAAATGGTTTATTAGCATTAGGTGGAAACTTGTTTCCACCTATTTGTTATTAATCCTATTAACTTTAACACTCATGATTTCGTTTATAAACGAAACATTAAAAATTAATGCCGTTGGTGACATGCAGATCAACCTGCTAACCCAAGGGAATATCATTGCAGATGAAGTAGCACCGGACTTTTATAGGTTGGGTATTTCGTCAACCCGTTCTTACGTTGAAGGTGTCATAAAAAAATACAGTCTTGAGCTCGATGCACGTATTCTAATCATTAACGAGCATGGACGTGTTCAACTGGACTCTTATGACAAAATGGTAGGTAGAAATTTTAAACACCTCCTGGAAGTATCTAGCGCCTTACAGGGGACGCCTTCTGCTGAACTGTACAGGACGAACACAGCAGGGAACATTATGTATGTAACCGTTCCAATAACGCAACGACAAGACATTATTGGATCAGTTCTTATTTCAGCATCGGCTGATCACATCTTTGAAAACATTTCAGCAGTTATTCAAAAGATTCTTCTTTTATCATTACTTGGAATACTCATTACAGGTATAGTCAGCTTCATTTTTGCTGATATCTTTTCCGCGCCTATTGAACGGATGACAGAGGTTGTAAGGGCCATTACTAGAGGCCAGCATGACAGAAGGGTATATGTTCGAGGAAATGATGAACTTGCTAATCTTGGGAATGCATTTAACTTGATGTTAACACGATTAGAACAGGTAGATGAAAGACGTAAGCAGTTTGTATCTAATGCTTCACATGAACTTAGAACGCCTATGGCATCGATGAAAATTATATCTGAAACCTTGCTGTCACAGGAAGCTTGGGATGAAGGGGTTTACCGTGAGTTCTTAGGTGATATTGACCAGGAAGTGACTCGGCTCAATAAAATTATTGATGACCTACTGTATTTAGTGGACATCGAAAAGAAAGAGCTCCAGTTGGAATATCAAATCACATATATGAACTATCTTGTTGAGAATGTGATCAAACAATTGGTTCCTCTTGCTGATAAAAAGAATATAGATATTTATTTTGATGAGTCTGAAAAGATCCAAATTGAAATTGATAAAGGAAAAATACAACAGTCCATTATTAATATTTTAGGTAATGCAATTAAGTACACTCCAGAAGGTGGGCGTGTAGATGTAGATCTTTACCGTGTAAAAGAGAACGTAGTTGTTCGTATTACTGACACAGGTATAGGTATACCCGAAGAAGATTTACCACATATCTTTGAAAGATTCCACCGTGTAGACAAAGCCCGTGCACGTGCAACGGGTGGTACAGGACTGGGGTTAGCAATTGCCCAGCAAATTGTTAACCTACATCAAGGGCGCATTTACGCTGAAAGTGAACTGAATGTGGGTACTAAAATGTACATTGTGTTACCATATAGGTTAGATATATAGGAGGAGAAGATGAAGAATTCATTGAAATTTGTATTCGCCAGTGTCTTTGTCTTTTCGTTAATACTCCTTAGTTTTACGAATAGACTAAACACAAAAGTTCTAAATACAGAAGATATTATTACACCTAATCCCGTAAGTATACGCCTTAACTCTAAACTTTACTTTGTCTCTGGAGACAAGTTAAGGAGTGAAGATAGGGTAATCGAGTTTACCAATGAACAGTTTGAAGTCGGACTGGCTGAAGAACTGGCAAAAGGGCCTAAAACTCGAATGTATGAAACGCCATTTGTGGGTTCTGTTAAAATTCTATCTGTTGAATCCATTGACAATGTGGTATACGTGAACATGTCTAAAGACTTCACCGAAACTGAGTACTGGGCAGGGGAAAGACGTGAGCTTTTTATATGGTCCATAGTCAACACCTTTACAGAACTCGAAGATGTTTACAGTGTAAAGATACTTGTTGAAGGTAAAAAATTAAATGTCGACTTGGGTGGTTTTACAATGATGGAACCCCTACCACGGGTTGAAGACTTTATATTTGTTAAAAAGCAGCATCCGAGTGCAGTGGTCATTGAGTTCTTAGACAACGTGTATTTAAAACGTTATGACATTGCATATGACTTAATAGATTCAAAGAGTCGTGCTCTTCTTAGATACAAGGAATTTGTTGAAATTATGGAAGAGTATTATGATAGATTCTATGGATACGAACGGGGTATACACTTTACACAGGACTTTAAAGATAGTAAGGTTGTACATGTAAAGTATATTAGAAACAATGATTTTTTCCAGGATGATGGCATCTCTCCAGATGGACAAGCTATACAGGTGGAAGTTTATGATTACTGGGAACTCATTGAAGAAAAAGGAATTTGGAAAATTAACTTCAGAAATTACTAAGTGTTTGATAAAACTGGTGTGAGAAGGGAGTCACTTGGAATGGCAGAAATGAAAATTAGGGCAACAGACACGCTGAGAATTCACTACACAACTGTAGGTAAAGAATATGACGTACTGGATCTAGATGATGAATGTTACAAGATCAGTGATGATCGAGGTAAGTTTAACTGGGTGCCAAGAAGATACTTTGAAGTTGTAGAGTAATATTGTACAATAATTAAAAGATTAAGGAGACATCTAAATTAAGATGTCTCCTTTTGCATTTAATTGTATTTAAATAGGGTAGGTATAAAGCAAATAATAAGAGACCCCTTCAAGTTGGAAGGAGCTGAGATGATGTTGAAGATACTTGAAAAAGGCCGAATTTTGGTGGTCGCAGATGTATCAAAAATTCAAAGGACGGTAGTTAAGACACTCGAAAGTGATGGCTATGATGTGGATATAGCAACAACAGAGGATCAAGCTCTGTTTCAGTTGTACGATGAGCTTCCAGACCTGATTACCATTGACCTCAAAATGAGGAGCTCTGAAGGTATGCGTACCTTTGAAAAAATTATGAATCATGAACAGTGGAAATATGTACCGGTAGTTGTTATGACTGAAGATGCAGATGTTGTAAAGTTTTTAGATGCGTATCACTCAGACTATCTTGAAACTGTTTCAGAACCAATGAATCCCCTTGTTTTAAGGCGTCGAGTTGAACAGGTTCTTGAAAGACGGTCTCTAGCTAAAACGCTAGACGAAGAACTACTGCGTGTTAAATCAAAAAATCAAATAATAAGTGAAGCTGAAACTACGATTCAAACACAACAGAAACAGATTGAAATTCTAGAAAAAGAGTTAAATCAAACGGTTATTAAAGATACCCTAACAGGTCTGAATAACCGCCGTGCATCCATGTTACGCTATGAAGAAGAAGTTGCACGTCATGATAGAAATGACCTAATTTTCTCAATGATCTTGTGTGATATTGATAACCTTGCTGATGTAAATGTTAAGTATGGCAGAAAAGCAGGAGATGTTGTTATAAAAAAAGCTTCTGAGCTTCTCACCCAAGGAAAAAGGCAACAGGATTATGCTTCTAGGTGGAGTGGTGGCGAGTTTTTACTTATACTACCGGATACGGACTTAGAGGGCGCAATTATTTATGCAGACCGTGCACGTAATAGAATTGCAAACCATGTGTTTAAAGTAAGCGATGGACAATTTAAGGTGACCATGACTTTTGGTGTTTTATGTTATGATCGCACCATGCCGCCTGAACTTGCTATTCAACTTTCTGATAAAGCACTAAAAAAAGGCAAAGAGTCGGGACGAAACAAAGTTGTAACAGCGGATTTACTATAGTACGAGTTTTGAAATAATTTAATTGGTTTTGAGACATAGTACGGTGTACCACTTGCAAATTATGCAAGTAATGTAGTATTATGAAATTAGCCTTAAATCGAGTTAGAAATATCGCAATACCTGTTTTGGATCATGATTTGTTTTGAACGTAGCACTTCCGAAATGGTATGAGTGGTGGTTACAAAGAATTAAGGACTAAACAAAATTTCGGAGGTACATAATTATGACTGGTACAGTAAAATGGTTCAACGGTGAAAAAGGTTACGGATTTATCACACCAGAAGAAGGTAACGACGTATTCGTACACTTCTCTCAAATCCAAAAAGATGGTTACAGAACTCTTGAAGAAGGCGAAAAAGTAGAGTTCACAATTGCTGAAGGTCCTAAGGGTCCTCAAGCTGAGAACGTAGTGAGCCTATAATTTTTATAAGCTGCTAACAATCCCCAACATCCGTAAGGATATTGGGGATTTTCTTTTTGTATAGACAAGTTTAGGTTAAATAATAAAAGCCTAAAAGACTCTAAAATGACTCAGTTTGACCTTTAAAAAACTGTTTGGACTTGTCAGAAAATTAAATCAAGGCTATAATACTCTTTAAAATCATTTTGTATATTCACAATAAAGGATGTATAAATATTGGAGGGTGTAATGGAGTTTGAGGTTAAATATAATAAGTCAGTTATTAAATTTGAGTTAAACACGAACAATTATATGGGAACATTATCTGAAAAAAGCCATAAGAAGACTAGAAAAGAAACTGAGATTTTACAAGAGTCAATAAACAACCCCATAGATTCAAAGTCTCTAGAGCAAATAGTAAAGCAGGGGGAGCGCATTGCAATTGTTACCAGCGACATTTCACGACCAATGCCCTCATACAAAGTTTTACCACTTGTGATTGCTAAACTAGTCATGGCAGGCATAAAAGAGCAGGACATTATGGTAGTACTGGCACTTGGGAGTCACAGGAGTCACAGCGAACAAGAGAAAAGGCAACTTGTTGGCGATTCGGTTTATGATTCAGATGTAGAGATTGTAGATAGTGATATGGATCAATGTGAGCGATTAGGCATGTGTAGAAATGGAACACCAGCAGATGTGTTTAAACCTGTTACCCTAGCTGATAGAGTTATTTGCCTTGGGAATATTGAATACCATTACTTCGCAGGTTATAGTGGCGGTGCAAAGGCTATAATGCCTGGTGTATCCAGTTTTGAAGCCATACAGGCCAATCATAAAAACATGATACATAAAGAAGCATATGCCTCTAATTTAGAGACTAATCCTGTTAGACAGGATATTGATCAAGTACCTGAATTTTTGAATATTGATTTTATAGTAAACGTAGTCCTTAACCAAAAGAAAGAGATCATTGGTGCTTTTTCAGGTCATTGGAAAAGCGCACATCGTTCTGGTTGTGCCTTTCTTGATGAAATTTATGGTGTTGAAATTGAAGGCTTAGCAGATGTTGTTATTGTATCTCCAGGAGGATTTCCCAAAGACTTAAACTTATATCAAGCTCAAAAGGGGTTAGATAATTCAAGACATGCAGTGCGTGAGGGAGGAACAATCCTTATGTGTGCTTGTGCTGAAGAAGGGTTTGGAGAGCACACATTTGAAACTTGGATGAAAACTAAGTCACCTAAAGAACGTATTGAATCTATTCAAAATAAATTTAAGCTTGGTGGTCATAAAGCGGCTGCTATTGGCCGTATCCAAGAGAGATATCAAGTGATATTAGTCTCAGACATGCCCAGAGGTCTTGTGGAGCAAATTGGATTTACTTATGCCTCAGATATGGATCAAGCATTGTCACTTGCATTTGAAACACAAGGGATGGATGCTAAAGTTCTTTTAATGCCATCTGCTGGATCAACACTGCCTTTATTTAAATCTAGTTAACTAGATTACATTGGCTTTTTTCTTTGGATAAGGATTTGCTACATATGTGGCTAAGGTCAAAAAAAAGAACAAAGAAAACGATTTTCTTAAAAACATACGAAAAACATGTTGACAATAAAAAAGATAGATATTACAATGAGTTAAAATTTGAATAAACATACACGCGTTGATCAGTCTAGTAAATAAGTATTCAGTTTGGCACATGCATTAACTTGCAGAATGAGCCTCAGAGATCCAATGGATGGTGTGAATTGGAAATTGAACTTATTGAATCCAACTGTGAGCAGTGTGGGGACTTAACCCACACCGGAGAGACATTCTTCGTTATCAGAATCAAAGGTTATGTCCTTGGCCAGGACATGCGAATTAAGGTGGCACCACGTGGTTATAATACCCCGTCCTTTTACGAGAGGACGGGTTTTTTGTGTTATAAAAAATGAAATCTATGCGCATAGTGAACTAGGGAGAGGCATTAAGAAATTGTGTGAGGTGGATGAACATGGAAAGAAACAATCAGAAAAAAAATAAAATTGTTGTAGCTGAACGTATTGCAGATGAAGCGCTTGAAAAGCTAAACCAGTATGCTGATGTAGATATAAAAATAGGTCTTGATCGAGAAGAGCTCCTTGATGGGATAGGTGAATATGATGCCATAATTGTTAGAAGTGCCACTCAAATAGATGCTGAACTCATGGACAAGGCTGTGAACTTAAAAATGGTTGGACGTGCTGGAAATGGCACCGATAACATTGACATTCCTGAAGCAACTAAAAGAGGAATTATTGTCGCAAATACACCAGAAAGTAATACGATGTCAGCGGCTGAACTCACTATCGGCCTGATTGTAACACAGTCAAGGAATATTCCTCAAGCAAACAAGTTTCTTAAAGACGGTAAATGGGGCAGGAACCAGTTCAAAGGTTCAGAGCTTTTTACAAAAACACTAGGAATTGTGGGTCTTGGACGTATTGGGTCTCTGGTTGCGAAAAGAATGCAAAGTTTCGGTATGCAAGTAATTGCATACGATCCTTACATCTCTGACGATAGGTTTAAACGCCTAGGAGTAGAACGAAGAACGGCTCTAAATGACCTGGTTAAAGAGTCAGACTACATCACGGTTCATACACCCAAAAATAAAGAAACATACTGGATGATTAACGAAACCCACCTACCTTTTATGAAAAAAGGTGTGCGTGTAACAAATGTTGCTAGGGGTGGCATCATTAAGGAAAAAGCGATTCTTGATGGCATTGAACAAGGTATTATTGCCAGCGCAGGTATTGATGTTCATGAGTCTGAACCGAGTACAAATGTTGAACTCATGGCATGTGAGAATGTAATCGTAACCCCTCATTTAGGTGCAAGCACTTTAGAAGCCCAATTAAATGTTGGTATGACTGTTGCAAATCAGGTGTTAAGTGGGTTAAATGGAGAAATAGTTCCGAATGCAGTGAACTTACCTGCAATCCATAGAGACGAGTTAAACGCTATAAAACCTTATATTGGTTTGGCTGAAAAACTGGGTAAGATGTTCTATCAAGTAAAGAAAGATGCCAAGATTGAGTTAATAAAAATTGCATACTGCGGGGAGTTAGGTAAACAGGAAACAGGTATGATTTCAATTGCTTTTTTAAAAGGTTTACTGGAAACCATCATTTCTAACCGAGTGAATTACATTAATGCAAATGTGATTGCGAAGGAAAGAGGTATCACTATAACAGAAAAAATCCTAGATGAATACTATGATGGTTACACAGAATACTTACGAATTAAGGTAAAAACAGATCAAGGTACGTTTACATTAGGTGGTAATTTATCGAGTAAAGGCGAAGGTCGTTTGGTTGATTTTGATGGATATGAAGTAGACTTAACGCCTGGGGACAATATGATTGTACTTCAGAATATGGATGTGCCAGGTATGATAGGCCATGTTGGAGCCCTTTTGGGTACTGAAGAAGTTAACATTGCAACTATGCAACTTGGTCGTCATGAAAGTGGTGGAAAGGCAATAATGTTACTGAACGTTGACGACCGTGTTGCTGACGTTACAATTGAAAAACTTGAGGAACATAAAAATATTCTATGGGCTAAAGCTATAAGTTTGAGTTAATATTTCTATTACAATTCTCAAATGCGACATTTGAGTGTGATGTTTGGTTTAGGCATTAATAAAAGTGCTGAGTTTTCCTCAATTTGGGTATGAATACTGCATGTTCATATTTAGACAAATTTGGAGGATGACCTATGACAAAGAAAAAAATCACTGCTGTAAAAAATGGACCACTTATAGTCGAAAATGTTCAAGTACTTAAATCTCAGTCTGGTAAACCTTTGGAGACCTTTGACACTTTTAAACTTTGCCGCTGTGGTGAATCATTAGACAAACCTTATTGTGATGGCATGCATGACTTCTTTGAGTTTGATGATTCTAAAGATGAACATCGTACACCAGACCAGGTGGACGTTTATGAAGGCAAACTCATAACTATTTATGAGAACAAAGCCGTATGCAGTCACAAGGGGATTTGTTATGGTGAAATGCCAGAAGTATGGAAAATGGACAAATCTACCCGGATAGATGCTAATGCAATTATAAACGAGGAAATGGTGAAAACAGCCATTGATATTTGTAAGCGGTGTCCATCTGGAGCACTGAGCTTCAGTTTACCTGGTGAAAAACGAAACTTGGAGGCTTACCCAAGTCAGGGTGAGATTCAAATAGCGCCAAGACAATATGGATACGATGGACCCTATGAAGTTTCCGGTGATATTGAGTTTGAAGATGAAGACGGTAATACACCTGAATCTAAGAGCCATTATGTTTTATGTAGATGTGGAAAATCTAAAAACATGCCATTTTGTACTGGAGAACATTGGGCAAACAAATTTATTGACGAAAATAATGATGAGGAGTTCGAATAAGGCAATTGCTTTATTCGAACTTTTTTGTATAAATAAAACTTTACATACGCCATGTTGGTTGCTGTGCCCATGTTTGGTCTAGGTGCAAACATATGGTTTTTACACCATTAATATACCTTAGCTATAGTTTTAAACTCAGTGTGACATAAGAAGGAATTACCAGTATAATAGAAGCCTAGGGGAAATTTTGATCAGGATGATGGAGTGAGATCATGCCAAAGGTAATTATAGCTGAAAAGCCGTCTGTTGCGCGAAATATTGCAGATGCTGTTCAGGCAAATCAAAGAAGAGATGGATATTATTTAGGTCAAGACTTTATAGTGACTTGGGCATTTGGCCATCTTTTAGAATTATTAGATACAAAAGAATACGACGAGAAAATGTCAAGCTGGCGAATGGACAATTATCCATTTATCCCAGAGAAGTTTAAATATAAAGTGAAATCAGTACAAGGAAGTAGGGATCAGACCGACCCTGGTGCTGCTAAACAGATTGCCCTAATTCGGTCACTCATTGACCAAGATGATGTAACAGGGGTTATTTCAGCCTGTGATTATGACCGTGAAGGTCAGATCATTGGTGATATAATATTGGATTACTTAGAAGTAGAAAAACCAGTTGAACGGTTATTATTAAATGAATGGACACCCGATGAAGTAAAAAGTGGCTTGGAAAAACTTATACCAAACAGTGATATGTCACCCTTAAAAGACGCCGGAATCAGTCGTCAGTGGGCAGACTGGATAATAGGTATAAACTTAACTTCTGTAGCAACACTAAAGTATCAACGTGGTGCTGGTAAAGCGCTTAATATTGGGCGTGTCTTGCTACCGACCTTGAAGATCATTTATGACCGAGATAAAGAAATTTCTGAGTTTGTTTCAGAAGAGTTCCATAAATTAAAAGCCAAGTTCGAAGCGGTGGATGGAATTGTTTATGAAGGCTTATATATGGACGGTAAAAAAGACAAGTTTGAAAATAAAGAAGTACTTGAACGTATAAAAAACGCCATTAAAGGAAAAATGGCTGAAGTTACAGACAAAAAATCTGAGAAAAAGCGGGAATATCCCCCTACACTGTTCAATTTATCTGGACTACAAGGACATGTGACTAGTAAGAATAAAGGTTGGACCTCAGACCGGGTTTTGAAAGTTGCTCAAAGTTTATATGAGAAAAAACATATTACTTATCCTAGAACTGCCAGTTTGGCCCTTGAGGAAACATTGGTGCCTAAGGCAAAAAAGGTGCTCGAAATAGTCAAACGGGGTAAGAAATATGAAGGTGAGATTAAGTTCCACACCGGAAAACGTGTATTTAATAACAGCAAAGTGGAAAGTCATAGTGCTATTATGCCAACATATATGATTCCCAAAAACCTTCCTGCCGATGAAAAGATTGTTTATGAAGCCGTGGTCAATCGGTTTATTATGCAGTTTATGCCAATTGCTGAACATGAAGAAGCAAGTTTAACGACAACGGTACAAACAGATGAAGGTAATAGTAACTTCGTTTCAAAAGGACGTATTCAACTGGTAAAAGGTTGGAAACAGGTTGAAGATGTAAAGTCTAAAGATGTTGCACTGCCCGCAGTAAATGTGGGGGATGCAGTTTCTGTAAAAACCGCTAAAATTGAAACTAAAGGGACTAAACCGCCTAAACATCATACTGAAAAGACCCTCCTTCGTGTTATGGAGACCTGTGGAAAGAAGTACAAAAATACAGACTCAGGGGATGAGTCCGAAGAAATGATCCAAGCGATACTCTCTGGATTTAGTATTGGAACCCCGGCAACAAGGGCTGAAACAATCAACAAGTTGAAGTATGTCGGCTACATTGGGATGAAGGGGAAATCACTCATTGTAACAGAGATGGGAAAAAGACTGGTTGATATGTTTCCAATAAAAGAACTATTTGACCTAGAGTACACAGGTCGACTTGAAAAAACTCTTTTTGATATTGGAAAAGACACTTTCAGGAAACAGACTTTTATGGATAATATATATTCTTTTACTAGAGACGCTGTAGCAACAATTAAGAAAGACGATTTTCACGTTATTAATACCATAGAAGACACCTATGCACAAAGTGGCCGTGATGACGAGGAACGTGAAGTTTTAGGTAAGTGTCCTACGTGTGGTAGCGATGTAGTAGAGGGCGACAAAGGGTTTGGTTGCACCAATTGGCGTGGTGGATGCAAATTTATTTTATGGAAAAATGACAAGTTCTTGGCGACACTCGGTGTACGTATGACCAAACAAACCGTGGTAAAACTACTTGAAAACGGTAAGGTGTATGGAAGCGGGTTAAAGAGTAAAAAGGGAACAACATTTTCTGCTTTTTTGTCCTATCAAAAAAATGAAGAGAATGAGTATTATAGCTGGAAAATGGAATTTAAATAAATCTTGATCTAATGCGCTTCAGAATAAACCTTATGGGTGACTTTCTGAAGCGTTTTCATATATACAAGTGTTTCTGCAATTTGACCCACCTTTGTTTTGGTTTATAAGATATACGGATTTGCTAGATGTTAGATTGCTAGGTGTTAGATGGGATTGGCTTGACAAAACAAATAGTGGTTATTATAATAACTACTAATATAAGAAGTGAGAAAGGGGTTTGTACATATATTTTGAATGTACACAAAATATACCATGATTAAAAGAGGAATCAAAGATGCATTGCCAGTTATGGCGGGCTACTTTCCAATTGCTATGACTTTTGGAATACTCGCAGATACTGCTGGAATAAGTGCTGTAGACGGAATTTTTATATCATTATTTTTGTATGCTGGGGCAAGCCAGTTTATGGCAGTTAGTATGGTTGCTTCAGGTATGAGTATGGTTGGTATTATACTGGCAGTCTTTTTTATGAACTTTAGACATTTCATTATGAGTGCATCTGTTCGTGCAAAATTAAAGAAAACAAGTTCGAAGTATTTTCCAATTATAGGATTTTATCTAACAGATGAAACCTATTCGGTGATCAGTATGAATGAAGACATTGATGACCATAAGTATTTGATTACTCTTGAACTCTTATGTCACGCTTCCTGGGTTGGTGGAACGGCAGCCGGTTATATGTTTGGCCTTTTTATACCAAGCATAATAACTGAAAGCATGGGAATTGCTTTATATGCACTCTTGTTAACGCTACTCATTCCATCATGTAAGAAAAGTATTAAGGCCCTTGTGGTGGCATTGGCATCTGGTATGGTGAATGCTCTACTTCTTCAATTGACTATGTTTGATCCCGGTGCATGTTTTATTATTTCAGTCTTATGTATTGCTAGTATAGCCACCTTACTTTCAAATGAAGATGATAAGTCATTGGTTGGCGAAGACAAGGAGGTGGGTTAATATGAACATTAAGATGTTAACACTAGGTATGATGATTGTTACTATGTTCCCAAGAATCCTTCCGTTTTATGTATTTGATGCTGAAAAATCGCCTAAAAAAGTTAAAACCTTTCTAAGCTTTATCCCATTTACCGTCTTAGGTGCACTAATATTACCAGGAGGACTAACAGGTGTTTCGGGTAATGTGTTTGTTTCAACCTTCTGTTTATTGGTTACTGGACTAGTTGCCTGGTGGAAAGGTGGTATTATTATTCCCATAGTGGCAGCCGTGTGTACCGCTGTATTAATGAATTTTATAGATATCGTATAAATTAAGAAAACTCGTAAGCCAGAGTGGATTTACCACTTAAACTTACGAGTTTTTTATAAGTATGAGATGTACATGTTCTTATTGACTTCACCATACTATAATGAAAGCGCTTGCTGAACCCACGTAGATTAATTTTCAAAGTGGGTGCTGGTTTTATTCTTCTATATAAGAATAAGTCATTCGCTCGTCATTTATGTTTTTTAGTATATTAAGGTAGTTGGATGCATCTATTTTAGCTTGTTCGAGGTCATGAAGTTCAAATTGACCACATTCTATTTTTTTACTCCCTGGCAGTTCTTCATCAAAGTGAGTGACAAACTCCATTGCTTCAATAAGGTGGTCACTTAACTGTCTAGGTGTTAAGGGGGTACCCAGAATCAAGTACATACCGGTTTGACATCCCATAGGTCCAAAGTAAACAACATTGTCTTTGAGATTGTCATTGTCCCTAAAAAACGTGGCAAGCAGATGTTCTAGGGTATGTGCTGACTTTGGACTTATATAGTCACCAGCATTGGGAACTTTCATTCTAATGTCGTAAGTTGTAAGCACAGCATCATTAACGTGATCTTTTCTTGATATGTATAGACCCTCTAACAACTTGTCGTGGTCTACCTGGAAGCTTTGAATTTTCTTCATCTTAGTTCTCCTTACATTCTCATTTACTCATTTTCACTTGTACCTTTTTAACTCTCTGGGTCAAGTTTTTGTCTAAGTCTTTTACGCATAATACCACAGTTTTATTTGTGTGGCAATTCTGACAATTAACAAGAATCGTGGATAAGTTCATGAATTTGGGATATCAGTATAGATAAAGACACTAGAAAAGTGTAGTATTAAATAGACTAATCAAAATCACGCATCAAAAGCTGGAAGGAGGCAATTTATGCAGCTTATAGATCGCGAAAAGGTTCAGGCACGTATAGACGCACTAAAAGGCATTGAGTTATATATTCATATGGAAATGACTATGGGAGCATATACATCTCATAGAGACCAATCTGTACACCCTGCATCAAACTTCATTAAAAATGCAAAAATATCTTTTGAACATGGAATGATTTCTGAATCCAGCCCCTATAGGGTAGGACTTAAAATGAATGGAGGGTGGGTGTACTGCGAAGGTATGACTCACTGGGATGATAAAGATGAGAATAGATTAATACTTTCTGGAAATACTAAAGATGGAAAGTTGATTGCAGCATTACAACTCAGTAAAAACCCCTTTTAATAAGTAGTTGTTAACTTAATAATGATGTGTTTACGAAGGGCAGAAATGAGGCAAAAAAATGAAAATAGATAAAATTCTCGTAGTCTTGCCACATCCAGATGATGAAGTTTTTCCTATGTCTGGTACGTTGGCAAAACATATAAGTGAAGGGAGTCATGTAACATATGCATGCCTTACTTTAGGGGAAATGGGACGGAATTTAGGAAATCCGCCATTTGCTAATAGGGTATCTCTTCCAGCAGCAAGAGAAATTGAATTAAGAAAGTCTTGTGACGTAATTGGTATTCAGGATTTGAGGTTACTAGGATTCCACGACAAGACCATAGAATTCGAGCCATACACGTATATTGATGGTGTAATTCGAGAAATAATCGACGAAGTAGTTCCAGATGTTATATATACATTTTATCCTGGGTATGGAGTACATCCAGACCATAATGCATGTGGAGCAGCTGTGATCCGTACCGTTCAGGCTATGTCACATAATACCCGTCCACAGGTACTTTGTACAGCGTTTCCAACAGACAATGATCTTGGAAAACCTCAGGTTGTTAATGATATTAGTGACTTTATTGACCAAAAAATGGGTGCACTTAAGTCACATAGTTCTCAGTTTAGGATTCCAGACTTGTTAAAAAGTTGGAACGAAGAGGAAGAAGTATTCATGAAACGAATTAAAAAAGAACGATTCTGGATATACCCATTTGAAAATTAGGGAATTGTATTATAAAAAGGTTTGTTTGTAAGTCTCATAATGAGCAGAACAAACCTTTTTTAAACCATTCTATAGTCTTTGGCCTCCAATGAATCTAGCTTTGATCCATCGGTCATCCCCTGTATATATGAATTTTTCAAGACGATCAAGTAGGGTATATCTATTTTTATATAGAGGATGGTCATCAATAACCAATGCATCTAAAACATAACCGGATTTTAATTTTCCCATTTTACCAAAGAAAGCACCCCCTTGAGCAGTCGCCATGTAGAAAACTTCGCTTAAGGAGAGTTGAGCGTGCGGGTCAGTGAGACTTAAGTGTTTAGACGATTGAATTGCCCGTACAATGGCCTCATTCATTTGAATTTTGTGTCCACCAGCAATATCACTTCCAAGACCAACTTTAATGCCTTCTTCAAGGTATTTTTTTATTGGAGCAATTCCGCTTCTGACATTTATGTTTGAATCAGGACAGTGTACTAGGTATATGTTTTCAGTTTTACTCATTTCAATCTCTTCAGGGGTAAGGTGCACAGCGTGTGCCATAAGTGTTGGGACCGTTCCAAATAATCCATACTTAGCATAAACAGATGCATAATTATCTGACCATGGATACAGGGTCTTAACCCACTTTATTTCATCAGGATTTTCACTAATATGCGTTTGTACTGGCACACCATGTTTTTTAGCAATTTTTCCTAAGGCATCCATAGAAGCTTCAGTACTTGTGGGTGCAAATCTTGGTGTTATGATGGGTTTTACTTTTTTATGGTTTGAGTATTTTTCAATCAGGTTCAAGTTACCTTCTAAAGATACATCTAAGTCCTCTATAATATAGTCTGGAGCGTTGGTCACCATGTTAACTTTTCCAACAAAACCACGAATACCAACCTCTTTAAAAGCTTCGAATAAACATGCTGTGCCTTGTGTAGAGGATGTTGCAAATGTACATGCACCCAGTGTTCCATAAGCCAATAAGTCTTTAGCAAAAAGACCGTACACTTCACGTGCAAATTCTACATTATCTAAATCAGCTTCAAGTTTGTATGTATAGTCATTTAACCATTCTAAAAGTTGTTTTGTCATACCCGTACCACATTGTAAGTACTGACCAGCATGGTTATGTAAGTCATAAAAGCCTGGGATGATTAATGAATCACCAAAGTCCTGGACTATGTTGTCTTGGTATTGGTCCGGCAAGTTTTCATAAATATTCTTTATAACGCCATCGACTGAAAGCAAATAACTGTTTTTATGAACAGAAAAAGAATGCATTTCATCAGTGAAGATAATGTTTCCTTTTAATATTTGTATCTCATTCATATGTGTCTCCCTTGAGGTGTTAATCTTTTAATTATGCATGTGCTCATAAGCTTTGTATGAGTCTGGTCCTTTATGTACAATTATATCCACAATCGAGAGTCATATCTATAATATGAGATATATTTATCGATTGCTCTAATAGGTTAATCAAATATCCAAATGTATATTAGATGTACATAAGTTTAAGAATTATAAAAATATGTGTAAGTGCAATTAAAGTTGACTCGAAGCGGGAATGATTACAAAGACGGGACTGTTATTATTCTTTGCTGTTTAATTGATCTAAAAGATGTGTCATAAACCCGATTTACAGATCTGTGAACTGGAGGTTAATATGAGCGTTAAGACCAAAATTGTAGGTTCCTTCTTGCTTGGTTTGTCATTATTTTTGATTAATAGTATAGTGATCTTCGTTAATCTTGAAATTCAATCAGACGATGCACTATTAGTTAATGTTGCAGGACGACAGAGGATGTTAACTCAACGAATCAGTAAAAATGCGTTTATTGCACTATCTGATGATGAAGATCAAGAAGTCATATCTACAGCAAAAGAAGAGTTGTTTCAAGCCATTAACTTATATGATGAAACGATTAATGGATTTATAAGGGGTGGCGTAATTACATCTACAGATGGAACAAAACCAAACATTGACCCACTTATAGGTGTTTCAAATCACGTTCAAGATACATATGAATTGTGGCAACCATTTAAGGAGAATGCTCTTAAAGTGTACAATGATCTAGATGAAAATGCAGCCCATTATGTTGCACTTATGAATAATGATTTACTTGTCAGTTCAAATAATATTGTAATAGATATACAGGCGCATGCTGAGAGTAAACTGCATTTTATTGAACTCTTTCAGATCATTATACTTGCGAGTGCTACTATAGCTTTAATTGCAATTGCTTTTGTAGTTGACAAAATAATTGTTGGACCATTAAAGAAAATGGCTCATATATCACAAAGACTTGCAGTAGGGGATTTAGATCAGCATATAGACTTCACATCAAATGACGAAATCGGCCTCATGGCTGGGTCATTAAATGAAATGATAGACAATATGCACAAACAATCAGATTTAGCTAGGAGAATTGCACAAGGAGATATGAGTGTAAGACCGGTTTTGCTGTCTGATCAAGATGTGCTGAATCAAAATTATCAAACAATGATTGATAATTTAAGGAACTTAACCGATGAACTCACGCGGTTGGTTGGTCAAGCAAAGAAAGGTAATTTGCAGTATAGAGGAGATAGTTCAGCATTTGAAGGTGGTTGGTGCGATATAATTGATCAGACCAATGCACTGGTAGCTTCCGTTGAGGAACCCATTGGTCAGGTATCTGATTATATTGAACGTCTATCTAGTGGACAAACGCTTCATAAGTTCGTTCACAAAGATGAAAAAGAGCGTGTTTATTATGATAGCATTGCAGGAGTAAATAACGAAGCATTAGAAAACACATTTGAGGGCGATTTTGGTCTAATGATTAATAATCTAGAAGACGTAAGAACATCAATTTACCTAATGCATGAAAATGTGATGGGGCTTGTAGAACATGCAAGTGCAGGTCATTTAAGTTATCGGGCGAGCGCTCAAAACTTAAATGGATTCTGGAAACAGATCATTGAAGGTCTTAATAGCTCGATAGATGCAATCGTTGAACCCATTGAAGAAGCGGCAACAGTTCTGGAAGCAATGAGCAAAGGTGATTTACGAAAGAGGGTAACAGGGGATTACAAAGGCGACCACTCAACAATAAAAGATGCCCTGAATGAAACCATTGATGCCCAATTGATCTACATTGATGAAATATCGAGTGTCCTTGATGCCATGGCTAAGGGGATTATGACACATGAAATAGATACCGAATATAAAGGTGATTTTTCATCCATAAAAAAATCGCTTAACTTAATAATTGAATCTTTAAATGAAGTATTAACAGATATTCGAAATGCATCTGCGCAGGTAGCAACAGGATCAGAACATGTTTCTGACTCAGCGCAACAGTTGTCTCATGGCGCTACACAGCAGTCCAATACACTGGAACAGATAAAAGACTCTATTCAAGAAATATCTGACCAAACTACCGATAATGCAGAAAACGCTGTTAAAGCTCGGTCTTTATCAAACTCTGCTCACGAAAACGCAATTGTCGGCAATAATTACATGAAAGATATGTTAACTGCTATGACAGATATTAATGAATCATCGTCTAACATTTCAAATATTATTAAAGTTATTGATGAAATTGCATTCCAGACGAATATTCTGGCATTAAATGCAGCTGTTGAAGCTGCTCGGGCAGGAGAACATGGAAAAGGATTTGCTGTTGTTGCTGAAGAGGTAAGAAACTTAGCAGCTAGAAGTGCAGACGCTGCTCGAGAAACAACCGACTTAATTGAAAGTTCTGTTCAGAAAGTAGAACATGGGACGAAAATAGCTAACAAAACTTCTGAAGCACTAGATGAAATTGTATCAGGCATTAGTGAAACTACAGATATTGTGGAAGAAATAGCAGAAGCGTCTACGAAGCAGTCATTGGCGATTACAGAGATCAATGAGGGTATAAACATGGTTACAGGTATTACCCAAGGCAACGCAGCAGCAGCTGAGGAAAGTGCGGCGGCAAGTGAAGAAATGTCTGCACAAGCTGATACTCTAGAAAGTATGATTGGTGAGTTTAAGTTAAAGTCCGAACGTGGTACGTCCAAAATTATGAGTAAAGTACAACAGGCCTTATGATTAAGTTAAAAAAAGAACTCTACTTTAGAGTTCTTTTTTTTCTTCAATATTTTTAGGTAAGGTTACCCGCATGGCTGTCCCTTTGCCGATTTCACTTTGTGCAGTAATGTTGCCTTTGAGACTTTGTTTGATGGCATTATAGGTAATGTTTAACCCCAGTCCTGTACCACCAGATCCGCGTTTTGTTGTAAAGAAGGGTTCGTATATACGTTTTAAATTTTCCTCAGTAATTCCTTTACCATAGTCACGAACCACCACATCTACTGTGTCTTCATCTTCGAACAACTCTATTTCTATTGTACCACCCATATGTTCATAAGCGTGAAGTGCGGCGTTCATTATCAGGTTCACCATAACTTGATAAACAGAGCCAGGAATGGTTTTAATCTCAAAAGATCCACTATGCATGAGTTCAATATGAATGTCTTTCTTCTTTAAGCTAGGTTCCAAGCCACGTACAATATTTTCGATATGATCAACCAAGTCAATCATACGATTCTCATCACTCATCTGATCAGATGAGATAAGTTTAAAACTGCCAATTAGATCTGTTGTTCGTGTTACATTATCAAAAATTAAAATTTCACTTTCTTCCATTGACTGCGTGTATTTAAGCAGGTCGTTTTTCCTTAATGCATTATTACTTAAGTTTCCCTTTATCTTTTCCGTTAGTTCTTGCATGTAAGTAACCACAGTTAAAATGATACCTAAAGGGGTGTTAATTTCGTGTGCCAGCCCAGCAACTAAGTTACCTAATGAAGCGAGTTTTTCTGACTCAATTAATTGTTCTCGTGTTTCATTTAAGTTCGAAAGGGTCTGTTCTAACATCTCATTGCTTTCTTGCAACTCTTTTGTACGTTCTTGTACACGTAGTTCAAGATTTCGGTTCATGGTTTCAATTTCTCTATTTTGAGCAACGATTTTACTTTCGCGTTTTTGTATTTTTTCAGCCATTAAGGAAAAGTTGCTACCAATCTCATTAAACTCAATATACCGGCTTTCATCCACAGATTCGCTGTAGTCTCCGTCAGCTATTGACTTGGTTCTATTAACAAATGAGGAGAGATTTTCAACGAGTATGCTGTTTAAGCGATTTCCAAGTAAAATAACTACCAAGGTTGATGCTACAATAATCACCGATAAAATGATACTAAACTGAAGGACCTTGTCGCGTTGTTTAGAAACATGTTCATATAATACGATGTTCCAACCTTGATAGTTAGAACGAATATTGGTACCGAAGTAATTATCATTGTTTATTTGAACCTCTTCATAGTTCAATACTCTTCGATTTACATAGGGATCAGTAATACGCTGTTCAACATTCGTGTAATTTGAGTGGAGTATATAAACACCCGTATTATCAGTAATACCAACAATTACACCATCTTCTTCCAGAATTGAGTTGAGCACATTACTTAAGGATTCTAACTGAATTGTGCCTGTTAGGATGTGATCTTGAAGTGGTAAAGCAAAATCAATAGAAATCTGACTAAATCTTGTGTCCATATGGGTTTTAGACCAAAACTTTTCTGATCCAGACTGAATGGCATTATAGTACTCTGAGTTGGAGTAGTCAAACCCAACGTTATTTTGTTCAAGTGGGTAATTGTAAATAGAAATACCGTTAACATCTACAATGTTGTAATGGTGAAACTTACTTTGATTTTTATGATAAATCTCAAATACTTGTGTATATTCGTCCATATTTGAAGCGTTTAGTTCATCTAATAATAAGAGGTCTCTTAAAATACGCAAATCATTTTCAGGTTCAGAGAAGAAATTCTCAACACTAACCTTTAAGTTTTCGGCTATTTGTAAGTTGTTATTTTTGGAAAGCTCACTTAAAAACGATGTGGCATAATACATCGCAAATATACTAATTATGAGTAATGGCACAATAATGGTTGTCAAAAACAAGTTTAATGTGCGTCCAATGCTGACTTTCTTCATTCATTCACCAACTATTCAAGGATGACGAGTTTTCCATCTTCTACAACTGCCAAAAAGAGTTTTCTTTTTATATCTCCAAATTCATCTAACTTGAGCGGGGAAACAAGTCCTTCTTGTTCGCCTAAATTTAGGAGTGAACTTTTTATGTCTAAATACCCTAGAGAGTCACTTTCTTTTAATGCTTCAAATAAGAAAGAAGCTGCCTCATATGCGTAAACGGCTGCGAACTCAGGTTCTTTCTGATACTTCTCATAATATGCATCACGGAAAGATAAATAACGAGGTCCATCTAAGTTACCCATAAATGATACAAAAGTTGCACCTTCAATGGCACGACCACCTTTATCTAACATGTTAACAGCCATCCCCCAATTTGATGAGTAAATTTCAGTATCAATTTGATGTTTGAAAAACATCTGGCTCATATACATAACATCATCTGGATTCATGACATACATAACGCTATCAAAGTTGCCTGATTTATATATATCAACAATGGCCTCAGCTTCATCAACTATGTTTGTTTTTACTGGATATTCTTCAGTAGATCCACTAAAACTATCTGCATAACCTTCATTCACGCCGTCCGCAAATTTTTTGTTTGCATTGGTATATATGAACAATGTTTTTTTACTTTCAAGATTGGCTAGATTCCCCAGCTCTGTACCTTGGTCATAATTTGAGGGTATTGTTCTAAAAAAGTTATCATCTATGCCTGAGAGTTCATATGTGGAAAGGGTAGGGCTCATTACAGTAAGTTCTCTATCTTTAATTACTTCAAACAGTGGTTTTGCTTTTGAAGAAAGCTCATGACCAAATATGATGTCAATACCATCTTGTATAAATGTCTCATTGATGGACTTTATTTTGTCAGCATCGTTAAGGTCATCCTGTATGAGCAGTTCAATTTGCTGACCATTTATACCACCTGCTGCATTGACTTCATCCACCTTGAGTAATATACCATCTCGCATTGAGATTCCAACAATCGAATTAGGACCAGAAAGAGTTCCAACAAATCCGATACGAATGTTTTGATTCTGTCCACATGCTGTAAACATTAAAATGAAAATTAAAAGTGCAATAAATTTAGCTTGTTGACGCATATTTTCCCCTCCTTACAGACTGTATTATAACTATACCCAAATGGGGCGCGTATTCTCTTTGAAAAAATTATACCATGAACTTAAGTTCTGCGTAGTCTTATGTTGTAAGGGTAGAGTATAAGTGGAAGTCAGATTAAAGGAATATGATTTATGGAGGGAATTATGTTTACACCATTTACAATTGAACAGATGGATAAACAGTTGGCTTTTACAGTTCGCACTAGGTCGCCTCAAAAAGATTTAGGCAATGTGATTGGAAAGACTTATAACGAAATAATGACCTATATGTCATCCATTAATGAAGCCCCTACGGGGTTGCCGTTTATTGGTTATTTTAATATGGATATGGACGATCTAGACATAGAAATAGGGATGATATCAACCAAGACACTACCTAACAAAGACCCTATGCATATGAGCGAAATTTCTGAAGGGAAATTTGTTGTAACGGTACACACTGGTCCTTATGAAACGCTTGTACAAACATATAATGAAATGATGAAGTGGATTGGTGAACAAGGCCTAGATGCTTCAGGTATTGGGTATGAGTTGTACTTAAATGCACCTGGTCAGGTGGCAGATGAAGAACTTGAGACTAAGATCTTGATGGGGTTGAAGGGGTAGAACCAATCGGTGGTGACCGAATCCAAGCTACACTTGTATTTGAAAAACTAAGCTAATCATATTCAAAAGTGTATCCAGTATGGGATGCACTTTTTTTACGCCCAAAAGGTATTTAAATCACCTTAGCCTGATAATAGTTGTTACCTAAATGTATGGTTAACTGCCTTGTGTTGTTGATAATGAATTGATATAATTCTACTTGTGTCAATTTTAGAGATGTTTTTTTGAGAATAGAGGATAGTAATGATGACTGAACTATTAGCTCCAGCAGGAAGTATGGAAGCTTTAAAAGCCGCAATTTCTAACGGTTGTGATGCGATATATTTAGGAATGCAAAAATTTGGTGCAAGAGCCTACTCGTCAAATTTTGATTTAGAATCATTAAGAGAAGCAGTTATTTACGCACACCTTAGAAATGTGAAAATATATGTGACTATGAATACCATCATCTTTGAAAGTGAAATTGATGAGATGAAGACTCAAATGCAGGCACTCAATGAAATTGGTGTAGATGGTATTATTGTTCAAGATTTGGCTGCTCTTAATTATTCAGTAAACAGCTTTAAAGATATGGAAACACACTGTTCTACCCAAATGGGTATAGATGATTTAGAAGGTACATTACTTTTAAAAGAAATGGGTGCTAAACGTGTTGTTTTGTCGCGTGAATTAACCATTAAAAAAGTCAAAGAAATTAGAAAAGCTGCTAAGATTCCACTAGAAATATTTGTACATGGTGCATTATGTGTATCTTATTCAGGAAACTGTCTAATGTCAGGGCTTATTGGATACCGAAGTGGAAATCGTGGGAGATGTGTTGGTTCGTGTCGCAAGCCATATGAAATAATAGACACAACAAATGACAATATTCTTGGCAAAAACTATATCTTATCTCCTAAAGACTTAAAAACAATTGATTATATAGATGATTTGAGAGGCGTAGACTCGTTAAAAATAGAAGGCCGTATGAAAGAACCGGCATATGTTGCTAACACAGTTTCTCAGTACCGTAAAGCCTTAGACAATAAAGTCACAGATGTTGATAAAGATAACCTGAGTAAAACCTTTAATAGAACATTTACAAAAGGATACCTGTTCAGCGAGGACAAAAAGGATTTTGTAAATATATTAAGACCTAATAACTATGGGGTTGAGATTGGTCAAGTCAGTAGAACCGTAAAAAATATGGTTGAAATTACATTAACTCGACCTTTAAATCAGAATGACATTATTAGAATTAGCCATAACAATGAAGATGTCGTTTTAACGGTTGCAAAACTCTATGACAAAGAAGGTAATTTAATAAATAGAGCAGAACGTGTAGGATATATCAAAATAAAAGAAAAACTGAGTGCTGGTGATCGTGTATACATCACAAAGGACTTTGGTTATTACAAAGAACTAGAAGCATCGTTTGAGAAAGAGTTTAGACGTTTCCCACTAAACCTGACTGTATATGCATATCCGAATGCTAAGCTTGTTATAGATGCTGAAGGACTCGGATCGAAATACATGTATGAAAGTGAAGACCTTTTAAGTGAAGCAATAAATAATCCTACAAGTAAAGATCAAATAGTAAAACAATTCTCAAGACTGAATGACTCTGTTTTTGAGTTAAATCATGTTGAGTACGAAGAGTGCTACGCTTTTGTACCTGCTAAACTTATGAATGCTGCAAGAAGAGAAATCGTAGAAGGCTTATACAATGCCAAGTTAAATAGCCAGAAGAAAAGAACAAGAGATTTGAAGGATAGGGAGAAAATTAGCTTCGATTCTAAAAAATCTTATTTAACTGCATCTGTTACAAGTCAAGAGCAGTATGACATATGTATTGATAGTGGCATTGAAGAAGTTTACTTTGACAACACTATTAGAAGAAATCAAAATGATTATAAAGAC
>Ga0209379_10000227_pt1 | contig 59894 bp, 50 predicted proteins | sample tdDd001_FD_187124 | JGI IMG/M metagenome (GOLD analysis project Ga0209379, IMG submission 187124) | Marine sediment microbial communities from the Atlantic coast under amendment with organic carbon and nitrate - tdDd00.1 (SPAdes)... | ecosystem: Environmental > Aquatic > Marine > Coastal >... | reverse complement strand
AGAATCTTGAAATAAAATCTTTAGAACAAAACATAAGTAAATTTAATGCAGAGAAGAATGCTCTTGTATTGCAATCTTCAAGCTTGGATAAAAATTTCATTACAACTGTTGAAAAAAGAATTTCTGAGTATAAAACTCGAGATGAGTTTGAAACTCAAGCAGAGTACAATGAAAGAATTCTTAAGATTGATGTCGTTATAGAGGAGATAAAAGAACAAGTTAATAAAGAATTAAGTGTTGATGATAATGCTCAAAAAATTGAATCTTTCAATTTAAAAATTGAAGAGATGAAACAAGCTAGGTTAAAACTATCAGAAGGTTTAGTTGACTTGAGAGCAAAAATAGCAGAATATACCACAAATATTTCAAAATTTGATCAAGGTAAGATTACTGAAGTTCCATATATGTACAAATTATCGCAATATGATGCTGATGGTGAATTTTTCGTTCTTTCCAGAAAAGGAAGTGAAAGTTTACTTGCGAATGTTCCTCGTAAAGAAGCTAGAACATTTAAAACAGCTTATAATACAGTTAAAATGTATTCACATAAATATAATAAGGTTGCAATAATTGGAGATAAACAATACATCCTTACCAAATTTACTTTAACTGATTCAAGAGATAATAAACAATATCGAATTGTAAAAGTTGGAAGCCAAATTTGGATGGCTGAGAACCTAGCTTATGAAACAAAGAGAGGATCATATCCGTATGGTAAAGACGAAGCTAATGTTGAAAAATATGGTCGCTTATACTCTTGGAAAATTTTAGAAGAAGCCTGTCCTGCAGGATGGCATGTTCCTTCTGATCTTGAATGGAAAACTTTCGAAAAAGCAATTGGGTTAACAGACAACGAATTAGATCTAACAGGAGAAAGAGGTGCTAATTCAGGAACGGTTATAAAATCTGAAGGTGGATGGAAAAATGGCGGTAATGGTCTAAATAAATATGGTTTGAACTTTTTACCTGCTGGAATAAGAAACTCTAAAGGAGATTGTGCATCTCTTGAAGAACTAACTAGAATCTGGTCTTCAACAGAATCTGATCCTCAAAGTGCTTATTCTCGAGGCTTATTCTTCTATAGTGATAAAGTTACTCGATTTGCACAGAAAAAAGATATTGCAAGTTCTGTACGATGTATTAAAAATTAATATTTTCATATTATACTTAAAGAGGGTGTCCAAAATTGGATACCCTCTTTTTTTGTTTCAAATTTGTCTCGTCCTGAAATAGCGTTACACAAAAAATACTGCAACAGAAAAGATATAGAAAGACAAAACTAATGGGTTAATAAGTTATTTACACCTTCTAAACATCGGGTTACTGAAGAAAATGAGTAATAGATTAAAATAAGAACAACCTATTCTAAGAGCTACTCAATCTAAAACAAAAAAAACTCAGCCAATAGCTGAGTTTTCAAATTATATATAAAGATTAAGACTAATCCCAATTCAATATTACTTTGCCACAATTTCCTTCTTCCATAATATCAAATCCCTTTTGGAAATCAGCGGCTGCAAATCGATGTGAAATCATAGGAGAAAGATCCAAACCACTCATCAACATTTGCTCCATTTGATACCATGTTTCGTACATTTCACGACCATAAATACCTTTTAACTGAAGACTCTTGAAAATGATGTCACTCCAGTTAACCTGAGTTTGTGATGGTAAAATTCCTAATAGAGAAATCTTACCTGAATTATACATATGAGAAACCATATCATTAAAAGCAGCAGGGGCACCTGAACACTCAAGACCTATATCGAAACCGATAACTCCCAGCTCTTTCATAACATCATCAAGACTTTCTTCCATTGGGTTAACCACACGTGTAGCACCCATTTTCTTTGCTAGCTCGATCCTGTAAGGATTCGTTTCGGTTGCAACAACGTAACGAGCACCCGCAAATTTTGCAATTGCTACAGCCATCGATCCAATAAGCCCCGCTCCTGTCACAAGAACATCTTCACCAATTACTGAAAAAGATAAAGCCGTATGTGTCGCATTTCCAAATGGATCCATAATAGCCAATAACTCATCGTCTATCTGATCACTCATTTTCATCAAATTAGATGCTGGAATAGCGGCATATTCAGCAAAAATACCATCGATATTAACTCCAATACCAACTGTGTTCTCACATACATGTTTACGTCCTCTTCGGCAGTTTCTGCAATGTCCACAGGCTATATGACCTTCTCCTGTTACACGATCACCTATTTTAAAACCAGTAACGCCTTCTCCAATCTCTGCAACCTCACCAACATACTCATGACCAATGATCATACCTGGTTTAATTGTGTTCTGAGCCCACTCATCCCACTTATAAATGTGAAGATCAGTACCACAAATAGCAGTTTTCTTAATTTTAACTAGAACATCGTTAATCCCTATCTTAGGAACATCAACTTCTTCCATCCATAAGCCTTTTTCTGCTTTGGATTTTACTAGAGCTTTCATTTTAGCCATTGTCGTATTATGTGTAAATCTGTTAGTTAATGTATTTTGTTAACAACAAAAAAGCGATATTTTATCCCTTTTATTATTATCCGAAAATAATAAAAACAAAACTATATTTTAGCTTGTCAGCAAGATTTTCTAAAATCAAAAGCGAGGATTTTTTTTAAATAATAGAAAATCATATCTATACATGATTATACAGATCTTATTTTTTTCTTCCATTAAGCATTTACAAGTTACAATGTATTCTATCCTTAAACAATACATTGTCTTTTAAGCAATAAAAATTGATTTTAAACACCAATTGTCAATATAAATCTTCATGAAAGCGCTCACATTGCTTTAAGTTATCAATATATTCAACTGCTTGTATTTTATCCAATCCTCTCTCCTTTTGTAATAATTCTATAAGTGTTGCAACAACCGCCTTTCCCATGACTATAGAACCACAAATATAGAGATGTGCTCCCTTATCTAACCACAAACAAAAATCTTTCCCTTTCTCCAGCATCTTATCTTGCACATAAACCTTTCGTTTACCATCACGAGAAAAGGCTAAATCCAGATGTGTTAAAAAATTATTCTTTTTAAACCCTTCTAATTCTTCCTGATATAGAAAATCATGTTCTTTATGTTTCTCTCCAAAAACTAACCAAGCTTTACCTTTACTTACCAGAGCTCTTCTCTCCTTCATAAACGAAAGATAGGGAGCAATACCCGTTCCTGCTCCAATCATGATAATAGGTAAATCATCAGGAGGCAGGCGAAATTCGTCATTAGGTATAATCTGTACTTTTAAACTTGATCCTAGTTGGAGCCCCTTATTAATATAGGAAGAGCATGCTCCAGTGCGATCGCGCCCGAAAGCAGAATAATTAAACTGTTTCACAGTTAAATGCACTTCAGTAGGAGTCTCTTTAGAACTTGAGGAAATAGAGTATTCTCTTCGTTTTATTTTAGTTAGAATCTGACATAAATCATTTGCCTCAACTGAACTAGGAAAATCACTAAGCATATCATAAACATCAGCTAATAGCAAGTACTCTTTCAATTTTTCCTTATTTAGACACAAATGTCTAAGCTTTTCATTTCCTGTGTAAGTTAAATATGAACGCAAGACCCCTTCGCTCAAACTTGTAAGTTCCAATTTTGTAACTAACAACTCTTCTATACTTTTTTTCTTATCCTTGTATCTAACAATAGTCTCATGCGAATACCCCTGCTTAATCATGATCTTAACAACTAATGAATAAGGATTTTTAGGCTTTATACGCACCGAATCGCCAGGTTTATAATCAAAATCAGGATGATCCGAATGCAGCACAAGGTGCTGTATCTCACATTGCGACTGCCTACCAGTAACTATATATTTATCTCGTACATCCACATTAAAGGTAGGCCCTAAAGAATGATCACCGAACTTTAAAGTAACAAGTTCTCCATTCACTCTATTCTGAAATTTATTAATTAGAGAAGATGCCCAAATTTCCGCTTGGGTTTTGAATGCTAAATCACATGTCACAAGATCAGCATAACGCTTAGCTCCAAGCTGTTTCAAACGTTTATCAATATCCTTTCCTGTTTGGCAAAAGTATTGATAACTTGAATCTCCGAGGGCGCAAACAGAATAATTTAGATTTAATAATTGGGGTGCTTTAGATCCTAAAAGGTGTTTATAAAACTGCTTAGCTTGATCTGGTGGGTCTCCTTCTCCTCTCGTACTCACCACTATAAAAAGATATTTTTCCTTTGATAGATTATTCACATCGTAATCGCTCATACTAATAACCGCAGGATCTAGCTCCAATTTCTGAAACTGATTTCGAATCTCTTTGGCAATAAAGGCAGAGTTACCTGTTTTTCCTCCATAAAGCACAGTAATGGGAGAAGCAAAACTTTTGATATTTTGAACAGAGAAAGTCTGTGGTTGATTCTTATATATATATTGAGTCATATCGTTTAATTAAGTTTGAGGCTAAGATATCTTTTATTATCCGTATTTGGAATCAAACTAAATAAAAGAATTGTATTAGTATCACTTTTTGATAATGTATTATTTTTTTTCAATAATTCACTACTTAAAAACCGATCTACTAGCAATCATTACACCCATATAGGCTCAATGTTAATTTACATTAGGGCCAATAAAATCTAAACAGACAGTTAAAATTCATTTCTTTAGCACTTCCACTTGAAAAGCAAACCAGTTTAAATTAGAAATCACCATAAAGCGTTTCACTTAGGTTTCGTTTAATCACTTCCTGACACCATTATTTCATTTAACTAAAGTTCATGTTCGTGATAAACAATATTCTCAGGCCAATTTTATTTTCATTTCAAATTCGGCAGTTTATCGTCAAAATTGAACTTTATGTAAATATTTTCAAATAATATTCATTTAATTTTCTATGCGACTAATTTATAATCGCCTTGCCATTATGTGATATTCCATTTTAGCAATCTAACAAAACATGTGATTTTATTTAGAATAAACTCGCATTATGCAATAACAACATAATATTACAACAAATTCAATCTGATTTGTTTAATTATCACAGGATTGTTAGTGTTTTAACACGCAGAAACAAGCTCAAGTATAATTATTTACAAAAACGACTAACAGACTACAATCCAAACAAAAAGTTAGACACACCTCTACCTCAACACATTGCATAATTAAAATCCTATTTCACCATCTAATAAATCATATTTGAAGATCAATAAAATGGCATCTTCTAATAAGTTTCACTGTGAATATTAACTTTTTTTAACAAATCGTAAAATATTTTTTAAAATTTAAACACAACCCACGCATTGTAAACAGTACGATACGGAACTTTCATGGATGATAACAGTATATTAACCAATGAAAAATAAACATTCAAATTCCATTTTTTAAATCTTTATGATTAGATTCAAACGAATTTTAATAACCTAAATTTAAAATTTTAACCCCAAAACAAATTTTTATGAAAAGAATTATTCTTTCAATCGCGAGTTTGGCACTGATTTTAGGATCATGTCAAGAAAGCACTAATGAAATTAAACCCGACCAACAAGAAATTGCTGTAGACATGAGTGACTTTTATGTATACACAAGTGAAGAAAACACTACAAAATCGACACACGAAGGACACGTACACGGTCCTAACTGTGGTAGTATGAAAGTGTTAAACCGACAATTAAAAGAAAATCCAAGCTTAGAAAATCGTATGTATAATATTGAAAAACATACGAGAAAACTAATCGCTGCTAAAGGTGTTAATTTAAAAGGTAAGCCAGGTGGAGGTGGAACACCGCTTCCAACACCATATCAGGGAAGTATAACTATTCCAGTAATCATTAATATTCTAGAAGATGCTAGCCATCCAGTTACACAGGCTCATATTACTTCTCAAATTGACATTTTGAACGAAGACTTTAATGACCTAAACCCATTAACAGGCGGGGTACCAAATGAATTTAATAACGACATCGCAAATGTCGATATTACATTTGTTTTAGCTGGTGTTAATAGAAAAACATCTTCAAAAACATCTTGGGGAACCAATGATGCAATGAAGCATTCCAACCAAGGTGGTATTGATGCAACTGACCCTGCTAACAAGTTAAATTTCTGGATTTGTGAGATTGGTGGCGGTATCCTTGGATACGCCCAATTCCCAGGTGGAGAATTAGCCACTGATGGCGTTGTTATTGGTAGCGATTTCTTTGGAGAGAATTCCAGAGGTGGTGAGTATGGACATGGTAGAACAGCAACTCATGAAGTAGGTCACTGGTTGAACCTACGTCATATCTGGGGTGATGGTAGATGTAGACAGGATGATTTTGTTACTGATACACCTAGTTCTGATCAACCCAATTATGGTTGTCCATCATACCCAACAGTACACTGTAAATCAAATGACATGACTATGAACTACATGGACTATGTAAACGATCAGTGCATGTACATGTTTACTAATGGACAGAATGATAGAATTAGATCTATCTTTAGCCCAGGTGGAGCAAGAGAATCATTTGTAAACTAATAGGCTAGTTACATTATTAAAATTCACTAAAGACGTCATTCATGGCGTCTTTTTTTACTAACTAATAGTATCTAAAAAACGGCTTCCCAATTAAGAGAAACCGATTTTTAAAATTACACTTGGACTACTTCTTGGCTTCTGTCACTTTAAAATGCAACTTCTCGATTGCTTTCTTAAGTGACTCTTTATTTGTTGATTTTGTCTTATACTTAAGAATTACTTTCTGATTTTTAAAATCAACCTCTAAATTTTTAACACCTTTTTCAAAAGGCATACTTTTCTCAATTTTCTTAACACATCCCTGGCAATCCATCTCTACATTAAAAACAACGGTTTCAATTTTCTTCACCTCTGGTTTTTGAGCAAATGCAGCCGAGGTAAATAAAACAATTGCAATGGCCATTAAAGCTTTTTTTAAGTTTTGAGTTAAATTCTTCATATTTATTCGTATTTAGCTTCAGACATAAGGTCCTTAGCAGTTAGTTAATGGTGTAATTCAATATCTTATTATAACAGATACTATTCTTGCCTATTCTCTATCAATAGTAAAACGTACTCCTAAGTAAAATTTGCGTTCCTGAATAGGTCCCCATATCATTGAGGCATCAAAATTTCCTCCAAAAGGATCCTCGGCTCCAATTATTGGATGTTTCTGTGTGTAATTACCTAAATTTTCGGCACCAAAATAAACTTCCCATATTTTAAAACGCTTCGTTATTTGTGCATTCATCACTGCATAAACAGGAGATTCTCGTCTGCGCTGGTACTCAGCTGGGTTATCAGCCGTTGAAGGAATACGCATATCTCCATTAATTTGAGTCGTAAAATCAAATTGCCAAATATTCATATTGGTAGAGTAAGAAAGGTTAACTAAACCTTTAAATCTATTCACGTAAGGAACAGTACGCAATTCATTATTAATATCAGCCTTAACGTCTGAAAAACGAATCGCAGTTGTCATATCCAAACGATCAATCGGCTCAAATTTCAGTTCTACCTGGTAATTATTGGCATAGGACTGACCATCAAGATTATAAAAACTAACCTGATTAACACTCTGATCCACGTCAACAATAACTTGATTCTGGAATTCTGTACGATAAAAATCGGCAGATGCCGTAAAATCTCTTCCAAACAAATTAAAGTACTGAGTCACACTTAAACCATAATTCCATGCTTTCTCTTGTTTTAGGTCTGATTGAATATTGAAGGTTCTATTAGAGGCTAACAAGAAACTATTCTCGGCAATAGGGTTTGCAGTGCGTCTTCCACTACCCGCTGCAAAACGTAAAGTTGATCCTTCTGCAAAGTTATATCTGAAATGCAAACGTGGCGTTATAAACCCTCCATAAACCGAATTGTAATCATATCTCAAACCTGATTGCAAAGTGATCTCATCAGATGGCAACCAGGTATATTCAACATATGCTCCAGTTATTTTTTCTGATCTATCCGTTCCCATAACGGTATTACCTATTAATTGATCATTAAAATCGTCCAAAATGAAAGATAATCCTGCTGTATACTTGTGATTTAAATTACCAATATAGGATTGAAACAATAAATTGGCATATAGGTACTTTTGATCCGCATCGTAGTTTTTTAAACCATAAAATGATTTTTGTTCATGAGATGAGAAATTCGTAATTAACGCAAAACTTTTATCATTATCCTTTGGAAATACATAGCCAATTTTTGCAAAGGCTTCATAACGACGTGTGTCAATATTTATTCGATAAGCATTATTGATATCATTTGTCTTACTCTCATCATATCCTTTTTGCCCACCAATTCTTTGTTCATCGATAAACTTCACTCCAAACTGAGTAATCCAATTTTCATTTGGTTTCCAGTGCCATCTGTTCACAATATTGTATTGACGTACCATTGGGTCATCAAGAAAGTTATCATGATTGTGATCAATTTCCTTATTATTATCCTGTCCATGGGCCAGTATAGAAGTTGATAATTTTTCAGATAATTTCGCACTAGTAATTAAATTTCCCTCAGACATTCCCATACTATTTGTGTATCCATTTAAATATAGCTTAGGCGACTTTTGTGGTTTCTGATACTCAATATTAATTTGTCCAGTAATTGACTCGAAACCATTTACAACAGAACCAACTCCTTTTGATACTTGGATGGATTCCATCCAAGGACCAGGTACATATACCATACCGTAAACGGAAGCCAATCCTTTAAAATTTGGATTTTTTTCAGTCATCATTTCGATATACTTTCCTGTTAAGCCTAGCAGCTTAATCGACTTTGCACCCGTTGCTGCATCGGCATACGAGACATCAACCGAAGCATTAGTTTCAAAACTCTCTGCTAGATTACAACAGGCAGCTTTACACAGTTCTGCTCCAGTAATACTCTGCGATTGAATGGGATTCTCTCTATCGATAATGGTTCCTGCTCTACGTTTTGAGACAACTACTTCATTCAACTCGATATTAGGTACTAACACAATAATTAACTCTTTGCCTGTATGGCTTTCGACTTTTACCTCGCGAGTTTCGTAACCCACAAATTGGACAATCAGCGTTCCGGTATTTTTAGACCCATCAAGTTTAAAACGCCCATCTATATCGGACGCGGTTCCAATAGTGGTATTTTTCCAGAAAATGGATGCACCTGGCAATGGGGCCTCTTTTTGATTTGATAATTTTTCTACGATTCTACCCTCGAATGTTTTAGAAACTGCAAATAAGGGTAGCAGAGAAAGGAATAAAAATAATATTCTCTTCATTATACTATAATAATTTACATTCCATGCCAGTCTAGAATAACAAAAGTTTTCTAGACTAAAACATGAAAATACATGTGTGTATGATAAGATTAATTCAAGCTTTATAAAATTCAGGCATTGAGTTTTATAAAAAAGCTGTTTTTATGAAGAGAGCTTATCAACAACGGTAACAACAAAGTTTTTCTTGAGTTATTTTAGGAGGGTCAATTATATCAAGCAAAAATCTACGACTCTTCTCATTCTTTAAATTATTAAAAATTTGAAGTTGAAAATCAGTATGTAAATACAGGTGAGAAACCAAAGGTGATTTCACAACTTGCTTTAAAAGAGTTTTTGGGAAATTTTTTAAATATATTAGCTCTAATGAACAGCACGGTTCAGAAATGCGATTACTGTGAGGAGGAGTCTTATGAAGACTGACAACATGTGGACGTGAATCAGCTTCGCATACGTGCATTTCATCACCACACTTATCCAGATTATAGACCACATGAAAATCATCTTGATCACATGAAAAACAACTATGTTTTAACAAGTTCAATCCACAAAATCCTGTTAGGTAAAATACCAACAGGAGAATTGAAATTGTATTTTGGAGTAACTTTTTCATTTAAAACTTTCGATTCTTTTCATATTTCGGCAGAGCTATTTCTGTCAATATAATCTAAAGACCCACAAAAATAGATTTAGGGTGAATTTAAACCGTTAATTATTTGTTAAAATTTATTAACAACCATCATTCTTTGATTAAAAACGGCTGTTTACACCAGTAAAAAGGGGGTATCCTCTCTCCAAATTCATAAATGACCGCTAGAAAAATATATTACTTTCACATCCTTAAATATGATATATTTCTTTTCATCGACATAATTCCATTTTGAATTATTTACTTAAGTCGATCTGTTATATTTCTCCAAAAGAGAAGAATATTAGTCAAGTTTCACAAGCTTTTAAACAGTTTTTTTGCTAATCAATTTCAATTATCTTTAGACTTGTACTAAAACCTAACAATGAAACACCCCTACTCATTCAGGCAATTCTTTAGCCTACTTATTTGTTTTATTTTAATTGCTAGTTGCGATTATAGTCGAACTAATCTATTTCATTCGAAAGATTACAAAGTATTTTCAAATGCCGTCAAGCAAGGTGATTTTTATACAAAAGCTTTAAGTTCATCTCACCTTATTTCAAATTATCCTACAGATAGCACTAATACAATAAAAGACACACTTCACTGGCGCCTAAAAAAAGATATTTCACACTACCCTAAGTTCGAATCCAATTTCATGATTCTAAATGCCTTATACAACATGACACTGGAGGAATTAGAGCTAAATATCAGTCAGGATAGTTTATTTTATAAAGGTGAAAAAAAGAAAGGTGTCAAGACTCGGGATATCAGTTACAGTATCATTTTAGCATTAGCCATTACCAAGCCTGAATTATCTAAAAAAAGCTTGATGAGTAAAGTTAAAAATGGCAAAATATTACAAGACAATGGAACTGGTGGGTCTTGGCCCATTAGCTCTGACAGGATGTTATGGTCAACTGCTGCCTGGGAAATATACCTTAGCACAGGAGATAAACAATGGCTTAAAGAAGCGTATTCAATCATTAAAAAATCAACAAAATCAGACCTGAATGTCATTTGGGATTATCACGAACATCTTTTTAATGGTGAATCATCATTTCTCAATTCACAAGAACAAAGTTATCCAAGCTGGATGGATGCAAAAGATATTTATAGTTCCTTTTCATTAAGCACACAAGCTGTCCATTACCAAAATTTAGTCGTTCTATCTAAAATGGGTACACTTCTAAACCATGATATTCAGAAATATGAACACATATCTAAAGCGCTTAAAAAAAGTATCAACGAGAAATTTTGGATTAAAGACAAAGGCTATTACGGACAGTTCAAATACAATGCTTATTTTCCAATAATTTCACAAAAAGTGGATAATTTGGGGCAAAGTCTTTGTATTCTTTTCGACATAGCTAATGATGAGCAAAAAAGTCAAATTATAAATAATACCATTCAATTACCATACGGCATTCCATGTATATATCCTCAAATACCAAATATTCCATCCTATCAGAATAACAGTATTTGGCCATTTGTACAAGCCTATTGGAATTGGGCAGCGACTAAAACAGATAATGACGAATCGGTTAAACATGGTTTGGCCGCCTTAATCAGATCATCGGCCTTATTTCTGACCAATAAAGAAAACATGAACGCTGATAGTGGAGATTTTCATGATACAGTGAGTAATTCTAATCGCCAACTGAAGAGTGTCGCGGCTTCCTTATCTAGCATCTATCGGGTTTTATTTGGCTTAAATTACAAAGAAGATCATCTACAAATAAGCCCTTTTATTCCTAGAGAATTTAAGGGTGAGATGAATATCACAAACCTAAAATATCGAAATTCAACATTAGACATAAAAGTTTTGGGTTTTGGTAATCAAATCAGCTCTTTCATGATAGATAGTTTTCCTTTAAACGAAAATGAAATATCGGGCTTATTAAAAGGTCATCATAAAATTGTGATAGAAATGACTAATAGCTTGTCATATAAATCCAAGATAAAACTTCATAAAAACACCTACTCTCCCTTAATGCCAGTTGTTAAACTAGTCGATTCAACTTTAACATGGAAAAAGGATGATAATGTGAGGAAATACAACATCTTTTGTAATGGTACAATGACAGATGAAACTTATGATACAACTTATCGAATATCTGAAGTTAAAAAGAATTGTTCGTATCAAATTCAAAGTATTTCAACTGATAGACACAAATCATTTTTAAGTACTCCAATAAATATTTTTTCGAAACAAAAGCCACAGATTGTTGAGGCTGAATGGTTCATCAATCACAAAAAATCACATATAACACTTAGTCGAAAAAAGAACCCAAATTTTATTTTCAAACTCAAAGTTAAAAAAACAGGTTCTTATTATATCGATTTCAAGTACGCAAATGGTAATGGTTCTATTAATACGGACAATAAATGTGCAACACGTAGTTTATGGGTTTCTCATGACTATTTAGGTACCGTGGTTTTACCTCAACGTGGAGAAGGTGACTGGAGAAATTGGGGCTATTCAAATGCCATTAAAATAAATCTAAAGAAAGGCACTACAAACTTGAGTTTAAAACTAGAAGACTTCAATAATAACAAGAACATCAAAAATACGGAAGCTTTGATTGATCATATCAGAATAGTCAAAATTGATTAAATATATAATCCAATAAGATTTATTTGAATAAATATGAGAATACCAACTTCAAAGTTTATGTCTAACGAAAGCTATTGGCTTTAGTTTAAATTTTTCAAATCAATGATTTCCTAAAAGCTCTTAAGGATTAGAGAAAATAAGATTTAAAGCAGATAATCGAATACATCAACTTATTCAAACAATTACAGATTTGACATTTCAGTTTGAAACTTGTATGAAAAATTATACAAGCATTATTTTTAGGAAATTCTCAGATCTAAAATCAGCTTTGGATATTGCAAGAGTGGCAATGATAAAACATATAAGTTCTCTCATGGAACTCTACGAACTAAAAAATCCTGACTCATAAGAATCAGGATTTTCAATTTTATAATATTTTGACTTATCGAATTGTCTTGAAAGCTTCACTAACAGACTGAGAAAGATCATCTGAAATGGACTCTTCAGTACCAACTCCATTTATAACTTGAAGTTTATTTTGCTTAGTGTAATATTCACTCACTATAGAACTATGTTTCTCATACTGCTCTAATCTGTGTATAATAATGTCGGTGTCAGCATCATAAGCTCGGCGTCCAAATGTTTTCCCTCGAGCTGCTAAACGTTTAATAGACTCCAACGTAGATACCTCAAGCTCGAAAGCTGCTGTAATCGTCGATTGCATTTTTCTCAACAAACCGTCAAGTATATAAGCTTGAACAATAGTACGAGGGAAACCTTTAAATATAAAACCATTGGCATCAGGATGCGTTTTAATCTGACGTTCAATCAGTTTAATTGCAATCTCATCAGGAACAATGTCTCCTTTTTCAATATATTCCTTGGCACTTATACCCATTTCAGTTCCTTTCTTAATTTCCTGACGCATCAGGTGACCAGTTGAAATATAAACCAAATTGAATTCCTTAGCCAGCATACGACCTTGAGTTCCTTTTCCTGAACCCGGAGGGCCCAAAAGAATCATATTAACCCATGAACGTTCCAGTGTTTGATCCACAACCTTAGTCAAACGACTAAAAATCGTTTCAATATCTCCCATTCCATCAATAGGATGATAGATCTCCTTTTCCTCATAAAATGCAGCTACAGGAGCCGTTTTTGTATCATATTCTTTAATTCGAACATTAATTACCTCTTCTGTATCATCTGAACGATTTTCAGTCTCAGAGCGCTTTAAAAGACGGTTCTTTAAATTCTCATTTGGAACTTCTAAACTCAACATACAGTCAAGCTTTGTATTCAACTTTAATAACAGGCCTTCAAGAATGTATGCTTGAACGGTCGTACGAGGAAATCCATCAAATAGGAATCCATTGACATCATTATTAGAAGAAATTTTCTCCTCCATTATTTGAACAATAATCTCATCAGGAACAAGTCCACCTTGCTTTATGATATCCTTAGCCTGAAGTCCTAAATCGGTTCCCTCAGCAATTTCTTCTCTTAAAATATCACCTGTTGAGATGTAAGCCAGATTATATTTCTCAACCAACATCTTAGATTGAGTCCCCTTACCAGCACCCGGAGGGCCGAATAATGCTATATTTAACATGCGTAGATATTAATGATTGTTGTAGTCTTTAAGCCATCAAAATTAGAAAAAAAAGATAAGCTTACATATTAATTCTAAATTTAATACGAAAATGTGAATATGCTGCTTTATATTCTTCTAGAAATAACAAAAGTATTCGTAATATTAAGATACAAGAAATTATCGAAATAAGTATCGAACAAGAAATTCCCCTTTAAGAAGCTTTACTCCATAGCGAAAAGACCATGAAAAAAGATGTAGTAGTCCGATAAAAAAGAATATTGGATATATGGGATTCGTCCAAAATGTATGATTAATAAAAGAAAAGTAGGAATAAGCACCAACTAAAATAAAGCCACCCAGAAGTTCTAGTTTCCAAACTAACAATAAGGCGAACATCATAATAATATGAGTATAAAATAGTTTAACCAACTGAGGACTCATATTAGATGGATCATCAATACCAAATTCAATAGCAAACCATCCAAAGAAGAGGAATAGAAACACCCCTAGGAAACGTGCAAGCCAACGAATGATTGAGGTGACAAGTTTTAGCATTTGAATAAATTAAAGAACCAACATTGGTACTTTCAAATATAGATGAATAATTAAAGTTTTGAAAATTTATACTCCTTATATTCATAATTTATCGACACATGGCACCAATATTTAGTTTCAGGACCCAAAGTCCTTTAAAATATTGATGACTTTTACTTATTGACTTTCTGATTTTTTCGCCTTATCTTTTTTATAGAATTAGAACTATTATAAAATAGCAGCAATCAATTATTTCAAATCTTAAAAATGATGCCTTATGAAAGCAAATTACATTTGTCCACACTGTCGAAGCTTTTTAAATGTTGGCGATAAAATCATTATTGCTGCAAAAAATATAAAAAAAGAAAGAGGAATTCTTCTTCTAAGTATGGAACTCGGAGATTATACTGTGTTAAAACATCCTTCGTTTCATATCGAGAAAGGTGAAAAGATAAGTATGTCGTGTCCTTCATGTCACGAAAACCTAAGAAAACAAAAAGTTCATGATAATCTTTTCGGAATTATCATGCAAGATGAAGAGGATAAAGAAATGCAAATTCTATTCTCTGGAACCTTTGGAGAAAAATGCACCTATCGCATCACCGATAAAGATGTTGAATCCTTCGGTAAAGATGCAGGAAAATATCTCGACTTAGATAATCTCATTTCGATGAGTTAAGCACTTAAAATAAAAACGAGTCCCTAGAGACTCGTTTTTTATTTTTAATATTTCATAACTGGTAAGCTCAACTTATACCGAATACAAATCAATCTGAAAACAATAATACAAATAACGGTCACAAATAAATTCACCGTTGGATCAATTTCCAAGTATTTTAAAAATAAAAACAATAAACCACCAAGAATACAAGCAACTGCGTAAATTTCTTTTCTGAAAATTAATGGGATATCATTACACAAGGTATCACGAATAACGCCACCCATTACAGCTGAAAATAAACCCATAATAACCGCCAATATAGGATGAATTGATAAAGAAATTGCTTTCTCAATTCCAATAATTGTAAATACGCCTATCCCAATCGTATCAAAGAGAAAAAGAGTCCGCTTCAATTGCATAATCATGCCTTTAAATAGAAAGGTTGCAATGACACCAAGCGTAATAACCAGTAAATAATTTAAATCGGATACCCATGCTACCGGAAAGTTTCCAAGAATCAAATCTCGTAGAGTACCTCCGCCAATGGCGGTGATAAAACCAGTAAAGAAAGCGCCAAACAAATCCAGTTTCTTATTGGCTGCCGAAAGGGTTCCTGAAATAGCAAAAACAAAAGTTCCTATTAAATCAAGGGCATAAATTACAGACATAAGCTCCAATTAACAATTTTATTATTTTAAAATGAGCCTCCCAAATTTATCAGGAGGCTCATCTTATTATTTCATTTAAACAATTAACAGTGAATAATTAGTGATTTAAAATCATTATTAATCACCTATTGATCACGACATTACTTCTCTTCCTGAGCATCAACTACCGCAATAGCAGTCATATTAATCAATTCACGAACAGTACAACCCATAGGTACAACGTGGAAAGGCTTTGCTGTTCCAAGAATAATTGGTCCAATATTTTCAGAACCACCAAGTTCTTGCATCAGCTTATAAGCAATATTTCCAGAACTTAAGTTAGGAAAAATAAGTGTGTTTACATCTCTACCTTTCAGCTTGTTAAACGGAAAGTTTGCATCCCGCAAGTTCTTATCCATTGCAAAATTCAATAGCATTTCACCATCAACAGCCAATTCTGGGTGATTTTCGTGCAAAAATTCGATTGCATTGTGAACTTTCAAAGGACTACCCTTTTTCACAGCGCCAAAATTTGAGTAAGACAACATAGCCATTGCTGGATCCTGATTGAATTTTTTAACGGCACGAGCCGTTATCAAAGTCGTATTAATCAATGACTCTTCTGTAGGTTCAGAATTTACAGTGGTGTCAGCAAAGAACAAAGGTCCTTTTTTAGTCATCACAATATTCATCCCAACCAAAGAACTCATTCCCTCTTCCTTACCGATAATTTTCTCAGCAATATTTAAAGTTTCGAAGTAACGTGTCGCATATCCAGAGATAAAGGCATCAGCATCGCCCGCTTTAACCATAGTTGCAGCAAAATAATTACGATCGAACATCTTCTCAACAGCCTCTTTATGCACAAGACCTTTACGGCCCAGTTTTGTACAAAGAATATCAGCATAACGTGTTCTTCTCTCACGCTCTTCTTCTGAACGGATATCGATTATCTCAGCTCCTTCTAAATCAAGGTCGTTCTCTTCAACCAAACGCTTGATATTCTCAACATTACCCAACAAAATTGGTTTCGCGATTCCTTCGTGTAGTGCAATTTGAGCGGCCTTAAGAATATTGAAGTTGTTAGCCTCAGGGAATACAACACGCTTAGGTGCCTTTTTTGCTTTATTGAAAATAGTACGTAAAAGCTCATTCTCTGTTCCTAATCGCATCTTTAACTCTTCAGCATAAGCATCCCAATCCATGTCCGTCTTGCGGGCAACTCCTGAGTCAACAGCTGCTTTTGCAACAGCAACAGCAACGCGTGAAACCAAACGAGGGTCCATCGCTTTAGGGATAATATAATGCTTTCCGAAGGTAATATTCGCTTCATCATATGCAGCATGTACCGACTCTGGAACTGGCTCTTTAGCCAACTCAGCAATAGCATGAACCGAAGCAATCTTCATTTCTTCATTAATCGCTGTAGCTCTAACATCGAGTGCACCACGGAAAATATATGGGAACCCCAATACATTATTGATCTGATTAGGATAATCCGAACGACCTGTAGCTACAACAATATCATCTCTGACTTCCATCGCGACATCATATCCAATTTCTGGATCTGGGTTAGCCAGTGCAAATACAATAGGATTTGGAGCCATCGAAATGACCATTTCTTTAGTCATAGCTCCACCAACAGAAAGACCCAAAAATACATCACTTCCAACTACAGCCTCTTCTAATGTTGTTAAGTCACGTTGAGTGATGAATTGTTTTTTCTGCTCATTTAGATCTGTACGCTTTGCATTGATAACACCACGGCTATCGCACATCACGACATTTTCAGGTTTCACTCCTAAAGAAATATAAAGTTTTGTGCAAGAAACAGCAGCTGCTCCAGCACCGTTAACGACAACTTTTACATCTTCTATCTTCTTATTACCTATCTCAAGAGCATTTAATAAACCTGCTGCAGAAATAATTGCGGTACCATGCTGGTCATCGTGCATAACAGGAATATCCAGTTCAGCTTTCAATCTTTCTTCAATCTCAAAACACTCTGGTGCTTTAATATCTTCTAGATTAATTCCTCCAAAGGTAGGAGCAATCGCTTTTACTGTATCGATAAACTTATCCACGTCAGTGGCATCTACTTCGATATCGAAAACATCAATATCCGAGAATATTTTAAATAGTAATCCTTTACCTTCCATAACTGGCTTCCCAGCTAAAGCTCCAATATCTCCAAGGCCCAATACTGCGGTACCATTAGAAATTACTGCTACAAGATTTCCTTTTCCTGTGTAACGATATGCGTCCTCAGGGTTCTTTTCAATTTCAAGACAAGGTTCAGCAACTCCTGGACTATATGCCAAAGATAAATCACGTTGAGTCCTGTAGGGCTTTGTAGGGATAACCTCAATTTTCCCTGGACGTCCTTCTGAATGGTAATTTAATGCGTCAGTTGATTTTTGTTTCGACATAACTGTTTTGTGTGTTGTTTTGCCCAATTTAATGAGCTGTTTTAAGTTTGGAAAATATCTTTAATTGTCTTTAGTGATCAGTAAACGACTTCTTTATGTCTAAAGATGTCCTAACACTAAATGCTAATAAAGATTTTACAAATCTAGGTATAAATCAGGAAAAGAAGCTTTCCTTTTTACAATGATTTTACTAACTTAAAGACTTCTTACTTGAGTTGATCTCATTATCATTCAGATACACATCAAGCATTATATTTCTCGATATAGGTATAAAGATTATTGATTAATTTAATTTGGCTATGATAAGCCCCATTCATACATTTGTAATCGTAAACAATACAAGAATAATAAATCTTAAAATCTAAATACAATGCAATCATTAATAGGAAAAAAAGCACCTGCATTTCAGGCTAACGCAGTATTAAACGGAAATCAAATTACTGAAGGTTTCTCATTAGAGCAATTTGTAGGCGAAAAAGAAGTTGTTTTCTTCTTCTACCCACTTGATTTTACTTTTGTTTGTCCAACTGAGCTTATTGCTTTCCAAGATAAACTTGAAGAATTCGAAAAACGTAATGTAGCCGTTGTTGGTTGTTCTGTCGACTCTGAATTCTCTCATTTTGCATGGTTAAATACTGAAAGAAATAAAGGTGGTATAAAAGGTGTAAAATACCCATTAGTAGCCGACCTTTCAAAAACTATTGCAGAAAACTTTGGTGTTTTAGCTTCTGACTACGATTACGATGAAGAAGGAAATGCAATTTCAACTGGAGCTCCTGTAGCTTACCGTGGTTTATTCCTTATCGACAAAAAAGGTATTGTTCGTCACTCAGTAATTAACGACCTTCCATTGGGAAGAAGTGTTGATGAAGCAATTCGTATGGTTGACGCTTTACAGCATTTCGAAGAGTTTGGTGAGGTTTGTCCTGCTAATTGGGCAAAAGGCGAAAAAGCAATGAATGCTACTCAAGAAAGTGTATCGGAATACTTAAGCAAATAAAGAATTCCATTACTTTTACAATGAAATTGTCCGATCATAATAGATCGTTTCAGTATAAAATTAAATCAAAGAATATTTCTTGGAGATACGCTATTATTAGATTCTTTAATTATCAGACAGAATTTTCTCAGAATCAATAAACCGTATCTCTAAATTACAAAACTAGAATTATGAAGATTAACAGATACCAAGATATTACAACAATCGAAGGAGAAGGAAAAAAAGATTATATCGATCGTCATTCAGCATTTCTTCACTGTGAAGATTCAGCTAAAGCTGGCGAAAAATTTACTGTAAAAGTAAAAGTTGGTGATGCTTATCCACATCCAGATGATTTCGATCATTATATCGCTTGGGTTCAACTTTGGGATGGTGAAAATATGTTAGCTCAAACGAACTTTACTGCTGGTGCACTTGGAAGCACTCCAAACCAAGCTGAGGTTGATTTCTATATCGTTCCTGGTAAAAAAATGAAACTAACTGCTGCTGCTTTCTGTACTAAGCACGGTCTTTGGCATTCAGATGAAAAAATTGTTGAAGTAGAAAAAGTTGCTGTAGAAGCATAAGCTACACATTCAAAATACAAAAATAGCCCAATGGTATTATAACTATTGGGCTATTTTTCATTAATGGCTTTAACCTTACCACGCGAAAATTTAATCATAAAAACCACAGATTACACAAATTTTCACAGATTTAAAGTATAAAACGCTTATATTCCAAACTCTTAGAACCAAAATTAATTAGATAACCTACTTTCTTACGTGTTGCTTTTAAATAATTGATCAGCTGAGCAACATGAATATCTTCAATGCATTTCACAGCCTTCAATTCTAGTATTATTTCGTCATAACATATAAAATCTAAATAATACTTTTTATCTAAAACAATTCCTTTATAATAAATTTCGATTTGAGATTCTACCTCATACGGGATAGAGTTCCGAATAAACTCAATCTCTAAAGCCTCTTGATAAACAGATTCTAGAAAACCACAACCTAAATTAGAATGAACATCCATACAACGTCCAATTATTTTATAACATTCATCTTTAAATATAAAATCATTATCAGCCATTTGATCCAATTTTTAGATTAAAAATCTGTGTAAATCTGAGTCATCTGTGGTTTTAATCATTTTTAATAATTGACATACATGCTTTAAGTGAAGTACGCCAATGAGGAATATCAATACCGAAGTCAGCTTTAATCTTTGCCTTATTCAGAACCGAATAGGCTGGCCGTTTAGTTGGTGTAGGATAATCTTTCGATTCGATGGGATTTAGCTTACAATCTATTTCAGCCACATCCATAATAGCTTGTGCAAAATCGTACCACGAGACTACTCCTTCATTTGAATAATGATATAGTTTACCTTTTGTATCAATACGTCCTGGCTGACTTATAATATTCAAACACACTTGAGCCAAATCGCGAGCATAGGTCGGCGTTCCAACTTGATCGTAAACAACAGATAAACTTTTTCGCTCTTCTCCCAGACGTAACATGGTCTTTACAAAATTATTCCCAAACGAAGAATACAACCATGATGTTCTAATAATTATAGAATTAGATGGAGAATATAGTATTTCCATTTCACCAGCTCTTTTGGTTTTACCATAGGCACCCAGTGGGCAAACAGGCATTCTTTCAGTATAAGGTCTATTTGAGTTCCCATCAAAGACGTAATCGGTTGAAATATGAATCAATTTAATCTGATACCTTTGGCTTACAGCAACTAAATGACCAACAGCCTTAGCATTAACCAAACCTGCAATTCCTGCATTTTGTTCTGCCTTATCAACTTGCGTATAGGCAGCACAGTTAATAATGCCCTTAAACCCTTTGTCCTTCACAAATTCATTCAATTGAACTTGATTACAAATATCAAGCTCAGATGAGTTTGTAAATACTAATTCTAGTTCTGAATAGATTGAACTCAGAGCTTTTATTTCTGATCCCAATTGGCCTGTAGAGCCAGTGACAAGTATTTTCATATATCAAGGATAAAGGTTAAAGTAAAACAAGGATAAAGGCAAATATACCAATCAAAATATAGAACGCGTATTTCCTCATGCTATTGTCTAGAGTAGTGTAAAGGTTATAGAGAAACAAGAATATTCTTTAAAAATATAAATGATCCTTGAGCGATTTTTGGACCTTTTGACTTTTTAGACTTTATGGCCTTACCTACTTATACATCCCCTCATAATACTTCTGATAATCACCAGAAGTGACATTTTCTAACCATTCCGTATTTTCAAGATACCATTTCACCGTTTTTTCGATGCCTTCTTCAAATTGCAGCGATGGTTCCCATCCCAATTCGTCTTTTAGCTTGGTCGAATCAATAGCATAACGCAAATCATGACCAGCACGATCTGTTACGTAGGTGATCAAATTTTCTGAGCTTCCCTCTTCCCTACCTAATAGTCTATCAACCGTTTTAATCATGACCTTAATCAGGTCAATATTTTTCCACTCGTTGAAACCTCCAATATTATAAGTATCCCCTTGCTTACCTTTATGGAAAATCACATCAATTGCACGAGCATGATCCTCAACAAACAACCAGTCACGCACATTCTCACCCTCACCATAAACAGGCAGTGATTTATTCTTACAAATATTATTTATGAACAATGGAATCAACTTCTCTGGAAACTGATAAGACCCATAATTATTCGAACAATTAGAAATCACAGTTGGCAATCCAAAGGTATCCTGAAAAGCTCTTACAAAATGATCAGAAGAAGCTTTTGAAGCTGAATAAGGTGAATGTGGATCATAAGCTGTTTCCTCAGTAAAGAATCCTTCTTCTCCTAAAGAACCATAAACTTCATCAGTAGAAACATGATAAAATAACTTATCATCGAATTTTCCATCCCAAGCGAACTTAGCGGCTTGTAATAAACTTAAAGTTCCCATCACATTAGTTTGGGCAAAAGAAAAAGGATCTTTTATTGAACGGTCCACATGTGACTCTGCAGCCAAATGAATCACCCCTTCAATCTGATAATCAAGGAAAATCTTCTGAACTTTTTCGAAATCGCAGATATCACACTTTACAAATTCATAGTTCTCTTTGTCTTCAATATCCTTAAGGTTTGCTAAATTCCCTGCATAAGTAAGCACATCCATATTGATGATACGGTACTCAGGGTATTTATTGACCAATAAACGAACGAGGTGTGAGCCGATAAAGCCGGCACCTCCAGTGACTAATATATTTTTCATTTTCACAAATTATTTTTCCACAAATTTCTCAAATGACACAAATTAAAGTATTATAAGGTTAAAAGGTTAGAATAAAAGAAAATCCAACCACTAATTTATGCTAATTAGACTCCTAAAGTATAACTCTTTGATATTCTAGACTTTTAGCCCCAAAATTAACAAGCAAGCCAACACGTTTTCCTGTCGCTTTTAGATAATTCAAAACTTGAGCATAATGTACATCCGAAAGTTTATTTACAGCTTTCAATTCCACAATTATTTCATCAAAACAAATAAAGTCTGCAAAATACTTCTTATTAAGCTAACGCCCCTTATAAAAAACATCAAGCTGTACTTCTCTTTCAAATGGTATTTCAGTATCCATAAACGATAGTTCTAAGGCCTCCTGATAGATTGCCTCAAGAAAACCACATCCCAACTCAGAGTGCACTTCCATACAACAGCCTATGATATCATAACATTCTCATTTGAAAACATAATTTTCTTTCATAATTTGTATCATTTGCGGAATTTGTGGACATTATATATTCTAGAATGGATTCTTTATCTCAGCCAATGGCTTCAATCCTTTATCCTTCTGAGATAATTGAATTTCATCAGCACAAATTCCCCAACCTATATTTATTTCTTCATCGTTCCAGGCAATACCTGAGTCGTGATCGGGAGCATAATACTGATCTACCTTATAAGCGATGGTCGCTGTATCACTTAGAACAAGAAAACCATGCGCAAATCCCTTAGGAACGAAAATTTGTTTCTTATTCTCTCCACTTAAGACAATTGAAAATGACTGTTTATAAGTCGGCGAATCCTGACGGAGATCTACAGCCACATCCAAAACCTCTCCCTCGATACAACGCAATAGCTTCGACTGCGTATAAGGTGGCTTTTGAAAATGTAAGCCTCTTAACACCCCCTTAGACGATTTTGATTCATTGTCCTGTATAAAATTGATTTGCCCTACATGTTTCTCAAACTCCTTCTGATTGAAAGATTCAAAAAAGTAGCCTCTTTCATCCCCGAACACTTTGGGTTTGATTATAAAGACATCAGGTATATTTGTTTTTATAAATTGCATAGTTTATTTCATAAACAAGGGTAAAGAGAAACAAGGATAAAGGTTTATCTATTTTTTGAGCTTTTGCCTTTAACCTTTTTTCCTTTATACTTTCTCCTTTAAAACTTTTAATAAATATTCACCGTAACCACTTTTACTTAAGGGTTCAGCAAGTTTTTTGACTTGCTCCGCTGAAATATACCCCATTTTATAGGCAATTTCTTCCAGGCATGCTATTTTTAATCCTTGACGCGTTTCAACAGTCTCTATGAACTGACTTGCATCCAATAAAGATTTATGGGTTCCTGTATCTAACCAAGCATAACCACGTCCCATCAACTCCACTTTTAGCTTACCTTTATCCAAATATTCCTGATTCACTGAAGTGATCTCCAATTCCCCCCTTGCAGAGGGCTTCATTTCTTTAGAAATTTGAATCACATCGTTGGTATAAAAATACAAGCCAATCACAGCATAGTTCGATAAAGGCTTTTCAGGCTTCTCAACGATAGAAGTCACATTCCCATTCTCATCGAAACCTGCAACACCATATCGCTCTGGATCTGTCACATAATAACCAAAAACTGTAGAATTACCATCCTGTTCCACATTACGTCGTGCTTGCTGCAAGAGTTCTGTAAATCCATGTCCATAAAAGATATTATCTCCCAAGACCATACAAACAGAATCATCTCCTATAAAGTCTTCACCTATAATAAAAGCTTGTGCCAAACCATCAGGACTAGGTTGCTCTTTATAAGTTAATTTTAAGCCCAGTTCTTCACCAGTACCAAGTAACTTAATAAAATTAGGTAAGTCTTCAGGCGTGGAAATAATTAAGATATCCTGTATACCCGCCAACATTAAAACAGATAATGGATAATAAATCATCGGCTTATCGTAAATAGGTAGAAGCTGTTTTGAAACCCCTTTGGTTATGGGGTACAAACGTGTTCCAGATCCACCTGCTAGTATGATTCCCTTCATGCTTAGAGTATTAGATGATAACTTTTATTATTAATTCACTTTATATCAAGTAAGTTATCTAATAATTTTTTATGTATCAACAAATATAGAGAAATTCAAGGAGAAAGCAGATCAAGTGTAAAGCTTAAAGGAGAAAGTAGTTCAAGGGAAAAGTTGGAAGTTATTGAAATCTCATCTGTACGCTAGGGTTCAATTTACTTATCTTAACGGTTTTTTAAACTCTGTCAGGGATGACTTCTCCGCTCGCAGACAAGTTTGCATTTTGACTCCTGAACACTTTCGGTATTGACTTCTCAGACCAAATTTAGAACCACAGATTTAAATAAAATCAACCCCCAATGGGCACTAATTAACACTAATTTTAAGGACATATTTATCACAGACCACCAGACAATAGTAGTCCATTGATCTCATTAACTCAGTTCAAGCACCCATTCAATTCCTCTCGTATGTTTATATCATCTTTAACCTTATTTTCCCTTTAAACTTATTATTTTATTCTTGCAGAACTGCAGGCTATATCTTTATCTTGCAATACAAGCATGAAAACTTATCTTTGAACTTCTAATAAAAAAATAAGCATGTCATTATACCCATTAAAATTTACTCCCATTGCTAAAGAAACCATTTGGGGAGGCAATAAATTACAAAAAGAGCTTAATAAAAACTTTTCTTCTGAGAAAAAGATTGGTGAAAGTTGGGAAATATCAGGCGTAACACAAGATATATCTGTGGTTTCAAATGGAAGTCTTAAAGACAAGAATATAAATGAGTTGATTCAGATATATGCTGGTCAATTATTAGGTGAAAAGAACGCACAAAAATTTGAATCAGAATTTCCGCTTCTCATCAAATTCATAGATGCCAACGATGTTCTATCCATACAGGTTCATCCTGATGACAAGCTGGCTAAAGAACGACACAATTCCTTTGGAAAAACTGAGATGTGGTATGTGCTTGGTGCCGGAAAAGAGTCTAATCTCATTGTTGGTTTCAATCAGGAAGTAGATCAAAACTTATACCAGAAAAAACTTGAAGAAGGTCAACTTGAAGATATTCTTAACGTTGAGAACGTCCAAAAAGGATCATCCTACTTTATTCCTGCAGGTCGTGTACATGCCATTGGGAAAGGCATTCTGGTAGCTGAAATTCAACAAACCTCTGATATTACTTACCGTATGTACGACTGGAACCGTACCGATGCTCAAGGGAATGGCCGAGAATTACATACCGAATTGGCTCTGGACGCTATTGATTATTCTCTTGAAAAAGAATATGAGACAAAATATACTGATCGCTTGAATCAAAGCAAGGAACTGACTACTTGTGAGTATTTCACTACCAACAAAATTACATTCGATAAGGAAATCAAAAAAGATTACTCTAAGCTAGATTCTTTTGTCATCTATATGTGTTTGGATGGGGAATTTGAAATCAATTATGCTGATAAAGAAACAATAACTGTAACAAAAGGTGAAAGTATTCTAATCCCTGCTGAATTGAAGAATCTGATATTGAAACCTAAATCCAAAGTGGAAATATTGGAGGTTTACATTTAGAGGAATACGGTTAAAGAAAAAAAGGATAAAGGTTAAAAAAGAAAACCACAGATTTCACAGATTAAATTTGTGTAAATCTGAGTAATCTGTGGTTAAATATTTATATTTTAATTCTGTGCTTAAAGAATTAATTGAGAGCAGCCGCTCTAAATTCTTTAATGCGCTGCTCTTCTTCTTTTTTACAGATCAAAAGAGTCTCATTATCCTCTACAACGATATAGTCATCTAAACCCTGAATCACTACTTTTTTGTCTTTTGGCATGTTCACAATGCAGTTGCTAGATTCAAAAACATGTACCTTATCGCCAACCACGGTATTACCTTGCTCGCAACGTTCACGTTTTTCCCAAAGTGATCCCCAGGTTCCCAAATCAGACCAACCAAAATCAGCTGGTTGCACATAAATGTTGTCGGCCTTCTCCATTACACCATAGTCAATAGAGATATTCATACAAGTTGGGAACATCTCATCGATGAATGCCTGCTCTTGGTCAGTATTGTATACCGACTCTCCCTTGGCAAACAAAGCAGCTACCTCTGGTAAATCATTTTCGAATGCCTTGATAATGCTATTAAGCGACCATAAGAAAATACCAGAGTTCCAATAATAGTTGCCAGCAGATAAATATTCTTTCGCTGTTTCGAGATTTGGCTTTTCTCTAAAAGATTCAACTTTAGTAAATGATTCCGAATTGCTAATTACTAATTGCTCATCACTAATTACTCTAGCCTGAATATAGCCATAACCTGTTTCAGGACGGTGAGGTTGAATACCCAAAGTCAATAAAGTGTCATTATTGGCTGTAAAGTCTAATCCATTCTCGATGATTCGAACAAACTCTGCCTCATTCGTGATCAAATGATCCGATGGGGCCACTATAATATTAGCATCAGGATTTGATCCTTTAATTTTATATGCTGCATAAGCAATACAAGGTGCTGTGTTTCGCATGCAAGGCTCCAACAAGATATTACTTTCCCAAAGCTCAGGGCACTGAGCTTTTACGAGTTCCTTATATTTCGAAGATGTTACGATCAGAATGTTCTCAGCTGGAGCTACCGTTTTGAAGCGTGCGACAGTTTGCTGTAGAAGCGTTTTACCAATACCCAAAACATCTAAAAATTGCTTTGGCTTTTCTTCGGTACTCATTGGCCAGAATCGGGAACCAACTCCCCCAGCCATGATGACGATGTAATTGTTATTATTCATTTTTTTACGAATTAAGGTAATGGTCATACATCAATTTAATCCCTTCTCCCAATTCGATAGTATGCTTCCATCCTAAGCCATGAAGTTTAGATGGGTTCGTTAGTTTACGCATGGTGCCATCTGGCTTTGTAGTATCAAAATCGATCTGACCTTTAAAATCAATTTCTTTTTTAATCGTTTCAGATAAAAGACGAATTGAAATTTCTTTCCCTGTACCAATATTTATGTGAGTATTTACAACCTCATCAACACAATTTGCTTTGACATCTTCAAAATCACGATTCTCAAGTAAGAAGACACAGGCATCTGCCATATCTTCAGACCATAAGAATTCACGCATAGGCTTACCTGTCCCCCATAAGTTGAGGTTTACCGTATGTCTATTGTCTTTTGCAACTTGGATTCCATATTTCTCTAGAATGTCCAGAATTTGATTTTCTACTGATGAACCATTAACGCCTTCAACAGGGCGACGGTTTAAATCTTCACGAATCCCATCCCAATTGTTATCCTCCAGGCATTTTGCTAGGTGGATCTTACGCACCATGGCTGGTAATACATGAGATGTTTCCAAATTGAAGTTATCGTTAGGACCATACAAATTAGTCGGCATCACCGAGATGAAATTTGTACCATACTGTAGGTTATAGGACTCACACATTTTAAGACCAGCAATCTTAGCAATGGCATATGGTTCATTGGTGTATTCCAAGGTATCTGTCAAAAGGCAATCTTCAAGCATAGGCTGTGGTGCCATCTTCGGATAAATGCAAGTTGATCCCAGAAACAAAAGCTTCTTTACACCATATACATAAGACTGGTGAATCACATTGTTCTGGATCTGCATATTCTCGTAGATGAACTGACCTCTATAGGTATTGTTGGCTACAATACCACCTACTTTTGCAGCTGCCAAAATCACATACTCAGGTTTTTCAGCCTTGAAAAAAGATTCAACTGCCGCCTGATTAGTTAAGTCCAATTCTTCCAGAGAACGAAACAACAAATTAGTGTAACCTTTAGAGCGTAAGTTTTTGGTGATGGCAGAACCAACCAAGCCTAGATGCCCCGCCACATATATTTTACTGTTTTTTTTCATTTTAAAAAAGTCTATAAAAGTCGAATGGTCAAAAGTCGAATGGTCATTTAGACAACTCGACTCTTAAACTTTTAGACTTTAGTTTATTCAAAATAATTCAATACCTGATAGCCACCTTCTTTTAGGTAAGCATCTTTCTTGAATAATTTAATATCCGATTGCATCATATCTTCAACAAGGCCAGCTAAATCGTATTCTGGTTTCCAACCTAATACCGTATTCGATTTTGTTGGGTCCCCAATCAATAGATCAACCTCAGTTGGACGGAAGTATTGAGGATCAACACCTACAATTTGCTCTTCCTTTGCAACACGTTCTTTAATAGCTTCCAGATACTGTGCTCCGACTCTTTCAGTAAACAAATCTTCATCAACAGCAACCAAATGTCCTTTTTCTTCTACCCCTTCACCACGGAATTCAACTGTAAAACCAGCCTCTTTCGCTGCCAAAAGAACAAAATCACGTATAGTAGTTGTGATACCAGTAGCAATCACATAATCAGAAGGTTCATCTTGTTGAAGAATGGCATGCATGGCACGAACATAATCCTTAGCATGTCCCCAGTCTCTTTTAGAACTTAGGTTACCCAGAAATAATTCGTTCTGCATACCCAAAGCAATACGACTCATAGCACGAGTAACTTTACGAGTAACAAAAGTTTCCCCACGAATTGGCGACTCATGGTTAAAAAGAATACCATTTGACGCATGCATATTATAGGCCTCACGATAGTTCACTGTAATCCAATAAGCATACATTTTAGCAACTGCATAAGGCGATCGAGGGTAAAATGGTGTTGTTTCCTTTTGTGGAACTTCTTGTACCAAACCGTACAATTCAGATGTAGATGCCTGATAAATCCGAGTTTTTTCGGTTAAGCTCAACAAACGTACAGCTTCCAAAATACGTAAAGTACCTAATCCATCAGCATTCCCAACATACTCCGGTGTTTCAAAACTCACTGCTACGTGAGACATAGCTGCCAAATTATAGATCTCATCTGGCTGAATTTCTTGAATAATACGAGTAATATTCATCGAATCCGTCAAGTCACCATAGTGAAGAATAAAATTACGATCCTCTACATGCGGATCTTGATAAATGTGATCAATACGATCAGTATTAAACAAAGATGAACGACGCTTCATCCCATGTACAACATACCCTTTTTTAAGTAAGTATTCAGCCAAATAGGCCCCGTCCTGACCAGTTACTCCGGTGATTAGTGCTACTTTATTATCCTTCATTATTTATAATGTATTATATTTCCTTTTAATAAATTAATAGTTACATAATAAGATTCATCTTTTCTTATTGTACTCAAAACTCCATCTCCATAAAATTCATAATCTAACGAAGTATTAAACGTAATGGTTAATGGTAATGAATTAATTCCAAATTCAGAATATTTTGTTTTAACAATTTTCGAATCATCTATATTTATTTTAAAATTATCGTCACTAGAAATATTTACCTTATTCCGAACTTCATTATATAATGAAATTTTCTCAAAAGTATCAAGCCAAATAATATCCCCAGTACTCTTAACAAACATTAAAAAATTTGTGAGCTCAGATGATGCAATTGGTCCATATCCATCATTATCTGCACCGTGCCCAACATACAAAAGCCATTTACCCATTTTTTTAACATCTAGATAATCCTTAAGCATAGATTGAAAGTTTGTATAACCATTAATTCCTTTTGTATACTTATAATCAACCCCCTCTGTAATCATTCGTGAGTATAAATAATGATTCGAGATGCAATTATTAACTTTAATGTTAGTTCTACTATAAGGATGAACTAAAGTTGAAGCCTTGTGTCCAAAATATTTTTTAATCGAATCTTGAGATGCTGCCACTTCATAAAGAAGGTCCTCTTCAACAAGACTTGTTAAGTCTTTATGGAATACAGTATGACTACCTATTTCATGTCCAGCTTCTTTTACTTTAAGGTAATCATCTTTATAAGTATTAAAATTACCCGATCCCATAATAAGATAAAAACTGGTTTTTAAATCGAATTGATTAAAAACGGGTGCAATAACATTAAAATGACTTGTACAAATATCATCCCAAGTAAAACTAATCGGAATTTCAGCTCCATTTAACCACGTAGCAACCTTTACATCTTCAATTATTTCTTTTAGTTCTATATCACAAAAAACCCTATCAGATCTATTACCGAGTTTATCTATTACAGTTGCAGAAACAATGTATTTTTTTGCAGGTACTAAACCATCGAATGACATCTCCGAACTATCTCCACTTAATATTTCTTCGACAATTATTTCATTCTCTAGAATCAATGCTACTTCTACCTGGTATGTCAATACATTTTGCTCCCATTTAACGATTATATCACCTCCAATTGCTTCAGTGGTTAGATTAATTATAGGATTCGGCTTTCCTGTTGAATAGTTATCTTCTTTAGAACAACTTGAAATTATAATAATCGATAAGATCAGTGTTAGTATCCTTTTAATTTTCATAGTAATTTATTATCATTAATATATATTTTAATGTGTAGCTATACAGATCCAGTTATCTTAGACATATTTGAAAACCTAGATTTTATCTTGAAAAAATCATTCTTATTTCCAAGAAATAAAGCTCTTGTTAACGAGAATCGAAGAAAAAATAAATAGAAAACATATGAGATTAAAGTTGAAAACAAAAATCTAAATGTTGGATCTGTTGAAATAAAGCGATTTGTTATAATTTGAATAGGTTGATGTAAGTACATAATAATCATTGATGATCTTCCTGTTTCAACAAGAATATATAAAATTACAGATTGATTCTTTGATATTAATTGTGCTAGGTTTTTTATTAGGAAAATCATTAATAAGCTTCCTAATAAGGTGGCAAAAGGTATACCGTATTGCGCATTCTTCATATCATAGCTGAAACCTTCATACTTCAAAACAATTATAATGATGATAGCTAAACAACCCAACAAAAATAGTGTATTGATCCTTATTTTTTTGTTATATAAGTAACCTATTAAAAATATAGGTAAAGCTGCAAATACAACATTTAAGCTCCAAGGCAAGTAATAATTTGGGAAAAACAATGAGTTAACATAACTGACACAGAGAAGAATAGCAACTATTAATAAGAGCCTTACATTATGGCATTTAACCATAATGTAATTGGCAATTTGTTGAGTTATGAACAAACATGTCACAAACCAAAAAACACCGGTATGCCCATGTAAGGTTTCCCCTCCAACAATCCCAGAATAAATATATTGAAATATCCCATCTGAGGAATCAGAAACGAGCTTTGGAAGATTTAAACCAAAATGAAATATTAATAGAAAACTCAAGTATGGAATAAGAAAATGAACAGCTTTTGTCTCAAAATATTGTTTAAGATTTTCTTTCTTATTAAATAAAGAACCAGAAATAAAGAAAAATAAGGGCATATGAAACACATAGATTAACTCACTCGTAAAACCAGAGTATATATGACCAGCCACGACACATAACATGCCCAGCCCTTTCATAACATCAACATGTTTAGATCTTCCTTGCAGATCTAACTTATTTAAAAATATCATATTATAATCATTAAATAATGTCACATTACAGTATAAAATATTATTTCAACTTTATCGATAAATTAAATTCACTTTCAGAATTAATCATATAAACTTGTTATTCATCATCAGTCCCAAATAAATTAAATAACCAATCGTTTGGCTTTAATCTTATCTCTGATAACATCTAATACAAAAAGGGGGGTCGAGATTAACGTTCTTCTCCATAATCTTCTAGGCTCCCGACAAAATCTAGGGAACCATTCTAAACCTATTTTGATCCAAAACTTTCCTGGGCGTTTAACGGTTCCTGCATAAAAATCGAAAACGGCACCAATAGAAGTGATAATTCCAACATCTAAGAACTCTATGTTTGAATCACTCCATTTTTCCTGTTTAGGAGCAGTCATACCAACAAATAAAACATCTGGCTTAATTCGGTTTATTTCTCCCCTCATCTTCTCATTATCATCATCTGTAAAATGAGATTTATAAGGTGGTGAGTATGCATTTACCTTAACCTGTGGATATTCGTGGCTAGCTCTTCTTTTTATCAACTCTAACGTTTCTTCCGAGGCACCCAAATAAAAAACTGAGCCTCCAATTTTATTCATTCTTTGCAAAAGGTACAAATGCAAATCAGCACCAGCAATCTTACTCAGCTTCTTGTTTACCAACACTTTTGCAGACAACACAATTCCAACTCCATCCGGAATAATAATATCACTACGTTTTAGTGCAGCATCAAAATGCATATCTTTTTTAGCTACACAATATGAATGAGGATTAATTGTGTTTATTATTAGTTTCTTACGTCCTAAAAAATTAATCTCTTCTAATTGATTGGAATATATATTATATCCTAGCAAGTCAATTGAATTTTGACTATTCTTATTCATTTTTTAAAATATTTTCATATTCATTCAATAATTTATCACCATATACCATTTCTGAATACATAGATTTCATTTTAATAAAACCAGACTCTCCAAATTTATCCCGATCACTTGGGCTTTCCCATAAACTAACAATTTTACTCGTTAAATCATTTATATCATCGGTATCATATAACAATCCATTTATTCCATCTTCAATTATTTCGGGATATCCTGCCATTCTAGGAGCAATTATAGGTAATCGGAAACTCATCGCTTCAGGAAATACCATCGGAAATCCTTCGTAAACTCTACTTGTATGAATTAGAGCTGTTGATTTCGCATAAAAGTCACATAATTGGTTTCGATTTAAAGAACCAACAAATTCTAGGTTATCGGGCAACTTTATATCCTCGAGATATCCATCTCGCTTTTGACCTGCGAGCTTAAACTCTATATGTTTCAATTTATGAGCCACAGAAATCAATTTTTCAACACCTTTTTCCGGGCTTATCCTACCTACTACAGCAAAATATTCCTTCTCCCCATTATAAATTTGATGAGAAACCTCCTTATACATATTGGGGATAATAACTATACGATTCTCACAATAACCATTCTCGATCATTTTACCTTTCTGAAACTCAGTTAAGCACAAATAACGATCAACATTATTTAAATAATACTTTTTAATTCTTGCAAAAAAATTTCTCAAACTGTAACCAATACTTTTCATATAGTCTGATTCACAATTCCTTATAATACAATTCCATTCTTTCCCGCCATTGCAACGCTCACAAATTTCATTTTTTGAAAAGTACAAACCATTAGGACAGCATAGTCGATAATTATGAACTGTCATCGCTATCGGAATATCCATTGCCTTTATCTTCTTTAATATAGCTGGCGATATAAGAGGATATAAATTGTGTATATGTACAATATCTGGTTTAAATTCAAGCAGTATATCTGATACTTCTTTAATAGACTTAGGATTATAAAAACCTGTTAAAAATGCTCTAAATTGTCCATACTTCATTCTTGGAATTTCTTCACTGCTTCTAAAGTATGATTCAACTGTCACTCCCCTCTTTCTCAATAATTCGATCTGAGAATCAATAACTGCTTCCTCACCACTATACTTTCCGTACTTATTATGTATTATTAAGACTCTCATACTCTATTATCTTTCGCATTCATTTATTAATCTATGTTTCCCAATATATACATAGCATAGCATTGCGAAACAAAATACGACAGGTGTATAAATCAAAACATTATCTGTAGCCATACATATATTAAAAAAAATAGATAATAATATTAGTTCCTTCGGAATTTTATACAAAAACCAGAAGAAGAACATAAAAACAACAACACCATGTTCAATTAGCAATTTGAATATATCATTATGGAAATGCTGAAAATACCCTAATTTCTCAGTTAACAATATCTTTAGGTAATCTTGGCCATTTCCAATAATTAATGACAACGGATTATTTTCAATAGTAGGAAACACAAGTCTTACAAATGTACTTCTCCCCGCAGTAAAGTGTCCTGCAGATATTCCAAGTAATTCTCTAGTCAGATCGAAAAAATGTTCTGTCGATATATAGTAGGTAATTCCAACAAACAATAAATTTACAATTACAAATAGATAAGGTTTAAAAAGGATTTTCTTAATTTTTTGAGGCAAAAAATACGTTATAAAACATGCTAAAACACCTAAAAAGACAATTCTTTTAAAACTAAGTATTACAAATATTAAATTAACTATAGTCCATTTATTATTCTTTTCAATGAGCCAGAATATAGTAAACAATCCAAAAAGAAATGGAAGCATATTTGACTCTAGAGATGATGTTTCTGATCTTATTAATGCACCAAAAGAAAAATCAAGATTTACATCTTGAGTGATAATAGCAATAAAAAAACCTAAAAAAAGACTTACATTAATTAACTTCAACTTGATAACAAATTCAAATGGTATTAACCAAAAGAAAAAACCAGATATTATAAATAATGAACTGTAAAATACAAACTCATTATATTGAAAAGGACGTAATAATGAACTAATTACAATTAGTGCAAAAGGAATACAATATTCTAATCGAACTCGACTAATTTTTAATATTTTCCCTTTACTATAACCAAGAAATAACAAAGCTATTCCTAATGGCAAATACTTCAAATATTGAAGACCATCAATCTTAGAACTCAGATCTGTACTAACAAAAGATATTGCTATCAATATTGATATCAGAACTGATTTAACTTTAGGTCTTACTATAATGCTTCCATCACTCATCACTTAATCTATAAGTTCAATTTCAAAAAGGTTTTTTTAAAAACATCAACCATATTATTAACGTTACTCTTACTCAAAACAAATTTTCTTCCTTTTTCACAAAGAACCTTATAATCAGCATTGCTTACACCTAAAAACTTCTCCATTGCAGTTACAAGAGATCTCTGATCTCCTTGTGAAAAACGAAAACCTGTTTCATTTTCAATTACTAGATCTTCCTCTGTACCATCAGCCTTACTAACAATACATGGACAATCCCACAACATAGCTTGATTTAGACCTAAACCACCTATACCTGGTAAAACAAAAACATCAGCAGCACAAAAATATTTATCAACTCCGTCAATAATTCTTCCAAAAAAAACAACGTTTTCAAGACAAAGATTCTCAGCAAGTAACTTTAGCGAATTTAAATCTGGACCATCTCCAATCACCCATAATACAGAATTCTTATGTTTCTGCTGAAGTTCACTAAAGGCTCTAAGCAACAAATCAACCTGTTTCTCCTTAAATACACCTCCAACATAAAGAAAGATTTTAGATTCACTAAGATAAGAATCCTTCAAAAGTTTTGCCTCTTCTCTAACTCCTTCCTTAATATTCTGATATTCATCAGTCTCGATTCCATTATAGGCCACTTGAATCCTCTCAGTATTTACACCATTATTCTCAAGATAATTCTTTGCAGTTGTACTATATGCAATAAATAAATTACCAAATGCAAAATACCTCTTTAGTACAATTTGTTTAATGTTCTTTAAGAGATTTGTGTGTTCAGGTTCCCAGCCACAAGCCCAGAAAACAACTTTCTTTCCATACCATCTTGCCCATAAACCTATGACCCAACTAGAAAACACACTAGGAGCAGCTTGCAGAATTAAGACATCACATTGTTCCTTTTTCAGTTTAAAGAAGAGATTTTTATAATAATCGATACAAATACCTAACACTTTAAATTTAACAATATCATATGTTTCATTGAAAAATTCAAGTTTCCCAACAAAGGCAGGTCTTCCATCTTCAGTTTTTTTCACATTGTGAAAAACAACTAAATCAATATCTTTAAGGCTTGATAATTTTTCAAAAAATGTAACCCTATAAGGGGCTATCATAGGCGTAATAATTCCAACTTTCATTTCAGATATTAAATTTAGAATATTTCATCATGTAATTTCTTAAATCGAGCACACCAGCTGTGATCATTCTCAGCTCTACTTCGTGCCTTCATTTTCATCTCTTTTCGTAATTGACTATTGTTATCTGAAAGATAAAATTTAGCCTTTTCAACTAAATCCATTTCATTTTTAAAAAAGACAATCTCCTTGTTTTCTTCAAAATATCCACTAAGCTCCTCTGAATAAGGTGCAATTTGTAGACCTCCACACATTGGAATTTCAAAAGTTCTTAAGTGGATCTTATGTACTGGTTCACTTAAAGTATATGTATCCCAAAGTTCAGTGACACCAAGTGATAAACTCAAATTTGAATATAAATAATTCAAATAATCAAAATTCACACTCCCTTGATGAATTTTGTCTAAAAATAAAGAGTCCTGTACATTATACTTTTTATTCCAAATTCGTTTTTTTACAGCTCCATAAATACATTTCCTTCCAACATCAAATTTTGCCAATTCCTTAACCGTATACATGCGATAAGTCATTTTTTCGAAAACCGAACTCATTGACAAATTCTCCAAGGTAGAACTAGCTCTTTTTCCATATACTTGAACTGGAATTCCATTTTCATAAATATGCTTTATTCTTTTGCCACGATTACCATATAAGGTCCCTACAAAGCCTAAGTATTTAACCTCCTCATTCCATTGAGCTTTAAAATGATTTGGATTTGCTGCATAAGGAAGAAAAATAGACTTTGCTCCCCATTTATCAAAAAGATACTTTGTATCCCTTGAGGTTAACCATATCAAATCAAAATATTGTGATATTTTTTTTTGCTTATAAGGGATCGATAGGTTATCAAAACTCATTAAGACTGTCGGAATTCCAAGATTCTTTATAGAAATCAAAAGTGATTCAGAAAGATATCCATCAAAAGCTGAAGCTAAAAATATAGAAATATTCTCACGATTAGCTTTTATCCTTTCATAAATTAAATCTTCTATACTGCCAAAATCTATAATTTGAGTTCTGGGATTAAAGACATCGAAAGCGATGCCCTGTCCCTTCAACTCTTCTATAAAATGCAGATTTTGCCACTGATCCATAACAGAACCATTTGATGGAAAATAATAGAAGATACTCTTACCAATTAAATTTTTCATTTATTATAAATATCAAAAATTCTTTTTGTTATCACATCCCAACCAAAATTTTGACTTACAAAATCATGTAAGTATTCTGGATTATAAGAACGAAACGTATCACCAACTTTAACCATAGCATTAAACAATACTGTTGACTCACCCACCTTGATGATTTCACCGAGAGAATCATTAATAATGATCGTTTCAGGTCCTCCGCACTTAGTTGCAATTACCGGCAATCCAGTCGCTAAAGCTTCTATTACAACAACACCGAAACTTTCTTTATAACTAGGTAAAATTAGAACATCATTATCTAATAAAATATCATTAACTTGATCATTCGAGAAAACACCTTGCAGTTTTACATTGTTAACTAAATCATTCTCCTTAATATAGTCAAGCATATATTCTTGCAAATCTCCTTTGCCATATACGTTAAGTATAAATTCTGGATCAACACGTTTTAACAAAGAACATGCATCTAACAATACTTTTATTCCTTTCCTCTCAATCAAATGACCGATAAAAACATATCTTCTTCTAAAAGAATGTTCCTTTTTAACATTACATTTAGAAATATCAATACCATTAGGAATGACAGTTAAATTGTTGATAGATCTATCCAATGTTACAATTTTGTCCTTTAAGCACTCACTTACACATATGATAGACTTTGCTTTTTTGTAGGACTCTATTAATTTAGGTTCTCCAAACTTATTTATTAAAGGTTTTATGTCACTTGCATGCTCCGTTAATACATATTCTTTATTAAATTGTTGGCTTAGCTTATTACAAACAGGAGCTAAATCGCCAAAATGACCGTGAATAAAATCAAAATTTATTTTATTTTTTGAAATTAATCGTCCAATTTTTTTAGCAATTTGACCTGTTACAATCTCTTTCCCAAAAATCTTTAGAGGTCTTGACATAAACCATACAGGGTAAATTTTCACCCTAGCTGAATTAATGTTAAGCGGCTTTTCCAAAGATAATTTTAAATACCTATTAAAATATTCTTTATTTAAATAGTGGAAAAACGGAAAGCAAACGAAAACATGAAAAGTGATATCAGATCTATCGCTAAGAGCCTTAAGTTGTTCTGATATAAACGGCATGAAATGGGGGCGAAACTTTGTTGGCAAACCCGGAGTTATCAATAAAACATTCATAATAAACTATTTAATGAGTATTTTTAAATTCTTCATGAATCCTGATGGATATATAGCCCTCAACTTTAAAAAGAAAAGTGGCCTTGTTTTGGCGAATACTAAATCAAAGGCAAAATCTGCAATGAATCGTGTTATCAAACTGGATATTGCAGCACCTAAAATCCCCATTCGTGGAATTAATACCAAATTTAAAATCACATTAATACAGAAGCCAAGTCCTGTTCTATAAAACTCATACTTAGTTATATTGTTCATTATTGACCATCTAAATGCTCCAACACCCAATGCAGCAAACATAATATTCCATGCCATAACACTTAGAGCAGAAATAGCGTCTATATATTCCTTCCCATAAAGAACATTAATTAAAAAAGGGGAAAGTAAAGACAGTAATAAACTCATTACCAAACCCATATATAACAAAACCGTAAAAAATCCTTCAAATCTGGTTTTAAGTATTTCTTTATTACTACTATTAACCAAAGCTGGAAAAAGAGAATCTCCCAACAGAGCCGGAAATATAAAACATAACTCACTCAATCTAATAGCAATAGAATAATTCCCAACAGCCTCTGCACCCAACATACTATTGAGCATAATCTGATCAGTACGCACATAAAGTACTGCTGCTATTCCAGAAAAGAAAAGTGGAAGACCTCGTTTAAAAATTTCCTTTGCAATAACTCTGTCAAACTTCCACTTTCTTATACTGTTTCCTTTCTTTATATAGATAAAAATATCAATACAAGATTTAGCTAGTTTTTGAAAACTAAAAGCAACAGCAAAAAACATTAATGATGAATTAATAAATATCAATAGCGACCTAAAAATTGAATATAATATATTAGACGAAAAATTAGATATTGTTGCATACTTAGCTTTCACCTTTGCATTAAAGAAAAGACTTATAACCTGAAAAGAATCAAAACACATACCGATTGCCATAACAATCAAAAGAATCTTAGTTGTATATTCTGATATAAAAAAATAAGAAATTAGAAATACCAATAATAGTAAACTTGCAACTCCAAATAATTTTATAAAAAATACAGTACCAGTAATCTCTCTTTCCCGATCAGGATTTAAATTAAGATATTTTATATAGATATTATGAACCCCCATCTGACTTAAAGGAGATAGAATGGTTATAATACTAAGAGCATAGTTAAATTGTCCAAATTTATAAACTCCTAGATAGCGTGCGACATAAACACCAACAATAAATGCGACTAACAATCCTAACGCCTTATCTAGTATAAGCCATGACGTGTTAAACAAATATTTCTTTAGTCCGAAGACTTTAAAAGACTGTAGCACTTTAAAATTAGAATTTCTCATTCAAAACAAATTGCGATGACATTAATTGTTTTAGATTTATTAAATAAACAGCATACTTATCTAATATCAACACAGCTTTTCTGCATCAATATATTATTCCGTTTTATGAGACTTCATAAAAACTTCAATATTTTCAAAAAGCGCCCTGTTTAATTCAATCCACTCAATCTCCTTATCCCACCATTTAAAATTTAATAAAAATTCAACTTGTTCTTTATTAAAACGGTATTTCAAAACTTTAGTTGGCTGTCCAATATTTATAGTAAATGGATCAATATTCTTCGTCACCAAACTATTAGCGCCAATAATTGCGCCATCACCAATCGAACATCCTTCTAATATTTTAACTCCTTCTCCAATCCAAACATCATTACCTATTTTGACACTAACTTTTTTTTCTTCATCAAGAAATCTATTCTCCCGAAATTTATTCTCCTTTACAAATGAAAATCCGGCTTGCTTTAAGGTTGAAAAAAATGCAGGATGAGTCGTTACATATTTTGATGTTGGGTGGCTACCATAGATTACTCCTGAGAATGGTGCTATTGAACAAAATCGCCCGATTTCACAGTTATCATACTTTGATTTCGTTCCAACATACGTTCCCTTCCCTATTTTTGAGTTTTGAATAGAAGTACTTGGATGAATCTTTATATTAGATTCAAAAAAAGTTTTTTTACTTATCTTGACTCCTGACATTAAATATATTTTCTTCTTAGACAGTAATATTTTCCTATAATGAAAAATTATCTGCTTTATGAAATTCTTCAACAATTGCTTCATAACTCCCATAGACTCCTTGTTTAAAACCTGGTAATCAGACAAATTCCTATCAAAAAAAACTCACAATTCTATTACAAGCCACTCCATCCCCATAAGGGTTATTTGCTTTAGCCATAGAATTATAATAAGCTTCATCATCTAATAATGCTGTGACCTCATTAATAATTCGATCTTTATCAGTACCAACCAACTTCACTGTACCTGCGTCAACAGCCTCTGGACGTTCAGTTGTGTCACGCATAACCAATACTGGTTTTCCAAGACCGGGAGCTTCTTCTTGAATTCCTCCTGAATCAGTCAAAACCAAATGAGATTGGGACATCAAGTAAACGAATGGCAGGTATTCTAAAGGTTCAATAAAATATATATTCGAATGACGTGAATCACCACCAATTTCACTAATTAAACCAAATACCTCTTCAATAGGTTTACGTACATTTGGATTCAAGTGCATTGGGTAGATAAAATCTACATCAGGATAGGTTTCAGCCAATTGTTTGATTGCATTGCAGATATTTAAGAAACCGATGCCAAAGTTTTCACGGCGATGACCAGTGATTAAAACTAACCTTCGGATATCAGTTGTCCCTTCGACTCCGCTCAGGGCAGGCGTTTGTCGGCTATCAAGTTCTGTTGAAGCATTATTAGCAGATGCAATCTCTTTCATCATATAATACTCAACAACTTCTTTTCTCAAGCCACAGGTCACAAGTTTTGATTCAACTTGCTCTTTCAGATCTGAACGATCTTTGATTTGATCCAAAACCATATAAAGGGCATCAATAACCGTGTTACCCGTAACGAAGATATTTTCCTCTTTAATACCTTCAGCTAATAAGTTTTGTTTGCTGGTCTCAGTAGGTGAGAAATGGTAGGTCGCTAAACGACCAGTCATTTGACGATTGGCTTCTTCAGGCCAGGGCGAATATAAATTATGCGTACGTAATCCCGCTTCGACATGTCCAACAGGGATCTGCTGATAGAAAGCGGCCAGTGCAGAAGCTGTTGAAGTCGTTGTATCACCGTGCACCAGAACTAAATCAGGTTTTACTTCAGACAACACATCACGCATACCCAAAAGGACACGAGAAGTTACATCGTACAAATCTTGCCCCTGTTTCATTAGATTCAAGTCAAAATCTGGTTTTATCTCAAATAAATCCAGAACTTGATCCAACATTTCACGATGTTGTGCTGTAACACAAACAATGGTTTCAAATTGTTCCGTATTCTTCTGGAATTCCTTTACCAGAGGAGCCATCTTAATGGCTTCAGGTCGGGTTCCAAAGACTAACATTACTTTTTTCATAAGAAAGACCTTATTATAAGGAGATTCTGATCCCGATATTTATCGAGACAGAATGATATTTAATCATTTATTTATTAACACCACAGAAGTCAAGAACTACCTTGTCTTCATCGTTCACCAAGCCTTTAAATTCTTTATGCGATACAAGAAAGGCTACAATATCAGCCTTATCGTAAGCTTCTTTGTAATTGGTTAATTTGAAAACATTGTGCTCATTCACATTAGGTTCTACAACCATCATGTCAGCATTATTGGCACGTTGCATCACTTTTTGCGCAATATATTTCGCAGGTGATTCTCGCAGATCATCAATATCTGGCTTAAAAGCTAAGCCCATTAAAGCAACTTTGGCTTCGTATCCATTCTTTAATTGAAATTCCAACATGGCATTATGTACTTTTTCAGCACACCAAAAAGCTTTGTAGTTGTTAATCTTACGAGCCTGCTCGATAATATTTGATTCTGCAGGGTACTCCGAAACGATAAACCAAGGATCAACAGCAATACAATGCCCTCCTACTCCACAACCAGGCTGAAGAATATTGACACGAGGGTGCTTATTTGCCAATGCAATTAACTCCCAAACATTTATATCTGCCTTATCACAAATCAAAGACAATTCATTTGCAAAAGCAATCTGAACATCACGAGATGAATTCTCTGTCAACTTACACATTTCTGCAGTTCTTGCATTTGACTTATGTAATTCACCAGTTACAAAAGAGGCATAAAAAGCACAAGCGGCCTCAGTAGATGCATCATCCACACCACCAATAACACGATCGTTATTAACCAGCTCAAAAATCACATTACCAGGCAAGACACGCTCAGGACAGTAGGCAATATATAATTTCCCCTTCAGCTCTGGTCGTTCAGAATAGATTAAAGCCGCCATCTTATCGGTTGTATGCACGGGTGAAGTCGATTCAATCACATATAAATCTCCCTCTTTCAATAGAGGTAAAACAGCACGAGTTGCTGATTCCACAAAAGAAGTATCCGGTTCATGATCACCTTTAAAAGGAGTAGGAACCACAATAAAATAAGAATCCGAAATTTCAGGTTTTAAAGCAGCTCTCAAAGAACCATTTTCAATAACCGTTTTCACCATTTCACCCAAACCAGGCTCTATGATATGAATTTCACCTCGATTAATAGTTTCAACCACATTGGGGTTCACATCGACACCCAATACTTTAATTCCTTTATGTGCTGCTATGGTTGCTGTTGGCAAACCAATATAACCCAAGCCCATAAAGCAGGCAGTTTTTATACTTTTAGTCATTCTTAAATTCTTTATTCAGATTAACAGATTTTATTATTTTTAGATTCCTCTACCAATAGAATATGTATTGAAGCCAATACCTGCAAGTTTCTTTTCATCAACAACATTCCTTCCATCAAAAACAAAAGCTGGCTTTAACATGTTTGTATAAACCTTATTCCAGTCATAGCATTTGAATTCATCCCATTCAGTTAGAATGGTTGTTGCATGAGCAGATTCCATTGCTGAATAAGGATCTGAATGTACAGTCACTAAAGAGCGAATCTCATCCATAGACATCATCTCGCCTTGTTCAACATATTGTCCAACACGGTGGGTTTGCAAATACTCTAAATCAGCAAAGACCTGCTCTTCAGTAACCTTAGGGTCATAAACATGAACCTCAGCTCTATCCTGAAGCAACTCATCGGCCACATACAAAGCAGCTGTTTCGCGAGTATCGTTGGTATCTTTTTTGAAGGCCCAGCCTAGAAAAGCTATTTTCTTACCAGAAACGGTATTGAATAAGCTATTAATTATATTCTTGGCAAAGCGGTGCTTCTGATAATCGTTCATTTTAATCACCTGCTCCCAATAGGCAGCCACTTCAGGTAAATTGAAATGCTGGCAAAGGTAAACGAGGTTTAAAATATCTTTTTGAAAGCAAGAACCACCAAAACCAACAGAAGACTTGAGGAATTTTGCACCAATACGTGAATCGGCACCAATGGCACGTGAAATCTCGTCAACATCTGCACCTGTTCGTTCACAAAGTGCAGATATGGCATTAATAGAAGATACACGTTGAGCTAAAAAGGCATTAGCCGTCAACTTGGATAATTCTGAAGACCACACACGAGTCGTAATGATATTCTCACGAGGCACCCAGTTTTCATAAACATTAACCAAGGCTTCGATGGCAGCTTGTCCTTCCGCATCTTCGTCTCCACCAATTAACACACGATCAGGGGCATGTAAATCCGTCACGGCTGTACCTTCTGCTAAAAACTCAGGACTTGAAAGCACTTGAAACCTATTACCACTACCCGTAGAAGTCAGGATAGTACGAAGCGCTTCGGCTGTACGAACAGGAAGTGTCGATTTCTCAACAATAATTTTATCATTATTAGAAACTCTGGCTATTTGACGCGCACAAAGTTCAATATATTTCAAATCAGCAGCCATACCTTTTCCAACACCATAAGTTTTGGTAGGGGTATTCACAGAGATAAAGATCATCTCTGCTTCGTCAATGGCTTTATCAACATCTGTAGAGAAAAACAAATTACGATTACGAGATTCTGCTACGACTTCGGCAAGACCTGGCTCATAAATAGGCAATTTATCTAAATCAGCATCATTCCAATCCGCAATACGTTGTTCATTTAAATCTACAACAGTCACTTTAATGTGTGGGCATTTTTGTGCAATAACGGCCATAGTTGGACCGCCGACATAGCCCGCCCCTATGCAGCAAATATTTTTGATTGTTTTTGGATTCATAATCTTATCTATTATCAATTGTCTTGCCCTTCGGGCGTTTTTCAGTCCCGATAAGTATCGGAATCAAGATGACAATGCTAATTCATTGTGGTCATCCTGAACGGAGTAACGGATCTGTTCAAACAAAGAACTCTCCCTCTAAAAAATTCCATTCCCGATTGAATTCCGAGATTAAATTGTTCTTTTTCTCGCGTCGCCATCCTTAAAGTTTTTTTTCTCTCTCAATCGCGAAATTCACGTCATCGTACTCTTCAAAATAAATCAAATGATCACAATTGTATCGTTTTGTAAAAGCATTTATATGATCTACATGATTAACATGCTCATCCAATCAAACATAATAAGTTTTCAATTTATTTTTATTATTGAGGTCCCTCAATTACTATTGTCATTCTGAACGGAGTGAAGAATCTCACCCTTTACAATTGAGATCCCTCGTCGCTTCGCTTCCCTCGGGATGACAATGTCAATTTAGTGTAATTCGTTCTAATTAGCAGAATTCGAATCTACTTCTGACCACTGCTTCCTAACACTGCCTAGGAATTCCTTCCCAAAAACCATCCCAACTCCAACTATTCCACCCAGAAAAGTCCAAATAATAAGAATCATAGATCGTTTAGGCTTAGATCTTAGAAAAGGGATGGACACTGGCTCGATTATGGTAAAAACGGGGGTATCTTCCTCCACCTGAATCTTCTGTGTTTCTAATTGCTTTGCCATTTCTGTAAAAACAGAAGAGGCAATAGAAAACTCTGACTGCAAACGTTCCATTCTAGATTGAGCCATAGCGGTACGTATATTTCGATTCTGATCACGAAAGCGAGCTAACTTTTCTTGTGCTGCTATAAAAACAGATTCTTTTTCAGCATAACGTTCCTCAACAAAAGCCAATTGATCCTTAGCTTTTTTAATCTTAAAATTCGTAATAGCCTCTTGCAATAAATATTGCACCCTTAGCGCCAACTCAGCAGCTTGTCTCGCCTCTGGCATACGAGCGGAAATAGATATATAACCATCCGTATCATTCACCTCTAATGAAAGCTGGGTTTTCAACTTCTCCATCAACATCTTCTCTTTAAAAGTAATTGTTAATAAAGCGTCTCTATCTCGCTTGATTTCTGCAACTTTCCGACTCCCTCTCATTGCATTTATCAGATATCTTGGTAACTGAACCGTGTACTTCTTCAATATTTCAAACACACTTGGCTTATGAATCTCTTCATAAAAATGAACCAGAGATACTTTTTCCTCCAAACCTTCAACTGATAACGGCATTTTCATCATCTCTTTCTGAAAAGGCAGAGAGCTGACAATTTTAGGGTATAATGTGGGAGGAATAGTAGAACCTCCACTCATGCCTCCTAAATTAATACCTGCCATTGCAGCTAACCCACCTAATCCTCCACCTAGCTTTGAACCACCTTCGACAGACTGAGGTACCATGGTTGTTGATGCGGTAAACTCTTTAGCAGAGAAAAGTGCAACAAACAAGCCAAGAACCATAAAGATCAGGGTCGTTTTAATAACAGTTCTACGACCAGCCCAAAGGGATTTTGCTAGTTGGACCAAGTCAATTTCATCCTCTTGAATTGAAGAAGGTTTGTTCTTTATATTTGTATTATCTAGACTCATATCTCTATATTCTTTCACGCTTATACTTTACGTATTAATCAGGAGTAATTATCAATTCAATTTGATCTCTACTTAATTGCAATCGATATAGCTGTAAACATACTGACTACTGCTGAAGTGATCCCCAACCACATACCTGCTTGAGCCGTTTTATCCACATCTGGTTTTTTAGGTACAATAATCTCACAACCTGGTCTAAGTTTAGGATAACGACGACCGAACAATCCTCCTTTGGTTGATTCTGCGGTTCCATTGGCATAAAGGACATATACCTTACTCTTCTTTGCTCTTTGTGCAAAACCGCCACTGGCTTGAATATACTTCCTTGCACTTTCTCTATTTCGATAAGTATGAGCTACCGGGCTTAAAACCGCTCCTGAAACCTTAACTGTTTGCATTTGCTCAGGAATTAAAAGCTGGTCGCCATCTTTCATTTGCAAATCCTCTACTCCTCCTGGAGAATCAAGGATTTTAACCAAATCAATCCCAACAACTTGATAAGATATGCGCTCCACAAGCGTATCAGTAATTGTTGTGTCCTGTCTAATAAAAGCCATCTTCGCATCATATTCAGCATCACTCAACTCATGTTTTCTTCTCAACGAAGCTCCTTCAATAAAAGCTTCTGGAGTGACACCTCCAGCACGCTTTAATACGTCAGAAATACTTTCTCCTTTAAATGTCAGACCGAAATCACCAGCATATTCAACTTCTCCCTGCACTTTAACAACCGACTGTGGGCGAAAGCCAGGTGCACGGCGCACATAAACCTTATCGAAAGCATTCAATGTAAATAAAGCATCTTCATCCGACATTTTCAACTGCCTATCTACAGGAAACTGGAATGAGTGTGACAATTTTTTAGTTAAGGTTTCAATTTCATCTTTATTTAAAATACGACTAACCTCAACAGCAGACACTTCAGCCTGCTCTAAAAAGCCACCAGCCATATAAATAAGGTCAGCCAACTTCAAATCTTCTGCATAAGCATAAGTCCCTGGAAACTGAACTTCTCCAACAATCTCAATTGTTCTCGCTTCACGCATATCGAAAATCGAAGAAATCATAACTTTATCATTTTTCTTCAAAGTGATATCAGCTTTTGAATTAAGAACATCACGGAGAGAAAAAGACAAAGATTCGAAGGTAAAATCTTTCTTTTTACGAATAATCACACCTCTTTCCATATAGGCTTCCTCTTTTGCCCCTTCTGCACGATCAATAAGCTGAGACAACAACAACCCTTCAGTCATCTCATAATCCCCTGGACGATACACAGCACCTTCAACAGTTACCATATTCTCATAACGTTCAATCACCTGCCCAGCAACAATAGAGTCACCATTCATCATTGTTAATGCTTCAAAATCTACAGCAGCAACATCTTTAAAACTCAAAGTTCGCGTATTATTTCGATACAGTGCAACTCGATGCGTATAAGCATTTTCCGAAAACCCACCCGCATAACGTAACATATCCGCTAGAGTTTCATCCCCCTTTGCTTCGAACCAGCCATCGCGTTTAAACTCACCCGCAACCTTTACTCTCTTTTGAAAAGGACGTACTAAAACAACATCCTGATCACGAAGTTGAATGTTTTTTTGTGTTTTCCCATCAATTAAATAAGCATAAACATCAACGTCAGACACGACTTTACCATCACGCACTAAATCAATTTGTCTAAAAGATCCTTTTTCATTAGGTCCACCGGCAAGGTAAAGAGCATTAAAGACACTAGCAGTGGCAGGTAAAGTATAAGTCCCTGGAGCGTTCACTTCTCCAATTACATTTACAACAACTGCTTTTAACTGCCCTGAACTCACATCCACAAAGGTATTAGGTCTTTTACCTTTCATACCTGAATAAATAGACATTAATCGCTTTTTGATTTTATCTTGGACCTTATTAAAAGGCGAACCTGCAACCTGCACAGGTCCCAAATCGGTTATATATACATTACCATTATTCTGAACGACTAAATTGTAGGTTTGCTGAGAGGCACCATACACATCAACTACCAACTCGTCGCCAATACCAAACGTATAGGAATCTGAAATTGGAACATCTACTGAAGGAGAAAAACTCAACTTATCCGAATTAAAGAAATGAAAACCAAAAACTTTATTCAGCTTCTTTTCCATATCTTCGTTCAACTCACCCTTTTCGCTTAATTCATCTAAAACATTTAAGTCAGCTACACCATCTAACTCCTTCAATTGAGTAGAATCACCTCTTTCACTCCACTTTAATGCTTCAATTCTTCTACGCATATCGGATATCTGACTCTCAGAGAAGCCTTTTGCACGTGCCATCATAATAACCTCCTCAATCCCAAGCCCTCTTTTATTCATTTCATCAACAGCTTTCCTTACTTGAGCATCTGTCAATTCTGAAACATTAACATTTGCGGGATTCACATCTTGTGCCAAAACAATATGTGACAAACTAACAAACACGAAAAAAATCAAAAAGGTTTTTAAAAACCGAATCATAATGTGTATCTTTTCAATATTACAATTATTCATATACTTATATATAATGGCCCAGTTTGTTTTGACTAATAAAATAAAAACACGGATGAGCAGTCTTTCAAAGTGAGGCAAAAGTAGGAACTAATGCTTAAAGCAGCAAGTTTTCACCTCTTGCAATTCAACAAAAAAAAAGAAAATAAAAAGATTAAATAAACCCAGATCATAAAATCACAACATAACAATGACTTTAATATCCGAAAATTCAAACACCTTTTTCTTACCAAAATGCAAAAATATGCTATTTCGCGAATATGGATGCATGTCAAACCTGTCAAGTTCCCCAATTCTAGAGGGCCGTGGAGTTGGAAAGAAGAGAAAACGAAAACAAGAACACAAAAAGCTCAAGCTTAAAGAACAGAATAAAGATTGAAGCGTCTATGATAATCAGAGCATTTAAAAATTACAGATCCAACAGCTCTTGACATATATATAAACAAAACTCCATTTTAAGGAGAAATAGAAGCGTCATGTTTTTTCATATATAAAAATCTCTACCATCCAATAATTACAATATTTTATTATAAAAAAACCAATACTAATTCAACTACATCCCATACGACATGATTATTTACAACTAAGAAAAGTAACTTAATAAAAGATTAGTGCTTCTCAATTTTATTTTAATCAATATCATTTCCTAACTTCACATAAACAAAATTTTCCACTTCATTCAACTGACAACATCCATTCATCTCAATAAAAAATAAAGACAATTAAATTTGATTATATGCATTCTTTATCTTTATCTTTGTAGCCTAGAATGGAACATGCAATTATTCAATCTAGACAACAATTCTTAAAAAGTGGAGATCTTCACTTTTACGATTTCCATTCCCGCAATTATTTTTCACTATTCGATTTATTCTTGAGACGAAAAGCCTGTTATTCAAGCCTCAAATCTCATTTATCATACTCTATATTAAAACCAACATTGTCAATCACATCGACAATTGTTGGTTTTTTTTCGATATTACAACAACTATATTATACAAATTCTAAAAATTAAGAAATGGATAACAAAAGCTTAGTATCTATTGATGACTACACCAAAGAAGAAATTTTGGACGTACTAGCTAAAGCAGCAGAATTTGAAAAGAATCCAAACTCCAATATGCTTGAAGGGAAAGTCGTTTCCTCTCTGTTTTTTGAACCATCAACACGAACTCGCTTGAGTTTCGAAACGGCCATTAGTCGTATGGGAGGTAAGATTGTTGGTTTTACAGATGCTTCATCATCAAGCACCACCAAGGGAGAGACTCTTAATGACACGATTAAAATGGTAAGCAATTATTCTGACTTAATCGTTATGCGTCACCCAATTGAAGGGTCAGCTCGATGGGCATCTGAAGTATCTGATGTACCGGTAATTAATGCAGGTGACGGAGCCAATCAACACCCTACACAAACCATGCTCGATCTTTATTCCATTCAAAAGACACAAGGAACACTTGAAAACTTAAACATTTTCATGGTAGGAGACTTGAAATATGGAAGAACAGTGCATTCATTACTAATGGCTCTATCTCATTTTAACCCAACCTTCCATTTTATCGCGCCTAAGGAGCTAGAAATTCCAAGAGCCTATAAAATTTTCATGGATAAAAACGATATCAAATATCACGAGCACACAGAATTCGATTCAATCATCAATGATGCTGACATCTTGTATATGACTCGTGTTCAACGTGAACGTTTTGCAGACCCTCTAGAATATGAGAAAGTTAAAAACGTATACATTCTTAAAAATGATATGCTAAAAGACACTAGAGATAATCTACGTATTCTTCATCCACTACCAAGAGTTAACGAGATAGCTGTAGATGTAGATGCAAACCCTAAGGCCTACTATTTTGAGCAAGCTCTGAACGGTGTTTTCGCCAGACAAGCGATTATTGCAAAAGCTTTAGACCTATAAATCAGAGCTATTCTGCCCTCCGATATCTATCGGAATCATTTGGAACGAATTATTTAATTAGACTAGTAAGTATATTAAGATATGACAGCAAAAAAAGAACTTCAGGTTAGAGCCATCAAAAACGGAACTGTTATCGACCATATTCCTGCAGAGCTCCTTTTCAAAGTAATCAACATTCTAGAGTTGGATAAATGCACAACCTCGGTGACTATAGGGAATAACTACAAAAGTGACATGCTAGGGAAAAAGGGTATCATTAAAATATCGCAGAAATTTTTTGAAGCTGAAGAAATCAATAAAATTGCCCTGATTGCTCCCAATGTAAAATTCAATATTATTAAAGACTATCAGGTTGTTGAAAAGAGCGTTGTAGAGGCTCCAGAAAAAGTAGAAGGCATTGTTAAGTGCATGAATCCTAAATGCATCACAAATGTTGAGGACGTATACACTAAATTTAAGGTTATGAGTCCATCTCCAATAACTCTTAAATGTCACTACTGCGAGAAAATCACCGATCACAAAAACATTACCATCAAGTAAGGCTAATCTAAGCGATTAAGATACAAGGGAGTTCCACCACGGGGCTCCTTTTTTTACATTGATGATTTAGGATTTGAAATTTAAGATTCAATAAAAAAATCAACCACTAGTGAACACTGATTTACACTAATTAAAGGGATGGAAATGCATTCGGCTATACGTTGTAGATTATCAGTCATTCGCAATTTCTAATTCATAACTCATCATTTATAATTCGTAATTCCTTTTTTTTATCTTTGCGGCAGCAAATGACAACCAGCCATAAAAACAGCACATAACACCTAACAATGAGTATGACTTGCGGAGAACTTCAAGAAATCGTTTTACGAGCTTTAGAATATGGACAAAATGGCAAAACACGAGCTTGTAATGAGCAATTACGCCTAATTTACTCATCTTTAAAGGAAAATCCTCTTCTACTTTGGGATAGCAAGCAAGTGTCTCAACTAGGCAAAAGCCTTATTCTCATGCTTCACCTTGACCTAATTGATGATGAAGAAAAAAACATTGGCTTAGTTTTACTTGCCTATCTCTTTTTATCCAAAGGCATTCAACAAGAAGAAAAAATGCCAGAAATTGATCTTTGTGAGATGTTTCGAATCCGTAAAGATCGAATTATTCTATTAAAAAGCTTTGATGATTTCTTTGTAGACAGCTTACAAGAAATATATTTCGCAAATGAAAAAGCGACAAATAGAGAAACTTACAACGATCAACGAAAAGCCGTTTTAAGTCGACTTCCCTTAATGCAGTTCTCAGACATATACGCTATTGAACAAGATTATCCAAACTTAAGAGATGATGAGTTTCTTTTAGAAACGGCAAACTACATAGAGCTGGAAGAAGAAATAACTTCCGAGAATATAAGAGAAGCATCCCTTCTACACAAAATTTTATTTAAACATACATTCCAAAAATTGAAAGAAACCAAACTTAACTACTAAATTAATATTTTGAAATTTACAGCAAATGGCAGAGCGATTAAACAATAATCTGCCATAAAAATCTGTATCAAGCCTAATAAGCAATTGTAAACAACTACAATATACAATCCCGCTGCTTATATCATCAACCTGAATTTACTTTAAACATTAACCTAATTTTGATTGATAATTCTTATATTTAGGTTTACAACAAAAGAGAATATCGAATCTTAATTTCCATTTAAACTAAACAATAAATATGACCCAAGAAAAATATGATTTAATTGTAATAGGTAGTGGACCCGCTGGCTACTCTGCAGCTACAAGAGCTATCGACTTCAAAAAATCTGTCTGTATAATTGAGGCCAATCATCTGGGAGGTGCTGGTATTATGAATGGTGCACTAACCTCAAAAACCATGTGGGAATTATCAAAAGATTTCTATATAGCCTCATCTGTTAACCGAGGCTATCGAGCTTCGGGCTTATTTGCAGACTACAAACAAGTTCAAAAAACCATAGAACAAGCTGCTAAGCAAAAACAGCTTCAAATGCTTTCTCAGATTGAAACTTTTTCAGAGGAGACCGAAACACATGGAAGCATGTGTTTAAAATATGGTTGGGCCAAATTTATAGACACACACACAATTGAAATAGAGAAAGATGGAAGCAAGGTGCAAATCACAGGAGATAATATAATTATTGCAACTGGTGCCCGCCCAAGAAAGATGCCAGATATTGAAATTGACCAGGAAAGAATTATCGATTCAAATGGAATCATGAATTTAAAAGAGTTCCCTGAACGAATGATAATCATCGGTTCTGGTATAATTGGTTGTGAATATGCCACCATTTTCTCTAATTACAACCAAACAGAGGTACATTTACTAGACAGACAACACAAGGTTATTCCTTATGAGGATGATGATGTTAGCGATTTTGTATCAAAAGGTCTTGAAAAAAATGGAGTAATCATTCACCACACAGCCAATTTACGAACCATTCGCAAACGCCCAGATTGCCTGGAGATTGTTTTGGATTATCAGGATGGGCATTCGAAAGTAATCGAAGTTGATGTAGCGGTTGTAGCTGTTGGTCGAATTCCAAACCTCGATAATTTAGGGCTGGAAAACGTTAACATCAAAACAACAGAGAGAGGCTATTTAAATATTAACGAAGCTTGTGCTATCGACAATTTTAAATCCTGCAACATATTCGCTGCCGGTGATGTATCTGGTCATGCTCAACTCTATTCTGTAGGAGAACTGCAAGGTCGATTTATTGTTGAAGCACTATATGGCAACCTGGAGTTTCCTTTGGACTACTCCAATATGTCAACTCTCATGTTCTTTAAACCAGCAGTTGCTGCTGTTGGATTAAACGAAAAAGCATGTAAAAGCAAAAACATTCCATATAAAGTAGCAACCTACTCCAACGCCCTTATCAATAGAGCTATTGCTATGAGAGCTTCCGATGGATTTGTTAAGATAATAGTAAGCGATGATGGAGAAAGCCGTATATTAGGTATGCGTGCTGCTGGACCTCAGGCTTCAACTCTAATCACATCGATTGCTTATCAAATTAGTCAAAAAGGTACTCTTAAGGATATTCGAAAAAATGTTCACCCTCACCCCAGCATCTCAGAAGGTGTACAAGAATGCTTACGTGTCTTTGAAGGAAAATCGATCTACAAACCACAAGCTTTTCCTGATTTAATCAAATTAGAATCGTGGAAGCCTGAAACACAAGGTTAAAGAATAAAGTAGAACAAAAGAAAAAGGATAAAGCAAATAAGGTATGGAAAACAACTTACAAAGACGTTTGTTTCGATTTTCTGTTGATATCATCAAAGAAGTAAGGAATTTACCTAACTCCAGGGAGTATCAGGTAATATCTTATTAACTACTCAAATCATCAACATCTGTTGGTGCAAATTATGAAGAAACACAATCGGCCGTTTCAAAGGCTGATTTTTCAAACAAGGTCGGAATTTCACTTAAAGAAATAAGAGAATCAAACTACTGGATTAGAATAATTATTGAAATCTCAGAGGAAAATTCTAACTGGCTAAAATTAGAGAGCGAATCAAAAGAGTTAATGAAAATACTAGGATCTATTTATTCTAAAAGCTCAAAACAGAGGTAAACTTTTCTTTTTTTCACTTTATCCTTTTCACTTTGAGCCTGATATAAAAATAGCGCCTAAACCAATTAAGTTTAGGCGCTATTTTCATACAGGTTTGACTTAATGTCTTGTTACCTTTGATTTAATCTTAGCTCTTACATGAGCTGAATCTTCTGAAAGTAAATATCTTCTTGTGGATGTTGGAAGAAAATCAATAACAGCATCCAGTTTATCTTCTCGAATCGCTTGTCGAACCTTAGAAGCTGATATATAATTATCCTTAGCACCACATGAAATTCGAGGAATTTCGATAAGCTCAACACCATTAGGAGGCAAATGCTTAATCATCGCTTCATTATAAGCTTGTGTTACCGGAGAATACATTTCTGTTCCAACATATCGACGATTTATGTTGAAGATTGGAACGATATATCTCATAAAAGTAATCACATCCAATTCAGCCTGACTTGCAGCAATGTCCGATTCTTTCTCTTGCTTCAAGAAATATGATGGGAAAATTGTTCCGGAAACCACATAGTTTCCACCCTTAACCATCACCAAGTTATCAATATGTCCTAGTTCCTCTTTGATTAAGCGCCAGCGAGTCGTAAAAGTAAAGGATGAACGATCTTCCTCAACAACAAAAAGATACACAACTCTATTCTCTCTACAGGCCTTTTCAATAAGGTACTTATGCCCATTCGTAAAAGGATTACAATTTACCACAACGGCAGCAATATCGCCAACACTCACATCCTTCTTAATCGAACGTAAGTAATTCTGGTAGGTTTTAATATTCTCATAACCAAACTCTAGAACAGAGAACAAAGGCTCGGCTGTAGCAATTTCCGTAAAACCTAAACCTTTAAATACCATTAAATTACGAGGCTTCGTGTAAACAAAAATATGATTGTGCTTTTGAATTACAATATCAATTAAGTGTGTCACAATCTGAGCAAAAGCAGCACCTTCTCTAAATTTTGGAGCAACGGCTACGTATTTCAAAACACGACCTTTATACGATCCTGTCCCTATTATTTCATCATTCAAATTATAAAGGATCATTGAATAATCAACATCCTCTGGAATATAATCAAATCCCAAATCACACAAAAACTCAGAAAGAAGTTTGACGTCAAAAGGGTTTTTTAAATCTAAAGATTCTTCTCTATAGTCAGTATTTTCTACGCCCATAATTATATCATATTATCCCTTCAAATATGGGATTTTGTTCAAATTATTAAAACTGAAGCTATCCATTTACACCAACCAACTGCCTATTCACACTGTACATGAAGTAGGAAACAGCCAGTAAATCAGCAGAACCTCCAGGAGATATTTTTTTCACTCTACAAAACTCTATTAAAGCATCGTATTCAGCAATAAATTTAGATGTATCATATGCACGAATACAAACCACAGCTCGATCTTTCAACTCTTCCAATATTTCTACACCTTTTCGGTAAAGGATATTACTATCATCATTTTGAGAAATAATCTCTAATAAAGCATGCGTCAAACCTTTGTTTAGGAGCTTATCATTCAATACAGCTTCATGATCAAAATATTGATGCAAAACAGGAAGTGCTTTTTGAAAAACACAAGGCATACCAGCTTGAATTTCACCTCGTATGCCTTGTCCTTTTTTACCAAACCGGCGAAAACACACCTCACCATGCGTCTCTTTTCCTAAGTAAAGTTTCTTACCCAATTCACGAGCAACCAAATCACCATTCATCTTTTGTATGATAGAAACAAATTTTTCATTAGTAAAAGAATCTCTGGCAATTAAGTAAGCTGAAACAAATATAGAGAACCCCAATAAAAAGATGGCACCTTTGTGAGTATTAACCCCATGAGTTTCAAGAAACATATCAGATTCTATTTCTAGCCCAATTAGTCGCAACCGTGGTAAAGTTTCTTTCAAATCATCTCCTGAAAAAGTATAACCAAAATCAGCAATTTTCCTAAATGAAACTGAAAGTGCAGCGGTGGAATTTAAAAAGGTCGAGAAATCCATATCCGAGTGAGATCCCTCATCAAAACGATCGACTAGGCCTGGTTTGGGAGCTAAAGCTACTTCGTGCAATAACGATTGGGTAGCAAGAATAGAAAGCTGTTTACAAATACGGTCTTGCTTCTTCTTTTCTTGATACTTCGACATCTCCAACTCAACTTTCATACGCATCGCGGCATAATCATGAGCTTGTTTCCGCATACAATAAATAGCTGGAGCATTATCACAAAAGAAACATGTCTTTGCCTTACCTGAAGATATTGGCTCTCCTTTTCCATCAACCACATCGACATCTATAAGACGTCCTACAGGGTGATTCGATTCAAAGGTTTCACAAAATTGTTTTATTTGAATAGCGGTATAGTCTGAATCGACTACTTCAGCGAGAAAAAAATCGCCTGCTGCATCAATTTTATTGTGAATTGTAGTATCATCAATCACAATTCGATGAGAAAGAAGAAAGTTTTTGAATTCGAGCAAACAAGTGCTAAAGAAAGCGTGGAAACTATCTGTCGACTTTGGCAAACCGGGTATATTCAAGTTAAAGCTCAAGGTAATACAGCCTCTTTCAAGTCTCTGCATCCTCAATTCTCTCCGTCTGTCTTTAGCTAAGAGCAATTCTTCTATCGACTTATCCATCCCTGCCATCATGACAATAGTTTTATATTGATTTGCAATAAAAACCAATTAATTTGTTTCTAAAAATAGAAACAGTTCCCTCTCCATTTTACGGAGAGGGAAATATATTTTTCAATTCGGAAGCCGAATTGACTTATTCTAAATTTGTAACATTTTTGATCACGTCGATGATTGTTCCATCACGGTATTCTACCAATGCAACAATTTTATCGCCAAGTTCTTTCTTAGCAGGAATTCCTGTCATAGAATCAACTTCTTTTTTAAGATCTTTAATATCAACCACTTTTAGTCCAGCTTTTTTCAAGGCTGCTGCTAAATTAGGTTTTGCAGGGTTCACACAAACACCACGCTCAGTTACAATCACATCAACACTTTCACCTGGAGTTACAACAGTGTGAACACGGTCCATAATGATTGGCAAGCGACCACGGAAAGATGGACAAACAATCACTGAAAGGTTTGCTCCTGAAGCTGTGTCAGAGTGACCACCTGAAGCACCACGAATCTCTCCTGATGAACCTGTGATAACGTTAACATTGAAATCAACATCAACCTCCAGTGCTCCTAAAACAACCACATCCAATTTATTGGTCATGGCACCACAGTTATTAGGATTTGCATATTGGTCACATGTAATCTCAACATGCTTAGGATTGTTCAATACCGAAGTACTTACAGCAGCATCAAATGATTGAACATCAAAAATGGCTTTAAACAAACCTTCTTCAAGCATATCAACACCATAAGATGTTACACCACCAATCATGAACGACCCCTGAATGCTCTTACGCTTCATATCCTCACGAAGGAATTTAGCCACAGCCAAAGAAGCACCACCTGCACCAACTTGGAATGACATTCCATCCTTAAATAGACCTGAATGCTCAATTACTGTAGCGGCAATACGTGCGATACGTAAGTCCATAGGTGAAGTTGTAATACGAGTGGTACCCGATGCAATCTTAGAGGCATCACCAATAGTATCTACTTTCACAACATGATCAACAAAATGTTGACGAACAGTACTTGGAACACAAGGGTACTCAACGATGTTATCAGTAACAACAATCACGTTCTTAGAATATCTTGCATCGATATCTGCGTAACCCATAGAACCAAATGCAGATGGTCCATGAGATCCTGTTGAATTACCTTCTTCATCAGCAGCTGAAGCAGCAAGAACGGATAAATCTGGCTTGATTCTACCTGTTAAGAAATCACGAACACGACCACCATGCGAGTGAATGATTGCAGGATGCTTCAATTTACCCATTGAGATGATTTCACCAAGACGGCCTCTAATACCAGAAGAAAAAATCTTAGTAATCATACCATTCTCTACATAAGGAACCAAACCATCGTGAGCAGATGTTAAAGAAGATGAAGCCAAAGTTATATCTTTGATTCCCATCTTGTCTAAAATCTCAATAGTCTGCATCAAAACACCATCACCTCCACGAAGATGGTGGTGACAAGTAACTGTCATCCCATCGAATGGCTTACATTTTTTGATAGCTTCTTCTAAACTATCGCAATATTTTGATGTATGTGCTTTTTTTGCCTTTAATGTACGTGATATGTTGGTAGATGGAACCTCATCTTCGATGATACTTTTCCAAACACCTTGGTAAGGCTGTAATTCGCCTAAACCTTCTATATATTCAGGAATTTCAACTCCTAATGCGTTTTTCATTGTTTATTTTTTTTAGTATCAAGTATTAAGATATGAGTATCAAGATTTGAGATGATTTACGATTTGCAATTCATAACTCACAATTCATAACTCATAATTAAATAATTACTCTAAACTCTTTTCAATATCCTTAATATCGATATTAGCATATTCCAAAACGGTGATAGCTCTCTGAACAACAGGAGCATCAATCATTTTACCATCAATAGCAAAAACACCGATACCCGCTTTCGTATTCTTATAAAATTCAGAATACACACGGTAAGCTTTACGGATTTCGTTTTCGCTTGGATTGAAAACCTCGTGAACAGGATCAACCTGACGTGGATTAATCAACGCTTTACCAGCAAAACCAAGTTTCTTGATGTATTCAGTCTCTTCTTTAAGACCTTCTTCATCATTCACATCAGCAAAAACAGTATCTAAAACATCTAAGTTGTTAGCTTTACCAGCCATAACAATTCGCTTACGAGCATAATCGATTCCTGCTCCATCTGGAGTTTTCACAATACCCATATCGGCTGTTAAGTCCTGACCTCCAATTGTAATTGCATCAACACGTGGTTCACATGCAGCAATATCGTACACATTCGCAACACCTTTAGCTGTTTCGATCATCACATGAATGGTCATTTTAGGATCTTTGATACCATGCTCCTTTTCGATTCTTCGAACTTCTTTCATGAAATCTTTAACATCCTGAACCGATTCCGTTTTTGGGAAACGAATATTGTCTGGTTGCATAGGAACAATTTCCTCCAAATCGGCTAAACCAAAAGGAGTTTGCATGTTGTTTACACGAACACAAACTTCAGTATCGTAGAAATTAACTGTTTCAAGCATACTTCGCACCAAAATACGAGCTGCATCTTTTTGATTTAATGCTACTGCATCTTCCAAGTCAAGCAATACAGCATCACAGCCATAAACACCCGATTGTTGAATCATTGCCGGATTATTACCCGGGATGTACAACATTGATCTTCTTTTCTTCTTAGCCATTACAATGTACCCTCCTGAATACCTAAAGAACGTTTAACTGCGGTTTCAACTCTCGCTTTAATGGTTGGTGTTAA
>Ga0209379_10000226_pt1 | contig 60154 bp, 50 predicted proteins | sample tdDd001_FD_187124 | JGI IMG/M metagenome (GOLD analysis project Ga0209379, IMG submission 187124) | Marine sediment microbial communities from the Atlantic coast under amendment with organic carbon and nitrate - tdDd00.1 (SPAdes)... | ecosystem: Environmental > Aquatic > Marine > Coastal >... | reverse complement strand
CTTTTCATCACCTTCCATAAAGTAAGCACGCTGGAAATCGATAATTGCATTCATACTAACCAGCAAAGTATTTTGTCGTTGCTTAATCGCATCAATAAACCATTTTGCAGAATCCAATTTTTGCTTGACAAACATTACGGCATCTTTCTTTTCTTTCGATTGATTCTTTCTATTACCAGAATAATCCTGCAACATTTCCGAATAGGATCTACTAATATGAAGTTCTGGTACATTTCTAGCATTTAAACTCAAACGTAAATCACCATCCTCTTCCTCCAAAATAAAATCTGGAATAATAGTTGGCGATGCTTTTACCATTGGATTGTTAAAAGCCGATCCTGGTTTAGGATTCAACTTTAATATTTCATCAATAGCACATTTAAAATCATCATCGCTTGCATTTACCCGCCTTTGGATTTTATCGTAATGTTTCTTTGTAAATTCTTCAAAGTGTTTTTTTAGAATTATATGAGCCAATTTTACATCTGGGTTGTGCTTGCCTTTTCTTTGAATCTGCAATAACAAACATTCTTGTAAATCTCTTGCTCCAACACCAGCCGGATCAAAATCCTGAATTACTCTTAACAATTCAACCAATTGCTCAAAAGAAGTTTCAACTCCTGTCGAAAATGCCAAGTCATCAACAATATTATCAATATCTCTTCTCAAATATCCATCTTCATCGATATTCCCGATAAGATATTCGGTTAAAGCAGCATCTTCAGGAGATAAAATTCGAAGTCCCAATTGCGAAATCAACAGCTCATGAAAGGTAGTTCCTCCCGAAAAAGGAATTTCTTCATGCTTATCGTCTTTCGAATAATTTTGTGCAGATAATTTATAGGAAGGAACATCTTCATCATTCATGTAATCTTCCAAAGTAAACTCTTCTCTATCGGAATCTGGTTCCGCTGTATCCTCTGTTTGACTATTTTCCTGATATTCTTCTTCGTTTCCTCCTTCTTCGAGAACAGGATTTTCCTCTAACTCCTTCTTAATTCTTTCCTCGAGCTGCAAAGTAGGAAGCTCCAACAACTTTATCACCTGTATTTGTTGAGGTGATAATTTCTGTAATAATTTTTGCTGTAAACTTTGCTTTAACATACGAATTCTGTTCTTTTTTTAAGATGAAGCAAGGTACATAATCTGCGCTGAACTTACAAACATCAAGCCAAAAGTGCAGGTGAGAAATATTAACAAGCTAAAAAGTAGTAAAATTTGTCAATTTTAGTTTCTCAACAATTCAGCATAAAAAAACCGTATCATTTACATGATACGGTTCTATATATAATATTAGCAATAGTTGCATGCAACTTGTCTACTAAAATTCTGCATTCTTTGGTGTTCTTGGGAAAGGAATTACGTCACGGATGTTACCCATTCCGGTAACAAACAACATCATTCTTTCAAAACCAAGTCCAAATCCTGAGTGAGTAGCTGAACCAAATCTTCTGGTATCTAAATACCAATCCATTTCTTCAACAGGAACTCCCATTTCTTTCATACGAGTTACCAGTTTATCTAAATCTTCCTCACGCTGCGATCCTCCAACAATTTCGCCAATTCCAGGGAACAAGATATCCATTGCGGCAACAGTTTTTCCATCATCATTCTGTTTCATATAGAACGACTTGATTTCTTTCGGATAATCAATCAGGATAACTGGTTTCTTAAATTTCTTTTCAACCAAATAACGCTCGTGTTCCGACTGAAGATCAGCTCCCCATCCTTCAATTAGATATTGAAATTTCTTCTTCTTATTTGGTTTCGAGTTACGAAGAATATCAATAGCTTCTGTATATGTCAAACGAACAAAATCATCTTCCAATACAAATTTTAATTTCTCAATCAATTCCATCGAACGATCTTCTGCTTTCTTCCCTTTTTCTTCTTCCTGCAATCTCTTGCTCAAGAATTGAAGGTCTTCCATACAGTTATCCAAAGCATATTTAATCATATACTTTAAGAACTCTTCAGCCAAATCCATGTTATCAGTGATATCATAGAAAGCCATTTCTGGTTCAATCATCCAAAACTCCGCCAAGTGACGAGTTGTATTTGAATTTTCGGCGCGGAAAGTAGGACCAAAAGTGTAAATCTCACCCAAAGCCATCGCTCCCAATTCACCTTCTAACTGTCCAGAAACCGTAAGGTTTGTCTCTTTTCCGAAGAAATCTTCTTTATAATTAATGCTACCATCTTCGTTTAAAGGTGGATTTTTAGCATCTAATGTTGAAACTCTAAACATTTCGCCTGCACCTTCGGCATCCGAACCTGTAATTAAAGGTGTGTGCATGTAAAAGAATCCTTTTTTATTGAAGAATTCGTGAACAGCATAAGCCATAGCATGACGAATACGAAATACTGCACTAAAGGTATTGGTACGAAAACGCAAGTGTGCTTTCTCTCTTAAAAACTCCAAAGAGTGTTTCTTTGGCTGTAAAGGATATTTTTCAGGGTCCGCAACACCTAAAACTTCAATATTTTTAGCTGCAATCTCAACTGATTGTCCACTACCTTGTGATTCAATCACCTCTCCATCAACAGAAATGGCTGCACCTGTAGTTATTTTTCTTAATTCCTCCTCATTAAAATTAGGAACATCAACAACAATCTGAAGATTTTGAATAGTAGAACCATCATTTAAAGCCACAAAATTAATTTGCTTGTTACCTCGCTTTGTTCTAACCCATCCTTTCACATTCACCGTACTGCCAATTTCACTTGAAACCAACAGATCTTTGATCTTAATTCTTTTCTGTTCCATTTTTATTATTACTTAATGAGATAATAATTGTTATTTGATCTTTAAATCAGACAACAAGGCTACAAAAATATAAAATTGGATTTAATTCTTTACTTATTATCAAGATATTCAGAAAAATTAGTGAACAAAAAATCAACTTGAATCAAGTTTAAGCTTAAATACATATTTTTTTCAAGAATAATCACAAGACTACAATACATTGATTTAATGTAATTTAATTCCTCACTAAGGAAAATTGACTTAATGCAGTTTATGTTTTTTTATCAAGATTATTATCTTTAGCAGTTGCATCAACCAAGTAAATCAATGATTCAAAACAAGTTAGTACAATCAATTCAGCAAACAATACAAAAAAACCGCGAACTTCCGGCTTTTACCAATTATCAAAAAGACACAATTAGCTACTCTGATGTTGCCCAACGCATACATTGGATTCACCTATTATTTAAAGAATTAGGAATAAAAAAAGGAGACAAAGTAGCTGTTATTGGTCGTAACATGAACAATTGGGCTGTTGCTTACTTAGGAACTGTTACTTATGGAGCTATAATTGTTCCCATTCTTCCTGATTTTAATTCTAGTGATATCCATCATATCGTCAATCATTCGGAATCGAAACTTCTTTTTTCCACCGAAAACATCTTTAATAAGATTGATGATAGCAAAATGAAAAAATTAAAGGGAATTCTTTCTCTTGGCGAATTAGAAGTTCTTTGCTCATCTTGCGATAAACTGTCTAAAGCTCATAAGGTAGCTAATGAAAAATCAGAAGCAAGCACTATTGATATAGATAATCTTAAATATGCAGATCCTAAAGAGGATGATACTGCTGTTTTATCTTATACTTCAGGAACATCAGGTTTCTCGAAAGGGGTAATGCTTTCATATAAATGTTTGTATTCTAATGTTCAAATAGGATTCGATTATATTGATCTTCGTCCGGAAGATAAGATCGTATCATTTTTACCTTTAGCTCATGTATTTGGATGCATGTTCGAATTCTTAACTGAATTTTGTTGTGGCTGCCATGTTATTTTCTTATCACGAGTTCCAACTCCACAATTAATTACCAAGGCATTTCAGGAGGTAAAACCCCGTTTGATTTGTTTGGTACCATTAATTATGGAAAAAATATATAAGAAACGAATTCTTCCTGTATTAGAGAGTCGTAGAGTAAAACTGATGCTTAAAATTCCTTTGTTAGAAAAGAAAATCCACAAAAAGATAAGAACTTCGCTAGTAGAAACCTTTGGTGGGAATTTTATTGAAGTTATCATTGGAGGTGCCGCATTAAGCAAGGAAGTTGAAGATTTCCTTAAAAAAATTGAGTTTCCATTTACCATTGGATATGGAATGACTGAGTGTGGTCCATTGATTAGTTATAGCCCAAGTAAACAATTCCAATCTCACTCATGTGGAAAGATTGTAGATAGAATGCAAGTGAGAATCGATTCGAAAGATCCTTTCAATATTGTAGGTGAAATTCAGGTGAAAGGGGATAATGTAATGCAAGGTTATTACAAAAATTCTGATGCTACAGCTGAAGCTTTAAGCAAAGATGGTTGGTTAAAAACCGGCGATTTGGGAGTAATCGATCAGAATGATACTATCTATATAAAAGGAAGAAGCAAAAACATGCTATTAGGTCCATCTGGACAAAATATATATCCTGAGGAAATTGAAGCCAGATTAAATAACATGCCTTTTATTCAGGAATCAATTGTTACTGATGACAAAGATCACAAACTAATTGCCTTAATATACCCGGATTATGAATCTTGCGATGCCGAAGGCTTAACAAGAGATGAAATTCAGGTGGCATTGGAAAAAGACAAACAAATAATTAATAAAGATTTTCCTGCCTATATGAAAATTTCAAGAATAATTTTGTTTCCTGAAGAATTTAAGAAAACTCCTAAACGAAATATTAAACGATACTTGTACACAAGTTTATACCACGAGTAAAATGGTAAGCCGGTCTTTGCAGATCGGCTTATTTTTTAAATAAGCCATTTTGCAATCTGGTTCGGTGGTTGAGTTTAAAAACCAAATCGATAACAGGTGTTGCTAAAAACTGAGTTCCATAATTACTATCTAAATAGTACATCTTATATCCTGCAGAAACAGATAAGCGACTGTTTTTATGCCAATGTATTTTCCCTTGACTCTCAACTGCCCATTCTCCATTAAAATCAATATTGTAATAATCGGCATTTATTGAAAAGTTAAAATTTCGATACACATTGCCTGCTAATTCTAATCCAGCAAAATACAGTTTCTGATTCTTATAGTATGAAGCCGTTCGATGATATAAAAAGTGATAATCCACTAGTGGAAGAGTGTCATCACCCAATTTTAAAGAAAAATCAAAACCAACACGTCCTGTTACTATTAAATCAGGAATTCGAACAAAACAATCTGCAGGCTGTGGATTCAAAATATGACTTACTATCAACTCATTTCTAAAGGTGAAAATATGAGGAACATCTGCCGATTCAAGAATCTGATCTTTAAAGCCGCTATTTTGCATCCATTTCAAGCCAAGAGTAGGATAATAAAAAGTATGCTGACTTGACAGTATGGTATTCTTCCCTATCCATTGATGTTTAAAACCAATATTTGGCGCAAAAGGAAAGAACAGCAATTGCGAATTGATCTCTGTTTTAGGATAGTTACCATATCTACTTATGGCAAGTGCACTCAAGTGAACTTCGCCCATTGGAACCACTTTAGCTCCTCGTTCGGTCCAGGTACTATAATAATCAATTCTTTCTCCTCCCACTAAAGGAACCTGTCCATATATAAGTGAACATGAAAATATCAATACTAGCAATAAAACAAGTTCTTTCTTCATTTGTAACGCTTTTAATAACTAACACGAAATAAACCATTTTATTATTAGAGATAAAATAATTCTCTTCAAATATTAAAATCGAGATTTAAACGCCATTTACCGATAAAATTAAAACAGTTACCTAATTACCTGATACAATATGTTTTTATCGGTATACTTTTACTATTGGTTGAAAATTCACACTAGCACAAAACTAATGTTAACAAAATTTAACACAGAATTGGAAACTTTTAATACGGTTAAAGTTTCCAAAGTTTTTTCTTCATGTATATTTGCAATATGAATGAGCAAAAGGAAAAGATTTTAATGAACATCTGGGAAATGTTTTTCCAATATGGTATTAAAAGTGTGACGATGGATGATATTGCTTCAAAATTAGGCATATCTAAAAAAACTCTATATCAACACTTTCCAAACAAAAAAGAATTGGTTACTCAAGCATGCGAATGGGAAAGACAAAATCCTGAATTCTCTTTCAATTCAGATGAATTAAAAGAAATGAATGCACTTGATCAATATTTTGAATTCTTCAAATTTGTAAATGAGAGAATTAAGCTACGCTGTGATTCTTTAGATTACGATTTAAAGAAATACTACCCTGAAATATGGAATAATTTCAAACAGGAAAAAATAATTGGCTTTCAAAATGAATTGCTAACCAACCTAAAAAAAGGAGTTAAAGAAGGATTCTATAGATCTGAACTAAACATCGATTTTATAAGTAAAAATCTGGTTAGTTTCTATTTAAACCTATCCATAACAGAATATCAGGTGTTCAACGATGATGAAGTATTTAATGCTGATATGCATCGAGAATTAACCATGTATCATTTACATGGAATTTGTACCAAAGAAGGAATAAAATATTTTAAAAATAAATTTAAATAGATCATTACCAATGAAAAACATCCTACTAATACTGGTGATATATTTTGGTTTTAGTAATTTGCTATTAGCACAAAGCGAGACTAAAATTAATTTCACTTTAACCGAAGCACAAGCATATGCTTTGGAAAACTCATACTCGGTAAAAGGTACCGACTATGACTTACAAGTTGCAAAAAAGAAGGTTTGGGAAACCATTGCTGACGGTTTACCACAAATTGATTTTAATGCAGATTATTCTAATAATTTAAAATTGACTAAATCTCCCCTACCAATCGAATTCGCAAATGTAATTAGAGCTATGAGTGGAGAACCAACCTCTAATGAACCAATGTTTGTTTCGTTTGCTCAGCGATATAGTAGTTCTGCTGGTGTAACAGTCAATCAAAAAATATTTGATGGATCGTATATTGTTGGAACCATGGCAGCCAAAGTATATCTTCAATTATCAAAAGATCAAAAAGAAAAATCGGAGATTGAAATAAAAGATGCGGTTGCACAAGCTTATTACACTGTGTTGGTAGCTGAAGAAAATTATAAAACCATAAAGGAAAACCTAGATATCAACGAAAAATTATTAAAAGAAACTGATGCGTATTTTCAAAATGGCTTTCGTGAAGAGTTAGATGTTGATCAGATCCGTTTGAATCTAAATAACTCTAAAACTCAATTAGCAGATGCCAAAAGAGCGATTCGTACATCCTTAATAGTTTTAAAATTTACTATGGGGGTTGATGTTGATGATAAAATTAAATTAACAAATTCATTAAACAACTTAGTTGATCCTTTAAGAACAGAAACACCTGTAATTTCGAGTTATGATGTAAGCAATCATATCGATTATAAAATCATGACAACAAACCTAAAAGCTCAGGATTTATTGATAAAAATTGAGCAGGCTGATTATTTACCAAATATCTCAGCATTTTACACTTATAGTAAGAACGCTAGTGCCGATGATTCAAATATTTTCAAATCAAACGTTCCCTGGTTTAATTCTTCTGTTTTAGGTGTTAAGGTCAGCATGCCAATTTTTTCAGCAGGTAAAAGAAGATCAAAAGTAAAGCAACAAAAAATAGAATATATGGCTTTAGAAAATGATCTTCAGATGACAGAACAAAATCTGAAAAAAGATTTAAGTATTTCGTTTTCTAACTTACTGAATGCGCAAGAAAAATATGAAAACGATCGTGAAGGTTCCGAAATTGCGAAAAGAATTTACGACAGAACAAGAATCAAATTCAATGAAGGTATCTCTACAAGTACCGAACTTTCAGAGAATGAAAAGCAATATTTGGATTCGCATTCAAATTATATCAATTCTACATTGCAGTTATTGAATTCTAAAATTGAATTCCAAAAAGCATTAGGCAAACTATAAATACAACATCCTACAAAAAATACTAAAATGAAAAAGTTAATCATAGCAGGTATAATTCCACTCTTGTTTGCGTGTTCTGCAAAAGATGCGGAAAAAGATTTGAACAAAGAAGAACAACTTAAAAAATACAAAACTGAATTTGCAGTTTTAAAAAAGAAGATTTCGGCTCTTGAAACTGAAATTAAAAACGAAAGTGGTGACGAGCAAACCATAAATGTTGTAGTTGAGGAATTGAAATCTTCGAAGTTTGAGCATTACATTCAAATTACAGGTAATGTTGAAGCTGATAAAAATATCACTATTACACCAGAAACTGGAGGAAATATCATTTCTATTGATGTCGTTGAAGGACAAAAAGTAAAAAAAGGTGATGTATTAGGAAGACTGAATACTTCTCAAATTCAGCGAACAATTGACGAGGTAAAAACCAATCTTGATTTGTCTACAACTATTTTTGAAAGACAAGAAAGACTTTGGAAGCAAAAAATTGGTTCCGAGATTGAGTATTTACAAACCAAAGCAAATAAGGAATCATTAGAAAGAAACCTTGAAGCATTGCAGGCACAAAAGGATATGGCAATTATTACCGCTCCATTTAATGGTATAGTAGATGAAATTCATCAAAAGAAAGGTGAATTGGCTGGTCCATCTATTCCTTTTGCTCAATTGGTAAATATCGATAAAGTATACGTAGAAGGCGATGTTTCTGAATCTTATCTTAACTATATCAAATCTGGTGCAGTTGTGCTATTGGATTTCCCGGCAATTGGTTTCTCTACATCCGCTCCTATCTATCGTACTTCGAATGTTATTGATCCTGGAAACAGAAGTTTTAAGGTTAGAATTAACCTAAACAATTCAAATCACCAGATCAAACCAAACCTGATTTCTATCATGAAAATCAAAGATTATGAGGTTGATAATGCATTGGTGGTACCTTCAATCCTAATTAAAAAAGATTTTGAAGGAAACTACTTGTACCTGGCGAAAAAGGAAGGAAAACATTTTGTAGCTAAAAAAACCTACATCAATGTATCAAAAACCTACAACAACAAATCAATGGTTGAATCAGGTTTAAACTTAGGTGATAAAATTATTACCGAAGGTTTTGCTCAGGTTGTAAACGGAACGCTTATCAACACCAAATAATTCGAAGAAATTATGGATAATACAAAAGACAATATACTTGCCGAAAATCAGCAACGGCAGTTTAAACCAACCTTCGGAGCTTTAAAGAACAAGAATTCCATTTTTATTCTGACTTTTATTCTGATAGTATTTGGTTGGTTCTCGTACCAAAGTATGCCTAGGGAATATTTCCCTGAAGTTGTGATTCCAAATATCATGGTATCTACTCCTTATCCAGGAAACTCTCCTATTGATATCGAGAATTTGGTGACACGACCAATTGAAAAGGAATTAAAATCATTAAAAGGTGTAAAGAAATTAAGTTCTGCTTCATACGAAGACATGAGTTTAATTGTGGTTGAGTTTAATACGGATATCCCTGTAAAACAAGCTCTGCAAGACACTAAGGATAAGGTTGATAAATCCTTAAGTGAATTGCCTGATGATTTGGATACGGATCCTATAGTTGAAGATGTTGACTTTGCAGATTTCCCAATTCTTAATGTAAACCTTTCGGGTGATTTTGGATTGGATGATTTGAAGGAGTTTGCTGAAGAATTGCAAGACAAATTCGAATCTCTTCCAGAAGTTTCTGAAGCGGATATAAAAGGTATTGATGAAAGAGAAATCAAAATCAACGCCGATTTACATAAAATGGAAGCCAATGGAGTTACTTTTCATGATATCGAACTTGCCATTGGGGATGAAAATGTAACGGTAAGTGCTGGAACTTTAATTACGGATAACACACGAAGAAGTATTCGTACAAGTGCCGATTACACCAACATGCAGCAAATTGAAAATACCATTGTTAAAGTTACAAATGGTAGAGTTGTATATCTTAAAGATGTTGCGGAGGTTGAAGATGGGTATGAGGAACTTTCATCTATATCAAGATTAAACAATCATCCTGTAGTTTCTTTATCAATCACCAAAAAATCAGGTGAAAACCTTTTGGCTGCTACCGATGAAATTTACAATATTATTTCTCAGGAAAAAGAAAATGGTGCACTACCAAGAGGGTTGATAGTTACAGTTACTGATGATACTTCGGAAGATGTAAGAGGACAAGTTGCCGATTTAGAGAATTCCATTATCATGGGGATGCTATTGGTAATTATTGTATTGTACCTGTTTATGGGCTTGAGAAATGCTTTATTTTCAGGTCTAGCAATTCCGATGTCGATGTTAATTTCGTTTATCATCTTAAACCAAATTGGCTATACTGTAAATCAGATGATTCTATTCTCACTGATTTTGGCTCTTGGTATGTTGGTTGATAATGCCATTGTGGTAGTCGAAAATGTTTATCGATTGCACGAAGAAGGTTTATCAAAACTGGAAGCTACTAAAAAAGGTGTAAGTGAAATTGCCGGTCCTATTATTTCATCAACGGCAACAACTCTTGCTGCATTTTTCCCACTATTAATGTGGAGTGGAATTATGGGTGAGTTCATGAAATATCTTCCAATTACTCTGATAATTGTATTGGCATCATCACTATTTGTAGCTTTAATATTAAATCCTGTTTTTACAGCTAGTTTTGTTAAGATTGATGACGTAAATAAAAAAATGAACAAGAAAAAGTTCATCATTATTGCATCAGCTTTCCTAATCGTTTCTTTGCCATTCTATTTAATGAAAATGTTTGGTGCATTGGAAACCTACTTAATAGCGAATCTACTAGCTACAATAGGAATAATTATTCTATTGAATCTGGCAATTTTAAAACCATTTGCACGCTGGTTTCAAACCGTTTTTCTGGTGGTTATGGAAAACAGATATGAAAGAACATTGCGTTTCGCCTTAAAAGGAATTCGTCCATTCCTATTTTTTGCGGGAACATTCCTATTAATGATTGGTTCAATTTCTTTTTACTTTAAAACAAATCCTCTTTTTGTATTTTTCCCGGATAACGATCCAAAGTCGATATATGTAACCATGGAATTGCCTTTAGGAACAGATATTCATAAAACCAACGAAACAACTCAAAAAGTTGAAGATATTGTGAACAAAACAATGAAACCATATATGGGAATAATTCGTTCCATTTCAACCAATGTGGGTTCTGGTAAAGGTGGAATGTTCTCATCAGATCGTGCTGCAAATAAATCATTAACTACCATTTCATTCGTCGAATTTAAAGAACGAAATGGAGTAAGTACTTCTGAAATTATGCAGGAACTCACCAACAATTTTAATGGATTTATTGGCGCTAAAATATTTGTTGAGAAAGATGATCAGGGACCTCCTGTTGGTTATCCAATTAATGTTGAGGTGGCAGGCGATGATTTTGAAAAACTATTAATTCAAGCTAATAGAGTAAAACAAATGCTTGATGAAGATAGAATCGCAGGTGTTGAAGAACTAAAATTAGATTTGGATCAGGGTAAACCTGAAATGCTAATCAATATTGACAGAGATAAGGTTCGTCGTTTTGGTTTGTCAACAAATCAAGTTGCAAGAGCATTAAGAAATTCTCTTTACGGATTGGAAGTTTCCAAATTTAAAGATGGAGAGGATGAGTATGATATCATGTTACGTTTGAATGACAAATACAGATATGATGTTCCTGCACTAATGAATCAAAAAATTAGTGTGATGAGCCCGATAAGTAACCAAATGGTTCAAGTTCCCATTTCATCGGTTGCCAATTACAAATATGGATCGACTTACGAAAGAATCAATCGTATCGAAAATACTCGTGTTGTTACCATTTACTCTAATGTAAAAGAAGGTTTTAATGCTAATATCATCAATACACGAATTCGCGAATTGTTAGCTGATTTTGAAATGCCTAAAGGTTATTCTTACAAACTTACCGGCGAGCAGGAAGAACAGGAAGAAACGCAAGCTTTCCTTACTCAAGCACTATTAATTGCTTTGGCATTAATTACTTTAATCCTTGTATCACAATTCAACTCGGCAATTAAGCCATTAATCATCATGATAACGGTTCTTTTTAGTACCATTGGTGTTTTCCTTGGATTGGGTATTTTCCAAATGCCATTTGTAATTCTAATGACAGGTATTGGAATTATCTCATTGGCTGGTATTGTGGTTAACAACGGTATTGTGCTGGTTGATTACATAGATCTTTTAAGAAAAAGAAAGATTGAAGATACAGATATGAGCGAACGTAAATATTTGAGTTCGGCAGAAGAGATTGATTGTATTGCACAAGCAGGTAAAACTCGTTTACGTCCTGTTATGCTTACTGCAATTACAACCGTATTGGGATTATTTCCTCTAGCAGTTGGTATGAATTTCGATTTTACCACCTTACTAAGTGAATTTAATCCTCATTTATCCTTCGGTAGCGATAGTACTGCATTTTGGGGACCTATGTCGTGGACAGTAATTTTTGGATTGACAGTAGCAACGTTCTTAACATTGATTATTGCTCCAGTCATGTTCCGTTTATCAACACAAATTGAGCACAGATTGTACGATTTTTTCTCAAAAAAATAGATTCGTACAAAAAATAAACATCAAAAAGCCGGTTTACAACCGGCTTTTTCCGTTCGTAGTAATTTTAAAAAAATTGAGGTTATCAACTAAACTAAATGTTTTTGTTGAAAAAAAAATGATGCTTATTCCAAAAGCTTTTACTAAATTGAGTGATCTTTATTGACAGGCTATAATTCCCTGATTGTGCTATTATTAGAGTAATATTTATAAAAAATTAAAATGAAATTTTCGTCCTGAAAAAAGATGTGTTTATCCACAAAAAATGGAGGTAAATAAAATCAGGGATATCGATTTTGGGCAACAACATAATAATTCGTAAATTTTTAATTGTGAGTTTGTTATTTCCAATTAACCAAATTAACCATATTCACTAAACCCTTAACCATGGAAATCATCTCGATCATACTGCAAATATTAATTTTATCTGCTCTGGCATTTATTATTTCTTTTCTGATACAGGAAAAAAGAAACGCATCTGCAAGTTCGGAAGAAACAGCTACAGAATCTGAAGTGAAGGACTCAACCACGAATTCGCTTCCAGCTTCTGACGAAACGCGCGAGGAGTTTCTTCGAATCAATGCATTTTTTATGAAGATTTTGTGTGAAAAGAAAAGCAAGAGCAATTTTAAAAGACTTCAGAAAGAATTTTTGGAGTTGGGAACTCGACTTTACTATTTAGCTTCGGAACTAACCATCCGGAAATTTTTAGAATTTAAATCTCTCAGTTCATTTGTAGAAGGAACAGTACATGAGCATAAAATTGCATTACTTTGGTTCGCCGAGTTTAATGTATTGCTCAGAAAAGATTTAGGTCTTCAGACTTCTCCTGAACTGATAAAAGATTATCTGAACATTATCCTGACATACTGGGATGAAGATGAGATGGAAAAACAAGAATTAGACGATTTAAAAACGCAACTTGCCGACTCTATAGATAATTACTTTAGTGTTTTTAATGTAGGAACCTCATTAAATTAAAAAAGTGCCTTTCGGCACTTTTTTTTATTTTCGTTGGTAACATCTAACCCAATCAATTTCCATTTCTGCATTCAAATCGTTCCTGGCTTCTTTTACTGCTAAACAAAAATTTAAATACATTGGGTCTTGCGGTACTCCTTGATTTTGTTTCTTAATGGTGACATCATTTATTTTCCACTCCAGTTCATTAGCACTCCAATCAAGAGTATAAATAAAATATCCTTTATTTAAATCTACTCCCTTAATTTTGAATTGATTCTTTTGAGGAGCATCTTCACTGCCCCAAAAGTTTCCAGAGTTTAATTTTCCTCCGTTAGCTGTTTTCAGAATATCAATATGCGGAAGACTTTTATCTGCAACCATCCAAAATGAATTTTGAACTTGCGAGTGATTCTTCAACTTTATCTTAGCTTCAAATCTACCATACTTTTGTTTAAATGAGTTTCCTGTATTCAGAACCGCTGAAGTATAATCAAATTGTTCAGGAACAAAACCTAAATTTGATTTCCAGGTTAAGCCTTCCTTCTTTTCTTTACGAGCTTGTAAAGCTGCTGTGGTTCCCGAAACTTTAATATTTTCACCTTCAGTAAACACATGTAAATCATCTTCTAAAGAATATCCCTTATCTAGTAATTTATCTCCCCAATAGTAACGGGTAATCCATTTTGAAGAGTCTAAAGAACCCGAATCAAACTCTTCTGAAAAAGTAAGATCCCACTTTTTAAATTCCTCGAAAGGATTTTTAGCTTTTAATTTAAAGAACTTTACAAACTTATCACTTGATTTTAATTGCTCGTATTCTTTCAGCTTTTGAAAATCATCCGTTTTTTCAAATCGCTTTTTATCCAACAGGAAATTCTTTTCTTTTTGAAATTCTTCCGAGCTAATTTTTTCTTCAAGCTGATAATATGTTTTCAGATCAGAAGAATTATCAAGCTCATTAAAAATTCTAAAAGCTTTCGATTTTTTAAACTTAAAATACTCTTTAATACGAGCAGATGATTTCAATCTTTTATATCCCTTCCACTCTTCAGCTTGCTTCTTTTTACTAAATCCTGATGATTTAACAATCATCTCCAATTCTTCAAATCTCTGTAAGTCTTCAGATTTTTGAACCAACTCATAGGTGCTCAATTCAGAAGAATCTTTTAAACGAAAATAAATTTTGAATTTCTTAGATTTCTGGAAGCGCTTAAATTGTTTTTCATCCTGATACAATTCACTTCTTTTAAAGCTTTTGCTCTCTACACTTTTTCGATTTCTTTTGAATTCATCAGATAAAACATATATCTCTAATTCATTAAAATGCTTCAACTCTTCCGATTTCAAAAACAATTCAAATTCTTCAAAGTCATTTCTAAGTTCGTCTCTCTTTTTCTCAATAGCAACTGTATTAGATGCTCTACGAAGTTTGGATGCTAAAAAAAAGCTCATATTATTTTAATTTCAAGGATAAAAAACGAATGCCCAATTTATACATAATCGGTAAATAATCATAATCCGAATTAGTACGATATAGAGAATGGATAGACGATTATTGTTTTACAAAGTGGTAAGTGATACTTCCAGTCTGTTCAGCTGGACTCGATGTACTTACGTTAAATCTGGTTTTAAATGAGGCTCCAACTGCAGCTTCAAATAAACAGTCATCTTGTACGCCTGATTCCTTTTTTAAAACTCTGGCATCAACAACTTTTCCACTTTGATTTACACTAATTTGCACCACAATTTTACCTTCACCTTCGCATTTAAAAACCGGAATTGGTAAGTAAATCTTATGTCGCCCTTTTAAACTGTAATAAACACTACTCGGACCACTATATTCAATACTTTGCAATGAATCCAGAACTCTCTGTTTTTCTTTGGATTCAGCCAAGCTTATACTATCCAATTTATAGTCATCTGAATTACTTCTTCCATCAGGAGCTTCATCAGATCCATACTCATCCAAATTCTTACGAATTTCGTCTATCATATTCTCAACCTTCTGTTTCGGGTCAGAATTTGATTTTTTAACGTTTTGGTTTACGGCAATTGATCGAAGAAGTTCGTCTACACTCTTAGTTATTTCAAAATTTTTTTCTTCCAGAACTTTTTCAATTTTCTCTTGTTCCTCTTTAAGAATCTGTTCTGCCACTTCAAGAGGAATATCGATGAAAATTTCTGGTTCAATATATTCTCTTCTGGTATTCAATTTAAAGGAAAATAAAATGATAAGAAGTAACATATGAAATGCCAAGGTTCCCATTACACCATATTTATTTCTCTTTAAAAAACCAGAAAACTCAGATACCAAATAAGGACCAAATTCAATTATTCGTTTACCTATAATTTTTAGTATATCTGAAAGTGAGTTCATCGATTAAGCGATAATAAAATTTGATTTTGCAATAATAACGATTCTAATACAAATTTATTAAGAAATAACGGCTATCGTGCATTATCATTGCGAATACTAAAATAAAAAAGCCGCCTAAACTTAATTAAGCGACTTTTGACAACTTTTATTATCTGAATTTACTAAAACTTTCGTTCTTTTATTAAATTACCGCTGGCATCCCAAATGAACCAGGTTCCGACTTTTTTACCTTCCCTGTATTCCATTTCATAGCGCATTACGCCCTTGTCATCCCAAATGTACCATTTGCCATGCTTCTTATTCCGTCTGTAATTGGCTTCGGCAATTTTAATCGATTTATCATTCCATGTAATCCATGTTCCATCCATTAAACCAGATACATAAGATCGAATTTCCTGAGTCTGTTCATCCTCAAAAAAGAGAGTAATCTTACCATTACGCTTTCCCTCTTCCAAATTCATTTCAATCCTTTTGGCTCCACTCTCATAAAACTCGGTGTATGTACCGGTATATAAATCCCCAGATGTATTGTAATATAGTCCTTCAATCTCCTCAATTGACTGCGAGAACGAATGACATGCTACAAGGCACAGTATAAGACTAACTACTACTTTAAAATTATTAATCATTTACTCTTAATTAGTCTTTTTTAAGTACCAAACGGATTACATTATTCACTCCGCTTACATTTACATTCTTTAATTTATTGTCGGTATAAGAAATATAGCTCGACATTACATTGTAGTTACCTGGAACTATATTAGTAATCTTAAAATTTCCATCAAAATCTGTATAAACAGTTTCCTCAGATCCTTCGAAACGAATTGCAACACCAGCTAAAGCTTCACCTGTTTCTGTATCCAAAACAACACCAGTAAGGCTTGTTGTTTCAATTGCTGCAGCTTCCGCCGCCGCCAATTCTCTGTCGCCCTCAGGCGTAACTACTTTTATTGCCTGGCTCTCAAAGCCAATTGCTAGTAGTGCGATAAAAAGAAAAACAAACTTTTTCATTGTCTTAAAATTTTCGGTTTTAGTATTCTTTATCTAACTGATTTAGTATGACATCCAATCGTTTTTTTCATTAAATTAGATATCAACAATTAATTCTCTCATACTAAGAGGTTCTATTTCCTCTTGAGTACATAACAAAAGTAAGACTGTTTAATTTGATACAGATTAGGGAACGCTTATCAAAACCTTAAGTGTTAGTTAACTTTTTATTTAGATAATATTACAAATCTGATAAAGTGAATATCTCAAGAACCAGCGCAATATGGTGGAATGATTTTGTCAATCTATTTTATCCCAAGCTATGTCAGGCATGTGGAAATTACTTGTTCAAAAATGAAATTTCAATTTGCACCAAATGTTTATATGATTTACCCACCACCAATTTTCATTTGGAAAAGAATAACCCAGTTTCTATTCTTTTTTGGGGAAGAGTAAAAATAGAATACGCAGCATCATATTTTACTTTTGCCAAAGGGAGTAAATTTCAGAAACTAATCCACAAATTAAAATATCACAACCAACAAAACATTGGTATTGAATTAGGCAAGCACTTGGGAATTCAATTAAAAAAATCAGATTATTTTAAAGATATTGATTTGGTAGTGCCTGTACCCTTACATCCTAAAAAGAAAAAAATAAGAGGATTTAACCAGGCAGAAGTTGTGGCAGATGGCATTGCAATTAGTATAAAAGTTCCAGTTGAAGCAGAGAATTTATATCGCTCGGTTCATACACAATCTCAAACGAAAAAGAACAAATTGGAACGTTGGCAAAATGTAGATAATATTTTCAAACTAAAGGATATTAATCAATTTGCCAACAAGCACATTCTCCTTGTTGATGATGTTGTAACTACAGGATCAACTTTAGAAGCATGTGCCCAGGCAATTTTGCAAGCTGATAGTGCCAAAGTAAGCATTGCAACATTAGCTTATGCTTAAAATATTTACTCGGCATCAATAAATTTATAACCAACACCTTTAACAGTTTGAATAAATTTATCGCCTATTTTCTCTCTTAATTTTCGAATGTGAACATCAATAGTTCTATCTCCTACAATAATCTTTTCGCCCCAAATGGCAGCATATATTTCATCGCGAGTAAAAACTTTTTGTGGACGAGATACAAGAAGAATCAACAATTCAAATTCCTTCCTTGGCAAGGAAAATTCTTTCCCATTTTGTATGATCAAATATCTTTCTCTATCAATAGATATGTTTCCGATGGTAATTAAGCCATTGGATACACTTGAATTATCACCCGAAATACGACCGGCGCGCTTTAATAAAGCCTTAACACGGCTGATAAAAACTTTTGGTTTTATAGGCTTATTGATATAATCGTCTGCTCCAGCTTCGAAACCCGCAATTTGTGAATAATCTTCACCTCTTGCAGTTAAGAATGAAATCAATACATCCGAAAATTCCGGAAGCGATCTAATCTTTTCACAAGTTTCAATTCCATCCATTTCCGGCATCATTACATCTAGAATGATTAAATGCGGATGAAATTTTTTAGCTTTTTCAATTGCTTCTCTTCCATCAGCTGCAGTCGAAACTTGAAATCCTTCTTTTTTTAGGTTGTAACTTAAAAATTCTAGAATATCAGCTTCATCGTCTACCAATAAAATTTTATAATTGCTATTTTCCATTCGGCTTTGGTTGTTTAGTTTTTTATTATTTTGATTTATCGAGAGCGAAAGTAAAACTAGTACCTTCACCGTAGGTGCTACTTACATTTATACTTTGATTGTGAGCATCGATAATGTGTTTGACAATCGCCAAACCTAATCCCGATCCTCCCATATTTCTTGATCTGCTTTTATCAACCCTAAAAAATCTTTCAAAAATACGAGGTAAATTATCAGTTTCTATACCAATTCCATTATCCCTAATCTCAACAAGAACTTTATTGTCCATACTCATCAATTCAATAATAGTGGTGCCATGATCTCTACCATACTTAATTGAATTTACAATTAAATTATTGAGTACCTGAAAAATTTCCTTTTTATCAGCATACACAAATTTAGGTACTGAGCTTGCTGGATTAAATATCAGTTTAATACGATTTTTCTTCGCTCGCATTTCCTGCATTTCAATCACTTCATTAATTAAATCGATAATATTAAATCTCTCATATATCAATTTCAACTCACCCGATTCAAGCTTCGAAATCACTTCCAAATCTTTTACTATCGTGATCATTCTATTGATACTTTTCTCGGTTCTTTCCAGATAACTTCTGTTTATTGATTCGTCTTCTAATCCGCCATCAAGAAGAGTTAAAATGTAACCTTGTATGTTAAAAATAGGAGTTTTTAATTCATGCGATACATTTCCAATAAATTCCTTTCTGTATTTTTCCTGCTTTTTTAATTGTGCTACTAAAGATCCTCTATTCTCACTCCACACCTGAACTTCTTTTTCTGCTTCAGCTAAAATGTCATCAGTTTTAACTCTTTCTCCCAATTCCTGATCAATAAGCTGAGTATCATGAATTGTTTTATAAAGCATCCTTACCTTAGAATACAAAAATCGGTTTAACAGATACTTACTTGTTGTATATGTTCCCCATCCTATAAAAACAGCATATAATATTATATACCAATTATTATTTTCGAAGAATAGATCGAGTAAAAAAGCCAGTAGAACCATTCCAACTACAGCCAGACTGGTGAACAAACTCACTTTTGTTGATGATATTAATTTCATATTTGTTTTAATACTTATTCAAAATGTAGAAATCATATCTGCTTAAAGCGATAGAAAACAGTGATTTTTACAATCTTTTTCCGTGCAGCAAATATTTAAATAAAAGTAGGATAATTTCTGAAATAGAAGTTAACTTTTCGTTAATCTTATTGTAATTCAAGACATTAAATCTTAATATTTTCTTAACATTTAAGAAATATTTTTAAACCGTACTCACAATCGTTTTAAAATTTGAATACAAATAATTCAATCTATATTTTCAATCATTACACGAAATTTTCAAGGAAAAAATTCTAGTCATTTTTTTGTAATCTTATTGTCATTTTAAAGAAATTCACAATGTGTAAACCTTTATAAATAAAACATCCATGCAAATTTAAATCGTGTAATTCCATAACATATTAATACCTTTTTCATATTATTTTAACATTCGCTTTTACTCTTAACCTACTAGTAACATCAGCCTGTTTTTTGATAATTTTTAATTAAGACTCAATTATCGTTCTACTCACATTACATTCTTAAAATCGCATTGTAATTCGAAAGTAAATATCGTATTGACTTATTAATTAAAAAATGACAAAACAAGCTTTATTAGTTTTAGTACTAACTCTTTTCTCAATCGGTTTGTATGCGCAAAATGGAAGCATTTCGGGAAATGTTAAAGATGGAAAAACCGGAGAAGCATTAATCGGAGCTTCAGTTTATATCGACGGAACAACCATTGGAACGGTAACCGATTTTGACGGTAATTATACTATTCCCAATGTACCGATAGGAACAGTAATTGTAAAATGCTCCTTTATCTCATACGAAACATCGGCTAAAAACAACATTCAAGTAAATATAGGTAATAGCGTGACTGTTGATTTTATAATGGGGGAATCAACCGTTGCTTTAAATGATGTAAAAGTTATTGCGAAAGCCAATAGGGAATCTGAGGTAGTTCTTTTGATTGATCAGAAAAAATCAATTGGCATAAAACAATCCATTGGAGCGCAAGAATTAGCATCTCAAGGTGTTTCGAATGCAGCTACTGCTGCTTCGAAAATATCTGGAGTTACCAAAAACGAAAGTTCAGGAGATGTATATGTAAGAGGCTTAGGAGACAGATATCTATCTACTACAATGAATGGATTACCTATTCCCTCAGATGATGTAGACAAAAAGAACATTGATTTGAAAATGTTCTCAACCGACATAATTAAGAATATTAACATTAACAAAACCTATTCAGCTGAAAGTTACGCTGACCAAGCTTCCGGAAATGTTGATATTGTTTCTAAAACCTACAGCGATAAAATATCAATTGGTTTATCTACAAAAATCAATACTAATGTTTTAAAAAGTGGAGTGTTCGATAATTTCAAAAGCACACAAAATCATAAAAATTTAAGTCTGGGATTTTACGATCAACCTTACAATACTTTAAATGCAATCAATCTGCAAAGTTGGAATACTGAAACAAGAAATTTCCCAATAGGATATGAATTTTCCATTCTGGCGGGTAAGAAATTTATATTATTCAAGAAAGATTTATCTGTTTTTGCCACTCTTGCGCATGAAAATGAATCGGAATATTCTGATGGTATATTCAAAAAATACAGATCAAATGTTTTAGATGAATCATTTACCGATACCGAAACTTTTAAAACGAAAATCAACACAACTGGATTATTGAATTTGAATTTTGATTTTAATGCAAATCACAATATCAATTTAAATACAATTTGGGTGCATAAAACCTCCGATGAACTTTACGAACAAGGACGAAACGGTGAAGGATATGTGTTCGATCAGGATCCTCAGGAAGAAGGAGCTTTTGTAAGAGATCAAAATTTAAAAGAAACGAATTTATTAATTTCTCAACTATTGGGATCACATGCAATTAATGATCAAAACAAATTAAATTGGGCAATTGCTTATAATAAGGTAAAAGCAGAAGAACCAAACCGAATTCGCAACGAGGTAAATATTCTGGATGAGAATACCATACAATTTGCTCACGTAGGAGATTTCCAACAAAGAAAATCCCAGCAAAATATCGAAGATTCGGAAATAAACGGATACCTGAAAGATGAATTGACATTAATTGATAAAACCGATAATAAATTAAAATTAAACTTTGGTGGCAATTTCAGAATGAAGGAAAGGGATTTTAACTCTCTTTTTATTGGAATAAGAGCAAAAGGTGTTCAGGTAAATTCAGTTGACAATTTAGACCAGGCATTATTAGATCAGAGCCTTTACAATAGCAATACTTTAATTATCAGAGAAAGAAAACCTGATACTTACAATGCCAATTTAGACGTATATTCTGTCTTTTTAAATACAATTTTTCAATTGAATAAACTGTCTGGTACTATTGGTATACGATTCGAAAACAATAAGCTTGACATTGATTGGGATGTTGCCAATTACGTTGGACGAATTGGCAATCTTTCAAATGAGTATGATAACATACTGCCAGCGATCAATTTAAAATATCAGTTAACTGATAAAAGTGCATTGCGTTTTGCAGCAAGTAAAACCATAACTCTACCAGAATTTAAAGAGTTGGCACCTTTCGAATATGTATCACCAACAGGACGCGTTACTAAAGGTAATCCTGATTTAAAAAATTCTGAAAATTACAACCTGGATGTAAAGTGGGAAATGTTTCCAAGCGCAAAGCAATTGTTCTCTGTATCGGCTTTCTATAAAATAATTAACGATCCTATAAATTTGGCTTTATCAAGAGGTTCCTCAGGTAATTTTATTTACCAAAATACAGGTGATAAAGCTGATGTTTATGGTTTTGAGCTGGAAACAAGGTTTTCACTTATTAAACCAGAAAATAGCGAAAAGCCTGAATTAAGTGTGGTTTTAAATGCTACTAAAATGTGGTTCAAGCAGGATCTATTGGAAGAATTTCAATACAATAAAAAAACAGAAACCGATCTGCAAGGAGCATCAGATTTTATTTTCAACGGATCCTTAAACTATACTACCAATAAAGAGAAAGAATTTTCCGCAACACTTACAGGAAACTATTCTTCTGATAAAATATTTGCTCTTGGGGCACCAGAAGATAAAACATACAGTGATACCTTCTTCAATAATGAAATTATAGAAAAGGGATTTGTGACTCTTGACCTAACACTAAGTAAAAAATTATCCAATCGATTCTCCATAAAATTTTCAGGAAAGAATTTGTTGAATCCTAAAATTGAACAAACACAAAAAATTCAACCAAGTTCTGGTGAAGCAACAAATGAAATTGTAAAATCTTATAAAAAAGGAATGAACTTAAGTTTAGGACTTAAGATCAGTTTGAATTAGTACACTAAATAACTTTTTATATTCCAAAATTGAAATTGAAATGAAAAAATTAACGATTAAAATCTTAGGGCTTGCAATCTTGGCAATGCCAATTTTCTCAAGCTGCTCAGACGATGATGATGATCCAACTCCAACACCTGTTGAAGGCGTAATTCAATTACTTGAAAGTGGAGAAATGAACGGAACATTAACTGAGAATTATACACTTAAGGCTTCAGTTCAATACGATCTGTCAGGTTCTTTTATTGTACCTGATGGAATGAAACTAAGCATTCCTGCAGGAACTGAAATTGTTGCTAATAATGGTGGAACAGGTGTTTACATTGCTGTATTAATGGGTGGACAAATAGATATCCAAGGTACAGAAAGTAATCCTGTAGTAATGTCTTCGGTAGCTGGTAATGCTGGCGATTGGGGTGGATTAACCATTTGTGGTAAAGCTACAACTACTGCTGGTGCAAATTCGGAAGCTGAAGTAGGTGGATTCATTTATGGAGGAACTGATGATACTGACAATTCTGGAACAATCAAAAACCTTGTTATTACAGGAACAGGAGCCCAAATTAACTCTGAATCTCAATACAATGGAGTTTCTTTTTATGCTGTAGGTTCAGGAACAACAGTACAAAACGTAGCAGTTATTAATGGAGCTGACGATGGTGTTGAATTTTTTGGTGGTACAGTTTCAGTAAGTAACTTATTTTTGCAAAATAACGAAGATGATGCTATTGACTGGACTGAAGGTTGGAGCGGCACAATTACAAATGCTTACGTTGAGCATACCATTCAAGATTTTTCTACAGTTGTTGAAGGTGATAAAGTAAACAACAATCCAAAAATTGTAAATCTTACGGCAGTTTCAACTACTGGCGGAACTGCTTTGCAATTCAAGAAAGAATCTGGTGCAACTATTACAGGCTTATCATTAAGTGGATATGCTAAAAGCATTGATATGAAAGATGATGGTCCGTTGACTAATGTTATTATCGAAAGTGAAAATGCAGATCCTACAAAAAGTTACAATACTGCAGCAACTGTTGATCCTTCGGGATGGACTTGGGTTGATGCTGAACTTGCTGTCGTTGAAGAATTATCGGGAAATGTAACAAGTGATATAACATTAGATGCAACTAAATCATACCGCTTAACAAGCTCGTATATTGTACAAGATGGTGCAAGTTTAACCATTCCTGCCGGCACTAAAATTCATGCAGATGCAGGTGGAACCGAAGTTTATATTGCTGTTTTAATGGGTGGTACAATTAATATAAATGGAACTTCAAGCAATCCTGTTGTGATTTCTTCGGATCAGGGACAACCAGGAGATTGGGGTGGATTAACCATTTGTGGTAAAGCAACAACTACAGCAGGTGCTAATTCGGAAGCTGAAGTCGGTGGTTTTATTTATGGAGGATCAACCAATGATGATAACTCAGGAACAATTGAATACCTTGTAATTAAAGGAACTGGAGCACAGATTAATTCTGAATCACAATACAATGGTGTTTCTCTTTATGCTGTTGGCTCGGGTACTACTATCGAAAATGTTGCCGTATTGAATGGTTCGGATGATGGTATTGAATTTTTCGGAGGAACTGTTTCTGTAAGTAATTTGTATCTTGAAAATAACGAAGATGATTCGGTAGATTGGACTGAAGGATGGAATGGAACTGTAACCAATACATACATTTCTCATACTATTGCAGGTTTCTCAACTGCTTTCGAAGGAGATAAAATTAATAACAATCCAAATTTTATGAATGTAACGGCAATTTCTACTGTTGGTGGAACTGCATTACAATTCAAAAAAGAATCTGGAGCTACTATTACAAATATCTATTTAGAAGGTTACGATAAAAATATAGACATGAAAGATGATGGTGCTTTATCGAATGTTCAAATTGATGGAGTTAATGCTGATGTAAATTCAGCGTACAATTCAGGAACAAAAGTTGATATTTCGAGCTGGACTTGGAGAGAAGCAGAATTATAATCAAAATTCACAACACTTTAAAAAGGCAGATTCTTAAGAATTTGCCTTTTTTATCAAATTGTTCATCCTAGAATAAATTGACATAAGATTGACTTATTTATAAAAATGTGAATCTTTTTCATAAATATAAAATCATATCGAACGAGAAAAAATTCAGTTTATTAGAATTAAAAATGGACTCAAATATTAGTAACAAGAACAACTATTTTTCTATGTTCATTTTTAATTCCTTCCAATAATCCAATCCATCCTCCAGAGAACATACATGAATTTTGTATTTCTCATATATAAATTTGCCGGCAGTTATGCTACGTTCTCCGTATTTACAGTAAAGTAAATAGGTCTTCTTTCCTCCCAACGAGTCGATAATCTGATATAATTTTTCTGATGTATCGGCAAGCAAAGCTCCTTGTATATGTCCTTTCTTAAAATCCTTTTCCAATCGAACATCAATAACAACAGCATTATTATTTAATTTGGCAACTCTGTTAAATTGTTTCGGACTCAAAACCTGAACTGTATCATTTTGAGAATATGAAACTTGCGTTAGGCAAATTAATAATGCAAATATCAAATATTTAAAAAAATTCATAAACCGGGTTTTATTAAGATGATTCCTAATTAACGAATCAATTGTAATTCTATTCTTCTTCAATCCAGAAAAAATCAGACATAATATCATTTGATACGAAAACACCATCATCACAAAGAATCAGGGAGTTATTCTCTTTGCGAATATGATTGGATTGAATATATTTTTCTGCCTTCTTAACACAATGTTGGTGCAATTGTTCACCAAACAATTCCTTAACCTGATCCAAATTCATTCCCCAGTATGTTCTTAAAGAAGTAAGTACAAAATCATTAAATCTATCGTGAAAACTTAAATTTTCCTTCTCCGAAAAATCTTCTTTTTCATCAATCGCCTTCATATATTTATAATTGTGAGCAATATTCCATTCTCTTTCCTGCAGATTATAGGAATGTGCCGATGGTCCAATGCCCAAATATTGCTTTTGCTGCCAATAACTGGAATTGTGGCGGGAAATAAATCCTTCTTTAGAAAAATTAGATATTTCATAATGGATAAAACCATTCTCACGAGCAGAATCAATCAAATATTTAAATTGTTCAAAACTCTCCTCTTCATCCAATTCTGTTAACTGTCCTTTTTCAAGTTTTTTAGAAAAAACTGTATTCGGATCATACATTAAATGGTAAGAAGAAATATGTTGGATATTTAAATCGTAAACCAAATCTAAATTCTCTTTCCACTTCTCCATACTTAAGCCGGGAACACCGTATATCTGATCAACAGAGATATTATCGAAACCTAAATCCTGCGCTCTGCGAATAGCATTAAATGCCTCTTTTCCAGTATGTCTTCTGTTCATAAGAATTAAATCTTCATCATGAAAAGATTGTATTCCTACACTTAAACGATTAACTGATGACTTTGATAACTTTTCAAGGTAGGATTGATTCAAATCATCAGGATTAGCTTCCATGGTGATCTCTGCATCCGACTCTATATTCCAATATTTTGCTACTTCATCAATTAATAATTCAATTTGTTCTGGTTGATAAACCGAGGGTGTTCCTCCTCCAAAATAAATTGTAGAAACCGATTTCTGATTCAAATAATCCTTCCGCAATTTAAGTTCCTTTTTAAAACAATTCAACATTTCGTTTGTTGCCTGTAGCGATATGCTTTTATGGAACGCACAATAATGACAAAGTTGCTTGCAAAAAGGGATATGAAAATAAACTCCTGACATATTTCTATATTTTTTTGCAAGGTAGAAGCATTTCTCTTATTTTCCACAATTATCATCCTAAGAAATATAGAATGCAATCATCAGAATATTTATGATGCAACAATTAATATAGATTCTCGTCTTTAAGGCAGACAACAATATTAATCAACCAAAGTCTCGAAAAGTTACTTTGTTAAAATATTATCATATGAAAAATTTCAAAAAACTAATTACTCCTGCTCTTATTCTTTTTTTCAGTTTTATGATCTCTATTCCTGTTTATGCTGATGGGATAAAAGGGAATGGAAATGTAAAATCTGAAGATCGAGAAGTAAGTAATTTTGATGCGATAAAAATTAATGGAGCTTATACCATTTATCTTTCCCAAGATGATGATTACAGTCTTAGAATAGTAGCAGATGAAAATCTTTTAGATATAATCACCAGCAAAGTGAAAAATAATGTTTTGTATATTTCTAACGAAAAATCAATTTACAAATCAAAAGAATTGAAACTATACATCGGTTTTAAGCACTTGAGTAAAATAAAAGCCAATGGTGCTATTTCATTAAAAAGTGACCAGGTTCTGCGATTTGATAAAATTGATATAGAAATAAATGGTGCGTCCTCGGCGGATCTGGAATTATCGGCTAATCGTTTATCAATAGATAACAGCGGTGCTTCTACAATTAAGCTTGCTGGTAAATGTGAAGAAGTTGATATTGATATTTCGGGTGCTGGAAGTGTAAATGCAATTGCATTAAAAGCGAAAAAAGGAACAATAGACATAAGTGGTGTTGGTAGTGGAAAAGTATTCGTTGAAGAAGAATTACGAGTAAGTATTTCGGGTATTGGTTCTGTAAAATACAAAGGTGATCCACGAGTTACCAGTGATATTTCCTTTCTGGGAAGTTTAAAAAAATACTAAAATAATTCCTATAGATAGTTAGGCTGATTTCAATAAGAAATCAGCCTTTTTTATTATTCCTCTTTTTTATATCCAATAATAACATTTGAAACAGCTCTTGGCTCGGGAGGAAGAGAAAAAATATTTCTTTCGTAATTCGAATTGTATGGCGAAATATTCAATGTTTTTCCATTAACCACTATAGTTGAACTGCCTCCTGGATCAAAACCCATCGCTTTTTTAATCTTGTATTTTTCTAAAATACCAGCCATATCAAAATGAGTTGCACCTACCGATTCTCTAATTCTACCATTAACGGTTAAAACGAACAAATCTCCTTTATCATCTATTCCAACTGCAATTTTTGGTCCTCTCATATCTGTAAAATCCAAACGCGCAGCCTGTGTTTTTATCGAATTTGCTTTCTTCCAACCTTCCGTTATCATATCCAAACATTGAGTGCCATTATCTAATAACATTGGTCCTGCCTCTACTGCATGCAATACATCATCTAAACCTTTTACAAATATTTTTAAAGCATCACCTAAATTCGCAATTGGTTTTTCAATTACTGATTTTGGAATGCACAAAGTCAAGCCCACAGGAATTTGTTGAATTGAATTTTTATCTTCAATTATCTCCTTAATCGTAGTTCCAGCCAATCGGTATATAATACAATTTGTGGCAACTATTTCTTGATGATCATACATTAAATCGAAATAGGAAACTTGATTCGGATTCCAATTGTTGTAATTTTTAGCTTCAAATTGAATTAAACGATTTTCTAGTTCAACATCGATTCCTGTACTACAATTCACTCTTGAAATATCCAATTTACCTGATTTGTAAATAAGTAAAGCTGGCTTATTAAAAAGCGGCGCACTTAAAGTTTTTCCATTTGATATTAATAATCCTAGAGGAGATCCAATGTATGATTCAGGTAAGCCTAATTTTCCCACTAATTCAGGATTTAAAATGTATCCACCATTCCAGGAAATTTTAGCTTTTACACAATTTTCACTTTCAAAATCCTTTACAAAATCGGTTACTCGTTTAGTTTTTATAGAGCTTAATGCTGCAAAATTCCATGCTTTTATATCATCACTCACATTTGCCTTAGCCAAAATACCATTCCACGGAAAACCATCATTGTATTTACCTGTAACATTAGCATACTCCACATCAGATTTTATTGCATCTTTTGCTAATAGTTTATCTAAAACCTCTTTTAAAGGCGAACCATTTAATTCTGCATCCTCTTTTATTATTCTGTAAACTTCTTTCTCTCCCAATTTATCACAGAGAGATTTAAACTGATCGGAATGCAATAACAAAGAAAAATCTTTTGAAGTTTGAACTGGAGTTGGATAAGCTATTGTAGTTCGAACACCAGCAGGTACGAATTGAATGTAACCTGTATTATTCGGTATTCCCATTATATTTGCTGCCAATTCGGTTGTTACCTTACCAATATGAAAACGATCGATATTTAAAATATCAGTCATGAAGGCAGCATTTCTTCTATTCGAAATTAAATATCCTTCCTTCTCCATTATTAAGCGTAGAATAGATAAAGGCTTCTCTCCCATTTGTGGTATATGAATTCCCACTGTTAAAGAATTTATCGACACAATTTGAAGGATATTTTCCTCATATAAAAGTTTCAATTCCTGATCGAAACCAGATTCAATGAATTTTCTTATATCCGTTGCAGTTGTCCAATTTGTTAGAGCTTTATCGGGAGCAAAAACATAAACTTTGGCTAAGTTTTTACTTTTAATATCATTGATAGAAACAGGTTCGTGCATTTCTATACCTAACCTATTCTTTATTGAGTTTAAGATAAAATACTCCAACTCATATTTAATATATTTCCCAGGAAAATATGCCATTGGAACATTCAAATTCATTCTTTTAAACAAAAATTCTCTATCGTCGATAGAAATCACCGATGATGATGTTAGCTGAGAAAGTGCTAAATTTTTATCTAAAAAGAATCTCGAGCTTCCACTTACCTTTCTTCCAGTACCTGGTGGAAGAAGTTTTGATTTTAAAAGGTTAACCATTCCAGACAATTCCTGATGTGTATAATCGTGAAATGGATAGTAATTTTTATTACGATGACGATAAGTAAATGAATGATCATGTCTGATATCAATTTCACCTTTTCGAACTGAAAATATATTATCAATAGCATTGTAAAATTCATGAATCATTTCCATACTCATTTTATCAGTATCGGGATGATCGGTAATTTGTTTTTTAGCAAAATAGAACGTTCCTCCTCTAATTTTTTGTTCTTCACTTCTAAAAAAACTTGGGTCTATTAAAGATTTTAAATAAAGCATAAATCCCAATAGACCGTAACCAGGCAAATAATGACGATTTTCAGTTTTCAAAAGTGCTTTAACATCATCATTAATGTAATTAGCTTTATCCCGATAACTTTCGAACACATCGCTTACAAGTTTTAAACTATTCGAATTTGGTTTTAACTGGTAGTAAAGTTTTTTAACTATTCTATCGATACCTAAATTCAACGAAGCTATACTATATCTATTTTCTAATACTCTTTTATTATGTGTCACACTTCGATGATGGATATGAGGAAAAAACACTTTTTCTATTACCTCATTCACATGTGAATCTAAAATAGTTCTTCCTCTAAACTCAATCACTTGTAGTCTATCCTTTTCTGGTAAATGCTCGCCAATTACCTCCGCATAAACATTCTCTGGTTGATATCTTCTGCAAAAAATTGGTACTCCTGCAGCTGCAGCTTCAAGAATAGGTAAACCTCTACCTTCCGTTTTCGATGGTAATAATATTAAAGAAGATATGCTGTACAGTTCTGGTATTCCTATCGGACTCTCAAATTGATTTTTAAACCTTTCTTTATCTGCTTCACTAAAAAGAAAACCCAAATACACTCTTTTTCTAAACTCTCTATCTATACTATTTAGTAATGCTTGAAAACGTTTTAATAATTTTTGAAAATATGCGTACTGTCCCAAAGGAATTGGTCCTGTTATTAAAACAGTTATTTTAAAATCAGAAGATTCTCTAATTTTATCTTTTAAACTATCAACTTTAAGCATTTTTTGAATCAAGTCGAAGCCCAATTCAATTCTCTTTCTTGATATAACACGAGTTGGCTGAAGGAAAATAATATTCTCGGATATGAATTTATGCATTGCTTTGGTCTTATATCCAATATAAATGGGTTCTGGATTTTTTCTATCAACCAATTTGTAGTCTAAAACATCCTTTACCGAGTAACTAATGAGAGCTTCATCGTGATAACGACTAAGCATTTTTTCCATTTGATACATGGACTCAATTTGTTTTCTTTTGTTGATATTTGAATATTCCGAGCTATCTACGGCCGTTCCAATTTCAGTTACATTTGCAGGGTTGTGTCCTTTGATATTGATTAAATATTCCGATTGTTTTCTATTTATATTAACATTCATCCAGGAACGAGACTCCCATGGAAATAGAACATCTAATTGTGAAAAAAATTCTCCCAAATGAGAATTCAAAAAGAAGAAATCTCTAGGACCTTTTTTTAATCCTTTTTCCTCTTTTTCAACTTCAGAATTTCCGCCTTCCCAATAAAAATCATGATTATTATTTATTACCGGAATTCCCATAAATTCCGATACAAGAACACATGCCAAAGCACTTGATACATTACCAGGATTAGAACAAACATTAATCAAATACAAAAGTCCAATATTATTATCTTCTATGTATTTTGATAGTTTACTACAAATAAGTAACACCTGATTCCAAAATTTTAGAATCAAATCATTGTATTCTTTACTGCCTCTTTCCAGTTTTGTAAAAAAGAAATCTTTATACAAATCCCAATCGTCGAAAGATTGCATTTCTTCAATGGTAAAAATATTAGCATTTGAGCCAATTATCTTTGAGGCTTCAGGATAAAACTTTCCTGCTATATAATGTATTGGTAAATGATCACCAAAATTTCCTCTAAAAGATTTGGCATACTTTTCCACCTCAATGCTCACACCATCTATCGAAAAATAGAAGGTTATAAAAGCCATTCCCTTATTTACTAAATCACTTTTAAAATTTGAAAAAGATTCAGAAAATTCAACAACTGGAATTGGTTTACTCTCTTTAAAACGATCAATAAAAAGACCTAAATCGAACCAGGTATTTATTTTTTCTTCACCTAGTAATTTCATCATCTCAGCTGCTGACATTTTCATATCTCACTTTTTCATTTAACAAAATTTCAAATACAATTTAATTTACGAAATTCTGATAAGTTGATCAAAAACGTCTCGCTGAAATCATTAACTAAAAAGAAACTTGATAACTTAAATTAGCTTTTTAACTTTGCTATAAACAAAATTTAAAATGAGATTTAAACCTTTTTGGAGAAATATAATTTGGGCAGCTATAATATTTATACTTTGTGCGGTTCCTGGCGATGAATTGCCAAAAACAAATGCAATTCAAATTCCTCATTTCGATAAAATCGTTCATTATGGAATGTTCTTTATTATGGGCATTTTTCTAATGGCTGAATTTAGAATTCAAACCAAATTAAAAAGAGTTACTATTCTGATTATCTCCATACTACTTATTGGAATTTATGGGGGTGCTATTGAATTTTTGCAACAAAATTATTTTGTAAACCGGAGTGGTGATTATATGGATTTACTTGCAGATATTCTTGGTGGTATTACTGCAATAATTTTATATCCTTGGCTTAAAAAACAAAAAGACCTGCTATTAGATAGCAAGCCTTTTAATAAAATATCTTTTCTAAAGAAAATATTATAAACTGATGTATTCATCAGAACTTTCCATTTCTGAAATTAATTGTCCTATTGTTTTACCTTTAAATAGGTCATAAATTTGCTGTCTGATACTTCCAAACTGATTATGAACCGGACAAGGAGGTTGTTTACTAGAACCTGATTTGCACGGACGCATGCCAATCAAACAATTTTCAAACATATCCAAACCATCCACAATTTCAACAATATTCATTAAGGTAATTTCCGTAGGTTCTTTCCCCATACCAAAACCACCATGTGGTCCCTTTGTTGAAGTAAGTAATTTTTGTCTAGCAAGACTTTGTAGAATTTTGCCTAAGAAGGGAGTTGGAATCTCTAATTCTTCAGAGATCTTTTTAATTCCAATTTTTTTTCCATCCTTTGCATTTATCGACAAATAAATCACTGAACGAATTGCATATTTACAAGTATTCGATAACATCTTTAATATTTAATTTTACTCTCACATTTATCTAACAATCAGGACAAATATAGTAATTATTACTACTAATTACGCATCTTTTATTCTTTAATTCCTTATTTATTATGATTCTGTTTATAGTCTGTAACAGGCTATTATAAAGGAATTTTGTCAATTCTTTTTTGATGTCTTCCTCCTTCAAATTCTGTTTTAAGAAAGATATCTGCTATTTCCTCAGCTTCATCATATGAAATAAATCTTGCCGGAATACCACATACATTTGCATTATTATGCGTACGAGCCAATTCAGCAATTTCAGAAGTCCAGCATAAAGCAGCTCTTACTTTTTGATGCTTATTTGCAGTCATTGTAATTCCATTACCACTTCCACAAATTGTAAACCCAAAATCAAACTCGTTATCATTAACAGCCAATGCCAACGGATGAGCCGTATCTGGATAATCCATACTTTCTTCAGAATTTGTCCCAAAATCTTTTACTTCATATCCTTTTTCAGATAGAAATTCGACTAGTTTATTCTTGTATTGAAAACCTGCATGATCACATGCTATTGCAACTTTAATCTTTTTCATTTTGTATTTTTTCGGAAACTGATTAGCATTAAATGTTTGTTATTCTACTAATATTTTGGCTTACAAAACTAGTAATTTTAATTGGTGGTTGAGTAAAAATCTCTTAATGATCGATAAATTAAAACTACAATTATATTTCACTCTTATCAACGAATCTCAATAGATATGATTTACTTATTATCAGTATATTATAATGACAATTCTAGGTTATAAACAGAATTGTTCACATTTAGTTAACATACTGTTGATTTTTCCTTATTAAATTTTCCAATCTTTTATTTGCTTAAAAGAAAAACCTATTTGCATAGGAAAATATTACAGCCTAAACAATTTTATTTTTCACCTATCAATTCTATTCTTTAAACGAGTTTTCAACAACATGTTAATATAAGTTAAGGGTGTTTTTATCACAATCTCCACTTATCAACAACTTGTTAATAAGGTTTAAATTCATCTAATAATCAAACTCCCTAAATTAACAATGCTTGTTAATATCCTGTTATTAGACTCATTCTTGAATCAATTACAACAAATTTTGAAATCTCTTACCAACACTATTAACAGGATATATTAATAATCTTATTTTTTAGAAATTTAAAAAAAAGAAATAATAATAGTAGAGGTGTTAATAACAAGAATGAGAAGCCAAAATTTAATATTTACCTATTGATTGGAATAGTTAAGAAGATTACCTTTATTTTGTAATGATTTTGTTATCTTGCATGCTATTGAAAAATCCACACCTATAAACATGAGTTGGGAAACAAAAAACTATTCTATCCTTTTAGTTGAAGACAATAAGTTAAATCAAACTGTCGTAAAATTTACACTTAAACGATTTGGTTATTTAATTGATGTTGCCAATAATGGAATTGAAGCTGTAGAGAAATATAGAGAAGGTGAATACGATTTTATTTTAATGGATATCATGATGCCTGAAATGGATGGTATAGAAGCCACAAAATGTATTCGAGATTACGAGGATGGAAGAATGCATATTCCAATTATAGCTCTCACAGCCGATATAATGATCGCTAACGAAGAAAAATGTCTGGAGAGTGGTATGGATGCTCATTTATCAAAGCCTTTCGAAATAGAGAGCTTATTCAAGGTTCTTGAAAAATTAGATTTGTAAAAATCGATATAAAATTCCTAGTGTTTTAAAGCTGCCGATATTTATATAATGTCGGCTTATTTATTTTTGTGTAACTTTTGATGCAAATAATAAAATTCAATTATAATTTTGCCGAATGGATGATAACCTGGATATAAGAAGTCATAGTTTTTCTGACAAGGAAAATGAATTTGATAATAAATTGAGACCTCTTCAATTTTCAGATTTTCGTGGACAAAAGAAAATTGTTGAAAATCTTAATATTTTTGTTGAAGCTGCAAAAATGAGAGAAGAAGCTCTCGATCATGTTTTGCTTCATGGACCTCCTGGTTTAGGTAAAACTACTTTGTCGAATATTTTGGCAAATGAATTAGGTGTGGGTCTTAAAATTACTTCAGGTCCTGTTTTGGATAAGCCAGGAGATCTTGCCGGCTTATTAACTAATTTGGAAGAGAACGATGTTCTGTTTATTGATGAAATTCATCGTTTAAGTCCAATTGTAGAGGAGTATTTATATTCAGCTATGGAAGACTTCAAAATTGATATAATGATTGATAAGGGACCCGCTGCGCGCTCAATTCAATTAGAGTTAAATTCGTTTACTTTGATTGGAGCTACAACCAGATCCGGATTATTGACATCACCTTTACGAGCACGTTTTGGAATTAACTGCCATTTAGAATACTACGATTTACCAGTTTTAACAAAAATTGTTGAACGAAGTGCTGGAATTTTAAATGTAGAAATAACTCATGAAGCAGCAGGAGAAATAGCTTCAAGAAGTAGAGGAACTCCTAGAATTGTTAATGCCTTATTGCGCAGAGTTCGTGACTTTGCTCAGGTAAAAGGAAATGGTTCTATCGATCTGGAAATTACCAGATTTTCCTTAGAAGCTTTGAATATTGATAAACATGGATTAGATGAAATGGATAATCGTATTTTAAATACTGTTATTGATAAATTTAATGGAGGTCCGGTTGGAATTTCTACAATTGCAACTGCAGTTGGTGAAGATAGTGGAACTATTGAAGAAGTTTATGAGCCATTTTTAATAAAAGAAGGTTTTATTAAACGAACTCCAAGAGGGAGAGAGGTAACTCAATTAGCTTATTCTCATCTTGGAAAAGATAATTTTAAAGATCCTGAATTGTTATTTTAAAAAGAATGAAGAGATTACTACCCATATTATACACACTAGCAACTGTTTTAATTATTGTTGGAGCATTGTTTATTCTTCAATCCGAAACCCATGGAATAATGCTTCTAACTGGTGGTTTAGTGTTAAACATAATTTATAGAATTTTTGCATTAAACTGGAATAGTGTTAAAGAATTTAAGTTAAATTCACTATTAAGGATTTTAGGGATATTAATTATGGCTTTTGCTTGTGCTTTAATTTTTACAGATTCAGATCAAAAATTTAACTTTTTAATTCTTTCTGTACTATTAGATTTAGCACTCAATTTTAAAGAAATGTCATTCCGTACAAAATAGAAAAAGGAGCTTGTGACCAGCAAGCTCCTTTCTAACATCCCTAGTAATTTTCCTAAATAGCAATATTCTTTCTAGTATTAGACAAAGAATATATTTCGTTTATATTTTGTTTTAAAATAGCTTCAATTTTTTCTTTTAGTACAATATTTGATTCCGAGAATTTTAATGGAATTGTGAAGTAAAATATTGATCCTTCACCAATATTGGAATCTATATACAATTTACCTCCTAATAAGTTGATAATCTCTTTACATAAACTCAATCCTAAACCAGCTCCTGAATGGACCCTTGTGTATGAATTATCAACCTGGGTAAATTTCTTAAATATTTTGTCTTGTTGCTCTTTACTAATTCCAGGACCATTATCTTTTACATAGAATAAGATATTGTGTCTGTCTTGTATGGCACAACCAAAATCGATTTCTCCTTTTTCTGTAAATTTCACTGCATTATCCAATAGATAGGATAAAACTTTAGTTAGTTTTTCAAAATCAGTGAATATTTTATTTTCGCGTAAATCTTCAGTAAAATTTAAAACTATATTTTTCTGAGATTGATATATTTTTTGCCCGAAAACGGAATATAATTTTAATAACATTTCATGAATCTCCAATTCGGATTCATTGTATTCCAAGGCACCACTTTCTAATTGCGAAAGTTCCAGGATTCGATTAAACAAATCCAAAAGTTCTTTACTGCTCGATGTCAGTATTCTTGTAAATTCAGTTCGCTCGTCCTTTGAAAGAGAATCGTCTCGCAATAATTCTGATGCACCTACAATGGCATTCATTGGGGTACGAATTTCATGCGACATGTTGGCAAGAAAAGCATCTTTTAATTGCTCGGATTTTTTTACCTGAGCTTGTGCCTCTTTCAACTGTTTCTGCAATTCTTTATATGTAGGACGTTTCTCCATGCAAATGAATTTAGTCTCTATAATAGAGTTTCGTTTGGCTTTTGGTCTACACTACTAAACCTTAACCATTTCATCTTAACGATGATTATAAGAAAATATGTTTATGGGAATTTTTTAAACAAGACAGTCATCTAATACCGACTTGTCTTGCATACCACCTGTGGTATGATTTAATTCTTGAATGTTTAATTCTTCGAATGTGTTCATTTTAAATTGGATGAGAATAGTAAATATAAATAATACTTTTTACATCCACAAAAATTTAATTAAACAAGGCAATAGTCAAGAATAGATTTATCAGACATACCACCTTTAATGTTTTTCAAATCTTCTGTGCTTACTACTTCGAAATTTTTCATTGCTATTTTTTTTAGGTCAATTACTACTAGGAATTACTTTTTTGGAAAATATTGGATTACTATGGGTCAAGGTCAATTAAACAAGGCAATCATCAAGGACAGATTTGTCTGACATACCACCTTTAATGTTTTTCAAATCTTCTGTGTTTACTACTTCGAAATTTTTCATTGCTATTTTTTTTAGGTCAATTACTACTAGGAATTACTTTTTTGGAAAATATTGGATTACTATGGGTCAAAATCAATTAAACAAGGCAATCATCAAGGACAGATTTGTCTGACATACCACCTTTAATGTTTTTCAAATCTTCTGTGCTTACTACTTCGAAATTTTTCATTGCTATTTGGTCTTTTTTATTTTTATTGGAATCAATTACACCCCTTTATTCCCGTTTTCGGAAAAAGGTAACCCTCGGTAAGCAACTTTTTTTTAAAAAAATTGAAAAAAACTCTATATATTTAAATCCTTTAAGGAATTGATGCGTATATAAGGCATTGTTTCTAAGAAGATTAAGAAAAACTATCTAAGCGTGAAAAATATTTTAAAAAAAATTCTGCTTTTTTCTCTTTTACTTGTTTTCCTGTCTGGTGAAAACATGAATTTAGCACATAATACGAGCTTGTCTTCAACACCTGAAGTAACAAGTAATCCGGATTCCTTATTGCTTCAACAATTCGATAGAGCCTTGCAGTTCTTAAGAAAAGGAGAATTTCAATATGCAGAGCAATCATTTCGTAATGCTACAAATACCATAGAAAATGGAATAGTAAATAATAAAACTCTCGTATTCAGAACTTATGTGAACTTCGGAGTTTTATTAGGAAGAATTGGGAAGAGCCAGGAAGCCCTCAAATATTATAATCTATCAGAACAATTTACCATTGACAATTTTGGAGTAGATTCACAAAAATTAGTACCTATATATGTTAATATGGGAAATATATTTGCAGAAGCAGAGGATTTGTTTAAAGCACAAACTTATTATGAGAAAGCTCTTAATTTAACTGGAAATAAAGGAAATAGATTTTTACCAAAAATCCATAATAATCTTGGAACGATTTATTATAAAAAAGGACAATATGATCTAGCATTAGAAGCGTTTAGTAAGTCTTTAAATTTAAAAGAAAAAGCTCAATCAAATGATAAACCAAGTACTCTTAATGGTATTGCTAATTGTTACAGGACAAAAGGAAATTTCGTAAAGGCAGAATTTTACTATGTGAAATGTATTGAAGAAGCAAAAAGAATTGGGGGAGATAATTATTATCAACTTGGTGATTATTATTTGAATTATGCTGTATTTCAAAATGATAGGAAAAATAATGATCAAGTATTACATTATCTTACTTTAGCTAAGAAAGTATATGAAAGTAATTATGGATTTAAGCATCCTGATACCGCTCATTGTTTATTTAATTTTGGGGATTGGTATCACGATACAGAAAAAAAGTATGATTTGGCTCTTGAATACTACCAAAAAGCGATTGTAGCTGAATTAGATAATTTTCAGGATAGTAGTATTTATATTAATCCAAATCTGAATGAAATAGAGCCTCAAATATCTATACTTAAAATACTTAAAGGTAAGGCCCGAGCTTTAAAATCTTTATATTCTACAAGTGATAAAATAAGTGATTTGGAATTTGGACTTCAGACCTATGATTTGTGCTTGAACATTATTGATAAAATAAGAATTGGTTATCAGGATGAAGAGAGTAAGTTTTATCTTTCTAAAAATGAGAAGGACACCTATACGGTTGCTATTGAAATTGCGGTTGAGTTATTTCAGCTAACAGGAGATGTGAATTATAAAGAGAAAGCTTTTAAGTATGCAGAAAGATCTAAGGCAGCAAGTTTAATGTCTTCGCTAAATGATGTAAATGCGAAGAATTTTGGTGGTATTCCTCAAGAACTTCAAGATGAAGAAATTCTATTGAGAAAGGACATTGCTTCTTATCGTGAAAAGATTTATGAAGAACGTAAAAAGGCAAGTCCCGATCGAAAGAAAATATCCGATTGGCAAGGAGTTTTGTTTGATTTAAACGAAAAATACAATCAAATGGTACTTCGTTTTGAGGAAGATTACCCTGAATACTATGCTCTTAAATACGATAACCATACCATTGATATAGAAGAACTACAGTCAAGACTGGAAGATAATGATGTTTTAATTGAATATTCAATTTCAGATTCAGCTTTATTCACCTTTACAATTACCTCTAATTCTTTTGAAGTAGCTAGACAGAGCCTTGATAAAGAGAGATTTGAGTCACATTTGGAAGAAGTTAGAAACTGCCTGAAAACTAATGATTTTGCAGAGAGAAGTGCTGAGTATTATAAACGATATACCAAATCAGCTTATTATTTGTATAAAGAGTTGTTTCAAAATCAACCTAATAATCTGGATAATAAGAATTTAATGATTGTTCCAGATGGAAAAATGGCTTATATTCCTTTTGGTGTTTTATTAAAGAAAGAAGCTGATTCTACTAGGATGAATTATAGAGGTTTGGATTATTTAATAAGAACTAACACCATAACTTATCACAATTCGGCAACACTTGGTTTCTCTATAGAATCTGCAGGATTTAGTTTCTCATCAAATAAATCAGTTCTTGCTTTTGCACCATCTTACGAAGATGTAAATGATTCTATTCTTTATGCGGAAAGAGCATATAGAGATAAATTGTATCCTTTACCTGGTGTTAAGGAAGAGGTAAATAATATTTCTAAGGTTATTCCTGGAGATCTTTATGTTGATGATTTCGCTACTGAAAGGAATTTTAAAGATCATGCTAGTGATTACGATGTGTTACACCTTGCGATGCATACAATTATTGATGATGAAAATCCAATGTACTCTAAACTTGTTTTTACACAAGTTGAAGATACTACTCAGGATGGACTTTTAAATACGCATGAAATTTATAATATGAATTTTAACGCCAGAATGGTTGTTTTAAGTGCATGTAACACAGGAGATGGTAAATTAATGAAGGGTGAAGGGGTAATGAGTTTGGCCCGAGGATTCTTTTATGCTGGTTGTCCAAGTATCATTATGACATTATGGACTGTAGAAGATCAAACTGGATCGAATTTAATGACCAATTTTTATAATTTCCTTTCTCAGGGATTAAAAAAAGATGAAGCTTTGCGTCAAGCTAAACTGGAATATTTGAAAACAGCTGATCCTTTAAAATCTCATCCATATTTCTGGTCTGGATATGTAACGATGGGAGATGTAGAACCATTATATGATTTTAATTTAAAATCTAATATAGCATATATGGCTTTTGGTTCTTTAGGATTAATATTTCTATTATTAGCATTTAGACGTTTTAGAGCAAAAAAGATGACAGCTTAGTGTAGAGATTAAAAAATATTAATAAAGCCGTTAAACGAGAAATTTAACGGCTTTATTATTTTATGTCTTTGTAAGCTCTTATTAATATTGCTAAAGATTATTTAGCGTAAAATGATATATCTTTTTTTAATAGAACAAGAAAGCCGTTCAATCTGATTGAACGGCTTTATATATGTGGTAATGAATGAATGATTTATTCCAGTCTACTAAGAATTTCCTGTGCTTTACTTTTGTAGAAGCTATTTCCTTTGGCAATAGTATTAAATTGCTTAATGGCTTTATCTCTATCATTAGTCATTAAGTAACAAAACCCTAAATACCATTCAGATTGCTCTATAAACAGGTTGTTCTTATGTCGAATTACTCTGGTAAAGTTCTTATTTGCTTTATGATATTCGTTAATTTCCAAATTAGAAATACCTGAATAAAAATTACTCGTTATATTCGTACTGTCTTTATCTAAGATTTGCTTAAATAGATCCAAAGCAGTCCGATAATCTTTCGATTCGTAACTTTTTAAAGCAGTCACCAGCATGTTATCGATACCCATATCTGTCGAACGATTATTTATAACAATTTTATACGGTTTGTAATAATTGCTATAAACCTTTTCGTTAGAATAGGTGCTCTTGTTATTTGCTAGAAACATCAAACTACCAATACCAATGAATAGAGCAAGAGATGCTGCTACAATATTCCATTTGGTTAAGTATTTGAATTTTCTCTTTTTATCTTCATTCGGAGGAGTTTCAATAGCCTCAAGTTTACTTCTTAAGTCCATTACATCTTGTTCCATTATGGCTTCATCTACCTCCTTGTGCAGATCCAGTTCCATTTGAAGATCTGAATCGTTGAGAAGATCTTTCTCGAATTCCTTCAGTTGGTCGTTAGACAATTCACCGTCCAGGAAATCCTCAATACGGTCAAAATTCATTTCATCCATCATATACTTCTTTAAATTCATTATCACTTTTAATACTCTCAATCAGCATTTGTTTACACTGATATTTTCTCTTTTTAGCATACTTTTCACTCTTATAACCCATAACTTCGGCTATTTCTTTTAGTGAAATCTTATCCAATGCGAGTTGAAGTACCTTTTTACAATCTGCTCCAAGGTTTTGGAAATGTTTTTGATATAGTCTGTACTTCTCCGTTTGGTCATAAGTAGGAGAGGCTTCGTCTAATCTATTATCCAAAATACCATCGGAATTAACCTCATTGCTATTTTTCTTTTTCTCAAGTTGCTTCAACCATAAAAGTCTGCAAATGGAATAGATGTATGTTTTAAAATTACAATTAAGAACCAAGGGTTCTTTTTTCATTTTACGATAGATTACAATAATAGCTTCTTGAAAAAGATCGCGTGCATCCTCCTCGTTCCCATTATTGTTTTCTATAAAATTGCGAATACTCGGAAAGAATTTTTTGTAGATGTAATTTAACACATCATTATTACTCATACTTATTCCTTCAAGTATCGCCTCCGTAGTGTAATCCATATTTTCTATCCCTTTATTCCCTTTATAATAAAAAGGTAACCCTCAAAAAGTGTTTTTTTTTGAAAAAACATCAATTTAATCTGTAAAAAGCTGTAAATGAGCGTAATAAATTTAGGTGTTTTTTTAGTGATATATGTGAATTTTGAATGAAATAATACATGTATTAACATAAACTAAAGCAATATACTATATTTCTTTAAAAATGTTTAGGCAAAATGAATAATTTTTTTTGATGAATAGTTTAATATTAGATGTAAGTGTATATATTAATAAGGGGAAGGTAAATGTAGTTTAAATAAAAAATCCGATCTTCATTTGAAGATCGGATTTTGTGTGGGCGATATAGGATTCGAACCTATGACCCCTTGGGTGTAAACCAAGTGCTCTGAACCAACTGAGCTAATCGCCCTTTTATTGGGAATTTTTTTGCTTTTTGTGGGCGATATAGGATTCGAACCTATGACCCCTTGGGTGTAAACCAAGTGCTCTGAACCAACTGAGCTAATCGCCCTTGCCCTTAAAAGCGATGCAAATATAAGATGGAATATTTTTACCTGCAAGTATAATTTTAAAAAAAATGAAAAAAATATTTTCTAGATGGCACTAAATTGGCGGAAAGATGTAATTTTAGCAGTCATAAAAAATTGATACTATGGAGAATAATTTAGAAAGTGATTGGAACAAATTATTATATAAAATTTCTGAAGATTTTAATGTAGATGCTGATTTGAATGGTACACTTTTATTAATTGGCATTCAGGAAAGAGGTTTGGGCTTTAAGGAGACTTATTCTAAGCAAGACAAAATGGATCACATAAATTTAGCTACTTGTACTCTTCTAATAAAATGGAATTATTACGAGGTTGTAGGCTACGATGAAAACAAATGGCCTATTTTTAAGAAGAACAAACTGGTTCCTCCTTTTTCCAAAGAAAAAGAGGATTTATTGCTTAAATCTTCTATTGTAGAATATTTTAAGGAAAATGGATATTTTGAAAATTAAAACTGTAAATACATACTCATGAAAAAATTACTCTACCTTTTAGTTCTACTTGCTTTTGTTTCTTGTAAGCAAAAATTGGAATTGGGAATAAACAACCGTATTGTTGAAATTGAAACTGAATATGGTACCATGAAATTGAAGCTTTATGATGAAACTCCTGGACATCGTGATAATTTCATAAAGTTGGCACATGCTGATTATTTCGATGGAACCTTATTTCATAGAGTCATAGATGGTTTTATGATTCAGGGAGGAGATCCTGATTCTAAAGGGGCAAAGGCTGGGCAAAGGCTAGGAGAAGGTGGACCTGGTTATCAAATTCCGGCTGAATTTAATCCTAAACTTATGCATAAGCGTGGGGTTATAGCAGCAGCACGAGAGGGAGATGATGTTAATCCTGAAAAAAAATCAGCTGGTTCTCAGTTCTATTTGGCCCAGGGAAGAGTTTATACAGAAGGTGCTTTAGATACCTTAATTCTAAAAATTAATGGCAAGCTAAAAACAGATATTTACAATAAAATCCAAAAGGTGAATGCTGTAAAGATCATGGAATATCAATCGGCAGGACAAATGGAAAAAATGACTGCATTGATTGATAAAATCCAAATTGAGGTTGATTCTGTATTTAATATCAGTAAGAAAACCTTGAATAATGAGCAAATAAAAGCCTATACTACAGTTGGAGGAATTCCTCATTTAGATGGTGGTTATACTGTTTTTGGAGAGGTGATTGAAGGAATTGAATTAATAGATAGTATTGCTAAAGTGAAGAAAGATGAATTCGATCGTCCACTTGAGGATGTATCAATGAAAATTAACATTCTGCAATAGTAAAGAATTAAATATAGAAGGAAGCTCTGCATTTTAGCAGGGCTTTTTTTGTAATAAAATTAGCATAGTTTATCTTAGTTCAGATTTTTAAAATGGAAATTTCATGAGGATTAAAAATATACTATTGGTTATACTTCTAATAGGCTTTACTTGTAATAAGAGTTATTCTCAGACGACAAATTCTATCATCTTAATAGAAACCAATTTGGGAAATATGAAATTGATGCTTTACAAGGAAACACCTAAGCACAGACAGAATTTTCTACAATTAATTGAGAATAAACATTTCGATGGGACTTTGTTTTATCGTGTAATTAAAGGTTTTGTGGCTCAAGGTGGTTCACAGGATTCGAGAAATGCACCTGCCGGTAAAACAATTGGATATGGAGATGCAAATAGGTCTATAGAATCAGAATTTAATACTAAATACTTTCATAAAAAGGGAGCGATTGCTTCTCCACGCCAGCCCGATAAAGTAAATCTTTTTAAAGAATCAGATGTATCGCAATTTTACATTGCACACGGTCGGGTTTTTACAGAAGAGGAATTAAATGCAATGGAGAAGAAGATTAATGGTCCAATACGAAAAAAAATAGTTAAAAGACATTTAACCAAAAGTAAAAGAGCTGTTTTGGATTCTTTAAAAAAGGCAAAAGCAGTGGACGAGTTTCGTACTATTGCAAAAAAAATAAAAGAAGATATTGAGTTTGATTACAACAGTTCAAGAGAACGCTTGGAGTTTACTCCTGAACAAAGAAAGGCATTTACGACTGTTGGAGGTGTGCCGCATTTAGATAACAATTACACGGTATTTGGTGAAATTATTAGCGGTTTAGATGTGTTAGATAAAATTGCCAATCTTAAAACCGACGCGAACGACAGACCCTATACCGATGTGAAAATGAAAGTTAAAATTTTAAAGTATTAAGAGCTTTTGCTATTTAGCCATTCGCTTTTGATTGTTGAGGAAAAAGTTTTTGTAACTTTGCCGACCATTGCAATAAATAAAGAAGTTATATCATGCTTGACAAAATAAATAATCTACTTGAAGAGCTGAACGGATTTTCGGCTACAACACTTGAAGAGGTTGAACAGTTCAGAATTAAGCACCTTAGTAAAAAAGGTAGCATTGCTTCGCTGTTTGCTGATTTTAAAACTGTGCCGAATGAAGAGAAAAAGGCAGTTGGGAAAGCTTTAAACGAGCTTAAAACTGCTGCTATGGATAAGGTAAATGCTTTAAAAGAAAGTTTTACCGGTGCAGAATTCGGAAAATCAGGTTTGGATTTGACTTTGTCTGGTGATCCTGTAAAGTTAGGTTCTCGTCATCCACTTTCTTTGGTGAGAAACGAGATTACTGAGATTTTCGCACGCCTCGGATTTACAATTTCCGAAGGACCAGAGATTGAAGATGACTGGCACAATTTCTCAGCATTAAATTTCCCTGAAGAACATCCAGCTCGTGATATGCAGGATACTTTCTTTATTGAGAAAGAGCCAGATGTAATTTTACGTACACATACTTCATCGGTGCAGGTACACGATTTACAGGAAATGGAGTTGCCAATTCGTTGTTTAACTCCAGGTAGAGTATTTCGTAATGAAGCTATTTCGGCTCGAGCTCACTGTATCTTCCACCAAATTGAAGCACTTTATGTTGATGAGAAAGTTTCATTTGCAGACTTGAAGCAGACCTTAACTTATTTCGCTAAAGAATTCTTTGGAGAGAAAACAGAGATTCGTTTGCGTCCATCTTATTTCCCATTTACTGAGCCATCGGCAGAAGTTGATGTTACCTGTTCGCTTTGTGGAGGTAAAGGATGTAACGTTTGTAAAGGAACCGGTTGGCTTGAGATTTTGGGTTGTGGAATGGTTGATCCAAATGTATTGGAGTTGAACGGTATTGATAGCAAAAAATATTCTGGATTTGCTTTAGGAATGGGAATTGAGCGTATTACCATGTTAAAGTATGGTATTAAAGATTTGCGTTTGTTCTTCGAGAATGATATCCGTTTCCTTGAGCAATTTACTGCTGGAGGGTTTTAATAAGGATTATTTATACGACTATAATAAAAGATGCTGTCCTTACGGATGGCATTTTTTGCTTAAGAAAATATCAATAATCAAATCCCAAATCCCAATATGTAACATCCTTGGAATTTGAGATTTGGATTTTAGTTTTTATTCCTCGTGGTAAATAATTTCAGAGGTAACCGGAATTACCTGTTTATAAAGTGCGCTAACTCCACAATATTCCTCTTCCGATAATTTTACAGCACGTTCTATTTTACTTTTGGGAAGGTCTTTACCAAAAAACTCATAAACTACATGCATATTTTTATAAAATGTAGGTTGTTTATTTGTTAATTCGCCATGTACTGCAACTTTGATATCACGAACTTCAACTCTCATTTTCTTTAAGATCATTGCCATATCGATACCTGTGCAACCAGCCAATGCGGTTAACATTAGTTTTTTCGGACGAAAACCTTTGTCATCGCCACCAATATCTGTTCCTGCATCGGTTATCATTTTATGCCCATCCATATCTGTCTCGTAGGCTAAATTGCCTAACCACGACATCTCTACTGTGTGTTTCATATTTCAATTATTATTAGTTGTATAGTTACAAGTAGCAAGTTATAAGACCTGATAAAATATTCCTAACTTATTTTATAATCGTGAATTCTGTTTATCTATAAAAATAAAAGTTTAATTTGAAATCAACTTAGCAAAAGCTATTGGAGAAGTAAAACTTAAATTAGTATATTTAGAGCTAATTCTAAACTAGGTGAGCTTAGAATTAGCAACAAACAAACACAGCAAAACGTCCACCTTTATTTTGTGGATTTTAAGCACATTATTTGATGTATTTAGTATAGTATTTCTAATTAGTGATTTCAGATTAAGTTGAAAATGAAGCAAAATTTAATTCTTCCTAATTGCAATCAATTAGCAGATAAATTCACCGAAAGGTTTCCTGATCTTTCGGTTGATGATAAGAATCTTCTGTTCTGGGACGAAGATGTTCACTTTCAGAAACGTGGAAGTGTTCTTTATAAAGAAGGTGACTTTGCCAAAGGATGCTATTTTTTGTATTCGGGCATACTAAAAGTGTTTAAAACCGGACTGGAAGGTAAGGAGCAGATATTGCGATTTGCCAAACCTGGTGATTTAATTGGTTTTAGATCGGTGTTAAGTCAGGAACGTTTTTGTACCTCTTCAAAAGTGATTGAAGATGCAATGGTAAGTTTTATACCTGGAACTGTTTTAACCAAATTGATACAGGAGAACTCCAATTTTGCGTTGGAGTTGATGAAAATGACTTGTAACGAATTGGGTGAGGCTAACAATTACATTACTGATATTGCCCAAAAAACCGTTCGTGAACGATTGGCGGAAGTTTTAGTGCATTTAGAGGATACCTTTGGTCTAAATGATGAAGGAACCCTAAAAATCTCACTTACGCGCGAAGAACTCGCTAATATGGTGGGTACGGCTACCGAATCGGTTATTCGATTACTATCGGAGTTTAAATCGGATAAACTGATTGAATTAAACGGTAGAAAAATAAAGATAATTAATAGCAATGCACTTAAGAAAACAGGTGGATTGATATAAGATATTAAGAATAAAAGTAAACCCCGTTCGATACATTCGAACGGGGTTTTTTATGAAATAAATTATCATGATATAAAGAGATTGTTTTTATTAAGTATAGAGAATTTTATTTTAATAAAAATTGACTTTTGGAATATACTTTTAGTAAAGATTTTTTCTGAAGGCGTGAATGCGGAAGTATTTCATTGAGAAATTTATTATATAATGATATTATTAAATTTTTATACTACCTCGACCTTACATACATAAGCTATTCGACAGTATATAATTAATTACTTTTATCTATTTCACATATTTTCATTCTTTTTAGGGTTACCTTTTTAGTTTTTTTGGAACTAATGAGTAGCTATTAATACTTAACCTACACTACTATGAATATTACTGAAAATCGTTATTTAATTGATGAAATATTAAAATTAGCACATAATAAATCTACGGGAACGCCGAATCAACTATCTGATAGCGTTGGTCTTTCGGTTAGGAGTTTATATAGGATAATTGAAAGTATAAAAGATCAAGGTATTCCAATTCGTTACTCTAGATCTCTAAGGTCTTATATAGTTGAATGAAATGAATTTTAAAATTATTAGAAATAAAACAGCTCACTGCCAATTTTGACAGTGAGCTGTTTTATTTTAGTTGTGTTTAAAATAAAAACAAAATAAACAGATTTTTAGTTTAATAATAATATTAAAGTTATAAAGTGCATTTTGATAAGAAATAAAGAAATTTCAACATGGAAGATATATATTGGATTTTTAAATTATTCCTAAAAGATAATAAATATCAATTTTCAGATCAGACTTTGAAAGAGCGTTTATATAGTGATCCTGATAATGAAGTATTGGCTATAAGTAATACATTAGATTATCTACAAATTCAAAACCTTACAGCAAATGTCCCTAAGAATGCATTTAGCCAATTACCAAAATGTTTTATTGCTCAATTAGAACATGGAGAGCACTCTGCTTTTGCATTAATAAGAAAGCAGGATGATAATCAGGTTACCATACAAACTACAAAGGATGTTATATTTTCTTTAAGTAATGAAGATTTTCTAAATGAATGGAATGGGTTTGTAATAGCTATTGATGAAAATTCTGATATTAAATTTATCGATAAGCTTAAGAAAATTCTACTTCCTATTCTTACGAGTATAGTATGTTCAATAGTTTTAATATTTTTCTTTCTCACTAATGAGTCCTATTCAAGAATATTTTATTTGATACTTTCTGGCATTGGTGTAGGATTTAGTTATCTCGCTATAAAAGAGAAATTTGGTATTGAAACAATTACATCGAGGTTTTGTACTATGAGTTCGAAGACGGATTGTGCTCAAGTAATTAATTCAAAAGAAGCTAAGATTTTAGATGTTTTGGATCTTACTGATTTATCAATAGTTTACTTTAGTTTTTTATGTGTATCCTTTTTTATTACCTCTTATAGTATATTATTTTGTTTGGTTTCTTTTTTAACAGTTCCAATCATTTTTTATTCAATCATTTATCAAATATTTATTATTAAGAAGCTTTGTCCTCTTTGTATTAGTATTGCTACGATACTAAGTATACAGTTTTTTGTCTCGATACTAACTATGAGTTCCTATTATTTTAATTATAAGCATCTTTTATTGCTTTCAGCTTTGTTTTCTGCTACGGCTATAATTTGGTTTACTTTAAAGCCAATAATCTTAAAAGCTTTGAAATATGATAATCTTATCATTGAGAATCTGAAATTTAGGAGAAATTATAATTTGTTTATTCCCTATTATAATACTCTAGAGGTTCTTCAAACCGATTCTATTTCTGAATTAAGTATTAAAATAGGAGACCATAATGGAATTATTAATATCACAGCAATTACAAATCCTTTATGTAAAATGTGTAGTGAAGCACATTATACGTACTTAAAACTTCTTCAAAATTATCCTGATAACGTCAACATTAACTTTCTGTTTTTAGTGCCTTACAAGGATAAAAATGATATTAAAACAAAAATTGCGGAGCGTTTGATGCAATTATATTATGAAGAAAGTATTAATGTATTTACCAATGCTTTTAATGATTGGTATGATAGTTTAGATGCAGAGAAGTGGTTTAAGAAGTGGAATACATGTAATAATAAAAAGTATAATGAGCTTTTATCAAAGCAAGTGCGTTGGTGTTTAGATAATGAAATTACAAATACACCTGTTTTATTGGTAAACGGTAGAAAATTACCTGATTCATATTTGCCAAGTGATTTGGAATTTTTTATGGAGCATTTAATTCATCATGAAGGTGAGATTCAAGAAAACATTAAAAATATTCATGCATGATAAGACGGAAATCTTGAACGTCTTTAAATGATCAAGAGCAAAATAATTTATAAAAATAGAATACGATGATTAATAGTATCATGAATTTAGATGGAGTTACCGTACTCGACAAAAAACAACAAGCTGGTGTTAAAGGTGGTCAAAGATGTAGAATAACAATAGATGGTCAAACTAAAATGGCTCATGTTGGATCTGAGGGAGCTGAAGGTTCTGAACAGGCTAATTCTTACTGTGTTAGTCAAATCGAAAGTGGTTTTGCTTCAAGTTGTAAGTATGATTGTGAATATGACGGTTTTGGTCAGTAAATATTCAATATATTAGGGGCGTTACTCGCCCCTATTTATTTAGAAGATCGTTATGTTTACATTGTTGTAATGATTAATTAATTATTTTATGAGGTTAAAAATACACTTGATATACTTGTTCCAATTCTTTGTTTGTATTTCGTTTAGTGCATGTAATGAAAATAATGCATATAGAGAGAAAAAAGAATTACACAAACCGGATACACTTCTTCTGTCGGTAAATATGAAATCATCAAACATTTGTAATTTTGATTTTGTTGGGGATCTGTATTTTGGTGAAAACATAGCAATTGAACATGATACTATTGGCGAATATACTTATATAAAGAAGTTCCCATTAACTTACAAAAATCAAATTTTTTACTATTGCTTTATCGATTTTAAAAATACTAAACCAGTTTATCAATATTTTTTGATTGATGATAAGCCAAAGAAATTGGATTTTACTTTTAATAAAGGTGTATTGACTTGGCCAAAAAGCATTAATGCAATCGTTCTGGATGATATTTATGAAAGCTATTTTCCGATTAAGAAGCACTTAAATCTTGCTAATTATTCTAGTAAGGAAAATTTAATAAATCAAATTGATAGCATTTATATTTCTAATCAAAACAAGTATCAGAGTGAAGATTTGGTTTTGGAGGTGAATCATTTGCATTACATTCAAAAATTGCAAATGATAGATCCGTATAACACTAAGATTAGCAGTTTTATTGAAAATTTGAAGGAGGATCCCATTGCAAGTTATGTGACCGTTAGAATGTTTAAAGATTACATCAAATTTCATATCGATAAAATTGATTACGAGGAACTGAATACAGATCGATATTCTCCTGTTTTTGTAAAATTATTTACCAAAGTGATGTATCACTACTTACGTGATCCTGAGAATAAAGGAGATAGTCAAAATATAAAGGGTTTAAGCTGGTTTAAGCAAACAGCCTATTACAAAGAGCATAAGGAATTATTCGAACCGGAAATTACACCTTTGGATAATGAGGAGTTTAAAAGAAGAATTCAAAAGTTTACTTTATTGGATGCCAATCAGCAGATTATTTCATTCGAATCTATCGTAAAAAAGAATCCTTCCGAATATTATTTAATCGATTTCTGGGCTACCTGGTGTGGTCCTTGTAAATCAGGAATGAAAAGAATTAAAGGACTTCCTATTCCCAAAAATGTAAAGGTTATTAATGTTAGTGTTGATAATTTAAATATACTAGAGAAATGGAAAAAATACGTAAAAGAGACGAATCAGGAATTGAGCTTTTTAATCAATAAAAAAGATTTGGAGAATAAAGAATTTGTCAAATTCATCCGAATCAAATCTATTCCTCGCTACCTTATTATTGATAAAGACATGAACTTGGTAGATGAAGAATTTTATCATCCGCATGATACTAAGTTTATGGAAGATTTGAACCGTCTAAAATAAATTATTTATTTAGGTAGTATTGGAAATGTGATACTTCTTGTCTTTTTTATAACAAACGCTATGATATTAGGTGATACATATGTTATGTGTTTTATACTTCAGCGAATAAATATTTAATATTATTGCACATTTTCCCTATTTTTATGCTACCATATACCAATTGCTAACTAATAATCTATTTTGAAAAAGAAATTCCCTCACTTCCGCCAGTTGGATGCCATGGATTGTGGTCCTACTTGTTTGAGAATGATTGCCAAGCATTATGGCAAAACATTCAGCTTGCAATCTTTAAGAGATAAATCTCACATTACCCGCGAGGGAGTTTCTATGCTTGGTATTGCCGATGCTGCCGAAAGCATTGGTTTAAAAACTATGGGCGTTCGAATTTCGTTCGAGCAATTAGAGAAAGATGCACCTCTTCCGGCGATTTGTCATTGGGGACAGAATCATTTTGTAGTGGTTCATAAAATCGAGACCAAAAGGGGCAAAACAACAGTTCATGTTGCCGATCCGGGTTCTGGATTATTGAAATTTACTAAGGAGGAGTTTAAAAAGCAATGGGCAAGCACGCAAAGCCAGGGAGAATTGAAGGGCTTGTGTTTATTAGTTGAAACTACTCCTGATTTTTACAGTCAAAGTGATGAAGATGTTTCTAATAAAAAGAGTATTGGATTTCTTTTGAAATATCTTAAACCTTATCGTAAATTTTTAATTCAGCTGATATTGGGAATGCTTTTTGGAAGTATGCTTCAGTTGATTTTCCCGTTTCTTACCCAATCGGTTGTTGATGTTGGTATCAATACACAGAACCTCAATTTTATTTATTTGGTTCTGATAGCGCAATTGGTGTTGTTTGTTTCACGAATGTCTGTTGAGTTCATTAGATCGTGGATCTTACTACACATTTCAACCAGAATTAATATATCATTGATATCTGATTTTCTGATTAAGCTGATGAAATTGCCAATTGGCTTTTTTGATATCAAAATGATTGGAGATTTATTACAAAGGATTCAAGATCATACAAGAATCGAAAATTTCTTGACATCGTCAACATTAAATGTATTGTTCTCGATGGTAAATTTGGTGATTTTCGGAGCTGTATTGGCAGTTTATAACATGCAGATTTTCTTTATTTTTCTTTTAGGTTCTGCATTGTATTTAATTTGGGTGAACTTGTTCTTACGTAAACGTCGTGAGTTGGATGGCAAACGTTTCGCTCAATTGTCAAGCAATCAAAATTCTTTGGTACAGTTAATTACCGGAATGCAAGAAATTAAGCTGAACAATTGTGAAAAGCAAAAACGTTGGGAATGGGAACAAATTCAGGCAGAATTGTTTCAGGTTCGAACCAAAGGCTTAGCTTTAAATCAGTATCAAATATCAGGTTCAATATTTTTTAACGAAACCAAGAATATCATTATCACTTTTTTGGCAGCAAAAGCAGTTGTGGACGGTCAAATGACACTCGGTATGATGATGGCTGTTCAGTATATTATTGGTCAGTTAAACTCACCCTTAGATAATTTGGTTCAGGTAATTCATTCGTGGCAAGATGCTAAAATTTCTTTGGAACGATTGGGCGAAATACACGAAATGAAAAATGAGGAAGAACATTCAGATGAAAAAATTAGCGAAATTCCAGGAGAGAAAACCATAAATATTGACAAAGTTTGCTTCCAATATGAAGGTCCTCATTCCGAAATGGTTTTGAACGAAGTTAATTTGGATGTAGAGCAAGGTAAAACTACAGCTATTGTAGGGGCATCGGGTAGTGGTAAAACTACTTTAATTAAACTGATGTTAGGTTTTTATCCTACTACAAAGGGTAGAATTTCATTAGGTGGAGTTACTTTGGCAAATTACAGTTCTTCTATGTGGAGACAAAACTGTGGTGTTGTAATGCAGGACGGGTTTATTTTCTCGGATACTATTGCAAAAAACATTGCTGTAGGAGTTGAGCATATCGATAAAAAGAGATTGCTTTATGCAGTGCAAGTTGCCTGTATCGATCAATTTATAGAAACCTTACCATTGCGATATAATACCAATATTGGTGCGAATGGTCACGGTTTAAGCCAAGGTCAGAAACAAAGAATACTAATTGCTCGTGCGGTTTATAAGAATCCTGAATTTCTTTTCTTCGATGAAGCTACAAATGCATTAGATGCCAATAATGAATTGGCAATTATGGAGAATTTGGATGAGTTCAATAAGGGTAGAACTGTTGTGGTGGTTGCACACCGATTAAGTACAGTGCGTAATGCTGATAAGATTATCGTTTTGGAAAAAGGGGAAATTGTTGAGCAAGGTACACATGAAGAATTAACACGTTTAGAAGGTAAGTATTATCAGTTGGTTAAAAATCAGTTGGAATTAGGGAATTAAATTTGTGTCTAAAAATGGAGAAAGATAACAATATAGAGTTACGTTCGGACGAAGTAAAAGAGATTTTAGGTAGAGTTCCGAACTGGATCATTCGAAGTGGAACCACACTGTTTTTTGTTGTAATATTCACAATAATAGTTGGTAGTTACTTTTTTAAATATCCTGATATTATCGGATCTAGATTGGTATTAAGTACATTGAATCCACCAGCTGAATTAGTCGCTCGATCTTCAGGAAAGATTCAAATTTTATACGTTGAAGATAATCAAGAAGTCAAAAAAGGAAACCTTCTGGCAATTATTGATAATCCTGCGATTATTGATGACGTATTTTTGTTAAAAGAAAGATTGGATGTTTTCCAGGGACATTTAACTGGAAAGGAGAGTATTGAATCAAATTTATTGGAAAGTAATTTTAGATTAGGTGAAATTCAGTCGTATTATAATGGTTTTTTAAAAGCTTATGTAGATTATCATCGCTTTTTCGAACTTGAGTATTATGACAGAAAGATTGTATCTCTTAATGATCAGGTAAGTAAATACAATATGTTTTACGATCGCCAATATCAGCAAAAAAAGATCTTGGAAAGTGAATTGGCTATTTCTAAGAAGCAATATGTAAGGGATTCCTCGCTTTATCAAAGAGGAGTAATTTCCCAATCTGATTTTCAGAATGCGAAGAAAAAATACTTGGATCAATCCTATACATTTCACGGATCACGTACATCTTTGGCATCAACTCAGATAAGTATTTCTGAAGTTAAACAGCAAATTATCGATATGGAATTGCAGAAAGAGAATGAGAGAAAGGAACTGCAAAACTTGATGATCCAAACCTTTGATAATTTAACTGCACAGATTGATATTTGGGAACAGAGATACATAATAAAATCTCCAATAGATGGAAAGGTTAGTTTCAATAAATTTTACAGTTCCAATCAAAATGTTGAACAGGGAGAAAGAGTTTTCACCGTTTTGCCAAACGATTCAACCGAAATTATTGCGAAAGTTGAATTGGGCATAAGTGGTGCAGGTAAAGTAAAAGTTGGACAACGAGTGAATATAAAATTAGATAATTATCCTTATCTTGAGTATGGAATGTTGGAAGGAACTATACAATCGATATCAAAAATCCCTGAGGATCAGAAATATACTTTAGATGTTGATTTTCCTAAAGGATTAGTGACTAATTACGGTATAGAGCTTGAATTTGCACAAAAAATTGAAGGTGATGCCGAAATTATTACTGAGGATCTGCGATTATTACAAAGAATATTTAGTCCATTGAGAGCTCTATTGAAGGAAAGATTGTAGGTTTCTTATCTAATTTTAAAAAATTGGATTATGGAGAAACTCGCGGTTGGAATTGATATAGGAGGAACATACACAGTATTTGGCTTAGTTGATCGAAATGGCAATATTGTAGAGGAAGGAGAATTTTACACCAAAAATTTTTCTGATTTCAATCTGTTTATCGATGAACTTTTTACTAAAATTAAGAGCTTATTATCAACATGTAAAAACGAATTTGAAATTGTAGGAGTAGGAGTGGGAGCCCCAAATGCCAATTTTTATAATGGTTTTATTCAAGACGCATCTAATCTTCCTTGGAAAGGGAAACTTCCTTTGGGGGATATGTTAAAAGAACTGTTTCAACTTCCGGTTTATATTACTAATGATGCCAACGCTTCCGCTATTGCTGAAATGATTTATGGTGGTGCTAAGGGATTAAGTAATTTCATGGTTTTAACCTTAGGAACTGGTTTAGGAAGTGGAATTGTTATCAATAACGAATTGGTGTATGGACACTCTGGTTTTGCCGGCGAAATAGGACATATTATAGCTCGCCCTGAGGGTAGACAATGCGGATGTGGTCGTTACGGCTGTTTGGAAACTTATGTGTCTGCAACGGGGATTAAAAGAACAGTTAGTAAATTGTTAGCGAAATACTCATATAGTAGTGAATTAAGAAGTATTCCCTATAATAAAATGAGTGCTAAACGATTGGCAAATGCAGCTTATAAAGGTGATAAAATCGCAATAGAAGCATTCGAATTTACCGGAAAAATATTAGGTATGGCTTTGGCAAATGTAATTGCCTTAAACAACCCGCAATCCATTTTTCTTACTGGAGGATTATCTAAAGCAGGAGACTTAATTTTAAAACCAACCAAGTACCATATGGAGGAGAACCTACTTTCTGTATTCGAAGGGATGACTAATTTAAAGTTAACATCGGTTAATGGAAATTCTGGTATTTTGGGCTCTTCGGCAATGGTATGGAAACTAGTAGAATAATTTGTAGATTTGATAGCTTTATCAATAAAACACCATTAGTATTAAATGAGATTTCTATTTATTTTATTTACTCTTATCCTTATTTGCTGCAATACTTTAGTTGGGCAATTTCGAATAGAGCCATTCCCAACTCATAATCAAAGCCCATTAATTCATTTCTTTGGTATGCCGGTTAATACCGGAGGGAAGGTTTTAGGAAAGGGTGAATTCATTTTTAATAACTATTTAAATATCTCAAATAGTGCTACTCGATCCAGGATTTTAGAAGAAGCCATTTATCTCGATGGTGAGTTGTACCGTAATGATTTTTCTGTTCGATATGGACTATCCAATAAATTAGAACTTGGTATAAATATACCACTTGTAAAGCATGCTGGAGGTATTATGGACCCTTTTATTAAAGGTTGGCATAGTGCTTTTGGTTTGCCTGGTAAATCCAGAGAGGTGATGCCAAATCAGCATTTAGCCTACATGTACATGGAAAACAATGAAGCGGTATTGTTAATGGAAAAAAGTGAGTTTGATATTGGGGATATTTCTTTGAATTTAGCTACTCAACTATTTAAAGGTAAGTATAATAATTTAACAATTAAAGTATTTTTCAAATTTGCTACTGGCGATAAGACTAACTTGATTGGAAGCGGAACGAATGATTATGGTATTCAAATTTCTGGGGAAAATACATCCATTATAAAATCAAGAAATTTGAGTTTTTTTTATTCAACAGGATTTTTGAAAATTGGTTCTGGTGCATTGTTATCAGATAAACTAAGTAAGAATTTATTTTTTGGAAATATTGGTTGTGGTGTTAAGTTGAAGAATAAATTTATCCCTAAATTACAGTTCGATTTTCATTCCGAGTTTTACAAACAATCAGCAACAAAACAACTTGGAAATAAGTCGATACAAATGGTTTTGGGAACTGATTACCTTGTAACAAATACTATTAAATTTTCAGCTTCCTTTACTGAAGATTTGATTGTAAATACTTCGCCTGATTTTGTGTTACAGTTTGGTGTATCGTTTAAATTATAATTTATAAATAGTTGATATGAAGATCATTGGAAATATTATTTGGATAATTTTTGGTGGATTATTTATTTTCTTGGAATATATAATCACAGGGTTTTTAATGTGTTTAACGATCGTTGGTATACCATTTGGTCTAAAAATCATGCAATTATCCATCTTGGGATTGGCTCCTTTTGGTCAAAAGGTGGAATACAATGAGCATGCCGGTGGGTGTCTTAGTATTATCTTAAATATTATTTGGATTTTTATTGGTGGTATTTGGATTGCTTTAACCCATCTTGTGTTTGCTCTGTTCTTTGCATTAACAATAATTGGAATTCCTTTTGCTGTTCAGCATGTTAAATTAGCGGGATTTGCACTTACTCCATTTGGGAAAAGTATTCGGTAAGACAAAAGTCTATAAAAAAGAATATCCCGGCCTAAGAGGCACGGGATTTTCACAAAATACTTAAACAACAAACACTAACATAAACGTTCCTTAACGCGTATGAAGAGCAAATGTGGGAAAAATATATTGGATATGAAAGTATTCAGAAATATATAATGATAAAATTATCAGATACTTCCACCGAAAACGTTTGTATCACTCTTATTTATTTTCGATATAAATACTGAAAGGTCTTTTTTTCGAATTAAATTTAGAATTGCTCCACGTGGAACACTGTAAAAAATGTTGAGTATTCATTTTCAGATGCTTCCTTTAAAAGCTCGTCATGAAAAATCTCATATCTTTGCACTTTTAATCGAAATACTATAAAAAATTGAACCCACTTAAGAAACTTGCTGGTGAAACTGCCATTTATGGAGTTAGCTCGATTGTTGGTCGCTTTTTAAATTGGCTATTGTTTCCAATTTATACATACATTTTTGCACCGGATGAATATGGTGTTGTTGCCAATTTAATGTCTTACGTTGCTCTTTTGCTCGTTTTACTTACTTATGGTATGGAAACCGGTTATTTTCGGTTTGCCAATAAGGATGGAAAGGCTGACATTACATTTTCTACTGGTTTTTTAAGTTTAACAACTACCACTTTATTATTCTGGTTTTTTGTTCTTGTTTTTATAAATCCGCTAGGTATATTTTTAAAAATACCTGAGCACCAGGAGTATATCTTACTTCTTGCAATAACCCTTGGATTAGATGCAATTACAGCTTTACCTTTTGCAAAACTTCGTTTGCAAAACAGAGCCTTTCGTTATGCAGGATTAAAGTTGTTCAATATTTTTATCAATCTAGGAATCAATTTATTTTTCCTTGTACTTTGTCCATGGATTTATGAAAACTTTCCCAACATCCCTATAGAAACCATTTGGAATCCTGAAATTGGAATTGGCTATATCTTTATTGCATATTGCGTGGCATCTATTGCTAATTTCCTTTTATTACTGCCAGATTTTAAAATGTTTAGATTTCAAATTCATTGGCAATTACTTAAAGATATTCTGAGCTATTCATGGCCTATTTTGATTGTTGGTGCCTGCGGAATGATTAATATCAATTTAGATAAGATACTGCTGCCAAAATTAATTCCTGCAGAATTAAATCCTATGCACCAAACAGGTATTTACGCAGCAAATTACAAACTGGCGGTTGTTATGACTTTATTCATTCAGGCATTTCGATACGCTTTTGAACCCTTCTTTTTTGCTCAAGCAAAAGAGAAAAACTCAAAACAAGTTTATGCTGACGTTCTAAAGTATTTTACTGTATTTGGGATGTTTATTTTTCTGGGTGTAATGTTCTATATGGACATTGTAAAATTTCTAATTAAATCTACATATCACGAAGGATTAAGTATCGTACCTTATGTATTGTTGGGTAATTTTTTCTTTGGTGTATTTTACTCACTATCCTTATGGTATAAGCTCAGCGATAAAACTCGATATGGTGCTTTATTGGCAATTATAGGTTCAATTATTACTATAGTTCTAAACTTCTTATTAGTACCTAGAATTGGTTATATGGGAGCTGCATATGCTGTATTCATCTGCTTTATTTTAATGATGATTGTTTCATATTACCTGGGGCAGAAATATTATCCAGTACCGTATGATTTAAAAAGAATTTTCCTCTACTTTCTTGCTGCAATGCTTTTATATTGGATTAGTTCTCAAATTCAATTCGATAATCAATGGCTTAAAATGGCTGCAAAAACACCTTTATTTATCGGATTTATAATTTTGGTGATTCAAAAAGAAGGCTTGTGGAATCCACTTTTAAAGTTGCTTCATTTGAAAAAATAGGTTCAAGCATTGCTTCAATTTTTTTATCTTTCATAAGAAGATTGAAAAATGTATCTTAGCCATTCATTAAAAAGGGTGTTCATTTAAGGAATTTTATTCAATGAAAGTTAAAATCGTTAATAAATCGAAGCACGATTTACCAAAATACAGTACTGAGTTATCTGCGGGTATGGACCTAAGGGCCAACATTTCGGAACCAGTTTTTCTTAAATCTTTGGAGAGAAAATTGATAAAAACGGGTTTATTTATCGAACTTCCTACTGGCTATGAGGCTCAAATAAGACCAAGAAGTGGAATGGCTTTGAAGGAGGGGATTACTGTTTTAAATACTCCAGGAACTATCGATGCAGATTATCGTGGAGAAATTGGTGTAATTCTGGCAAACCTTTCCAATGAGGTAGTTGAAATTAATGATGGAGACAGAATTTGCCAAATGGTTATAGCTGCTCACGAAACTGTTAGCTGGGAACCAGTTGAAGAGTTAGAAGTATCGGAACGCGGTGCCGGAGGATTTGGACATACCGGAAAAGGTTAAAGCGTTAAAAATTATTAATTTGGATCAAAACAACTTTCTAAAG